>Ga0181561_10002057_pt1 | contig 17860 bp, 12 predicted proteins | sample 011ome_19_FD_133760 | JGI IMG/M metagenome (GOLD analysis project Ga0181561, IMG submission 133760) | Coastal salt marsh microbial communities from the Groves Creek Marsh, Skidaway Island, Georgia - 011510BT metaG (megahit assembly) | ecosystem: Environmental > Aquatic > Marine > Intertidal...
GTAGTAGTCTACCAACAAAACCCCGCGAGCTATCATCCGCATCATCACCTATACGTGCGATACCACACGCGGACGAGAAAGACGCGCCACGAGCGTTATCACGTAGAGACGCTCCAGAGTTTCCGTATTTTGTCCGCCACCGCCGCGGCGGACCGGTACCCCGCCGGAGTCACCGGCATGACGTGCGCGCCGTTCGCGGGAAAGTCCGCGCTCGTCACAGCCTCCGCCGCGAACAACTCGGCGCGTTCTTCGATCCACCGTTTGCGGAACGCGAGCCTAGGCTCATCGTGCCGCTCGAGGTGTTCCTCGACGTGTTCCTCCATCGCGCGCCACGCGTCCGCCTCCTCGCGGATCGAACGGAGCCATTTTTCTTCGGATGAATGCGATCGCCATTCGTCGCTACGATCGCCGAACACCAAACGATGCCATCGTTCCGCCGATCGCGCGGACGTCGGAACCGCGATCCCAGCGATGTGCGTCACGTCGCGCGCCAAGCCGCTCGCCTCGATCTCCCGCCGCCACGCGCGCGCGAGCGAAGGCACCACGGAGGGCTGCGTGATGACCGCGTCGGCGCCGGCTTCGATTTTCGCGGCGAGCAGCGACGACGGAGAGGCGCGCGGCGTTCGAAGCCGCGAAGCTTCGAGGCACGGATTCGCCGCGCACGCGAGTCGCACGTCCGAATCGATCTCGCCGGCGTCTCGCAGCGCGCGCGCAGCTCGCAGAAGCGCGAGCGCGTCCAAGTGGCTCTTCTTTCCGCGGACGCCGTCCCCGGTGACGCACAGGAGCGCGGACGCGCCGGCGTCGGCGGCGACGCGCATCATCGCGCGCGCGTCATCCACGTCGCGGCACCACGACGCGGAGACGGTCTGCACGTGCGTCTCGGGAAGCGCGCGCGCCTCCATCGGCCCAAGGCGCGCGACGCGCGGGAGCCACGAGCGCGACGAACTCGTGGGCTCAGCGGGGTGGTCCGCCTCGGCCGCGTCCGTCGCTTCAACTCGCGGTCTCTCTCCCGGAGGCGAGCCGTCGTCGAGCTTCGCCGGCGCTCCCCAGTGCGGCAGATGCGGATGCACCACGCCCGTGAACGCGGGTTGCGCGAACGCCGGCCGCTGCGCCTCCCACGCCACGTATGGGTTGCGCTCCAGGAACACGTGCGCCGCGCGCGTCCCCGGGCGGAACGCCGCGGACGCCCCGAGCGCGCTCGCCATTGCGCGCGTCGTCGTCTCGTGAAGAAAGAAAAAAACCGCGCGGCAGTTTCGGGGCGCAACGTGCTCCGACGTGCTGTTTCGGCAAAACTTTTCGTGCTGTTCGAAGAAGCACACGCGATCGCTCCGCCTCGCGCGAACACTTCGTCTAGCCGCACGCACTCGACCGTACGGCCATATACGGCTCATATGGGAGACGCATATCGCCTCATCTCCTCTCTGTCTCCTATTACGCCTCCGGCGCGGTGGTGTCGGGCGCGGCCGCCTCCGCGCCGATCGCGCCGTTGTTCCCCGTGATGGGGCACGGTATCCCGACAGCCGCGCACGCGATGTATACGCTCATCTTGATTCGGTCGAGCACGGCGCCGACGTCATCCGCCGCCGGCCGAACGACCAGGTCGAACTGGCCGGGCGTCCCCGCCTTGTCCTCGTGGAAGTAGTAGTCGATCACGTACCGCACCTGCTTCCCGTTGCGGTCGACGTACCAGTCGTGCCGGTCGAACGGTTTCTCGCCCGTGACCAGTCGCCGCGCGAACGCGAGCGGGCTCAGGTCGTCCGGCCGTCCCAAAAAACGCAGGAGCATCGGGTCGCGGCACTCGCTCGCGTGCAGTTTTTCCCACGTCACGACCCGTCGCCACGTGTCTTCGTTCATGGAGTTGTGCACGCTCACCACCGCGGTCATGTCTTCCTCCGTGCAGTCGTCCGCCTTGCCCTTGCGCACCAGCGAGTTGTAGAACATCTGCGGCGACGGGTACGTCCACGTGCCGTTCGTGCCCGATTTCGGAATAGTGCTGGGTTGCCTCGCCGTGGGGATGGGCTTTCGTTGCCCCGGCGCCATGCCCTGGCTCGCCGTCGTGGGCATGTTGTTCCGCGGGTCGATGGGCTGGTTGTACACGTTGAAGATGCCGTGCTTGCCGCGGTACTCCTCGGGGACGGGGCAGTCGGAGCCAGGCTCCGCCTGCTCGCGCATGCCGCTGCACGGCGCGGGCGCCGATCCGGGCGTGCCCGCCGCGACGCCGACGCTCGGAGCGCCCGCGGGGGAGGCGGACGCGCGGGACTGCGAGCCGCCCATCGCGGAGTGCGCTCCCGACGTAGATCCGGCGGGTGCCGAGGATCCTCGCGGTCACGTAACCCTCGAGGATGCGCGCGCGCGTCGGCGAGTGCGGCGGGGATTCGCGAAGCTTCGGCGACGCGTGACGAGCGGCGCTGCGCGTGTGACAACTGGACTCGAAAATTTCAGCAGCGTCGTCAGTTACGCGTCCGAGACTCGTGCGCTTCGTCGTGCATTGCGTTCGACACTCGCGCGCGCGCCGCACCCACCGGCCGCGCGGTCCGCCGCGACGCCATGGGGTGCATCGCCTCCACCCCCGCGGGCGAGGCGAACAACAAGCCGGTCCCGTCCAGCGTCGGCGGGACGCACTACCCGAACTGGACCTTGCCGCCTCGGTTCACGATCGAGCCCCCCCAATTTCCCCCCACTGTCGGCGAGCTGGAGCGAAATCGGGAGGCTTTCTGGGACACGCAGCCTTCGTACGGAGGCAGCGCGGAGATCTGGGACGTGCTCAAAGCCGCGGTGGCCTCCGCGAGTTCGGGCGACATCGAGACCGCGCGTCTGTTCGTCGAGAGCGCGGGGTGCATCGTGGCGACCCCGCACCTGACGGTCGTCTTCGACGAGAGAGGCGCCAAGTACGACATCCCGCGGTGGGTCCTGGCGACGCCCGCCAACGTCGCGCCTGACGTCTCAAACGCCGGGGACGTCGCGTGAGCAGATCACGACGTGTGACAACACTCAGGCGTCGTACGTACGGTGACGTTTTCGAATCGAAAGACCCACTATACTCCCGTAGAACCTACTGACCTACGCGCGCGTTCGGCGAAAAGTACCGCGGGTACCGCGGCGTCGGCTTGGCTTGGCTGCGTTTTACGAATCGTTCGATCCTCGAGGATCAAATATACCGCGCCTTGTACACGAGGATGTACCCCATGTGATGGTCGCCGCCGCCCTTCAGGGCGAGGATCTCCGCCGCGGTCTTCGGCGACGGCGCGTGGTCGTCAAACTCGGTCCACGACCCGTCGCCGTTCCTGACCCAGGACTCGTAGTGCCCCGAGTCGCTCGAGCGCCCTTTGTGCGTCAGCACGGCAATAAGGTCGTAGAAGCCGGTGGGCCGCGTCCCGTCGCACGCCAGCCTGGACGCTTCGGCGCGCGCGGCATCCTTCGCCGCGTCGTCGGCGTCCACCATCTCGGCGTCGGCGGACGACCCGCCCGGGTCCGTCTTGACGCGCTTCGTCTGCGTCTCTTCTTCTTTCGCGACGGATTTTTCGAGCGCCGCCCCTCCCGCGGCGCTCTTCATCGCCTCGAGAGCCTTGTCCGCCTCCTCCTTGGTGCCCGCGGCCACCTCCGCGTTGAGCTGCGCCCGCGGGTCCGCCTTGAGCCGCGCCATCGCCTCGAGCTCCTCCGCCTCGATCTTATCGCGGCGCGCCGGGTCGAGTTCGGCCTTGAGCGCGTCGCAGCAGAACTCGTACATGTCCAGCCGCTCCGGGAACGTCACCGACCTCAAAATCTTGGCTTTGTTCCCCGCGGAGCCCTCGGCGTCTAGGTTTGAAGCCTGCTTGTAGAACATCCGCACCAGGTGCGCGGTGAGGACGCGCGGCAGACTCGAGACGAGCGATGCACCCTTGAACACGACATCGCGGCCGACAGCTTCCGACCGAAGCTCGCGCTCCTCGGCGAGCGCGATCTTAAAACCCTCGCTGAGGTGGTTCACGTCGATGGTGATGTTGCACTTCAGCGTGAGCTGCGTCAAGCGTTCCGACCGCTCTTCGTTCGTCTCCTCCGAACGTAACTTCATGTCCAGGCCGATCGCGAACAGATCGTGGACCTTCGGCGCGGCGCGCGCCAACGACGAGACGATCTGGCCCCAGCACTCCTCGGCGTCCTGCTGCGCGTACACCCCGCCTTGGCCCATCTGCGCGAACTGCGGAAAGAGCTGCCGCAGAAGCGCGAGGAACCGGAACGGCGTCACCGCGGCGTTGCTGCTCTTGATCTCGTTGAACAGGTCGCGCGTCGCGGCGGCCAACGCGCGGCCGCCGCCGCCGCCGCCGCCAGAGTCGCCGTCGGGAGAGCCGGCGGCGACGGATTCTTCCAGCGCGTCCCTGAGTTCGGGGATCGCGTACAGGCACTGCAGGCACGAGTTCATGTAGCAGGTGTTCCCGAGGTTGGTCAGGCCGGGGGAGAAGTTCTTCATCGACGCCGCGATCTGCTCGTCCTCGGGGAGGTCCTCCACGAACGTTATCTCCTTCGTGGGCGCCTGGATCACCGCGGCGGTGCTCCCCATCATCATCAGCTTCTTTTTCTTCTTGGCGAGCTCGTCCAGGCCGCACGTCCCGAGGGGGGTGTCGTCCGCGACCGCCTTGCCGCCCTTCAGGCCCATGAGCTTGATGCGGTCGGGGGGGACGCCAGTCAAGGAGAAGAGCTGCGTCTTCAGGTCCAGGCCGGTGCCTGAGGTGTCCACCTCCACCTCGAGGGCCTCCTTGCCCCACTTCACGCCGATCTGCAACAGCGGCATCGCGCACGGCTCAGATCTGCGTTTCGCTCGGTGCCGAGATCGGATCTGGAGCCACGGTCCCGAATAGGCGGAGACCGGGACGGACGAAGGGGTCGGGCGCGCGGAGAGCGATCCGGCGCGGGGGAGATGTGCGCGAGACGCGTGGGGTCGCGAGCGTGCGCACTTCACAGTGGCGTCTGCGGCGGTCGCGAGTCGCCGTACGCGGGGGGAAGGACACGACACGACGTTTCGCGACCAAACACCAAACGGCTCCGGTCGATTCAGAAACATCGCTTCGGACCGAAGTGATGAAACACCACCGTCACAATCTCCATTGTTTCGCGCACGGGCATGGCCGGCGGCGACGCGTCGGCGGACGCCTCGCGTCGCGCGGGCTCCGCGCGCGACGCCGCGTCATCATCGCGCCCCCCCAAGCCCCTCTGGCGGTGGCACCCCTCGCGCGGTCGGCCGGACGAGCGCGACGACGACCCGCGATGGCTCGCGCGCCGGAAACATTTTTTCATCCTGAGCGACGCGGGCAAGCCCGTGTGGTCGCGGTACGGCGACGCCGCCAACCTGTCCGGGTTCGCGGCGGCCGTCTCGGCGATGCTGGCGTCCGCGAGCGAGCAGCTCTGTCGGTCGTCCGTCGACGCGAGCGAGCGGTCCGTCGCGAACGAACGCGTCGTTTCCTTCGCGCTCGACGGCGAGAAGAGCGGCACATCTCGCGTATCCTCGAGATCGTCTACCACAGGGTGCCGCGTGGTGTGCCTTTCGCGAAACGGCTTGACGTACGTCGCGCTGAGCCGCGTGCCCGGCGAGAGCCGAGCGGCGCTGACGCGGCAGCTGCGCCTGCTCCGGTACCAGACGCTGTTCGTGCTCACCTCCGCGGTGGAGCGCGCTGTGCTGCGATCGGGTTCCAAGTTCGATCCCCGGCGGTTGCTCCGGGACGAGACGGGCGGCGCGGACGCCGCGCTCGGCGCGCTCGCGCACGCCGCGACGTGGGACCCCGGCGCGTTTTTAGGAGCCTGGGCGCCGTTGCCTTTTTCAAATACGAAACGCACGCTCGTGCACAGGGCGTTACAGAGGGCCCTCTGTGACGGAACGGCGACAGTCGACGGACGGCGGACGAACGCCAAACGCGCGCGCGTGTTCGCGGCCGTCGTGGCGACGGCGACGCACGTCGTCGCCGTCGCCGCCAAAGAAACGCGTTTGGTGAAAAAGAAACGCGACGCGTTACCCGCGCACCCGGACGACGTGTACTTGCTGACGCACTTCGCGCGTCACGTCGGGGCGTTCCGCGCGAACGACGAGACGTTCGCGCCGGTGTGTCTGCCACGCCGCGACCCGAACACGTTCGCGCACGCGCACGTGTCGTTTCTCTCGACGGAGCGCGAACCGATGGAAACCGAAAACGACGCGCGCGGGACGTTTTTGGTGTTGGTCGCGGACGAGGGCGGGCCGGACGCGTTCCACGCCGTGCGGCGGTGTAAGGAGGACGTGGAGAAGGCGTTGCGTTTTAAACACGCGGGTTTAAACCTCGGTGGCGGCGGATCGGGATCGGGATCCCTATCCCTGCTGGACGCGATCGAGAGGCGGGTCGCGAGCCATCCCCCGCGCGGGATCGAACCTCCGAGTGCTATTACGGCGAACCCGCGGCCGGGCGCCGTCGCGCGCGGATCGACGCGGCTGGCGGATGAAGTGCCGCGCGCGGCGGGCGGCGGCGGCGAAAACCGCCGCGTGCTGCACTTCCTGTACGTGCGCCCGCCGCTCGGGCAGTACGTCGCACCCGAGTGGGCGGCCCCTCTGGACGGGCGCGACGCGCAGAAGAAGACCCTGCGCGCGTACCGCCGCGTCGCGGATGCCGTCTCTTCCGCGAGCGCCGCATCCTCCGACGAGGAGGATGAGGATTCCGAGGGAGGTTCGTCACCGAGGGAGGTTCGTCGCCGCCGCGCGGCATCGTCGCGCGACGGATCACAAACTTCCGAGCGCGGGGGCGGGGGCGGGGGCGGGGTCCACGCCGGGCTCACTTCATTCTTCCAGGGGCTCGGGCTCGGCGGTGGCGTCAGCGCGCGATCGGGATCCCCATCCCCATCCGGGGGGGCGCGAGCGGGCGGGCGAGACGCGTCGCGGCGCGCGAGCGGCGCGGCGAAAGGTGACACCTTTCGCGGCGAAAGGCGAAAGGTGCACTTCGAGTCGAGCGCCGCGCGCGTCTTGCTGGGGTTCGCGGGAGGGGACTTCGAGCTGTACGTGGCGATGGCGCCGGGCACGAGCCGCGCGGACGCGGTCGCCGCGTGCAACCGCCTGTGCACGTGGCTCAGGCAGGAGGAACCCAGGCTGTTCGCGGCGGCGGCGTAGAGGCACGCGCGAGAAACGAGTCCCTCAGTTTTACATAGACTACGAAAGTACTAGTTTCGTTTTCATCGCGGCTCGGTTTCAGGCTCGAGCGGTCACTCGCGTCACTCGACCCAGACCTGAACCGTTCGTGTACTTTGTAGTGTAGGTCGCACGCATGCACGCAGCACGCACGCATCATCGCGATCTCCAAATAATCTCCCGGAGAGGCTGTGTTTATCCCGTGCGCATCGGCTCTTCACCCGCAGCTCCACGCGCGACGCACACGCGTCCGACTCGACGCACGCCACCCGCGCAGGTCACCAGCCCGAGCCCGAGCGACGACGGCGATGGCGTCGTCCGCGCGCTGCGGCGTGCCCCCCACGCGCCTCCGCGCGGCGCACGCCAAGTCCACTCTCGGCGGCGCCGACGGTCGCGGCGCTGCCTCGCTCCGCGCCGCGCCGAGACGGGCTCGTGGCCGGGACCGGCCTCGCGTCCGCGCGACCACTCGCGCGCATGCCTCACCCTCCTCTCCCTCGATCACGTCCGCGCCCGAGGGCTCGAGGGAGGCGGACGTGCTCGCGGCGCTGCGCAACGTGATCGATCCCGACTTCGGGGAGGATGTCGTGAACTGCGGCTTCGTCAAGGATCTGACCGTGCGCGCGGACGGCGCGGTGTCGTTCACGCTCGAGCTCACCACCCCCGCGTGCCCGGTGAAGGAGGAGTTCGATCGGCTGTCGAAGGGTTTCGTCGGTGACATCGAGTGGTGCACCTCGGTGAACGTGAACATGACCGCGCAGCCGGTGACCAACGACATGCCGGATACCGTGGCTGGCATGCGCGGAGTGAGGCACGTCATCGCCGTCTCCTCCTGTAAGGGCGGCGTGGGGAAGAGCACCACTTCCGTGAATCTGGCGTACACGCTGGCGATGATGGGCGCGAAGGTTGGCATCTTCGACGCGGACGTGTTCGGCCCGTCGTTGCCCACGATGACGAGCCCAGAACAGGCGGTGCTCCAGATGGACGCCGAGACTGGAACTATAAAACCGACGCCGTACGAAGGCGTCGGCATCGTTTCTTTCGGGTTCGCCGGACAAGGAAGCGCCATCATGCGCGGCCCGATGGTCAGCGGCTTGATCAATCAGATGCTCACCACCACGGACTGGGGCGAGCTGGACTACCTGATCATCGACATGCCCCCCGGGACGGGCGACGTGCAGCTCACGCTGTGCCAGGTGGTGCCCATCACCGCCGCCGTCGTCGTCACCACGCCCCAGAAGCTGGCGTTCATCGACGTCGAGAAGGGCGTGCGCATGTTCAGCAAGTTGCAGGTGCCGTGCGTCGCCGTGGTGGAGAACATGTCGTACTTCGAGGTGGACGGCGTGAAGCACAAGCCCTTCGGCGAGGGCAGCGGGCAAAAGATCTGCGACGACTACGGCGTGCCCAACCTGTTCCAGATGCCCATCGTTCCCGAGTTATCGGCGTGCGGGGATACCGGCGTGCCGCTCGTTCTGAAAGACCCCGCGGGGGAGACGAGCGCTCTGTACGGCTCGATCGCGGCGAAAGTGGTTCAGGAGGTGGCGAAGCTCTCGGGAGGGCCGAAGGGCGGTTTGGAACTGGACGTCGCCGACGCTACCGGCGTCGCCTCGGCGCTGCGCGTGCAACTCGCGAACGAGGGCGGGTTACCGTTTTACGTGCGGGCGGTGGACGTGAGACGGAGCGACCGATCCGCGCGAGCCGCCGGCGAAGCCGCCAAAGCCGAGTTCATGATGGACGGCGTGACTCCCGTTCCCGAGGACATCGCGCCGCTGGAGATGAACGTCGTCGGGAACTACGCCGTGCAGATCTCGTGGCCGGATGGGTTCTCGCAGGTGGCCACCTTCGCGCAGATCGCGCGGTGCGAGCGGCTCGAGGTGAAGGAGGAGAGCCGGGCGTGATGAGAGCCACCTGCGTGATGGGGTCGATACGCATCGACCGTCGAGCGCACGCGAGCTTCGACGCGAGCTTCTTGTCGCGACGTCTGCCGCGAGCCGCGACCGTGGTGCTCGCGCGCTCGTCTCGGCGGTCAGTCAGGGACCTATGGCGAGTGTCTTTTAATAACACCGCGGGCGGACGATCGGGCCGGCTCGAAAAGTCCGTTTCTCGATTTTTCTCGCGAAAACGCATCGACCCGCGGGGGACCGATCGCTCGCGACGCCCGCCCGCGCAGTCTGCGGATGGCTCGCGGCACTCGAGCGCGCGCGCAGCGACGGCGGCGCACACGGAGCGAAGTCGTCTCTTCGGCGAACGCGAAGCGCGACCGCACACACCGACCGACGCGTGGGGTCTGCGCATCGACCGTCGAGCGCACGCGTCGCGACGTCTGCCGCGAGCCGCGACCATGGTGCGCGCGCGCTCGTCTCCGCGCCATCGTCTCTTCCGACACATCGCGACGGCACGTCCGACAGGCTCTTCCGAGCCGACGCCGAGTCCTATCGCGCCCCGAGACGCGTCGTCGGCGCGTATCGGGTTCGATCGCGTCGGTCACCGCGAATCCGCGTCCGCGACGCGCGCGCCTCGTCCCCCGCCGCGCCGCGTCTCGACCCGCATCGACTGACCTCCCCCGTCTCGTTCCCATCGTCGCGCGTTTCGCGTCCCATCGACGCAGGACGACGCCAAACTCGCCGAGGCGATCGCGCAGATCAACGAGAAGCGCCCGGACCTGCCTTTCTTTCAGCCGGACGACGTCATCATCGAATGGGACCAGTGCCTGGGCGAAGGCGGGTTCTGCACCGCCTACAGAGCCGTCTGGGGAGGTGCGCAGACCGCACGCGCGACGCCCGCACGTCGCCTTTTTGCGCTCTCGTCTCCGGAACACGAAAAAACGCACACCGAATCCCATACGCGAGTCTCGAACGTTCCCTCCCCTCTGACGAAGAAACCCCCCGAACGTTTTCGATGCGTCTCGACAGGCGAGGAGGTGTGCGCGCGCGTCGTGGACACGACCCGCGTGTCGTGCGCGGTGGATGAGGTGGCAACGGTCGACGGTACGCGCGCGCGCGCGCGCTCGACGCGGTTTCGGACGCGCACGCCGCGTCTCGACGACTCGCGACAACAAACGAAACGCGGATTCGGACCCCCGCGGTCGACCCGACCCCCGGCTTTCGTCGCGCTTTTTTTTTTATTGTCGTCACGCCACGGCTGGAAAAAGAGCGAGACTTCGTTTTACAGTTGGCGCTTTTCTGTTTTTCGGAAAAAAACGCCGCTTCCGTCTCTCGCGCACGTCGCTGACGCCTTCCACCCCTTTCCACCTCCGCCACACCTCACGCTCCCTACGAACGCTCCCTTTTTTTAGGCCTGCCCGACATCGCCGTGCGCACGCACGGGTTCACCAGCGCGGTTCGCCCGACGATTCCGGACGATTCGTCCGAACTCGCGGCGAATGATGCGAGTGCGAATGGGTGCCTCGCCGTCTTGACCGATCTCTGCGCGCACGGCAACCTGGAGGACTTCATGGCGGCGGAGGGCGCGCCGCTTTCGGTCGCCGTGAAGCTGGACCTGATGCTGCAGGTGGCGCGGGGGCTGGAGGCGCTGAAGGACGCGCGCGTGCTGTGGCGCGACCTGAAGGCGAAGAACCTGCTCGTGGCCGACGTCTGGCGCGGCCGCGCGGGGGAGGTGACGAAGGTTTCGGTGAAGTTCACCGACTGGGGCACGGCGGTGAAGATGCCCAGGACGGACGAGGGCGAGAGCCGCCGGCGCATGACGCTGCACGGCCCGGGCACCGCGGGGTACATCGCGCCCGACACGCGCGGCCCGATGTACGACTACCAGGCGGACATGTGGGCGTACCTCGTGTGGGCGGCGAGCATGTGCCTCACCGTGGCGTGCGTGGTGGACTGCCAACTGGAGGAGGCGCTGGCGGGTTTGCGGCTGGAGAAGAAGGCCAACGCCACCGCCGGGCACGAGGCGAAGGTGGAGGCGGTGCTGTTGGCGTTCGAGGCGGCCGGGAAGGTGGAGCCGGAGTGCGACGCGCTGTTCGAGCTCGTCAAGACCGCCGCGCCCTGGGTGGACGCGCAGCTGCGCTGGACCCCGGAGGAGGCGGCGGAGGAGCTCGAGCAGTTCCGCGGCGACCACGGGCTCGCGCTCGCGCCCGGGACGCGGGACGTTTTGCTAACCCGCCCGCGAGTTTCCGAGACGGCGGCCCCCGAGAAGGAAACAGACGTCTGCGTGATTCAGACGAAACGCCGCACGGACGCGACGGATGTACCGGAAACGCAAACGACGCAAACGACGCGCGCTTTATCTTTGTCTCAGTCGGCGATCGTCGAGACGGCGACGATCGCGGAGACGGCCGTCGCGGTTCGGGCGTCGACGACGAGTTGGAACACGACGGAGGATCGTTCCGGCGCGACCTTTGGCGCTTTGGCGCTCGTCGACGAGGACGCCTCCATCTCGCGCCGCGCCGCGGCGGCGGAGCTCCGCGCGCGCGCCGATTTGTTCAAGCGCGAGGCGGAGCGCCTCGAGGCGGAGGCGGAGGCGGTTTCCGAGGCGAAAACGGCGAGACGAGACGAGACGTCTCCGGGGGCTTTCCCGGATGACGACGACTCGGAGCTGGCGCAGCGCGCGGCGCGCACTGAAGCCGCGCTCGCCTCGGCGCGGTGGGTCGGCGCGACGGTTCGCGTCGCGACGACGCGCGACGCGAACCGTCGGGAGAAGAGCAAGAAGAGCATGCTCCGCGTAAAGACAACAAGTCGCAACCTCACGTTCCGGACGGGGGTCATCGTCAAGACGCGCGCCGCGTTCGTGGGCGGTTCGACGTCGGATCCGAACGCGAGCGGCGCTTGGGCCGTCGTGTGCCTCGCGCGCTTCGAGGACGGCGACGAGCACGAGCTGACTCTGGCGGAAGCGGCGGCGTGCGCGGCGGATGTCGACGCAGACGACGCAGACAAAGTCTTGAGACAAAGTCTTGAGGCGGACGAGGACGCCGAGACCGAACCGGTGGGGAGTGCGTTCGTTCGCGACGCCGTCGAAAAAACGAAACCCGCGGTGAGCTCGCGCTCGACGCGGTCGCGCGGCGCCAAGCGCGCGCGCGTAGCCGAAGAGACGACATCCCTCCCGCGGTCCCTCCCGCGAGGAGCTCGCGGGCGACCACCGCTCGGCGCTCTGTCGTCCAACGAGGCGTTCCGAAGGTCCGAAAGGTCCGAAGGTCAGGAACCGAAGAAAGGGCCCGAGGGGCCCACCGGAACGTTTCCCGGAAAGAAGGAAACGCGAAGCGAAGCGCCCGACTCGAGCGGCTCCGGCTCTAAGAGCGTCGGCGCGCGACGCGGGCGCAAAGCGCCGGAATGGGCGGTTCGCGCCGTGGAGACGATGGGTTTGACCCTGGGGTGCGCGAAATGCCGCATGAGCAAGTACGGGTGCGGCACGTGCCGCGAGCGCGCGGGGATCTGTGACCCGAAAGAAAACCCGCCCGCGCTGGCGTTGCCTTGCTCGTCTCCGGAAGACGTCCGCGTGGCGGACTCCGGTTTTGGCTCCGCGCGGCGGCGCGGCGGCGCGACGGCGGCCGCCGCGGCGTCGGCGGCGAAGCGACTCGGAGGTGTTTTGGGTTCTTCGCGCGGGAAGAGGCGGCGGACGGGAAGCGACGGAAGCGAGGAGGCGTTCGTGAACGTGGGGGACATCTCGGACGTCACCACGAAGGCTGAGCTGAAGAAACGTCTTCCCCGCGGCGTTAAGCTGGGGTGCTCGAAGTGCCGCCAGTGTTGGCGCGGGTGCAACGCGTGCCGCAAGGCGAACGGGGTCTGGATTGCGCCCGCCAGTAACTGGGTGGCACGCGGCGCCAGCCAGTCGCCGCCGAGCGGCGCGTGCCTCGCGTTACCGGCGTGCTGACGCGTTTAAGTTGCTATCGAGAGTAGCTCTGTTAGAGATACGCGCGTGATGTGGTATCGCATACGCGTTTCCGTTCCAAACGCGCGGCGCGCGCGCTTCGTCGTCGTCAAAAACGTCGTCGTCAAAAAACCCTCTTTAGCGTCGTTCGCGCTCTGACCGTGATGACGCGATGCGATCGCGTCATCACCTGAAGTTGGTCCCCCTCTCCCCGCTCGTCCCGACGCTCGTCGCGACCCCCCGTGCCTGCATTTGCTTGAGCGTGTCGCTGAGCCAGTCTAAGCCTTCGTACAAACCGAGGCCCTGCGTGGCCACCGCGCTCTGCACGTGCCACCGGCGACCGCGCAGCTCCGCCAGGCCCATACGCTCGGCGATCTCCGCCGCCGAGAGGCAGTTCTTCATGTCCTGCTTGTTGGCGAATATCAGAATCGCGGAGTTGCGCATGAACGGGTCGTTGATGATGCTGGTGAACTCCTCCTTCGCGCGGTCGACGCGGTCGCGATCGAGCGAGTCCACCACGAAGATCAAACCGTCGGTGTTGTTGAAGTAATGGCGCCACAGCGGGCGCAGCTTCTCCTGGCCGCCCACGTCCCACACCGTGAACATCACGTTCTTGTACTGCACCTTCTCCACGTTAAAGCCTGGAGCGCGGAGGAGCGCGGGAAGACGCGTCGGGTGTCGTGAGGACGGGGTGAGGCGCGCGCGTCAGAAGGAAGAAGAAGGCGGATTACGAAAAACACCCTTTTTCTCGAGACGTGGCGGGTTTCTCGAGACGTCGCTCGACCTTCATCTGTTCATGCACCCTCGGTGGCTGAGATTTCCCTCGCGTCGTACCTAGCGTGGGCACCGTGCTGAGCACCTCGCCGATGTGCAGCTTGTACAGGATGGTGGTCTTCCCCGCGGCGTCCAGCCCGAGCATCACCACGCGCATCTCCTTGTTCCCGAACAGCTTGTCGAACGCCTGCTTAAACGACTTGAACACCGTCTGCGCGGAGGGCGCGTTCCCCATCGCTGCCGGTCGTTTTCGTCGCCGGACGCGCGCGACAGACTCGCCTCCGTCGCGCGGAACGCGACGGAGGCGAGGAGACGCCCGAGTCCTCTTTCCCCCCGCGAGCCTCGCGAAGGACCGAGCGCTTCCGGCGGGCGTGCGCGCGGGCCTGGTACCCCGACCGCGCCGGATCTCGCGCGCGGCAGATTGAGACGCGCTGGGGGAACAAAAACGCGTGCAGCGCGCGTGACTCGGCGTCCGCCGATTCTTTCACTCCTCGATGTCGACGGTCGAGTCTTCTGTCGAAGAGACGCTCGGCGAAAGATCACGGCGTCGCAGATCTGGCCCGGCTGGGTAATTGCCCATACGAGCCTCCGGTTCATTTTTCCACACCCCATAGCGTTTTCGCCTCGGCTGACGATCGGGGCGTGCAGGTGGTGGTCGCTTCGTGCGCGGTCCCCACACCGGTCGCGCGCGTCCCACGCGCCTTCCCCACGCCCGAGACGCCGGCGAGCGTTTCACGAAGGTTCCGTCGAGACCGCGACGCGACCGCCTCTGTAGACCGCGACGGAGCTTCGACGCGCGCGTCTCTTGACGACGCGGACGTAGGTTTTAGGGTCCCATCATGAGCGCGTTCGCGGGATGCTCCGCGGCCGCGGTGGGCGTGCGCCCGCCCCCCCGCGCGCGCGCCGCCAGGCGTGCGCCCGCGCCCGCGTACGGCATGGCCTCCTTCTCCGGGCTCAAGGCTGCGCCCGCGGAGACCGCGATCGCGGGCCGGCGCGTCGCCACGTTCGCCGATAAGGTGACCGCCAGCCTCGTCGGCGCGCGCCGCGGCGGCGGCGGCGCGCGCTCGGTGGCGACGATGATGCCCATCGGCGTCCCGCGCGTGCCGTACAAGACCCCGAACGAAAATTCGTGGCAGTGGGTGGACATCTGGAACTGCCTGTACCGCGAGCGCATCGTGTGGATCGGTCAGACCATCGACGAAGAGTTGGGGAACCAGCTCGTGGCGACGATGCTGTACCTCGATTCGGTGGACAAATCCGGCAAGGACATCTACCTGTACATCAACACCGAGGGCGGCGACGTCGTGCCGACGATGGCCATCCTGGACACCATGAAGCACATCAAGTCCGACGTGGGGTGCGTCGCGTTCGGGAGCGCGCGCGCGATGGGCGGGATGCTCCTCGCCTGCGGCGCCAAAGGCAAGCGCGCGGCGCTGCCCAACACCTGCGTGATGCTGCATCACCCCGCGGGCGCGGCGCGCGGCCAGGCGTCCGACATCAACAACGAGGGGCGGGAGCTGCTGAAGATCCGCGCGAAGATCAACGAGATGGTCGCGGAGGCGACGGGGCAGAGCGTCGCGAAGGTGCACGACGACATCCGGCGCGACTTCCACTTGACCGCCGAGCAGGCGCTGGATTACGGCGTCGTCGATAAAGTGCTGTACAAGCGCCGCGGCGCGGGCGCGCGGTGAAGGAAGGACGCGCATTTTTTTCACGCGAAGGACTTGCGTGCACGCGATGGAGACGCGAGAGAGCCGCGAGAGAGACGCGCGCGCGGCGTTGTGAACGAAACGCGCCGTCGTGGGCGACGGATTCTTTTTTCGCGCATCCATCTCTGCGTCACGTGGTTTCGTCTTCGCTTTTCAAGTTTCCAGTTGGATTTTCGAGGCTGGCGTGAAATGAGAACGCGCTATCACCCGCACTTGCAAACAGTCGGGAAAAGATCTCGCGGTCTGGTCATCGTGACCAGTCAGTCTGTAAATTTGGTTCGAAGTCCAACCCTATCCGAATGATCGAGCGCGTGACTCCAAGCGCAGACCCTCGATCGCGGGCTGGCGCGACGCACACCACAGCCGGACACGTCGATGGGCGCCAACTTGTCACTGCCGCGCGCTAAAGGTCTCTCGATCGAGGTGAGACGTCGTGCGTCTTCCGTTCGCCTCGCCACAACGCACGGAGCGCCGACCCGGTTGCGCCGTCGTTACGCTTCACCGCCTCGCTCGCGAGACCCCGTCGGAATCCCTGATGATGGCGTGCGCGCGCGCGGCGTTCGCGGCGCGCGTCGAGGCGCCCGCGCGAGGCCGTCACGCCTCCACCCGAGTGGTGGCTGCGCAGAATGGCCACGTGCACGGGACCGCCTCCGCGGCGTCCTCGCGCGCGTTCGCGCGCCTGGGCGCGAAGCGGTCCGCCAGGTCTCACGTCGCCTCGGCGCAGGCGGTGGCGGTGAACAAGGCCACCAGGTCGATAGACGAGATGGACATGGACCCCGAGCACGTGACGTTCGCCTCGAGCGACGAGTTGGATGCGAGGTGCGTTCGGTTGCCTTTTTCGAGCCGCGCGCCGCGAGCCGAGCCCCGAGGCGGCGGCGCCGGCGCGACGCGAGCGCACCGCGAGACGCGGTGCCGAGGACGTCGCGCTCGACGCTACCGCGGTCTCGGCTCGCGGTCGCGCGCCTTCCCGCGCGTCGTTTCGGGCGCCTGTCTCGTCTCGTCGCCAGCGCGACAACCCCAGCCGTTCGCGAGGCCCCACGTCACCCCCGCGTGGACGAAATCGGGTCGGCCCTCCCTCCCGGCGCGCGGACCGCGCGCGCCGCGCCGCGAGGCTCCGCGTCCCGCGCACGCCACGACGAGAGGCGGCAGCGGACGCGGCGTGAGCCTTCGCTTTCGACCCGGCGCCCTCCCCCCCGACCGTCGCTCACCCGCCTCCCTCCTCGCGTCTCTTCTCGCGTCACCTCTCGTCTCGTCGCCGTCGCTCTCGTCCCGCCGCGTCGCCGCCCGCAGCGCCTCGATGGACTGCGCCGGCGGCGTGTGCGCGCTGGACATCGACGACATCACCGCGCCCGTGATGGCGGACATGGAGCAGATGCGCATGAACCTGCGGGACATCGTCGGGCGTAAGAACCCGCTTCTCCTCGCGGCGGCGGATCAGATCTTCGGCGCGGGCGGGAAGCGGCTCCGCCCGGTGCTTGTGTTTTTGGTGGCGCGCGCCACCGCGCAGCTCGAGGGCCTGGAGGACATCACCGACCGCCAGAGGCGTTTGGCGGAGATCACGGAGATGATCCACACCGCGTCGTTAGTGCACGATGACGTCCTGGACGACTGCGACACGCGAAGAGGCGCGGAGACGATCCACACGCTCTACGGCACGCGCGTCGCCATCCTCGCCGGCGACTTTCTGTTCGCGCAGAGCTCCTGGTACCTCGCGAACCTGGACAACCTGGAGGTGATCAAGCTCATCTCGCAGGTGATCGCGGACTTCGCGGACGGCGAGATCTCGCAGGCGGGCGCGCTGTACGACGTGGACATCACGCTGGAGGAGTACCTGGAGAAGTCGCACAACAAAACCGCGTCGCTCATCGCCGCGTCCTGCAAAAGCGCCGCCGTGTTCAGCGGCGTCGCGGAGGACATCAAGGTGGACATGTACGAGTACGGCAAGCACCTCGGCCTGGCGTTCCAGGTGGTGGACGACATCCTGGACTTCACGCAGACGGAGGCGCAGCTCGGCAAGCCCCAGGGCCAAGACCTCGCGACCGGGAACCTCACCGCGCCCATCCTCTTCGCGCTGCGCCGGGAAAACGGCGACGAGCTCAAGGCTCTGATCCGAACCCGGTTCGAGGCGGAGGGAGACTTGGAGCGCGCCATCGCCGTCGTCAACGCGAGCGGGATCGAGGACGCGAGGAGGCTCGCGCGCGAGGAGGCGGACATGGCGCTCTCGTCGCTCAAGGGTTTGCCGGAGGGAGAGGCGAAGGCGTCGCTGGTGGCGATGGTGGAGTACGTGCTCGAGCGCATCTACTGACGGTTGAACGATTCGCGATTCGCGATTCGCGCGCGAGACGCCGAGGAGACCAAGGTTAAAACGAAAGGAACGTTTTATTCGTACAATACGCGGGTCGCGCTCCGCGCCGCCGTTTCGTTTTTCGTTCGTATACTA
>Ga0181561_10002060_pt1 | contig 17845 bp, 14 predicted proteins | sample 011ome_19_FD_133760 | JGI IMG/M metagenome (GOLD analysis project Ga0181561, IMG submission 133760) | Coastal salt marsh microbial communities from the Groves Creek Marsh, Skidaway Island, Georgia - 011510BT metaG (megahit assembly) | ecosystem: Environmental > Aquatic > Marine > Intertidal...
ATGCCGCATGATCAAAGCGGCGTTATTTTGCCGTTTGATCAGATATGCGAGATGGTAGCGTCAGCCGGTTATGATGGCATGGCGATTGACCTTGGCGCAGGCGATGTGGAACAGGCGCACGCGATTCGGCCCCACATGGAACGTTGCGGACTCACCCCCCTAATCGTTGCCTTTCCCAAAACCATCGACTCGCTGCATGACAACTTGTTAATGGCAAAAGATTTTGGCGCACCCTTTGTAGATGTGATCGGTCAAGTGATGCCGCTGTCTGTTGATGGAATGATCCCGGTGATACGCAAATGGGTGGAGATGTCTGAAAAGCTGGACATGCCAATCCAGTTTGAAACGCACCGAAATTGCATAACCAACGACCTATACGCCACTTTATGTTTGCTGGATGCGGTACCGGAAATGCGGCTTTGTGCGGATCTGTCGCATTTTGTCGTTGATCGCGAATTCAAGCTACCACTCGCCGACCGTGATGCTGGGATGATCCATCGCATTATTGAAAGGTCAGACAGTTTTCAAGGGCGTGTCGCCAGCCGCCAGCAAATCCAACTTCAGTTGGATTTTCCTCAACATCAAAAATGGGTCGAATTATTCAAAAAATGGTGGCGTGACGGATTGATAAGCTGGCGCCAACGCAACCCATACGGTAACTGTATTTTCCTGTGTGAACTCGGCCCGCCAGAATATGCCATGACTGATGCGACTGGCCAGGAATTGTCCAACCGTTGGGAAGAAGCTCTAAAAATTAAAAGCTGGGTAACAGAGATCTGGTCTGATCTGGAGCGCCGTTAACGGCGCTTATTGATTGCCTCTGCCAAAACACACATCAATTCAAACATCAAGGACACACCCAGCCACGCAGTGCCACCAGAGGGATCAAAAGGCGGCGAAACTTCAACAAGATCCGCACCAACAAGATTAACGCCACTCAACGCGCGAATAACTTGTTGTGCTTGAAAAGAATTGGGGCCGCCAATTTCTGGCGTTCCAGTGCCAGGGGCAAAGGTTGGATCTACAAAATCAATGTCAAAAGAACAATATGTCGGAGAATTTCCGACGATGGCACGCGCCTCTTCCATCACCGAAGGAATTCCGCGATCAAATAGCTCGTCGACACGGATGATGCGCACACCTTGCGCCTCGCCCCATTCAATATCATCGTAATTATATGCTGTGCCGCGAATACCAATTTGCACAACCTTTTTTGGGTTCAGTAGACCTTCCTCAATGGCCCGTCTAAAGGGCGTGCCATGTGTGTATTTAAACCCCCCAAAATAGCTATCAAACAAATCTGTGTGCGAGTCAAAATGTATCATCGCGAGAGGCTTATCTTTTACCAAGCCACGCAAAACTGGCAATGACACCAGATGGTCACCACCAGCAGTCATTGGTGTGATGTTGCGGTGTTTTAAATCAGCGTAAAATGCTGTTATGCGTTCAAGGCTGTCTTGTAAATCAATAGGATTAGGGCCAACGTCGCCGAGATCAGCACAGTTTACCATCAGAAACGGATTAATTCCAGTTACTGGGTTCATCGCACGGATCATTGTTGAAAGGTCCCGAAGTTGACGAGGTCCGTGTCGAGGCCCAGGTCGGTTAGTAGTGCCCGCATCCCAAGGAACACCAACAAGCCCCATATCAACACGATGAATTTCTGAAGAATCCATACTGAGGTGCGGCAACCGCATAAAACTTGGCATTCCAGCAAAGCGCGGCATCTCAAGCGCCGACACCGGTTGGAAAAATGGATCGTTACGCATTAAGTGTCTCCTGCTCTAAACGACAAAAATGTTTGCATAACGGTCCGGAACACGCCAGTTAATCTTTAACTTTCGTTATTTTTTCTTCTCACTGATCATTTTCAAGATTGCATTGGCCACGCTTAATTTTTCTTCATCTCCTTTCTTACGGAACTGACTTGCGCCAGCGACTTACCTTCATATTAATTGATGCAATTTAATTACAGCGGTGCAACAAATATAAAAAACAGAGGATGACAGAATGAATGGTCAAAAAGTATTGATCACAGCTGGCGCTTCAGGCATCGGCCATGCCCTTGCAGAAGCCTTTACCGCGGCCGGTGCAAATGTATGGGTGATCGATATATTACCCCTTTCAAAAATTGATTTCTCAGCAAGATGGCGATACGATCGAGTTGATGTTCGCGATGCTACCGCAATGCAGAATTTGTTTGATCGTATTTTGACAGAATGGACTGGCCTTGATGTGCTTTGTGCTAATGCGGGTATATCGGGCCCAACCGCTCTCATAGAAGATCAGCCAATCGAGGCGTTTCGGGATTGTATCGCGGTCAATCTGGAAGGCGCCTTTCTCGCAGTGCAAGGTGCGCTCCCAATCATGAAGCAGCAGCGAAAAGGCGCAGTCATCTTCACGTCTTCCACCGCAGGGTTATATGGGTTTCCGTATCGGTCACCCTATTGTGCCAGCAAATGGGCGATACATGGGTTTATGAAAACCCTGGCTATGGAAGCAGGCCCCTACGGTGTCCGCGCGAACGCGATTGCACCTGGCTGTGTAGACGGGCCACGAATGGATAACGTGCTCCTTAAAGAAGCAGTCCAGAAAGGTACTGAACCTCAAATGGTACGCCGTGCTTACGAAGCGGGCGTGTCTATGCGTAGTTTTGTAACTGTGGATGACATTGCCGCAATGGCTGTGTTTCTTGCTTCTGATGTCGCTGGCCGAATCTCTGGCCAGGTTATCGCGGTTGACGGACATACCGAAAACCCAGATCCAAAAGTAGGAACATCGCAATGATACAGCTCGAAGGCTAAATTAAAAGCCGGGCGAAAAACAAAATAAAATGAGGCTGTTTAACTTAATTCATATGCATATTGAAAAGAATTTACAACTATCTGATCCAATTGAGCTATCGTGGAGCTCAAGCCGGGTTCGCTTTCGCAGTGTTTTTTTTCGCTTTCGCGCCTGAAATGATGCCATCATTCGCACTTAATGAAGATAAAGCCGATAAGATGCTGCCGACAGGGAAAATCTTTAGCCCCGAGATGAAAGCACAAAGGGTCATAGCGCACCGGGGAATGTCAGGACAATACCCCGAGAACACTCTCATCGCATTTGACGCTGTGAGGCATGCGGGCTTAAAGTGGATTGAAACTGACATCAGCATGCTTTCTGATGAAACCTTAATTGTTTTCCATGACGAAGTTCAAGGCCGGACCGTTGCCGGCAACAAACTGATCTCGGATGCTAAATGGAAAGACTTCGAGAATGCCGATGCGGGTCTTTGGAAAGGAGGCCAATTTGTTGGCCAAGAAGTATTGCGTTTGGAAACATTGCTCTCTTGGGCAAAAAAGCATGATATGGCACTGATTCTTGAAATGAAATGCCATGGTAATCGCGAATATCGCTCAGCTGAGCTGCTCGCAGCGTCATTGCAGATTGGCCCAAAAGTAACGATTATTGTATCAAGTTTTAACATAGATTTTCTTCGTTATTTTAGGGTTTTTGCCCCACACATCCGCATTGCCAGTATTCATAGTTTTTTCCCGGAGAATTTAAATTTCCTGAAAACCAATCTGGCAGTAGAGGCAGTCCACCTCGATCGCAAATTGATCTCCACATCAACTGACGTGATGCTTTTTCATCAACAAGGTATCAAAATACGGGCCTGGACTGTCAATGATCCAAGCGATGCCAAAGATCTTTTTGATTTGGGTGTTGATATGGTGATGAGTGATTATCCGGAACGGATTTAGATGTTGCCACCGGTTGAATAATCGTCCCGAAAATCCTGCTGGAACAATCATGTTTACGAAAGCCTAACTTTTAAGTTAGCTACCCAAACCTAATTAATACGGACCCCTTGGCGCAGTAGCTCATTTTGCACAAGACTGATGTTAATTTCTTCAAGATCCCGACTATATTTTAACGCAACAGCTGCTGCAACACCTGCCCCCTGTCCAGAAACTGCACAACAAGCCATGTTGCGTGTTGCGGCATGCGCGACTTTGTCTCCGCCGGTGGCACGGCCAACTACCAACAAGCCTTTTACCAACTTTGGAATTAATGATCGATAAGGGATATGCATATATCTGCCCGTTGTTGGAAGGATTAGAATACCATAGCCATCAATGAATTCAGGATAAATACCGATGCTGTCGTCAAATCGTGCCTGATGGCGTACATCATTTTCTTGCATATTATAATGCGCATCAATTTTTCTTGTGTCGCGGATACCAATTGTCATACCAAAATTACGTAACCGTATGGCCTCACAACCAGGGGCGTATTTTCGCAAAGCCTCGATTGCTAGCATGGCTTGCTTGCGCCCCTCAATCTCAAAATGGGTCAGGTCATCCGGGTCAGTCCCATCGCAGCCAGCTAGATGAACAAGGTTCATATAGGTCATCTCGCCAGTATCATGAACCGCACCCCAAGTACCTGAGATGGTTGACAAGTCCGCAGGTATAAGGCCATTTATTCGGGCTTGCTCGAATGGTCTTTTTAGGAAAGGCGAGAACATTTTATCTTCTTTGCCATCGGTCTCAACTGACCATTCTCCAGTTGACCAGTCTGCATATGTCTGTGGGTTAGCCTTTACATCTTCCATAAATTTGGCTTTGTCCAAGCCAGCGCAATGGAACATAACACTTGCAGCTTGAAGTGCTTCTTTTGGTGGTTTCGTTGTCGGTGCACCGGCGCGGTAAGCAACATCAGCATCACCCGTTGCGTCGATAACAATTCTCGCCAGCAACGCCTCTCGCCCAGCCTTTGATTCTGTGATGATGCCAACTATCTCGTTACCTTGCATTATAGGCTTTACAAACATCCGGTGAAGCATGGGGTGAATTCCTGCCTCTTGAACCAGCTTGTCGGCAACCAATTTAAACCCTTCGCTGTCAAGCTCGTAAGATAAGCTCTGGCTTTCAGGGACGGCCGCCCCCATGTCCTTTGCGCGTTCTTCAAATTCACGGCCGATTCCATTAGCCTCAACAGTCTGTTCGTGTCGGTACCATGCAAACCCCTCAACACCCACAGTTGTTATGTTTCCACCAAAACAGCCAAAGCGTTCGACAAGGGTTGTCTTTACCCCTGCGCGTGAGGCAGATAATGCTGCGGCGAGGCCACCCGGGCCAGACCCAACTACTAGTACATCTGTTTCATGGATGATATCTATTTCCTGCGCAGGCTCTGCAAAACGTCTCATCGCACCTTCCCCCAACCAAAATTCAAAACTCTGTCCTGGTCAAAAATTTTGTAACCACTATACCAATGATTGTAAAATTAAAGGCATCCTATCTTTGGATCCAACTATGGGGCAATCAAAGTCATCCGCTTCGATTTCTTTTGAGCTTTCGGAAGGATAAAGGCTAGGTTGTGTGTAATAGTTTACAGGAACATAGATGAACCATTGATGACCTCTACAGCGACACCATATCAATTTGACTATGTGATCATCGGATCTGGATCCGCCGGTTCGGCCATTGCCTATCGGTTGGCTACTGCAGGGCAAGGTTCAATCGCTGTTATCGAGTTTGGCGGCAGTGACGCTGGCCCTTTCATTCAGATGCCAGCCGCTTTATCCTATCCAATGAACATGTCTAGCTATGATTGGGGCTACAAATCTGAACCCGAAGCAGGCCTTGGCGGCCGTTCGCTCGTTTGCCCGCGCGGCAAAGTGATTGGAGGGTCGTCTTCCATTAATGGGATGATATATGTCCGGGGCAACCCCTTAGATTATGATCACTGGCGTGACGTTGGGGCAGCTGGTTGGGGCTATGCTGACGTCCTACCATATTTCCGACGTATGGAAACATCGCATGGCGGCGAATTTCCGTGGCGAGGCAATGATGGGCCGTTGCATATTACCCGAGGGCCACGCGATAACCCGCTCCATCATGCCTTTGTTGAAGCAAGCCTGCAGGCCGGCTATAAAGTAACTGCTGATTATAATGGCTATCGTCAGGAAGGATTTGGGCCAGCTGACATGACGGTTTGGAAAGGCCGCCGGTGGTCCACGGCCAACGCATATCTGAAGCCTGCAATAAAAAAAAGAAAGGTCAGGCTTTTTACCCGAACTTTGGCAGACCGAATTCTTTTTGAAGGAAGACGCGCCGTTGGTGTTCGAGTTTGGCGCAAGGGCAAATGCCAAGATATTATCGCTCAAAAGGCGGTGATCCTGTGTGCAGGTGCGATTGCAAGTCCAACAATTTTGCAGCGGTCCGGCATTGGCTGTGCCGATACCCTTAAAGGGTTTGAGATAGAGGTCATCGCCAATCGAAAGGGTGTTGGAGGCAATCTACAGGACCATCTTGAGGTTTATTTTCAGATTGCTTGCCGAAAACCGGTAACACTTTATAAACACCTCAATCCCATCTCAAAGGCCCTCATCGCTGCTCAATGGCTATTCTTCAAGTCTGGTTTAGGCGCCTCGAATCAGTTTGAAACACTTGGATTTATCCGATCAGACAAAAACATTACCTATCCTGATATTCAGTATCATTTTCTGCCAGTAGCTATTCGCTATGATGGCACTGCACCAGCGGCCGGCCATGGGTTCCAGCTTCATGTTGGGCCAATGCGGTCCAAGTCACGAGGCCATGTGAAGATTAAATCGTCAAACCCAAACACACCCCCTGAAATAAAATTCAACTATCTTTCTCACCCAGATGATCTTCCTGAATTTCGCAAGGCATTGCGACTTAGCCGTGAAATTCTGGCGCAAGAGGCGATGCGTCCATTTTACGATCACGAGATTCAACCGGGTGCGAACGCGGTAATGGATGCAGATTTGGACGCATTTATTCAGAACGAAGCTGAGTCAGCCTATCATCCGTGCGGGACCTGTAGAATGGGTGCCAAAAATGACCCCTTGGCTGTAGTCAGCCCAGACTGCCGTGTTATTGGCACAACGAATCTGTTTTGTGCGGATTCATCGTTATTTCCGCGTATCACCAACGGCAATTTGAACGCACCATCAATCATGGTTGGCGAGAAAGCCGCTGATCACATTTTGGGGAAACCGCTTTTAGCCCCGGCTAATGATAGGCCTTTTAGACACCCAGACTGGCAATTAAAGCAACGATAGGCAGCTTTAACCATTAGTATGTTTGAATTTTAAAGCCCGAAAAATAAAAGATTTTTAAGATACTGACCTGATCATTTTCCCTTTGCTCGGCGTGCATCAACCTGTTCGTCATTATCACGAGCCTCTATGTAAATAATTGTCATAGCACGTTCCCAGATGTAATGGTTTATTGATGGCTTTTATTGTTGTTGAGGGGGAATGACAATTGAGTTCTGAATTTTCTCTACTTATCAGAACATTGCTTAACGGTCCCATACAGCAAGCACCGCAGCAGCAGATTATCAGCGATGGGCTTGGCTCTTACAGCTATGTTGAATTTATCAACCGCCTTAGTCGCTTTGGCCAGATATTGAGACGCTTCGGCGTTCGACACGGTAGTGTCGTCGCAATAATGGATTGGGATACGCACAGGTATCTCGAGAGTTTTTTTGCGGTGCCAATGTTGGGCGCGACATTGCATACTGTGAATATACGTCTTTCGCCGTCGCAAATCGCCTATACGATCGACCACGCAGAAGATGATATTATTCTAGTTCATGTTGATTTTTTGCCATTGCTTGAGGAAATCATACCACAAGTCAAACGAGATGTTCGTTTGATCATAATGCGTGATACGCCAGATCGTGAATTGCCTCATACAACCCTTCAACTTGAAGCGGTGCTTGATGAATTGTTTTTAGAAGCCGATTCAGATTTCTCATTCCCCAACTTTGACGAAAACACACGGGCAACAACATTTTACACAACAGGTACAACTGGTGATCCAAAGGCGGTTGCTTATTCACACCGCCAACTTGTTCTGCACACGATGGGTATTTTGGCAACATTGGGACCAATGTCGGCAAGTAATCGCTTTCATGGTCGTGATGTTTATATGCCGATTACACCGATGTTCCATGTGCATGGATGGGGCTTTCCCTATGCCGCAACCATGCTTGGCTTAAAACAAATTTACCCAGGCCGCTATGATCCAAACAGGCTGATGAAACTTGTCTGTGAGCATCGGGTTACGTTTTCGCATTGTGTTCCAACCGTTCTACATATGTTACTGGGTTGCAATGCCGCAGCCTCAGCTGATCTGTCAAATTGGAAAGTGGTTATCGGCGGTTCAGCATTACCGCGAGGGCTAGCAGAACAGGCATTAGCTAGAGGCATCAATTTATTTTCCGCTTACGGTCTCTCTGAGACGTGCCCCTTCTTGACGGTCGCGCATCTAGATCCAAATGATGAGAGTGACATTGAAGCGAGGCTAAAAGCTGGGCAACCCGCGGCAATGGTAGAGCTGCGCGTTGTCGATACGGTAATGAATGATGTTCCTCGTGATGGCAAAAGTGTTGGGGAAATTGTCGCCCGTGCTCCGTGGTTGAACAAGGCATACCTAAAGGATGAAGTTTCAACAAAAGCACTTTGGCGAGGTGGGTATATGCATACGGGAGATGTGGGCAGATTTGATGAACAAGGTAACCTTATTATTACGGACCGCGTCAAAGATGTTATAAAATCTGGTGGCGAATGGATTTCATCTTTGACTCTTGAAAGCATCGCATCAACCGTCCCGGGTGTTGTTGAAGTTGCAGCGATTGGTATTCCTGACTCAAAATGGGGTGAGCGTCCCATGTTGCTGGTGGTACAAGATAAGTCAAGCCAGATCGCCGCATCTGATCGCAAACCCATCATTCAAGAGATGATAAAGGCAGCATATAAAGAGGCAATTGCCGCTGGTGTTATATCAAAATGGGCATCGCCTAACCGAATAGATATCGTTGACAAAATTGCCAAAACGAGTGTTGGAAAAATTGATAAGAAAGCCCTTCGCGCGACAATTTTAGATGCTGAAACATAGGATATAGGCAAGGGTTTTCCAGAAGAGCAATCTCCACGCCGAAGCGATCCTAGAAAAGTCAATTTGCTTAGCCTTTGCTCCAGTTAAAGACGCAGAGCATGATGGTGCATCCCTGTAAGCTTAAGGCCTAAAACGTGTTAAAGCATAGACGATAAATGGTCAATTCATTCGGCAGATGGGTCGGTTGTGCCGGAGTTATACTGTTATCTTTACAGCCGTTTACAATAAAACTGAAAGGTGATTATTTAAACTGACCAAAGGGGGGAGCCAAATGCCATTAATTATGAATAAAGAGGTTTTTATTACCTGTGCAATCACAGGATCCGGTGGGACGCAGGATCGAAGTCCACATGTGCCGCGCAGCCCTAAACAAATTGCTAAAAGCGCCATTGCTGCCGCCAAAGCAGGAGCTGCGATTGTTCATTGCCATGTGCGTGACCCAGAAACAGGCAGGCCGAGCCGTGATCTTGCCTATTATCGTGAAGTTACGGACCGGATCCGTGACTCAGCGGTGGATGTAGTGTTGAACCTGACAGCAGGCATGGGCGGGGACATGATTTTTGGCGGCACAGAAAACCCTCTACCACTGGCGGCAGGCACCGACATGGCCGGTGCAGTGGAACGTGTTGCGCATGTGGCGGAATGTCTGCCCGAAATTTGCACACTTGATTGTGGAACTATGAATTTTGCCGAAGCAAATTATGTGATGACAAACACCCCAGGCATGCTGATGGAAATGGGCCGGATGATGACTGAGCTCGGGGTGAAGCCCGAGGTTGAGGCGTTCGATACTGGCCATTTATGGTACGCCAAGCGACTGGTTGCTGACGGCGTGCTAAAACCGGATGTGCTTGTTCAGCTTTGCATGGGTGTTCCGTGGGGTGCACCAGATGACCTCAACACCTTCATGGCGATGGTCAATAACGTGCCTGAAACCTGGACCTTCTCTGCGTTTTCACTGGGACGTCATCAGATGCCTTATGTTGCAGCGGCTGTTTTAGCCGGTGGTCATGTTAGAGTTGGGCTGGAAGATAATCTTTGGCTAGACAAAGGTGTTTTGGCTACTAACCAACAGCTGGTCGCCCGCTCAAAGACCATTATTGAGGCAATAGGCGCTCGCGTGATTGGTCCCGATGAGGTGCGTAAGCAGCTCAAACTGATAAAGCGTGCGCCACACGGCTAAGGAGCGGATAATGACAAAGACAATTGCGATTATCGGTGGCGGTGTAATTGGAGCGGGTTGGCTAGCACGATTCCTTTTAAATGGCTGGGACGTATCTTTTTACGATCCAGATCCCGAGGCAGAACGCAAAATCAGCGATGTATTGGTTAATGCTCGTCATGCCTTGCCGATGCTTTATGAAACAAGTCTACCTGTTGAGGGTAACATACGTCTGTGCAACACAATTGCTCAGGCCGTGCAAAATGCAAGCTATATCCAAGAATCTGTGCCGGAACGGCTTCAGCTGAAGCAAAAGGTATTTGCTGAAATTCAGGCCAATTGCCCAGAGGACGCAGTGCTAGCCTCTTCCACCTCAGGGTTCAAGCCATCCGAATTGCAAGAAGGTAGTCCTCGTCCAGAACAGATCATGGTCTGTCATCCGTTCAATCCGGTTTATCTTTTGCCATTGATTGAACTTGTACCAAGTCCTATAACTGGCCCCGGTCAAATTGCCGCGGCAAAAGAAACCCTCTTAAAGGTTGGGCTATTTCCACTACATATAAGAAAGGAAATTGATGCCCATATTGCTGACCGCCTTTTAGAAGCAGTCTGGCGCGAGGGGCTGTGGCTGATCAAGGACGGCATAGCAAACACTGAAGAAATTGATAATGCGATCCGCTATGGGTTTGGTTTGCGCTGGGCACAGATGGGCCTTTTTGAAACCTATCGCATCGCTGGCGGTGAGGCAGGGATGGCACATTTTCTCTCACAATTTGGGCCTGCTCTGAAATGGCCTTGGACCAAGCTCACGGATGTGCCTGAGCTAACCGAAGAGCTTGTTGAAAAAATTGCTAGTCAGTCTGATGCCCAGTCAGGGGCAATGACGATACGTGCGTTAGAGCGTTTACGAGATAATAATTTGGTCGCTATGATGCGCGCTCTTAAACAGCAGGGAAGTGCCGCAGGCCAGCTAATCAAAGCGCATGAGAAGACAATTTCTCTACCGGCGAAAGCCGCACGCGCGTCCCGCACCATTTCCCGTATCATTCCAATCGACTGGACGGATTATAACGGCCATATGAATGAAAGCCGCTATGGACAGGTTTTTTCTGATGCCGCAGATAGTTTTTTGGCAAGCATCGGTATGAATGAAACATATGTTGCCGGCGGTTATAGCTACTTTACAGCTGAGACAGCAATTAAATACATGCAGGAAACGCATGCCGGCGACGCAGTGATTGTAGAAACAGAAGTAATGATGGCTGATGGCAAAAAACTAAAATTGGCCCATCAGATGAAGCGGGCTGACGATAATAGACTATTGGCTTCATGTGAGCAGTTTCTGCTACATGTTAGCCTTGTAACGCGTAAATCATGCGCACCGCTGAGCCCGGTCGCTGAAGCGCTTGCATTGTTATGAGGGCAGACTGGAAAGAATAAGGGGCAACGAGATGGATTTTGGTTTATCTGAAGAACAGAAGATGATTGTCACGACCGTGCGCAGCTTTGTTGAAAAAGAAATCTATCCACATGAAAATCTGGTTGAGCGAACAGGTGAAGTGCCAAAGGAAATTGCCAAAGACATTATCAATAAAACCCGCAACCTAGGATTTTATGCCTGTAATTTTCCAGGGTCTGTTGGTGGTGCTGGGCTAAGCCATCTAGAATTTGCCTTGGTTGAACGTGAACTTGGCCGTGGCTCTATGGCACTCACACATTTTTTTGGTCGACCACAAAATATCCTAATGGCATGTAAAGGTGAGCAAATTGAGCGCTATCTTTTGCCAGCGGTTCGTGGCGAGAAGATGGATGCGCTGGCGATGACGGAGCCCGATGCTGGTTCTGATGTGCGATCGATGAAATGCGCCGCTGTACGTGATGGTAATGACTGGATTTTGAATGGCAGCAAGCATTTTATTTCTGGTGCGGAACACGCAGATTTTTTGATTGTCTTTGTCTCGACAGGTGAGGAGGATACCCCACGAGGACCCAAAAAGCGAATTACAACTTTCCTTGTAGATCGTGGAACACCGGGATTTACCATTCGTGATGGTTATCAGTCAGTCAGCCATCGAGGTTATAAAAATATGGTTCTGGAATTTAATGACTGCCGACTGCCAAACGCACAGGTTCTTGGTGAAGTTGACGGTGGCTTTGAGTTGATGAGTACATGGCTTTACGCAACGCGCATAACAGTTGCCGCAATGAGTGTCGGTCGAGCCCGTCGCTGTTTTGATTATGCGCTTGATTACAGCGCAAACCGTAAACAATTTGGCCAGCCTATTGGCAAATTCCAGGGTGTCAGTTTTCAGTTGGCCGATATGCTGACTGAGATTGATGCCGCAGATTATCTAACTCTTGCTTCAGCGTGGCGGTTAGATAAAGGCTTGCCTGCTAATCGTGAAATCGCATCTGCGAAGCTCTATGCAACGGAAATGCTGGCTCGAGTGACTGATAGCACCTTGCAGATACATGGCGGTATGGGATTAATGAGTGATTATCCAATTGAACGCTTTTGGCGTGATGCAAGGGTCGAGCGGATTTGGGATGGCACCTCTGAAATTCAACGTCATATCATCAGTCGCGATCTTTTGCGTCCACTGGGCGCCTAATCCGGGAAGGCAATTGGCATGTCTGACTTGCGCCGATTATTAAACCCAAAAAATGTTGTGGTAATCGGTGGCGGGGTATGGGGACGTTCAGTTATAGACCAATGCCAAAAACTTGGTTTTGAGGGTCAGATTTTTGCGGTTCATCCCACCGCAGAAACCTTAGCCGGCGTCTCTACTTATCGCTCAGTAAGTGATTTGCCGAGCGCTCCAGACGCAGCCTTTATTGGAGTGAACCGGTTCGCCACTATTGACCAGGTGAGAGCTCTAAGCGCAAAAGGTGCTGGCGGTGCTGTATGTTTTGCCTCTGGTTTTCTGGAGGCCAAAGAAGAAGATGCTGATGGCGCCACATTGCAGTCCGCGCTGATTGATGCGGCAGGTGGAATGCCTATCATCGGGCCTAATTGCTACGGTTTTGTGAATTACCTTGATCGGTTTTGCCTTTGGCCGGACCAGCATGGTGGGCGAGCTGTTGATACTGGTGTGGCTATTGTCACGCAAAGCTCCAACATAATGATTAATTTATCTATGCAACAGCGCGGTCTGCCCATCGCCTATGCACTGACAGCAGGCAATCAGGCGCAAACGAGTTTGGCGGCATTGGGGCGGGCAGTGTTAGATGATCCGCGGGTAACGGCGTTAGGACTCTATATTGAAGGTATTGGTGATCTAGATGATTTTGAAAGTTTGGCGCGCCATGCTTCTATGCGTAACAAAGCTATTGTTGCTTTGAAGGTTGGCTGGTCAGAACAGGCGCAGCAAGCAACCATTTCCCATACTGCTTCATTAGCAGGCAGCGCGACATCGGCAGATGCGCTTCTAGCGCGCCTTGGTATAGCTAGGGTTAATAGTCTAGCTGAGATGATTGAGGCTCTGAAAATTCTGCACCAAGTTGGTCCACTGACCGGCAAAAGACTGGTCTCAGCCTCATGCTCCGGTGGAGAAGCCAGTTTGATGGCGGACACTGCACACAGGCAGCAGAACGGGGTCGTTTTCCCAGCACTGACCCAAACCCAACGAGACGGTCTACGATCCGTTTTGGGTGAGAAGGTCGCCTTAGCTAATCCGTTAGATTATCATACATATGTTTGGGGCAATTTGCCCGCAATGGCTGATGTCTATAGTGCAATTCTTGATGCTCCCATCGATTTTGGTATCATTGTGGTGGATTTTCCGCGCGCAGATAGATGTGATGGTGCCGCATGGGATTGTGTTATTGAGGCGGCGCGGATAGCACAAAAGCGCACCTCTAAAGCCGTTGCGCTGCTTGCCTCTCTCCCTGAAAACATGCCGGAAGATCGCGCTTTACAAATAGCTAAGGCGGGCCTTGTCCCGTTGTGTGGTCTAGAGGTTGGGCTAGCAGCTATTGCGTCAGTAGCCTCAGTTCATCCAGCACCTGAAGCATCTGTAATTGCGGCGCCCCGCCTTGGCCAAACACATATATTAGATGAGATAACGTCAAAAGCTATTTTGTCGGATTATGGCGTTGATTTACCGCATTATATAGTGGTGGCTCAAGACAAGTTGCCAGCAACCTTGCCCTTTCCATATCCTGTTGTTCTTAAAGCCATTGGTGAGGCTCATAAGTCGGAGGTCGGAGGGGTTATAATAGGGCTTTCGGATCAAACTGAGCTGAAAAGAGCAATGTTAGAAATGGATCAACAACGTTATATAATCGAAGAATTTATAACTGATTCAATTGTTGAATTGCTTGTCGGAATTGTTGGTGACCCTGCGCACGGATATGTGCTTACTCTCGCTGCGGGCGGGGTATTTACAGAGTTACTCAGAGACAGTGTAAGCCTGTCATTGCCCGTCAATCAGAATGATATTCTGAACGCTCTTCAGCAGCTTAAATTAGCTCCCATGTTGACAGGCTATCGTGGCAAGCCGGCGGTTGATAAACCTGCCCTAGTCAAGGCCGTGCTGGCGATGCAGACATGTGTGCTAGACAGACGTGCTAGTTTGGCTGAAATTGAAATTAATCCGCTGATCCTGACATCCAAGTCAGCAGTTGCAGTGGACGCGCTTATTCGGATTGGAGAAAATGCAGATGCCTAGCCCCATTCAAACTCAAATCAATGGTCATGTTTTAGAAGTGACGATCGATCGGCCAAAGGCCAACGCTATAGATTTGGTGACCAGCAGGCAAATGGGAGAAGTCTTCCTCGGTTTCCGCGACAACCCAGAACTAAGAGTGGCTATTCTCACCGCCGCTGGTGATAAATTTTTTTCAGCCGGGTGGGATTTGAAAGCAGCGGCAACAGGCGATGCTGTAGATGGTGATTACGGCGTTGGTGGTTTTGGTGGATTGCAGGAATTGCCGCATCTGAACAAGCCATTAATTTGTGCCGTAAACGGTATTTGTTGCGGTGGCGGGCTAGAGATGGCCCTCTCTTGCGATATTATTTTGGCTGCGGAACACGCAACTTTTGCTCTCCCCGAAATTCGCTCAGGCACAGTTGCAGATGCAGCTTCTATCAAGTTACCGAAACGCATCCCTTATCATATCGCAATGGAGATGCTGCTAACTGGTCGCTGGATTGATGTTCATGAAGCCGCTAAATGGGGTCTGGTTAACCATATTTATCCCAGAGATCAAATTATGGAAAAAGCACGAGAAATAGCCCAGCTTTTAGCCTCTGGCCCACCTCTTGTTTATGCAGCCATAAAAGAAGTGGTTCGTATGGCAGAGGATATGAATTTTCAAGATGCGCTAAACCGGGTTACTAAAAGCCAACTACCAACTGTTGAAAAACTCTATAATTCTGAAGACCAGCTCGAGGGAGCTCGTGCTTTTTCTGAAAAAAGAGACCCTGTCTGGAAAGGTTGTTGAGTCTTCTTTATTGCCCAAGAAACCGGAAAGACGGAAAGTTCTGACAATTCAGCTGCACGCATCTATTTATATATTAAACCCTCTTACCTATTAATGTTTATCTCTTTTGCCCTTTAAATTACGCACACGAATTATATTTGCGATAAACATTGTTGTCCGAGGATAATAAACATACGGCTTGTCATCTTTGGACACTGGCCGAGCGATAGAGCGAGCAATAGTGAAAATTATCAAAACAATATGCGCCATTGAGATATGGATAAAAAGATATAACGTTCCCTGCATGCCTATCAAAAAGCCAGCAATGATTGGGGAAATAATAGCGCCAAGAGCGTAGAAAAAAATTAAAGATGCACTGAGGTTGAGCATTTGATTTGGAGGTGCAAAATCATTTGCGTGTGCAGCTGACAATGAATAAATAGGAAAAGTGCATATCCCAAATAGGAACGCAAATAGCAATTGAGCGCTATAGCCATGCGCAGCTAGGTCAACTAGCCCGCTACCAATCGCCAAACACACAATCGTAGACAAAACGCTAAAAACCATCAGAACCAAACGGCGGTCAAGGTGGTCGGCAAGAAAACCTGCTGGAGGATGGACGACAATCCCACCGACAACTGCAGTGGTCAAAAAATAAGACATTTCCATGTAAGACATGTTTAGATCTTTTGCAAATAACGGCGCAATTGATCCAAAAGCCGCACTCGAAACGCCAGCAACCACTACACCCAGAGTGGCAAGGGGCGATACTTTATAGGCAATAAACGGTTGAAATATATTTGTTTTTGGAAGAGCAGGCTCCTTACTTAGGGTAAAAGCTAGTGGAATTAGTGCAAGACACATTATCATTGCGAGCATATTGTAAGATATGTAGCTTGCAGGGGTCAAAACACCTATCAGGCTATTTGCTAGAATCTGACCGGCAAAATCAGAGATCCGATAAATCGAAAAAACTCGGGCACGGATTTTATTTCTGGCCTTTGCTTGCAGCCAACTTTCAATAACCGTGTAACAACCTGCAACCGCGAAACCACCAAATATGCGCGCTATAGTCCAGTAATATGCGTCAGCATAAATTGTGTGTGCGATTATCGATATAACGCCACAAGCCGTGAAGATAGCAAAAGCCCGAGAATGACCCGCCCGGAAAACCAGTTTTGGCCCAATTAAACACCCAACCAAAAAGCCGACAAAATGTCCAGATGCGACAAGCCCAATATCAACACTGGTAAAGCCTAGAACAGCTCCAGAAATACTGTCAAACGGTCTCAGGGCACCTATGCCCATTTGCACAAGCATGACTGATAAAAGCAGGGCTGAGAGAGAAATTATTAGCTGCATTTTGGCATTTCAATTCGCTAGGCCTGAAGCATTCACGTTGACAGGAAAGTGAGTATTAATGAAGCGAATTTGATAATAGAAGGGTGCAAAAGAATAAAAATTCTTATTTACTCTCTTCTTTAACAACCCACATCCTTCAAAGAACATTTTTGGATGGTTAGATCTCCTCACGTCCATATGCAGGCCGAAAGCGCTCCTCGTTCTTCGATATGAAAGCCTTTTGAGCTTCGATGTCCGCCTTTCTCTGGAAGGCAAGTTCAGCCAACTCTATGCCCCATTTGCCTCTTAAGTAGTCCGAAGCATCCTTGGTACCCATGGGAGGCAAAGCGTCTCCAAACCAATCCGGGCTGTGCAGTATGCGTAATGCTGTTGATTTACCCACACCCTGACCGCCCTCAAGAATCGGGACACTGTCCGCCTTGCATCCCGGTGTCAAAGCCCTCGCCACAGCCTGGATCAACGATAGGCGCGATACTGCACGAACATATTGTTTTTCGCTTGGTGACCTTGGTTTCACGCCAAGATAGATTTCCATCCATGTCGAAAGCTGACTTTTGTCACTCACTGGATCAAACTTGAGTGACTCAAGATAAGCCTTGACCGGAGAGATGATGTTGTCCTCGCAGAGTTCCTGGACACAATCGATCACAAGCTGCTTATTAACTGACGGAAAGCCATTCTGGTTGAGCCATTTGATGACCTTGGCATAGTCTCTCGCTCGCCGCCTTACGTTGGTGTGGATATCCTTTACCAGACTATGGTGAATTATGTCACCCTAATCCCTCAGGATCATGCTCTGGCAAATTCAGACGGCCCAATTGACTTAAGGGACGTTGCAGGACATTTAGAATTTGTAACATTTGGCAGTGTCTACCCACTTGAAATGCAAGGCATGGACGCCAGCCTTGCCGAAAAATTCCAAAGTAATGCCCGCTATAGTGTCGCCAATGTTCTGGCTGGTGCTGCGCTGGTTCGG
>Ga0181561_10002062_pt1 | contig 17843 bp, 12 predicted proteins | sample 011ome_19_FD_133760 | JGI IMG/M metagenome (GOLD analysis project Ga0181561, IMG submission 133760) | Coastal salt marsh microbial communities from the Groves Creek Marsh, Skidaway Island, Georgia - 011510BT metaG (megahit assembly) | ecosystem: Environmental > Aquatic > Marine > Intertidal...
ACCAGAAATACCCTGCGCGAAAGCAGTAACGATACCCAAAAGAAACATTGAAATAAATAAATAGTTTGTTTTCATTTGAATTTTAGTTTTGTTAGTATATCAAATTTATAGTTTTTAAAGTCCCAACTAACGTAGTAACACACACATTGCTACGTCACATTAAAAATAAAACACAACTAATTGATTTTTAGATTATTAAATAACTTGTAAATTATAATTAAAATTGCGAAACGAGTAAAATGACGTACTAATGAAGTACAAAATAAAATAAAGAATTAAAGCGATTTAATAAACTCAAATATAGTCTCTTGATCTAAATTCAATTTCTTTTTTAATCTAAAGCGATGCGTTTCAACACCTCGAACCGTTATGTTCATTAGAGGAGCAATTTCTTTATTAGAAAGATTCATTTTGATGTACGCACAAAGCTTTAAATCCTTTGGGGTAAGTTTACTATTAATTTTAGATAATTTATGAAAGAACTCTTCGTGTACTTGATTAAAATTCTTCTCAAATAACGCCCATTGATCATTGTCTTCAATTTCCTTATTGATTTGACGAATCATCTTTTTAAGCCAGTATTCATTAGATATATAGTCACGATGATGTAAAATTTCATCTCTTAAATTTTGGAAGGCTTCATTCTTTTTACCAAGTTCCATTGCGGAATCTGCTAATCGTTTACTTTTGAGTTTAATTTCATTTTGCAATAGTTCAGCCTTATGTTCTAAGAGTTGTTGTTGAGTCTCCAATTCCTTTTCTCTAATTAGTTTTTGCTGTTTTTGATCAAATTCAGCTTTGATTTGCAACTCCTTACGTTTTATTTTAATTCGTTGATAAGAATACACTACTACCACAAGAAGCAAGATTAGCAAACTTAAAAATAGATAGCCCCAAAGAGTTTGATACCAAGGTGGGAGAACTTCAAATTCAAAATATCGTATGGCACTAGTGTTTGAATTAGAATTAACAACTCTATATTCAAGCGTATAGAAGCGCTCTTTAAGATTTTCTAAATTAAGTACATTAGTAGCAAGTGGCTTCCATGTATCATTTGTATTTAAACGGTATTGATACGAATAATTCTCATTTTTAGGTGCTGTAAAATGAAAGCTTATCGAATTAGTGCCGTAAGGTAATTGAACTCTACTATCAAGAGCTACAGGTTGGTTTGCTACTACTAATCGTTGCAATTGTGGCGCTTGCAATTGTGGTAATGGCTTAAATAAATTTACATAAGAAAATCCATCAACGATATTGATGATAGTTTTAGAATTAACCTTGGTTAAGAGCTCTTTTCCAATAAGTACTTTCTTTTGAATAATTGGATTGATTACGGAAAATTTTAAGGAATCTAAAATATGTTCTTTGATGAAAATTCCTTCTTTAGTTTTAATTCCAACCTGAGTTCCGTTAGCTTCACTATATAGTACATCACTGTCAGTTCCAATTGCACTATTTAATAGTTCGTCGTCAATTAACTGGTCTAGAACCGCATCATACTTCATCCAGCCCGTATTAGTTTTAAATCGTATACCACCATTAAGATTGACAATCTTAATATTGTATGGAGAGGTAATACCCTTATCTGCATAAGAAACCATTCGATCAAAAGATCCATCGTCTCGAAGATAAACTCGATACAACCCTTTATAGGCATGTGCTGCCCATATGACTTTGGGGGATTCAAATTCCACATATCTAAATGGCATAACAGCGTCTCCCATTCGCTTAGAGCTCCAAACACCATTTGTTTTCTTCAAATGTTCTAAACCAATATAGGTGCCTAAGACATATTCATCGGAATTATTTGGAAATGGCTTTAATGTCCATCCCCCTGAAAAGCTTGAAATTCGCTTAAATTGATGTTGACTCGCTATAAATGTTCCTGAATTATGACCACAAATTAAAGTTCCATCGATCACTTTTAAGAACCAGACTTGTCCTTGCGAACCCTCCACAAAATGAAGTTGTTCATTTTGCAAGTAAAATAATCCGGTATTAGAACCTAAAAACAAAGCCCCTTCGAATTCCACAACAGCATAAACTACTCCTAATTGACCTGTCTTATCTTCAAAATATGTGGGTTGATCTAGGTAAACTTCAGACAATCCATTATCTAAGGCAATCCAAAGGGAATGATCATCAAAGGAAGCATGATTCAAGACCGTATTATTATCTAGACTATTTCCCCTATTAATGTGGAAGAGTACCGTTCCTTGACTTGAGGTAATATACACCCCATTTTTAATGGTACCAAAGATCATTCTTCCGTCGGTTAGAACAGAAAAATTATTAAGCAAATCACTCTTTATATAGTCATTGATTTCCGTATTGAAAGGCAAAAGACCCTCTTTACTGTCGTAGGTAAATGAACCATGTAAGGAGGTGGTGATAAATAATTTTGACTCTCTTTTAGAAACAGATATTATATTGGATTGATGTAATACGTCTGCGTCAACTACAAGTGTTGGCTGACCATCGTTGAGTGTAAATACCCCATCTGACTGAGTTGATAAATACAATTGATCCTCCACCACATCGATTGAAATCAATAGTGAAGGAACATCTATGACTGTTATACCATTTTCATTATAGCTAAAAAGATGACCAAAAGATTGAAAATAAATGGTATCTCCAAGTGCTTTTATATTCCAAATTTCTTGATTTTTGATGAAATTCAAATCTATATAAGCTACCAAGGAGTGGTAATTTAAGTTCCCAAATTCATCGCTTTGCCAATATCCAAATTCTTCATATGATCCACTATAAATTTTATCCCCTACTGCTAAAACAGATCGAATAACGGTCTTATTTGGCAACTCAAATAAATTCCAAACCAATCCATCATACCGTAAAAGTCCCATAGAATTAGCGACATATACCATACCATCATCAGCCTTTGTGACTCCCCAATTTTGATTAGATGCACCGATGGAATTTAGATCAAAATTTTTAACTGGAAGTTGAAATTGAGCTGCAGAAAGACTCACTACAAACAGTGTAAGAAACAAACTGTATAAAAAACGTTTTCCAATTGAAAACATACGATAATTCTTATAAAATTAATGACCTAATCAATATACGAATTTCTAATAATTCTATCGATTTATATGCTAGCATTACTGCTAATTTAAATACTTAATAGATGGAATTCAAGGAATATATGCGTTCGAAAAATAACTGATCAAATCATCATATCTTCAACTATGAATGACTCTTCTAGTTTACAAAAAAAACTTCACTTGATTCTGAAATACCATTTTCATTAAATGCTTCGATAGTAAAATAGTAAGGCGTATCACGGTCTAAACAACGCATAAAATGGTCATTAGTATCGTAGACCAACCAAGATTGGTATAACTTATCAGGTGAAATACCCCAACGAATGTTATACCCTTGAGCGTCTTTTACAGGATTCCAGTTCAATGCAGCATCTCTTCTATCAGTTTGGCGATTAATAACAAACCCTGTTACATTGGAGGGTTTTTTACCTACACCTTTACCAAACACCCTTAGTTCTGACATAGCAAAGTTGGCGCCTGGAACTTGTACATTATTATAACGCACATACCTAGCTTTTATAGGAGCATCTAATACCATATAAGCATTGGGAGCATCGATATTACTGTTGCTTCGATCGACTACAGTTCGCCAATGGTTGCCATCCTCTGAAACCTCGATAGTAAAGCGATGCTTTAACCCTTCTGTTCGTGTATAAATTCCGGATTCGTGATCATGAAAATTAATTTGAAAAGCATGAATATATCCTGGATTTAGCATTTCAATAGTAATCCATTGTTTATCATCATTAGCTTCAGCTACCCAATAGGTTTTTGGATTTTCATCGGTTAATACCCTAGATCTAATAGTACCATCATTGTTTATTTCTGAAGGGATTTCAGAAACTTCCACTTCATCATTATTAGAAGTGAATTTCATAATTTGTTTTAAAGACGAGGACACCGTAACAGTTCCTTTGTAAGAGAGTAACATCCATCCATTATGTTCACCTGCCTTGGTAGGATGACTTGGTGCAAACCGAGGATAATCACCATAGGCTGTGTTAGTATACATTAACCCATCTTCATCAAAGTAAGTTGGGAACATACACAACCGACGTTCCCATTGTGCGTTAGAAGCTAAAGCCATAGTTGCAAAGTGCCAGTATTGACCATTGGTTTGCTTTACAGTAATGCCATGCCCAGCCCCATTAGTAAACCCTCCTGGCTTAAAACTCATCGGGTTGCTTTTCATATAGGTAAAAGGACCAAGTGGCGTATTACCAATATAAACTCCATCGGCATATACATTAAATTGAGTGCCTGGTGCTGCATATTGTAAGTAATATTTTCCATTGTGTTTAGTCATAGAAGCCCCTTCCATATAACCTTCTTTTAAAGTAGGATGAAAATTGTTCTCTCCAAAACGCTCCCAACCATGTGCTTGTTCATCAAGATTAATCAACTCTTTTCTTACACCTGTTTCCAAAAAACGGTCATCTTTATTCAGCATTTTCACACGGAGTGGATGCACATTGGAAGAACCCCAATACAAATAGGTTTTTCCATCGTCATCAATAAACAATTCAGAATCCTGTATGTTAGTTGAAATGGATGGTGTTGGAGTCCATGTACCACTTTTGGGGTCATCGGTATAAAGAATACTTCCGTAACCAGCTGGATCACCAGCAAAGTAAACCAATGAATCATTATAGTTGAAAGCCGTTGGAGCATTACTCCCTTCAAAGAACCATTGTTGTGGTTTAATAAAATTCCAATTGACCAAATCCTTGGAATGCCAATACCCAAATGATCGGGTAACAAACATATAATACGATCCTTTAAACTCAATCACTGCTGGATCGGCGCCCGATCGATACGATAGGTTTTGGCTTGAATTATAAACCATGTACGTATAATCGATGTCTAGCGGATTGCAATAGGTTTGTGAGTTATTTTTAACGAGATCTTGATACACATCCTCAATATCCTTATTTTCAGTATCAAATTTTTTATTACCGTTACACGATAGTATTAGAATTAGGGTTGCCCCTATTAACAGTAACCCTTTCATAGGTTTATAGTTTTGTGTCTTCATCAGTACGTGGATCGTATGAGGTGCCCGTATCACCTCTTAACTTCTCAAATTGCTTATAAACTCTTTGTACGCGTTCTTTTGGAGTCTTTTCAAATTCACGATTTGTTACTCCATATTGAACCTGTAAATCTTCTAATCGCTGATGAAGTTGAGCTTGAATCTCCTTATAAGAGGGATTTCCATATAGATTATGAGCCTCCGTAGGATCCAATTCTAAATCATACAGTTCCCACTGATCATTGTCATCATAAAAGTGCATAAGTTTATAACGATCCGTACGAACTCCATAATGGCGTTTCACCATATGAAAGGCAGGGAAATCATAATAGTGATAGTAGATCGCATCCCTAAAAGGTTCCTTCAAGGTTTTTTCCAGTAATGGTTTTAATGACTTCCCTTGAAAATCTTCAGGAATTGCTACCCCTGCATAGTCCAAAAAGGTTGGAGCAAAATCTAAATTTTGAGTCATCTCTTCGACGATCGTTCCTGGCTTAATCCCCTTTGGATAGCGAATCACCATTGGCATTTCAAGTGATGGTTCATACATAAATCGTTTGTCAAACCAACCATTTTCACCTAAGTAAAACCCTTGATCTGTAGTATAAATAATGATGGTGTTTTCAGCCATTCCAGATTCATCTAAAAAATCTAAGATGGCTCCAACTCCATCATCTACTGCACGAATGGTCGCTAAATAATCCCTCATATAGCGTTGAAATTTCCATTCAGCTAAGGCTTTACCACTTAGGTTCGCCTTATGAAATGCATTGTTTTTAGGTAAATAGGCAGCATCCCAAACAGCACGCTGTTCATCGTTCATTCGAGTAAAATCTCTAGTCCAAGGATTATGAGCCAATTCTGTACTTCCATATGCTTTACTCATTCGAAGGTCGTGTCCTTCATACATATCTTTATATATGGTCTGCAATTGATCCTGAGCAGCCTCTTGATTTTCAAATGAACGATAATAACTATCCGGAATTGGAAATTCAACCTCATCAAAGAGATGAAGGTATCGTAGTGGCGGCATCCAATTTCGATGTGGTGCTTTATGATGTACCATCATCATTATCGGCTTAGCACTATCTTTATGTTGTTTTAAAAATGATAACGCTTTATCAGTAATCAAATCAGTAGCATATCCCGTTTCAATCACGGTATCGTATTTTTGGTCCAAAGATGGAGATGGGTGAATAAATTCTGGATTGTAATAATTCCCTTGATCGTTTAAGATATCCCACTGATCAAATCCTTGAGGTGCTCCACCAATATGCCACTTCCCAAAAAGAGCAGTAGTATAATTTGCCGCTTGAAGCATTTTTGGAAAGGTGCGTTGATTGTTATCAAACTGTTCTCCATTCATTCTAAAACCGTTGACGTGTGAATGCAATCCTGTCAATACAACCGCTCTACTGGGGCCACATAAGGAATTAGTGCAGTAATTTCTACTAAAGCGTGCTCCTTCATTAGCGATACGATCGATATTTGGGGTTGGAGCCAATTGACTCACAGGATGACCATAAGCACTAATGGCCTGTTGTGCGTGATCATCAGCCATAATATAAATTATATGTGGTGCTGGATTGACTTTTTGCTCTTGCTGGGGCTTCTTCTTACATGAGAAAGCAGATAGGCTTATCACTATAATCAGATATAAATAGTTCTTCATTTAAAAAATATTTGAGTGACGTAGTAGGTTTTCGTTTACGGTATAATGCTAAATCCTTATTTAGTAGCAATTGCAAATTAATGTATTCCTATTCCTGCACATAATATTAAAACAAATGAAGTAGTTATGTAGTAGCAAAAAAAGAACGAAATACACACAAAACCTTTCTAAATCAGCCCCTCAACACCTCTAGAAGCGCTCGTTTAGTCTAGGAATAATAAAATTTAACAAACTACATCTTTATCACTACAATTCAATAAAAATTTAGCAAGCTATTCATAAAATCTTATATTTAGTATATAAACAATTAATCAATACAATTTTTTACTAATTAACCCTCAAAATGAAATTAAGAACCCTTAGCGTTATCGCTTTATTCGCCATACATTTAGTAGGATTTTCCCAAGAATGGACTCCATTGTTTAACGGCAAAAACCTCAATGGATGGGAAAAATTAAATGGAGATGCCACATATGAATTAAAAGACAACACCATTGTAGGAATCTCTAAAACACACACCCCTAACACCTTCTTAGCCACAAAAAAAACCTATGGTGATTTTATTTTAGAATTGGAACTCAAGGTTGATCAAGGACTCAACTCAGGTATTCAAATACGATCATTGAGCTCTAAAGATTATAACAATTATAGAGTACATGGGTATCAAGTTGAAATCGATCCTAGCCAACGCAAATGGGCTGGAGGAATCTATGATGAAGCTCGAAGAGGATGGCTCTACCCGCTTTCTTTAAATCCTAAAGGAGCAGAAGCATTCAGACATGGAGAGTGGAACCACTATCATATCGAAGCGATTGGCACAAGTATCAAGGTGTGGATCAACGGAGTTCAAACTTCTCATATTGTCGATGATTTAACCCCTGAAGGATTTATAGCACTTCAGGTGCATTCCATTCATGATGAAAAACTCAATGGATTAACCGTTGCTTGGAAAGACATCAACATCTTGACTAAAGAATTAAATAAATATCGCTGGAGTGATGATCCAGAGGTTCCTCAAGTGAGTTATTTAAAAAATGAACTGACCACTTTAGAAAAAAGAAAAGGATGGCGTTTACTTTGGGATGGCAAAACTTCCAATGGTTGGATCAGTGCAAAGGCTTCTGAATTCCCTAAAAAAGGATGGCAAATTGAAAATGGAGAACTCACTGTACTTGAATCAGGAGGTGGTGAAGCTGAAAATGGAGGTGATATTGTTACTCAAGATAACTTCAGAAATTTTGAACTCTCTGTTGAATTTAAAATCACTGAAGGAGCTAATTCAGGGATAAAGTATTTTGTAGATCCTACCTTAAATAAAGGAAAGGGATCCGCTATTGGATTGGAGTACCAACTCTTAGACAACAAATTACATCCTGATGCTAAAAAAGGAGTTAAGGGTAATAGAACCCTAGGCTCTCTTTATGATTTAATTCCTTCCTACAACCTATCTGAAGACAGTAATTACATACGTTTTAAAGGAGTAAATCAATGGAATAGAGCTCGCATCAAAGTTATTGATGGACATGTTGAGCACTGGCTAAATGGTGTAAAAATAGTGGAATACAATCGTTTTGCTCAAATCTTTGGAAGTCTTGTCAACTATAGTAAATATCAAAAATATGAAGGATTTGGACAATTTGAAGAAGGGAGAATTCTCCTTCAAGACCACGGTAATCGCGTATCCTTTAGATCAATCAAAATAAGAGAATTTTAAGATGAGTAGAAGAAATTTTATAAAAAAAACCGCATTAGGAGCTACAGCATTAAGTGTAGCACCTTCCCTGATGAGTATGTCAAAAAGTAGTTATAATAGAATTCTAGGAGCTAATGACCGTATACATATCGGTTTTATAGGTTTAGGAAGACGCTATCCTGCCTACATCCCTTCACTACTCAATAAAGCCAACAATATTCAACTTTCATACCTCTGTGATGTGATGCAATCACAGATCGACAAAAGACAAGCAGAGTTGAAGGATCAATTAGATTACACGCCTCAATCTACTGATGACATCAGAAAGGTCATAGATGATAAGCAAGTCGATGCCATCTTCAATGCTACACCTGACCACTGGCATACCCCAGGAACACTAATGGCTCTTGAAGCTGGTAAACATGTCTATGTGGAAAAACCTTGTTCTCATACTATGGAAGAAAACGAACTTATCGTTGCTGCTCAAAAGAAGTACGGTAAACTCGTACAAATGGGAAATCAACAACGCTCTTCTGATCATACGATTCATCTAATGAAGGACATTAGCGATGGAGCTATTGGAACCCCCTATAAAGCGGTTGCTTTTTATAGAAATGTAAGAGGAAAAGTTCCTAACCAACAGGCAGCACCTATCCCTGAAGGATTAAATTGGGATCTCTTTCAAGGACCTGCTCCAAGAAGATCCTATACTTCAGAAACTTGGAACTATAACTGGCATTGGTATGGCTGGGATTACGGAACAGCTGAGGCAGGTAATAATGGCACACATGAATTAGATATCGCTCGTTGGGCATTAGGAGTTGACGTTCCTAATTCCATTTCTATCGACGCTGGAAAATACCACTTTGAAGATGATGGATGGGAAATGTACGATACCATGGATGCTCGTTTTAAATTTGACAACAATAAAACCATTGTATGGGATAGCAACAGTAGAAACAATTACGACACCTATGGTGGAGGTCGTGGAACTGTTATCTATGGAACTGATGGTTCTGCCTATGTGGATCGAGAAAAATGGTCCCTATATGATCGTAGTGGAAAACTTCTCAAAGGAGGAGATTCAGCAAATAAAGAAGCAGGAACTGCCCTTGGTGGTGGAGGTGATATGTCAACCCTGCATGTAGATAACTTTTACCAAAGCATCAGAGGAACAGCTTCATTACGTGCTCCAATTGATGATGCTGCTGTTTCTATGGCCATGGTTCACTATATCAATTTAGCCTACAGAACTGGCGAAGACTTCAAAATCAATTCCGATGGTAGTATTGCGAACAAAAAAGCGATGAAACTTTGGGGTAGAAATTATGAACAGGGATGGAAACCAAAACTCTAATAATCAAGTCAAATGAATCGTAAAGAATTTATTCATAAAAGTGGACTAATTGCTTCTGGAGCATTAGTCCTGCCTCATTTTGGAATTGCAAAATCCATCAATCTCAATTCAAAAATCACGGTAGGAGTTATTGGTACAGGTATTCGTGGTCAAGAACTTACCAAGCTGATCAATAAAATAGATCAGATGGAGGTCATCGCTTGTTGTGACACCCTCGATTTTAGATTAAAAGAAGGGATTCAAGCCGTGGAAGGAACTACTCCAAAAGGCTATACTGATTACAGAAGATTACTCGAAAACAAGGATGTCGACGCTGTTCTCATTACAAGTCCACTCAACACCCACGCTCAAATTGCAGTTGATGCCCTTGAAGCTGGTAAACACGTCTACTGTGAAAAGACAATGGCCAAGGGTATTAAAGGAATTCAACAGCTTGTTAAGGCTGCTAAGAATTCAAAAAACACCTTTCAAGTAGGTCATCAATACCATGCTTCTAGAATGTATGTCACACTAAAACAGATGATCGATGAGGGAAAAATAGGAAAGCTCGTTTCGTTAGAATCCCAATGGAATCGTAATGGAAATTGGAGAAGACCAGTTCCTTCACCGAATTTTGAGCGACAAATCAACTGGAGAATGTATCGTGAATACTCTTATGGATTAGTCGCTGAACTGAGTTCACATCATATTGATTTTGCTAACTGGGCAAATGACGATCACCCTCAAAAAGTAGTGGGTATGGGAGGAATTGACTATTGGAAGGATGGTAGAGAAACCTATGACAATATCCATATCACATATGGTTATAAAAATGGTTTTAAAGCATCATACACCTGTTTAACTGCCAATGCTCATGAGGGGTATCGAATCATTATCAAAGGAGATCAAGGAAGTTTAATCGCCTATATGACCGAAGCATTCTTTTATCCAGAAGGGACTAAAGAAGATAAAATCACCGGAACTCTTGATGGTTATTCAGGAGCGACCATCGGATGGACTAAAAACAAAGGGATTCCCCTTAATTTAGACCATACCGAACCTACACTTCAGTCGTTAATCGATTTTAGAGATCATATTTGGGATCAAAAAACCCCATTATCAAATATTCACTCAGGTGCTCAAACTGCCTACGCAGTCGATATGGCCATCAGAGCTATGGATACTGAAAAAGCAGTCTACTGGGATGATGATCAGATGATCTACTAAGACTAGAATTTAATTTTTGCAATCAGTGGAAAATGATCCGATGGATAACTAAGTCCAAAGGACTCCATTCGGGTTTCAAAGGTTTTTACCTGAACCCCCTCACTGACAAAGATATAATCGATTCTTCTCTTTGGAGCTGAACTTAAATCAAAACCATTAAACGTTTTATTGTTTGATGACTTTAGCTTCTTTGCAACTAAAAGCGCATCAGACAATTTTGACTGAAGATGAACAATAGCAGGATGATCATCATTTAAATTGAGGTCACCCTGAACTATATAGGGTTCAGACTCAACATTCAACTCCTTTACCTTATCGAGTATCAAATCAATCGCATGGATTCGAGCCTGCTCTCCAACATGATCGAAATGCGTATTGAACACCCAGAAAACTGTACCTGAGGTATCTTTTAAGCGCACATAGGAACACACTCTATTTAGAGCTGCATCCCACCCTTTTGAGGGAACATCGGGAGTTTCAGACAACCAAAAGGTTCCTCCCTTGAGTAATTCATAACGATCCTTTTTAAAAAATAGAGCAGAAAATTCTCCAGCATTAGCGCCATCATCACGTCCAACTCCTACCATCTCAAAGTCCCCTAGGGCTTGTTTAAAATCCACAATTTGATTGGGCATTCCCTCTTGAATACCAAAGACATCAACCTTGGCATCTTTAATCTGTTCAAAGACTTTCATTTTTCTCACCGACCAAGGGTCTGAGTTTTGGGCGGTATAATCCAAACGAATATTGTAAGTCATGATGCGGTGTTGCGCCTGTAATTGAACACTAAAAAGAAGCATAAAAATTAGCTGCAGCGGGTAACTTAAATAGTTCATTAACGTAAGATAGTTTTAGTAAGGTGTTGTTTTTTAATAATAGTCGACTTAAAAAATGAAAACACATCGGTTAAATCCTCAAAAGGGATGCCAGCTATTTCATGACGACCTTTCTTATAAGAGTAAAACAAATAAGACTCTCCAAGTCGGTCCAACCGATCTATTATTTTATCAGAACCATTTAGCACTAGATATCCAGCTTGATTCGGATGACAATAATGATGAGCAGCCTTGGAATAAGGCACTAAATTATCAGCAATTCCATGAAAGAGGACCGTTGGAATACTAGTATTCTTTTTTAGTTCATTTAAATTAACGAGGGCACCCGCTAAGGAAAAAACCCCTGCAAAAGAAATATCTTTATACGCCTCTAACCCATAATATTCAGGCATGTAAACAGCACTTAATATAGCCTCTGCACCTGCAGAAGAACCTCCAGCAATGAGCTGATTTGGATTACTATTAAATTCTTGGTGATGATCAATAAGGTAACGTACCGCATCCATATAATCAATAGCGGCCTGTTTAAAAACTTCTTCCTTGGTAGCTGCTGGACAATCACAACCAAAAGCAGTCTTGGTGCCTTTGCGAAGTAAGCGATATGAAATAGAGACCGCCACAAAACCTTCTTCAACGGCCTTTTCACAAAGTTGAACTTCGTTATTGTTATCTCTAACTCCTGAGGAAAAACCTCCACCATGCATCCAAACCAAAGTTGGTAATTTTTTGCCCTTAGGAATAGCTTCAGGAACATAGATATCCATCTGTAATTCTTGACCGTCTTTAATGGCATAGGTCACCGTCTGCTTTTGCTGTGCAACTACACCTAAGAATGTAAAACAGCACAAAATGACTACAAAAGTTGAAGTTTTCATCGGTTTAATTTTAACTTAAAAATACAGCTTTTAAAAATAGAGCTCCAAAAAATAAATACGTCACTGCTACGTTAACTTAAAACAATAGGATATTTTTAATTACACCTCAATAAGAATTATATTATCGCTTATTCATTTTATACCCTAAGGCGTCCTCTCAAACAGCACAATCTCAATTAGAATTCAACCCAACTACCTTATACGCTAATAGCATCTAAGTAGTAACACCTTATATTCAAGTTAAGACATTTAGTGCTGTTGAAGTGATTTGGCGATCAATTCTTTGTATTTAGTAGTACTCCAACCATGAGAACGATCCAGATAATGGACTTCAATACCTAAATCATCACCGGTGTAGGACTTTCCTTTGTAGTCGTCACCCAAAAATCTAAGATCATAAGCGCCATTTTCAATTAGCTCATAAAGCTCATGTTCATAGGTATAAGTTATAACTCGGTCTATGTATTTGATAGCCTCCAAAAGGTCTTGACGCTCTGTTACCGAAAAGATAGGTTTTAATTTTTCAGGACGTTCTATCGTTGGATCTGTTTGTAATAACACTACAAATTCCTCACAAAGCTCCTGGCAGGTTTTAAACATTTGAATATAGCCAGGATGTACTACATCAAAATTACCCGCAACAAAACCTCTTTTATATCTTTTTTTCATGAGTTAATGAACACTGATCAATCTAAAATGCATTAATTTCTGAATCCATCCAATTTAAACGAGAGGATAGGTAATTTTTTAACGCATTAATACGGTCATTATAATTAATAGATGTGATAGGCCAACGCGCATAATTTCGTTCAATAGCTCCATTTTCTGTTAAATAATTGGAGGTATTATCAATGAGTCCCAAAATAGCCTCAGTGCTTAAGATATTGGTTCTTAAGAGTGTCCATCGCTCCTTTAATTGGGATTTAAACTGTGGGTCTTCCATTAAGCGCTTCCACCAAAAGTGAATCAACCATAAGTCATCAGGCTGATATTCGTTATAATTTATAATCCAATCATCATCGGGAACTCGACCGCCAATATTATATCCAATATTTAAATCCCAAATAGGTCCCATCTTCAGTTTACCTCCTTTATCCTTATGCATATAGGTACTCAATCGATAGCCATCAATATTCTTAGTCAGTTCATTAATAATGAAATAATCTATAAAACTAGCTACATCAATATAATTGGTGTAGGTTCGTTGGTCTGAATTAAAATCGTCTGTCAATAAAGCCATTTCAAACTCCTCTATGTAATTTTGAATGTATGCTTTTTGCTCATCACTAATGCGATCTGCTTTAGGGTATTCATACAAAAAGTAGGTTTCTTGAGAAGTTTTATTACCATAAGGATCAGAGTTCAAAAGATTTCCATAAGTATCATACTTGGAACGAAACGAATTATCTAATGTATAAACAGCATCATCACCCCAATTATTTAAATAATATTCTAAGGGCATCCCTGGAGCAACATCTCCTCCAGCAGTTTTATCAATCTTTAAAATATACCCTCCTGTAATATTGAGTTCATCGTTTTCATTAGGCAATAAATCATTAATAGCGATTCGATCATTATCTTCCTTAAGTTTTTCCATAAAGACATAAAGTCCTTGGTAATTGCCGTTGATTTCAAGTTCAGCAAAAGTTGATCGGGATGCATAATTTCCCATTTGGGCATACCATTGGTAACCGATGTAATGATGAAGCATAGTAGCATCCCACACCCAATTATCGGTAACATTTAATACTTGACCAGTGAATATAAAGTCCTCTCCAAGGGGGTAATCCAATAATTGAATATCGGTATCTGCTCCGGAGGTATCCCAGGCTTCTATTCCATAGGATTTCTTATCGGACAAACGAAAGGAGGTAGACCCCCGATACTCAATTCCAATAGTTGATTCAAAGGTCTTTAACCGATTTTCAAAAAGCTGAAGTACTGCAGGTACCTTAGGCTCATTTTGAATAATTTCATCGACCTTAATTTTAAAATAAGGGAGTTCACTTTCGCTGATATCTACAGCAAATTCTGGTTCTATGGGCTGATCATCAATATCTTTGGTACAGCCAAAAAAAACTATAACAGTTAGTAGTAGGAAGACTTTTTTCAATGGTATTTAGTTTAACTTATTCGGGTTAATGTTTCAGGGCGAATACTCAGTAATGAAGCCAAATACTTTTTAGGAATACGATCAAACAGTTCTTTTTTTGTGTTTTGAACAAAAAAATCATACCGATCTTTAGCAGTAGGAATACGTGCCATATACGAACGTAATTCAGAATTTTTATAGTATTCTTCTATTGTTTTACGATAAGCAAAGTTTATTTCCGGAAATTTATTAACAGCGTCATATAAATCCATATGGCTAAAACACTCAAAGTTACAAGGTTCTAAACATTGAATAGTTTCCAAGGCTGGTGATTGAGAAAAGAACCCATGAACAGAAGTTACTAATGAATATTCATCACAGATCCAGGTAGTAATTTGCTTAGCATCATGATTAAAATAAGCACGAACCAATCCATGAGTTAAAAAATAAAACTGATGACATAACTCACCTCTTTTAATAAAAACAGTTCCCTTTGAATACGATTGACGACTTACTCTTGAAGCGATAAACGCAATGGCCTCATCAGATAGTTCTATCTGACTTTTTAGCATTTCTAGGAAATAGATTGTTTTATTAAAGGCTATCATAACTGTCAAAAGTAAGAAAAAACCTTCAAGTAAAAAAAATTCTACTACTTCTTATTTGTTTATAACAATAAATTCAGAGCGTCTATTAATCATTAACTCTTCCTTGCTGCATCCCTTACATAGTTCTAAGGGCTGTGACTCTCCAAAACCTTTTGAGGTTAGTTGCGCTTCATTAACTCCTAAGTTCAAAAGATAATTCAACGTACTTTGAGCTCTCTTCTCCGATAATTTTTGATTGTAGGCATAACTTCCTATTCGATCCGTATGAGATCTAATTTCAATTTTCATTGAAGGATACTTTAATAGTACTTCAGCGATTTTGGCTAAATCCTCATAAGAAGCTGGCAATATATCCCATTGATCAAACTTAAAATTAATCATTTTAATTTCGAAAAAGTCAGCTAAATCATCTCCTTCTTGAAGATGTTCAAGACTCTTTTGCAGTTCAATAACACCTAAATCAACAACCTCAAAAGGACTAGCAGTTACCACCACCTCTTTAGACTCATAGCCTTCTTTTGATAGTGCCAAAACAAGTTTTGAAGTAACAGCTAGATCAAAATTAAAGTCCCCTTCTTCTCGGGATTTTGAGTTTGCAATGTTTTGAGTATTATTCATCAATTGTAACTCAACTAATGACAACGGACTTCCTTTGTATGCTACACTCCCTTTTAATTGACCTACAGGGGTGAAATCAAGTGGTTTTTGATGTGTAAACACATAGATATCATCAGAAGAATCAAGAGCTCTATTAGAGGCTAAAAACCCATGAGAAGACTCACAATATACCAATGAAAAATCATCCTGATTGGAATTGTATTTTGCTCCTAAATTCACTAAAACTGGTTCAGAGGCATTAATGTCTATTCCGAATAAATCAAAACCTCCATAACCCTTATGGCCATCTGATGCAAAGATCAACTGATCAAGTGGTGTTGTTTGCGGAAAACTTTCACGTCCTATGGTATTTACAATAGGTCCTAGATTCTTTGGATCAGAAAAAGTTCCATTCTCATTAATAGACACCATATAGAGATCAGAGGCTCCAAAACCACCTGGGCGATCCGAACTAAAATACATCATAGTACCCTCTGAATTTAAACTCGGATGTGCGGTGTTAAAAGAGTCGCTATTAAAAGGGAGTGCTCCTACATGCATCCAGCGCTTTCCTTTCTTTTCAAATTGGTGAATCTTTAGTACTTCGATTTGAACTCCATCAAGTGCAAAATTATTTCCTTTTCCTCCTAAGGTTAAATAAAGTGTTTTACCATTCGGGTGTAAGGCAACAGACCCTTCATGATAAGCGGTGAGTTTTGGAAAGACAATTTCCTCTTCGTATTCTTCATTTAACGATTTGCGATATAACGTATTTAAATCAGCTCCAGTCCAATCATCGGCTGCTTTTTCAATATTTCTGTTGGAAATAAAGTATAGGGATTCACCGAAAACAGCGGTAGGATATTCACTTAATTCAGAAGTAAGCGTTGGTTCTAGCTCAATTACAGGAACTTCATTGAAATAATCACTATAAGTTGCTACATCATTTTTAGCATCTACTGTTTCTTTCCCAATAAATTTAGTGTAATACGTAGCCGCCTCTTCAGATTGCCCTGAAGCTTCGAGACATTTAGCTAATCTTAAATAATAGATTTCATCAACTGATGATGAAGCATCAACATAGGATTGATAATGAGCTAATGCTAAGGTATATTGAGCATTAAAATAATAAGCATCAGCCAATCTTCTCTGAATATCTGCAGAATCAACCCCTTTCTTTAAAAGATTTTCATAAAGCTCTGCAGCTTTATTAAAGGCATTTGATTGATAAAGTTCATCTGCTTTACTTTGATTTTGCGCTTGTAGTGATCCAATAGTCAATACTAATAGCGTAGTATATAGGTATGTATTAATTCGTTTCATCTTAGAAAAATCTTGGAGATTGAAGTTTTGTTTTACCACCCTTAGTTAACCCAAATTCATATCGAATAAAGAGTTCATGTGATCCTTTGTTAAATGCTCTTAAGGCAGTTTCTTCTCGATCGTAACTATATCCAACTAAAACTTGAGGGTTTAATTGAAAAGCAGTCATAACAGCGTACGCTTTACTAAAACGATAACTTGCTCCAAACTGAACTTTTTCTTGAAGTAAAAAGTTAGCAGAAACATCTACTTGTTGCACCACTGTTGAAACTGATCGATAAAATAGTGATGGTTTAAATTTTAACTGTGGATTTAAATCAAACACATAACCAATTGTAGCAAATAAATGCTTCCAATCTTCAGCTTCATACAAAGGGTTGTCATAATGCTTGTTATTGTAGATATAAGGGACTGATGCTCCCATATAAAATCGATCGGTGTAATAGAAAAACCCAAGTCCTAAATTTGCAACTAACTTACGATCAAT
>Ga0181561_10002072_pt1 | contig 17794 bp, 15 predicted proteins | sample 011ome_19_FD_133760 | JGI IMG/M metagenome (GOLD analysis project Ga0181561, IMG submission 133760) | Coastal salt marsh microbial communities from the Groves Creek Marsh, Skidaway Island, Georgia - 011510BT metaG (megahit assembly) | ecosystem: Environmental > Aquatic > Marine > Intertidal...
GATGACGGCGTATTGGTGGTTTGTCCTGGTGCCGTCGGCTCGGGTGCGATTAGCGTCGAATAAAAGGTCAGGGGCGTTGAGGACGTATTTAGAAGAGTTAAAAAGTGATGATTCAAAGGATCGTGACGCCGAGCGGTGGTTTTATGCGCAGTGGTTGTCGAAAATTGATCCGGAGACGCGATATTTGCTCCGCGAAGACGCCGGAGCGGCGGGCGACGAGACGACGACGACGACGACGACGACGACGGCAACCAAACCAACGACGCGTTTAGATGATACGAATGGCGGTGGCGTACGCGGAAAAGAACCATCGTTGGAAAACATTATCAAATCCGCCCGAAAAACACCCAAATTTTGGTCGTTGGACAACCCGGTGCTCGTCGGAACGATGCTCAGCGTCGGCGCCGCCGCCATCCTCAGCGGTGGTCCACCGCATTAGCGCCCGCGTTCTCGACGATTGCCATCATTCATTGTACTCTTTTATTCTTATTCTTAGTCGTCCATATTCGCCAGATGTAATACACCCACGCAAAACACGTCGATTATCCACGACGACGTCGCCGTGAAAAAGTGCATTGTTTTTTCACGCGTTTGTGTTGCGCGCACACCCTCCCTCACACCTGCGCGCGCATCGTCGCCGCCTCGCCGCACTCTCGCGCTCACGCCGCGGCTCGTTCGCTCGAACGACATCTCAACCACCTCACGCGCGATGCCTCACGCGTCGTCGCTCGCCTCGCGCGCGCGAGCGTCGCACACAAGGTTGACTTTTGGCGCGCGCCGCCGCCACGCAGCGCGCAGTCACTCGACGCGCTTTGCCGCCGCGGTGACGCGCGCGGCGTACACCGCGGACGAGCTGACGACGCTGAAACAAACGACGACCAAGCTGCGAGAGTGCGCGAAGCGCGGGGCGGCGTCGTCAGCGGTGGACTTGCTCGTGGGGCTCGGGGCGCAGGGCGTGACGCCAGACGCGACGTGCGCTACGGCGTGTATTTCCGCGTGCGTGAACGGCGCAAACATGGAACTCGCGCAAAAAGTGTACGATGAAATTTTTGAAAAGGGTGTGTGCGTGCCGGATGAGGTGGCGGTGGCGGAGATAGCAAAGGGATATTTGCAGTTGGACCCGCCGGGGTGGGGACGGGCGATGCAGCTCGTCAACGGAGCTCGACAAAAGTATGGCGTTGAGCCATCGAGCGTGACGTATAACGTGCTTTTGAGCACGTGTGCGGCGACGAATGATTTAATGCGAGCGGAAGAAATCGTAGACCGCATGGTGGACGAGGACGTGCCCGCGGATGGGTACACGTTGAAGGCGGTGGAGAAGCGCCGGTCTATTCGCGCCTATGTGCGAAAAATGCTCCTCGTTGATAAAGAAGAAGTGTGGGACGACGACGAATAGATCTCGACGACGCGCAAAACGGCGGGGGTATTAAAATTTTATTATGTACGCATATAGCTCGTGGTGAATTTTGAATCGTATCATATGGTAGATTTACTAAAGGTTTGTGTGTGTCTTCATCGCAATTTATTCCCCGTGCCTTTAAACGCCTCGAAGCTTGAAGTCGCTGGAGTTTTATCTCCCACCTTGGACGCGCCCGCACTATCTTCTGTTTTAGCCTTTTCTTTTTTACGTGCAATTGCGGCTTGACGCGCGCCACCAAAGACGACTTTGCCGCTTCGTTTACGGTCGATGTCGGCGTCGGGATTTGGCTTTTCAGCCTCCTTGCTCGTTTCTCCGCCAAGCACGCCGCCTTGTCGAAGCGCCTGCCACTCCTTGGTGACATTTAACGATGACGTGGGGATTTCAATTTCTTTCGGTGCGACGTCGGTGACAGCTTTCCCATCTAAACGTCGTCCACCACTGGCAAAGGCTAGAAACGTCTTTGGCGCGCCGGCATCCTCTGCCGCATCGCCGCTCGTCGTCGCGTCGCCACTCTCTTCAACCTTCTTCTGCGACGCCCCTTTATTTATGACGCCTGAGTTTGTGTCTTCAAATTTTGTATTATCAGGTCCGTAAGGGTCCACGTAATCCAATGGCGGTGCAAAATCAACCTCACAATCCGTATCCACGACGCTAATCGCGTTCCCGGGCTTTGCCTCGACGACATCCATGTAATACTTTTTGTCATTGTAATGAATCACAAACGTGTCACCCACGGTCAAACACGTGTATTGCCTCAACGTCGTCTCTAACACTGCTTTAGGGTTTGAGATATCCAAAAAATCTGACGTTTGTGCGCGTAATTTCACATAGGTGCCCTTCGGGAGCGACGCCGCGTACGAAAACTTGACCACGTCGCCCTCGCCCAAGAGTAAATTCTGCATCATCCAATACGGCAAATACACCACCCCTTCGTCGGCAACAAACTCTAACACTCCACAGTGCGTACTCTTGCCCTCTTTCGCGTTCGTCGCTTCGAACGCCATGGGAAAGTCATCGATTTGCGCGCGCGTGATGCGATCGAGCGCCGACGGCGGAAGAATCACCTTGTCCCCGAGCTCAAGTTGTGGTCGATCGATGAAGCTCACCGGGTAGGCGCGGTACGATGCCTGAAAAATGCTTCGTCCGTAGCCCTCGTCGCCGCCGCCAAAGCGTGAAAATATCCCACGCATACTCCAAGATTGATGATGATTTTAATGTCCACCTCTTAGTGAATGAATCGAAATCAATGAATGAAACGCCGCCGGTGTCACCGCGTCTACTGCGTCGTCGTCGTCGTCGTCGTCTTCGTCTTCGTCTTCGTCGTCGTCGTCGTCACCGCCGTCGTATACGCACACACGCACACACGCACACACGCGTGCGTCACTATGAGGAGCTACAGTTAAAAGGAGAAAGTGCATTCTTGGTCATTCCGCGACGCTCGTGGACGCACCAACGCACACGTCGCGCGCAACGCACGACGCAGCGACGCGAACGCGCATTCGCGGCGCTCGTCATGCCCACGCCACGACGCGGACGCGCGAGTAAACGCGCGAGAGAGGACACGAGTGAAGACGATGAAGCACCATTAGAATCCAATCACGGCCGAGCTCAAAAGGTACATGCAGCCACGTCACCGACCCGGGCGTCGCGTTCGACGCGGAAACGAACGACACAGGCATCGTCACAGTCTCGTTCGCGATCGCCGTCGTCCTCGGCGTCGCGGTCCTTCGCTTTGGATGTGAAAAAGGTGCGCGCGGTTGGGTTGGGGTTGTTCGCCGACGCCGCGCGACTGGACGCCGAGGCACCGAGCGGTGCGGCGGCGTCTGTTCCGAGCCTTGACAGCGATGATGATGACGATGCTTCTGGTGATGGTGCTCGCGGCACGCGTGGAGGTGGCACACGAGGGGCGAAACGGGTGAAAAAAAGTACGCCGACGCCGCAGGAGAGCGAGACAGAGGAGGATCCGTTGGACGCGTTTATGGCGGCAAACGATACCGCGATGGATGCCGAGCGCGCGAGGACGAGCGAACGCGTGAAGCGCGAGGAAGAAGATCGTGTAGTAGGTAAAAATGCCATGGATGCGACGATGGAGACGGAGAGGACGGAGATGGAGACGGCAAAGGTAGAGGCGGAGGAGCCAACCGCGGCGTCGGCGGAGGATGATTTAATGGCGGCGTTCACGGCGGCGGCACAAAAGGTGAAGAGTGTCGCAGCATCGGCTGCGTCGGCGCCGTTGAGAGGTGTGAATAGTAAGTCACCAGTGGTGGTTATTGGTGGTAAGAAGCCTGTGATTGAGTTGAGACGTACGGCGCCGAGATCGATATCAGCGGCGCCGGCGGCGCCGTACGTCGTGATTAAGAAGAATAGAAAGGCGTCGAAACAAGCGCAGATTTTAAAAGAGGTTTTCGACGAAAGCGACTCTGAAGATTCTAGGGATGATAAAAAGAGCGCGGCGGCTGATGACAACGTTTTAGCGCCACCAAAAGAGACAGATATTGATGACGATGACGACGAGGCGTGGGCTAAAAGGCAGACAGAAAAGTTGAGCAAGACAGAACGTCTCGGCACGGTGAATCATGACGACATAGATTATGAGCCGGTGCGGAAAAACTTTTACATTGAAGCAAAAGAAATCGCTTCAATGTCTAAAACCGAGGTAAAGGCGCTCAGAGCGTCGTTAGATGGCATCAAGTGTAGAGGAAAGAGCGTGCCGAGGCCGATTAAAACGTGGGCCCAAGCCGGGTTGAACAACAAAGTGCACGAGTTAATTCGTCGCTCAGGGTTCGAAAAGCCCATGCCTATTCAAGCCCAGGCTTTACCAGTGATAATGTCTGGTCGAGATTGCATTGGCGTCGCCAAGACGGGAAGTGGTAAGACACTGGCGTATATTTTACCCATGTTGCGTCACATCAACGACCAATCACCGTTGGCGCGAGGCGACGGACCAATTGGTATGATCATGGGCCCCACCCGCGAGCTCGTATCGCAAATCGGTAAAGAATGCAGACGATTCGGTAAACCCATGGGATTCAACGCCGTGTCGGTGTACGGTGGCAGCGGCGTTGCCGCACAAATTTCTGAGCTCAAGCGAGGCGCAGAAATAGTCGCGTGCACGCCCGGTCGCATGATTGACTTGTTAACGACGAGCGCGGGAAAGATTACCAATTTACGTCGCGTGACATACATGGTGCTCGATGAAGCCGACAGAATGTTCGACATGGGATTTGAGCCCCAAATTACGCGTATTTTAGCAAATCTACGTCCGGACCGTCAAACGGTCATGTTTAGCGCGACGTTTCCGCACACGATGGAGGCGCTCGCGCGAGCGGCGTTGGACAACCCCATTGAGATTCAAATTGGTGGCAAATCTGTCGTTAATTCTGACATCGAGCAGCTCATCGAGGTGCGACCTGAAGAAGACAGATTCTTACGCGTGCTCGAGCTGTTGGGTGAATGGTACGAACGCGGAAAGATTATTATTTTCGTCGCCAGTCAGGACAAGTGCGACTCTATTTTCCGCGACTTGCTCAAGAGCGGTTACCCGTGTTTAAGTTTACACGGTGGGAAAGAGCAAAGCGATCGTCAAAGCACGATTTCGGATTTTAAATCCGACGTGTGTAACGTATTGATTGCCACATCCGTCGCTGCGCGCGGGTTAGATGTCAAGGAGTTGCGTCTCGTAATCAATTACGACACGCCAAATCACTTGGAGGATTACGTGCATCGCGTCGGGCGAACCGGACGCGCCGGAAATAAGGGCACCGCCGTGACATTCATCTCTGAAGACGAAGAAAAATTTGCACCTGATTTAATAAAGGCGTTGAAAGAGTCCAAGCAACCTATTCCGCGTGACGTTCAAGCCATGGCGGATAGCTTTGCGCGTAAACGTAAAGAAGGCGTCGTCGGCGCCGCGGGTTCGGGATTCGGCGGCTCTGGTTTTAAATTCAATCAAGAGGAGCATGATGAGCTGCGTAAACAGCGCCGAGCGAATGCTCGCGCGTCAGGTTTGACAGTTGACGACGGTGAAAGCGATAGTGACGAAGAGCCCGTGTTTGGTGGGGGCGGAGATGACGAAGGCGGCATCTTTGCATCCGTCGGTCCGTCGGGACAAGCCGCGGCTCAGGCTGCGGCTCAGGCTGCGGCTCAGGCGGCGCAAGCGCCTTCCAACGCCCTGGCCACGCCAGGAGGTGGTATGACACCCGTTCAAATTGCACAAGCCGCGGCGCAGTCGGTGTTTGCGAAGATAAAACCGCAAACTATCGGACAAAAACCGGCGCAGACGCCGGCAAACGCGGCGCAGAGCGCGACGTTGCTCGCCGCCGCCCGCGCCGCCGCGGGTAAGATTTCCAGCAATATTGCCTCTACTGCTGGAGCACAAAATGCGATAGCGCTTGCGACGAATTATGCATTAGCACACGGCGCGAGCGCGGGCGCAGCTAAGGCTGCGGCGCTCGCAGCGGTGCTCAATCAACAGCACGGAGCGTCGACGCACAAGCCACCCGCGGTGTCGCACGACGGCGGTTCACACTTTGAAACCGAACTCGAAATCAACGATTTCCCACAATTCGCTCGCTACAAGGTGACTCAAAAAGACACGTTGGCGGCAATCATGGAGTACACGGGCGCGGCGGTGACAGCCAAGGGGCAATATTGCGTCCCGGGACGTTCGCTCGCGCCGGGCGACCGCAAGCTCTACTTGCTCATTGAAGGCCCCACCGAGCGCGTGGTCAAAGAAGGTAAAAACTACGTCAAGCAAATCATCGAAAGCGCCATCGCCAAGCAAGCCTTACCCGGGGCCGCTGGTCAGCCTCAGGGGCGGTACAAAATTTAAAAACCATGACAAATCCGACGCCGACATAGCCATGCGCGTCGCTAGCCCAAAAATAATACAAAAACAGTTGTTGCTCAAGCCCTCACAATGTCACGCCTCGCCATCGCATTCGTCACCGCTCTCGCGCTATCGAGCGGCATCACCCCCGCGCGCGCGGCGGTGAACATGTCCGCCGAACTCCCAGCGACAACCGTCTCCGACGCCGTGCTTAACGCCAGAGGGCTCACACTGCATGTCTTCACCTTCCCCGCGGCACCGACGACGCTCCCATCCTCCATGGGCATCACGCCCGATCACACGACGACCACGGCACTCATCGCACTCGGGGCGTTACCTCTGAGCACGGGCACGCGCAATACGAATGTCATGGCGCGCGTGCGCGGGCGCATTCGAGCGGAAGCGTCTGGGACGCACACGTTGACGCTGAGCGTGAATGAAGGTGGATCGGTATCGATCGACGGCGCCGTCATCGCGCGCGGGTCGAACGTGCAGAGCGTCGTTGGGAAAGTGTACATGCGTGCTGGGGAGGATTACGAGATCGAAGCGCTCGGGTACAATGGAAACGCGGCGTCGACGTTTGCGATGAGCTTGAGCTGGTCAAAGCCAGGGGCAGGGAATACGAAAACCGTGGTGCCTTCGACGGCGTATTACGCGCCTCTGGATAGTAGCTGTAAGAAAACGTGCGGGGACAAGGCGTGTCGGGTGGATGAGTCGCAAATCGTCGCCGAGTGTTTTACAGATGACGGAGTCGGCGTTTCGCAGGTTGCGTTGGCCGAAAATTTAGAGGATACATTTCCGGTATAGCGCAGTAGTATAGTTAGCGATAGCGTGTATTCTAATTCTTTTGTACTTGTATTGACAGAAAGGGGAGATATTGTAAAATGGGTTGTAATTTTGTACACAACGCATCGAGATGGTGACGCGTTTTCAAATGGTGGTTCCCGACGCCGCCCGCGATAAATCTGGAGATTTTGGTGCGTCAGCTTCCGATATCGTCTTTGTCGGTGTTGAAAACTTTTTCGAGAGCTTTGACTTTGAACCCTTTTTCGGATTCTTCTTTGAGGACGCGCTCTCACTCGCTGCAGCTTCGGAATCTGAAGCCGTGTCTCCGGAAGCGCTCACGGTGGACGCTTGATCATCCTTCTTTCCTCGAAAGGCAAACTTTGAAGAAGATTTCTTTGGCGTCGGCTTGATGTTTTCGTCCGTCACTTTCTCTGTCGAAGCTTCGACGACTTTTGCCACTTTCACAGGCTTCTTCTTCGAGTAAGAAGTTTGCTTCTTACTCGAGCCGTTTGTCTTGGGGGATTCGCTCACGTGAAGTTGCGCTCGCATCGCCGTTTCGAGCGGTGGCGCTCCCGGCGGCAGCGGCGGCGGCGCTCCTGGTGGCGGCAGCGGCGGTCGAGGTGGAGAACTGCCCGGGGGCGGACCTGGCGGACGCGGCGGTGGTGCTCCTGGTGGAAGTGGAGGTGGTGCCCCTGGTGGAGTTGGTGGAAGAGGTGGGATGTGGGAGGTGGTAGGATGCGGAGAGCTCGGAAGGGGTGGCGGTGCACCGGGCGGCGGCCGCGGCGGCGACGGCGACGGCTTTTGGGCTTTCGGCGGCGGCGTTTTTACCACATGCTTGGGTTCTGGAATCGGATGGTGATGATTTTGACGGACCGAAACCTTGGGTATGGCTTTTGGCGGCGTCGAAGTCTTGTCTCGATGATGCGTCGGCGTCGTCGGCTTCTTTGCGCCTCCAATCGGCTCGGGTGGCGTCCACAGCTTTTTCTCTTCTCCTGGTTCACGACGGAGCTCTTTCATATCATCACGCGTACTGTGTGCGCTATTATAATGCGCAGAGTCATGTGGTCTGGTTAGAATCTTTATCGGTGAACTTCGTTGCTTGAGCGGAGGCGATGAAATGTTTGATTTGGGCGTCGGCATCGGCCTCGACTTTGATCGTTCGCCATCCTGCCCCGTCTCCTTTGCCAACCACGATGGTAATTCCAAATCACCCAATTCATCATCCTGACCCCACTCATGATCACCATGAGGAATGTGCAATTGATCTAACGCCCCTTCCGCCGTGTGTTTGATTTCAACGCTTCTCCTGGCCACGCGCGGTGGTGACCTCGCCGCTGGTCGCCTCATCTCTGGTGACTCCTCCCGGCGTCGCCAACTCGTCAAACGATCAGGGCTGGTACGTTCACCACGTCCCCAACGATCATCCACGCTCGATCGGCCTCGATCTCTCCACCCTCCGCGGTCGTCGTCTCTTTCGCGTCGTCCGCCATCGTAACTCCCACCTCTTCGGTCATCCCGGTACGACCCTTGATGTTGCCGCGGCGGTGAATACTGCCGCTCACGATTTTCATCCCTCCAGTTCCCGTACGATCGTTCGCGATCGGACCGCGCGGACGCATAAGGGTCCTCGCGGTCGCCGTGCCACGTCCCCGTAGCGTTTTTCGGCACCAACTGCGCGTTTGGGTCGTTTCCATTGTGCTCAAATCTACGTCGATAAAAATCACGTGGTCAAACGCGAGTACAAAACGTCAGTCATGAGCGAATTCGTTTGCGCGTGCACGCGCGCGCGCATGCGCCAAACACATCGAGGAACACGCGCCCGCTCGAGCTCAAGCGGTAAACAATTATCAACCGACGTACCTCTGACTCGGCAAATTCACCGGTTTCGGCACAGCCACGCGTCCTATAGACACAAACCTTCCCAGTTTTGTCGCGTGCGTGTTCGACCTGCGCGATACAGAGAACGATAGAACCCACACACGAGAGTTGGTTAGTTGAATTGCTCAAATCCAAAAGTCTTTCTTCGTACGAATTGCACACGTTTCGCCACGAAACCCAATCGCCGATCGCCCGCGACGCGCATCACGCGCATCCGCGAACACACAACCATCGAACCGCACGCGCACGCGCGCCGCGACACCACACGTACCGTTGTTGAGACATGCTGAACCCTTTCGTGCCGCGCTCTTGAATCAAATCACCAATCCCGCCGTCGTTTACGCACTCCCCCGTCGCGCTCGCGCTCTATCGCGCCCGCGCACACGTGCTCACGCGCGCGACACCTATCGTTTGATGTCGTTTCGTGCGCGACACCGACGCGATCGCGTGAGGAGACGCTACGAGCGCGCGCCGTTATGACGCCGGGGACTCGAGGCATGAATCCTCACACGGTGACGCACACGATGATGACGCTGACGACGTCATCGCGAGTTCGCGCGCCCGCTGCGCTTCGCCAACGCGCGGCGCGCACGCACCGCTCGAGTGTGCGCGCGGGCGTGGCGCGCGCATCGCTTCGCGTGGCGTTACACGGGGCGTATACTCCTACCGGGCGTCTGCTTGCTGGGCTGCTCGCGTCGCAGTTTTCCGGCGCCAACGTCTCGCTGTTCGTCACCGCGGACGATGTGACGACGTATGTGCCGCAAGATATGCCGGATGATGTCTTAGAGCAGCGCTTTAACGCGTCGGCGAAGGATTTGAAGGCGTGTGCGGTGATTGATGAGATGGATACCGAAGCCGTGGAGCGCGCCGTGGCTTCGAGCGACGTCGTTGTGATTGCGCACGAGAGCGGCGCACGAGCCGCTGTGGCGGTGAAAAGTCTGCGTGCGGCGCGTTCCGGCGCGCGCGTGATTGCGTTGTCGAGAGTGGGTGTGAATAGGCGTCAGGAACGGCCGTTTGTGGATCAAAATGTCAAACAGAAGACCATGGTGAGCGTCGGTCAAATGCAACTTCCGATCGGCGGGGACGTGCCAGGATCGGTTGGTTTGCTGGATGCGTTCGCGCAAGCGGAAGAAACGATCGCAGCGGAAGCGCGTGAGCGTGGGTTTACGTGCACGGTAGTGCGTTCGGGGCAGTTGCGAGGGAATGGGCCGTTGCTTTTGGCGGATTTGAGCGCCCGCATGGTGGATAACTTGTATGACGTCAAGTTTCAAGATTTATACGTCAAGCGTGGGGACGTGAGCGAGGGGTACACGAAGCGATTGAATTTGGCGGCTGTGATGCGATATTTGGTGGAACCCAAGTCGGGGTCGAGCGCCGCGTTGCCAGAGGATATTGAAGTGTTATCCGTCGTGACAAAGACAAATTTCTTCGGCGAGCAAACTTTGACGCAGCCAACGGATCGCGAACGTCGTAAGGGGTACGACATGGCTAAAGGACGCGCGCCTCCAGCAGTGGATGCCGATACCATCGAGCGGTTACTCGCTGAAATTTAAGTAGATTATTGCTTGCTGCGCGTTGGTTGCGTTGTTGTTAATTCAACACACGCATTACTTACAAGGATATTTTGTTAACCATCAATTGCTATCGCTATCGCTATCGCTATCATCATCGTCACCATCACCACCGAGCACGGAATCTAACATGCCCTTCTTCGCCGCGGGCTTGGCCGCGCTCTTCGCTGCGGGTGCCGCTTTCGACCGCACGAGCTCAGCAAGCTCAGCCCCTTTTATCGCACTTTCTCTCGACAACCGATCCATCGTTTCTTGAGGAGTTTCATTCTTGAGTTTTTCAGCCTCCTCACGGGCTATTTTCGCCGCTTCGGCGCGAGCTTTCGCGGATATGCCGACGAGGGTGCTGACGTCGGCGCCGCCGCGCACGACGCCCATTGCTTCCAATTTCACACTTTTCGCCTTTCCCTCGCCTTTGCCTCGATGCGTGAGCGCTCGCAAGAAGTCCAGCCCATTTACAACGCGTCCGATAACTTGATGCGATGCGTCAAGGGATTCACACGCCTCGGTAAGAATGGTGACGTCTCCGGTCGAGCGGTCGACGCCGACGACCCCCGCTGCTGCGTGCGTCAGCGTCCCTTCTTCCGCTAATGCACCGCCTCCAGGCGCAGCGTTGACGTTCAACACCACACGCAAGTCATCATGCACGTCCACGGTGTCGCGAAACACCGCCTCAACGTCGCCACCCTCGCACGATCGAGCGAATCGAGAACACGCCGCCGGCGCTTCGTCGTCAAACAGCTCAAGCACAATCGACGACGACGACGACGCCAACGCCTCATCGCTCGTCACAGAAATATCGAAAAACACTTTCGCTCGCGACGCGTTCGTGGATGTGACTTTGCGTATCTTACTCGCCCGGCTCGTCGAATCAGCGCCGCCGTCATCTTGCGCAGCGAGGAGCGGGTGCACGCCGGTCAATTTAAACGTCTCCATCGCGCGCTTGCGCTCCAACGCCGACGGCGCATCGCGCGAGCGACCACCACGTTCGCCTTTCCCCACTGGGTCGAATTTCGTCATCGCCGCGCGCGTTTGGTGCGCGTCGGCGTGTGGCGTTCGACGTCATTGGTTGACGCAAGAAAAAGTGCGTGATGATGCTTTCGCACGCATCGTCGATGGTCTACGCCGTGCGGCCTCGAGACGTGCGCACGAATGCAAAGAAGAAGTCTGCCAAGGATAAGGCGCGCAAAGCCGAGCGCGCGGCGTCGAACAAAAAAGAGCTTGAAAGTTTGACCAAGAGGAGGGAAAGTGTTGATGACGGTGAAGGCGATGACGACGACGCGGTCGCGGCGCCAGCACCGACGATGGGTAAATCGGCACCATACGAATCGACCGATATTGTCATGCACACGCTCGCGTTGGGCGGGTCGTACAAGGCGAAGACGGGTGAGAAGCTTTTACGCGGCAACGTTCTCGTGCACGAGGCTGCGTCGGCGTTGTTCAACGCGCCCTTTGTCTGCGCCTCTCACGACGCCGACGATACGTTCAACTATGGGAATAAAGCCGCTCTAGCGTTATGGGAGCTGGATTGGGACGGGTTCGTTGGGATGAAGAGCACGAAATCGGCGGATGTTGAGGACGCCACGACACAAGCGGAGCGACGGGCGTTGTTGGATAAAGCGGCGAGCGACGGATTGATTACGAATTACTCCGGCGTGCGTATGTCGAGCACGGGGAAAAAATTTCGCGTCGAAAATGCGACGGTGTGGACAATGACGAATGGGGATGGGGTAAAAACTGGACAAGCGGTGAGGTTTGAAAAGGTGGTTCGATTGAACGCCGACGGCTCGGATGGGGACGCGATGGTGGTGAATGAAAACGGCGAGTGGGTTAAAGACGTCGTGGCACCACCCGCAGAGGACGAAATCGTGGATGTCGACGCGGTGAAAGCGCTCGTGGCGGAGTTATCGGCGCAGGTTGAGGCGCAGGCTGCTGTGGTGCGCGAATTGAAGGATAACGGCGGTACAAATGCAGATGACGACGTCAAAGCGGCTGTCTCGGTGCTTTTGGATGTCAAGGCGAAGCTTAGCGAAGCCGAGGCGAAGTTAGCGTAATTCATCTGTAATGTGATACATATATTCGTTCACAAATATGATCCTAGATTGTCTAAATCAACGTGTCGGTTTCGATGGCTTGAATGAGCTGCGTTCGCGTCGATGACGTCCATCGGAACGCCGCCGAAGCGTGGTTGACCAACGCCACCTTTTGCGCCTTGGTGTACTCTGGATGAATCTGCATCCACTTCATGGCATCATCTTCCTTGATGTAAAACGCTTGCACATACGTGTCGATGTAGCGCCAGTCGCTGTTTGCAGATTCAGGCGCGAGCTTCTTGAACTCTTTCTGAAGAGTTTGGACGTCGAGCGTCATCAGCGCTCGACCGGGTTCGGTACACTTCTTGACCTTGCTAAATCCTTCCACGAGTGTGTCTTCGATGACACCCGTGGCATAGTGCCATAGAACGCGCAATGCTTCAGGTGCGATGTCTGCACACGCAAGCCTGGTGGTGAATCGCAAGAGCTCGCCTTGGACATCGGCGACCCATCGGTTGGGCCTCGTCGTCGCCTCGCGAATGTTGTACTTGCCACTTAACGTGGAATTTACCAACGCAAAGTTTGGATCACCATCGCCTATGGCGTCGATGCAGAATGAAATATTGAGCAATAATGAGGCGACGCTTTTGTACACGTGCTCGCGCAAATCTTCCACGGCGGCGACGGTGTGCGAATAAAATCTATCCGCCAACGCCGCGTCCTTCAGTGGCAGAGAGCGCTTTACTCTAGCCTTGATGCGCTTGAATTCATCCGCGACACGACACAAGGACTCAAGCGCTACAACACGTTCTTTCAACCCGTACAGATTCCCGCTCGACATGTAATCGACATTGGCGATGCTTACTGGGCGAATCGCCATGACGCCGCCTGAATTACCCAGTCGTGACAACGTCCCTTTGAGACGAGGCGTCATATCGTGCGACTCTGGCGCCAGCGCCTCAGTGCGCCCAAACGCGTTGAACGTCTTAACGAGAGCTAGTTCGAAGAGTTGACAGATGCCGTTGAAAATTATCGGCACGCTTGGACGCATGACTTGCATAAGCGCCGTGTACTCGACGATGCCTTGGAGCACGTACAAGGAAGACGCGGTAATCTTGACGCCGGGACGATCGAGACCAACTTTATCGACATTTGTTTTCGAAAACCTATGGGCTGCTTCCTCTTGCTCGGTTTCTTCTTCGTTTCGTTCAACGTCGCCTTTTTCGTCTCCATCACTACCACCGTCGTGCTTTTCTTCGCTCATATTCTTGTGCTCGACGTCTGCTGACTTGTCATCTACCGCGATAAATGGATTCGGGGCGTCTATAAACTTTAAGAATGACTCGGCATTGAGTATTTGTTCAGAAATAAAAGCCGTCATTACCGTGTCCCCGAGTGTTTTGGTCAGACCAATGGCGGCCCTCCCGCGTTGCATGGCGTTTCGCAAATCGTCCCGAACGCGTTTAATGGCATCTACGGATACCGGCATCCATCGTTCGTTCTCGAGCATTGCTTTCAAAGCATCCAATCGCGCACTATGCAAAGACTCAAAGTATCTGTCACCCACGCGCTCGAGCTGTGCGCGAAGCTGTGGGACTTCTTCGCCCACGAAAGCTTCCGCGCACGTGATGAAAACTCGGCACAAATCAAAGACTTCTCTGAATGCCGCATTTGAAGGCGCTGAAGACGCTTGTAACAACGCTGCCAGACGCACGCTCGCCATTTCAACCACCGGTTTGCGATTGATTTCTAACGCCGCGATAAGCGCACTGCATACGTTAATCGCCTCGGTATCCGAAGCCTCGACAACATCCGCCATACGTGTCTTGCACCACGCCGTCATTTTGTATGACGACAAGAAAATTTCATACAACGATTCCAAAGTTTTACGTAAACACGGCACAAATTGCATGGGCGACAATTGAGAACACAGCTCTTTGTATCCCATACGACTTTTGCGCGTCGCCTTGGCTTCGTCTTGATTGTATGATAACATCGCGTGCAAGCGCAACATGCCCTCCGTTTGCGTCTCAACCGCTTTGAGAAATGCGTCTTGGATTTTATCCGCCAAGTGTTTCACCTCGTTCCCTAACGACGGATATGTATTGTACAGCTTTGTGAACCGCTCACTATCGAACGTACCGCATAAATCTACCAAGACGTTATCCACGCAAGACACGAGCTCCCATCGTAACGCTACAAAGTCTTCACGAAGTGTCGATGTACACGTCAACGCGTGCATATTTTCCAACCTTTCCCACGCCTTTGAGTACACGGACATTGCCTCGGCATATTCAGAAATATCTAAGTGAGACCGAATTCTATTTTCGCACGTTTGGCAATACTTGATATCTTCTAGAAGCCTCAAGGCGCTCAAAATTGAGCCCTTTGTCGTGTGTGAAGACGTGACGCGCATAGCACTCTTGACATCCGCACCAATACGCTGTAGCAGTCTACGTGAATTACTCATTACTATCCTCGACTCTTCCAAGCATCCGTTGATTGCCGCTATTTTTGTCATCCCCGCCTCAAAATCCGATCCATGCGCGAGAATTTCCTTGTTAAGCGCCGACGATACGCGGTCGGCGAGATCTGACAACCGCTCCTCCTCCTTACTCAAGTCTTCTACGGTAAAATCATTTCCTAGACGCAGCAGTGAATCCTCAACGGGGTCGAATACCACATCACCACTCGTTGAAGGTTCGTCAAAGAAACCGCGCGCCATGGCATCCACCAGTGGATCAGTCCTCGCCACCTCAGTCGCCTCAGTCTGATTGTTCTGCGCGACCATCGACACTTCCTCCTCCATGCGCGCCTCTCGCCTCTGTGCGTACACGCGTAAAAACTCCCTCGTTGTTGATGACTCATCATCTATATTAGCGTTCTTCACTGGAGATGAAAGCATCGTGAGATCCTGAAACCGATCGATGAGCCGTCTCGGAGACGCTTCAACGCCCGCCCGACTTCCGGCGCCGTTCGCCGTCCCGTTTGGTGACTGACTCACGATATCTTTCGCCCGTTCGCGCATCTCCTGTGCCTTATCCTTCATCCTATCAAGAAAACCCATGTTTGCGAGTCGTTGTTGAGTACGTAAATGAATACCCAACGTACTACTACTTTGCAGAGGACGCGTTCAACGTATCCAACAGTCGTTCGGTAAACGCTCGAAACTCGGGATCCTCTTTTGCAAGCTCCAACGCCTTGACGCCGTCGCGCGCGCTATCAATCCCACGAATCGCAGCACTCAATCGATCGCTTTTCAATTCCTCTCGTAAGCCCTTATCGCGTGCAACGTGCTCGAAATCTTGTCGTCGCAGGCGCGTCGTCCCCGACGTCGCGTCTTCAGAATCTTCCAAATCAAAAGCTCTCTGCGGTTGTTCGACGACGGCAGCCGCGTCTCGCCGCACCGTGCCGGCGCCGGCGTCACGCAGTGTCGCGTTTGCGTCAACTACGCGCGCACACGGGGCTTCTGTGGGCACGCGGAACGAATATACGACGACTGCGTTAGTCACAATCACACCAACCGAAATGCATCGCGGTGGGACAAATGTGTTTACAAAACGTACCTTTATGCGATTTGTAGCACGCGACGGAGCAATACGGCGCTCTACACGTTGGACACTTGTATGCACTCGCGGCTCGCGCGCACACCACGCACGGGTTTTCAGGCATGCGCGTCGCGCTGTGATGTCTTGCATTCAATGAAAGATTGGTTTCAGAGCTAGAGAGCGTATGACGCGCGCGATAACGCAGTGACGCGCGCGGTGAAGACATGTATCTCGGACGGCGACTATGCGTCGACTATGCGATGGCAAAAATTTCTACGCGCACTGCAGGACGATTGACGGGCGCGGTGGCGGTGATTGGATCGAGATAATCGCGCCCGACGATGAAAATGTGACTACGCCGGGACGGCGGCGCTCGAGCGACGGCGCACGGCGTCGGAGCCGCGCGTTCGCATCCATCCGGTGACGACGCGAACGCAGCGACGAACGCAGTGGTGTTCGTGCCACCTGGAATGGTTCTCGTGGCGAACGATCTATCGTCGATGGCGGCGATGACTCGGATGTCGCGCGCGCTCACAGCGCTCGACATTTGGCTCCCGCTCGCGTACAAGGCGAAATTCGTAAACGTCGCCCCGGATGTTATTCCAGAAACAACGACGACGAATTCTCGCATGCTATCGCGGCGGAAAAATTCTCGGCTCACAGAGTATAGACAATCGGGCGTGGAGCCGAAGCATCCACTGCGGACGTTGACGCCATGGACGCTCCATGGATTGTAGCCCGGCTCGGCCAAACATCGATTTGAGTCGACGCGTACGGGCGACATCGACGTCTCGCCGACTTTTCGCGCGCCGCGCACGTAATTCAACGACGACAGCAGCTGTTGCTGTTGTTGTAATGATGATGGTGGTTCACCACTGAGGCGGATGTTTGCGGACGACGACGACGGCGCTAACGATGAAGCATCGACGACGCTCGGCGGTGACGAGTCGGCGTCCATGGCCTCGATGGGCGACTCATTTCCATTCCCTGGACCCCGCACGATGTACGCGCGATGCTCGAGCTTGGACCACTCTCCGAGCGCGATGTCATCTGGCGAACCCGGCCAGTACGCCACACGAAATGACGTGGTTAGTAAATCTGCACCGGAAATCCTCGCGCGTCCAAACCGAACGTTTGGAGACAGCGGTTGGGCATTGACGGCTCGACGCGGATACCCCAAGTTTTCGTACGCCTTCACCACGACATCAAACGTGCGAGCATCGCGCGTGGCGACAATAATCAAACTCGAGTCTGGCACATTGAGCTGGCGTCCACCGTTCGCGCTCACGAAGCCCGCGTTGGCGGAATTCACTGGCCAACCGGCATGTGCGCTCACCACGCGCGCGTTTCTTCGATACACATACGTCACGAATGACCAATATTTCACCAACTGTGCGGGAGGCGTGCGCATTTCCACCACCAGCGCATCCCTCGCACCGAGCATGAATAAACTTTGCGCTCCGGCGCTCCGCGCCCCGCCCATCTCCTCCACCCGAGCGTAAATCATCCCAGGATTCCCCACCGCGCTCGAGCTCACGCCATCGCTCATTAACGCCTCATACTCAACATCATGCGTGAATCTCAATCGCATATCCCCCGATGCGACGTCATACCCATCGGTGAACACCACCGCGCTCGCGCTCGTCGCGTTCGCGCTCGCGAGCCGCGCCGCGCACGCCGCCGCCGCGCACGCCCGCGCCACCCATCCACGCGCGCCACGCATCCGCGCACGC
>Ga0181561_10002075_pt1 | contig 17787 bp, 15 predicted proteins | sample 011ome_19_FD_133760 | JGI IMG/M metagenome (GOLD analysis project Ga0181561, IMG submission 133760) | Coastal salt marsh microbial communities from the Groves Creek Marsh, Skidaway Island, Georgia - 011510BT metaG (megahit assembly) | ecosystem: Environmental > Aquatic > Marine > Intertidal...
AGACTTGGCTGACGTCCTCCAAGTCGCACACGTACGACCAGGGACGACGAATGTTTGATTGGAACAGTCGAGCGAGGCGCGGTCGAGCGCCCCTTTGGACGCGATGAGCAAGGTATTCTGCGCACATAGCATGTCGTGATCGACGAGCATGTTGCGCCGGTGCGTTCGAGGGATTCGAAACAATAACTGCGTGCACCATACGTTATAAGGTGTGGTGTGCTTGACCGAGCGAGCGATGGTTGTACACCAGACGCCGAACACATCGTGCCTTCTTCGCTGAGGCAGACAGCAAGGCGAAACCACTAAGGCCGATACCTCGCTGATACGTTCGTAAAGCTCGATGGCACGATGAGAAAGAATTCCACATAAGTGTATGCCGACGATGACGACGGTTTTCGTGCGGTCTTTGCTCGCTAAGTCGCGAATGAAAGCTTCAGTTGCCGCGTCGTGAACGTCGAGCGCGTGAAAAGTCACGCGTTCATCAAAAGCTTTCACGTGGTCGACGTTCATTTTCGTGTCATTATCTATCATGAAAACACGAGATTTTGGAAACTCTGAAGCCAAAACAATGCTGACGAAACCCCGTCCGCTGCACAGCTCCACAAATATCAAATTCTCGCCTCCGTCGCCGCCGCCGTCGGCGTCTTCGAGCGTGCCTCGCACCGCCCTCAGTGCGGCATAAGCTTCGGTGATTTCCTTCTTCAATCCTCGCTTACGACTCCAACCGTCGAACATTGGGTCGTGTGCTAATTTATGCGCTATGTCGCTATCTTTGAACATCTGGCCGTACGCGTTATTCGCGTCAAACGTGACAAAGTCCAAAGCCCGGCGTGGGGGTAAACGCGCGCGCGTCGTCGTCGTCGTCGTCGTCGTCGACGGCGACCGCGCGCAGTCGTCCGCATCCGACGTCGACGTGGACGTCATCGTCATCGTCTTCGCGCGCGCATCATCGGGTAACGTCATGTCGCATTCGCGCCACTCGACGACGAGTGAGGCGCGTGCGAGCTTCCGCACTCAACGACGCACGCGCGCGTCGCTCGCACACTCGTCGTCGAACATGAGCATCAACGAAGCGTTCTTCGCGGTGGAAAACTACTTCCACATCGGGGCGTACGAGAAAGCCATCGAACACGTCGCCGCCGCGCGCGCGTCGGCGTCGAACGGCGCGGAACAAGTTGCGCTCGCGGTGTTTGAGGCGCGATCGAACGTGGCGCTTGGAAAGGCAAAGGTACGTGCCGCGGATGCGGGCGAGAGGTCGCGCGGCGCGTGCGCAGGCGCACACGCACGCTTCATACGCGTATTTAGCCTGGCATTGACCCGCGAGACGCGACACTAACCGCGCGTGATTGAATCTTTTGTCGTTGCTTTGCAAACAGATCGTGATTGATTCCATAACCGAAGATTCGCCTTTGCCCGTGCGCGCGGTGAAGCTTCTCGCGCGATACACCGTGGGTGAGAATGCTGAAGGTATTGTTCAAGAAATTATGGCGATGACGGAGGATATGACTGGGGGTCAAGACGCGACGGTGCAGTTGATGGCGGCGACGATTCTCTCTCGCGAGGGCAACGTCGTGGACGCTATGAAGTGTTGTCACACTGGTCTGTCTTTGGAGTTGAATGCGATGATGGTGAACTTATTATGCATGATCGACCGTCCAGAACTTGCCGAGAAGCAAGCGAAGATGATGCAAGCCGTGGATGATGATTCAACCGTTGTGCAACTGGCGTGCGCGTGGGCCAACGTCGCGAGCGGAGGCAAGAAGATTCAAGACGCGTCTTACATTTATCAAGAGCTCGGTGACAAGTACATGTGGACACCGAAATTACATAATGGTTCGGCGGTGTGTTTTATGCTCATGGGTGCGTACGACGATGCTGAACGTGAATTATTAGAAGCCATCGGGAAGGATGCGAAAAACGCAGAGACGTTGGCCAACTTGGCCACATGCGCCGCGCACCTCGGGAAATCATCCTCTCGATTCATCAATGCCATCAAGGCTTTAGGTGTCCCATCCGAGGCATTAGCTAAAATTGAAGGATTCGAAGGCGATTTCGCTCGCGCTGCCGCCGCTGCGGCGAATGCGTAAGCGCGTCATCGTTTATATCGCGCCCGTCTTGTAACTCTAGGTGTCACAAAAAATCAAAACGCGACAACGCGCACCTCAAACCACGACGCGCGAGTGCGTGCGCGCGCTGTTGCGCTGTTGCGTTCAAGTGTGCGAACTGCGCGTACCACTCATCGTGACATGCACCAATCACGCGCGCACATCGTCCATAGCTGCGCATAAACGCAGTCATTCTGTCAACCATGGTGCACGGAATCAACACGCCATCCGAGACGACGACGAATGAACGCGGTTTTACGTACTCGTTGACCCACGATCGAGCACGCGCGAGAGCGGCGGGGACGACGAATGATGTTGGACTCGACGTAGATCTCATGCATGGGTTGTTAAGATCGACGTCGGGCGCGGGTGTGAAGGATGAGCCGAGTCGCGCGTTGGAGATTTTAAACGCGCGCGCGGCGGATGTCGACGACACGACGTTGGCGATGATGGTGCCTGGTGCACGACGGGCGAGCGTAAAGCCATCGAGGTTTGAAAAAACACCGATGATGCCGATGACGGCGGGGCCGCCGATGATGGCAACGACGTATGATGGTGGTGACGGCGTTCGCGCGCGGAGCGCGGCGCCGACGAGTCGCACGGACCACGCGATGGCGGTCAACAACGGAGGGTTGGCGTTCGATGATGACGATGACGATGAACTCGCACATATAGACGTAGATGAAATTGTGAAGCAGCGACAGCGACCGGTGGAGGCGGCGCCGGCGCCGGTGGCGATGGCGATGATGCCGACGGTGGCGAGCGCGCCCGCTCGGGTGGCGCCTAAACCGTCGCGCGTCACGATGGGGAACGGTCAAGCGCCGCCGTTGGATGGTTCTGGCGCCGATTGGTTATGCGAACACGGTGCATCGTTGCGCGAGTGTCCGCATCGCGCGGCACACGTCGACGCTTTGCGACCTATTTTGGACCATTTGGTGTTTCAATTGGAGGATGACGACGTCGTGTTAAAGAATAGCGATAGAAAATTGTTGCAGCGGCAACGGGTCGAAGCAGAGACGATCGTTCGAGTGTGTACGGGAGCAAATAGACCGAGCATTCCAGCGATGCCGTCGCAGATGAATTATAGCGGGCAAGAGTATCAGCCCATACCGAATATGGGGAACGCGATGGGTACAAGTATGAGCGCGGGCGCGCCTATGACGCGTCAGTTTAGCGGCGAACCGTACGCCGCGGGACCTCCCATGAACGATCGTTATTCGTTTGCTACGGGAGCACCAGCACAGAAATTGAATGAGTTCGCGTCGTGGGACCAAGATGACTTTCAGATCGACGAAGCGCAGCCTGTGATTCCTATGAATGGTATTGGGACCGTGAACGCAAGCGCAAATATTAAGCCAGTGGAATGTCAGATAAAATGTGGTGATGCCGCAGAGTGGGGTCGTAGCGACTACCAATGGAGTAATTTGTGTCAGACCACCCTGAGGAATACATTCAACGCGAGAGACTTCCGTGGATTACAATTGCAAACGATCAACGCTACAATGGCTGGAAAAGATTGCTTGGTATTGATGCCAACTGGAGGTGGAAAATCTCTGTGCTATCAACTGCCCGCAGTCATCAAGCCAGGAATTACCGTTGTGATTTCACCTTTGATCTCATTGATTCAGGATCAGCTTCATCACCTTGGCGAAATGCAAATCCCAGCAACTGTACTTTCTGCAGCTAAAGAGAGTGATGATGTGATTTATCAAGATCTCAATTCAGCAACGCCAGAGTTGAGGCTTCTCTATGTTACACCTGAAAAGGTTGTGCGTAGTGGTAAATTAAAAAGCACTCTTCAGAGATTATACGATCGAGGAATGCTGAGTAGATTTGTTCTAGACGAAGCACATTGCATTAGTTCATGGGGGCATGATTTTCGAAAAGACTATACCGAATTACGAGGGCTCAAATACTTGTTTCCAACGACGCCAATTATGTGCTTGACGGCTACGGCAACGAGGAGAGTTCAAGATGACATTGTACATCAGCTAAATTTGCCCAAGTGTCTGAGATTTTTTGACACATTCAATCGAACGAATTTAACTTACTTGGTTCAGCCAAAGCTCAAGGGTAAGCAAATGGTTCGAACGATTAAGGATTTGATTTTGAAGCATGGATTGGTAAAGAACGGTCGAGTGCAGAGTGGTATTGTGTATTGTTTCAGTCAGATAGATTGCGAGAATCTCGCACAACAATTAAGCAAGATGGATAGAGACATGGGAGACTACAAGAACTTCCCCAGAAAACTGTCTGCAAAGCCTTATCACGCCGGTTTGTCGAACAGCGAGCGCAAGAGAAATCAAGAAATGTGGGCTCGTGACGAGGTACAAATTATATGCGCAACAGTTGCATTTGGTATGGGTATTAATAAGCCGAATGTACGGTTCGTATTTCACCATAGTATGCCAAAATCTTTAGAGGCGTATCATCAAGAAAGTGGCCGGGCCGGCCGTGATGGCGAACATGGTTTGTGCATTCTTTTCTACAGCTGGGGAGACGCGTCAAAAGCGAGGAGCATGATAATTGATAGCAGTCGACGAGAGCGTGCGCACCCTGCAGTTCTCACGAACAATCTCGAATCACTCAATACGATGGTCTCCTATTGCGAGAATCTTGCCGACTGTCGACGTACGCAGTTGATGGGCCATTTTGACGAACGTTTTGATCGTGCGCAGTGTCGCGGGATGTGTGATTCTTGCCAAGCTATTGCAAGAGGCGTAAAATTTGAGCCCGTCGACGTCACGAACTATGCGTTAGGGTTATTAAACATCACAAAAGCCACTCCAGAAGGTATCGGTATGGGTCTGCTAGTGGATGTTTTCCGTGGATCGGCCGCAAAGGCGGTGACACAGAAGCAGTACAACAGACTTCCTGGTTACAGTTCGGGCAAGGCTCTAGATAAGTCTGAAGCCGAGCGCTTGGCTCGTGCCATGGTTCTGCGGGGATATTTAACTGAACGTTCAGTGCGCAGCGAGAATGGTGGGCCATTTGCAACGACTGTGACTACCGTGCATTTCAATAAGGATCGCGCACAGCGCATGCAAAATGGCCAGGAAGTTTTCACGATGCCATTTGAGAAGAAAGAGTCTTCGAATCGCAAAGCTCCAGTGCCGACTGTTGTACAAATGCCGGCAATCGGTACACAGCCTGGTACTCAACCAAATGTCGATGATTTCCTGGAAGACTTCCTCAACCCAGAGGCAGTGGCCGGGAAGCGAAAAGAGGAAGAGATGTGCCAACGCGTATTCGATGCTTTGTTCGAATGGCGTTCTCGTACTGTTGATGTTCTCAACATGAAAGATGGCCGAGGCTTAGGTGAAGGGCAGCTGGCTCCCATTGATGTCAACACAGTTTGCTCTACAGGTTTGATGGATAAGCTTAAAGTGGAAAGACCGTGTTCAAAGGAGGCCATTGATGCGTTTTCACAAAAACTCGAGAACGCACGCGAGCGTACAATGTTGAAGAACTATGGCATGGCAGGGATGATCGACGTGATCAAGCAAGCTGTCGACTGCGGAGAAAAAGACATACCAAATCCATATCTCGAAGAAAATAGAAAGCAAGAGGAAGCTGATGAAGAGGGATATCAACCAGATCTCTTTGATGACAGTCTTATGCATCGTCGAAAGTCTATGCGTCTTTCTCAAGAAGTTGCAGAGCCTTTCGATAATCCATCACCGGCGTGGACAAAGGCGCGGCGAGATTCTAGTTCTCATTAAATATAACATAAGTGTAGCCGATAGTGATTGATATATGACGCAATCAAATCAAATGAATCGCTCACTCGTCGCGACGTCGCGACTGGTTTCAAACCTCTCTCGAGCGTCAACTCCCCCTTCCTCATTCGTGGACTCGAGGGTGAATCAACCATGCCAAAGTCGTCCGATGCGGCGAAAAGTTTTATGAAAAAGTACGATAGGTTCACCATCGCGCTCTGTGGCACGGCTGCAGTTGCATACGCGGCGGCGAAGTACTTTGACCTCGAGGACGCGCCCGAAGATTTTTCAGTAATCGGTTGGTTCAAGGGCGACTACGACGCCGTCGCTGCCGAACGGCGTGACGCGGAAAGCAAAAGCAAGTAGAACACAGCTCTGCAGGCGTGTAAATGTATATGTATCATCTTAGCACATCACAGACCACGTAGCCGGTGGTCCTGAAGGACGAAACGTAGGCTTGAATGATTCTTTCGCGAGCAGCGCGAAAGTGAGAGGTCGGTCACTAGCTTGTAACAAAATGCAAAGAGTTTTATTAAAATATATTGACAATCTACCTAGCTTCTTACGCGAAAATTCGCAAGTTGTGATCGGCGCTTCCGACGACGAGTGAACGCGCGTCGGCGCCGAAAGCGACAGCCTTGGAGGCTTTCTTAAGGTCAAATTCCTTGAGCATTTCCCATTTGCCTTTGACTTGGTAAATGCGCGCGTTGGCTCCAGCGGTGGCTAAGTAAGAACCGCTGTGATCGAACGCAACGCCAGAGGCGCCAGCGTGGTCGATTTCGTGGACAATTTTCGACTTGCGAAGGTCCCAAACCTTGACTCCATCTTTCGCCGACGTGGCAAGATAGTAGCCATTTTCACTGAAGGACAACCCGGTAACTTCGCTCGTGTGACCATCTAATTGAAGAAGCTTGCGCGCATCCTTCGCATCCCAAATCTTCACGGCAGAATTTTTCGTGCCCATACCTAAAATCACGCCATCGGGGTGGAAGCTTCCACAAGTAATGGCTGAATCGGAGTCGTCGTTCACCAACGCCACGCATGAGTTTGTGGAAATGTCGTGCAAACCCCACGTCGTATCGGATGACGTCGACACAAAGTAACTGTTCGATGGGTGCACACTAATGCTCGTCACATCGCCCGTGTGATCGCTGAACGTCGCTGCTTCAGCACCCTCAGCGCTCCAGAGCTTGACGGTTTTATCCGCGCTGCACGACAATACGTGGTCGCCGACAAACTTGACGTCCAACACCTTCTTCGAGTGTCCACTCAATACTTGAGTTCTTTGGGCACTAGATTTATCGAAAATCGCAACGGTGTGATCGTTGCTTGCCGTGGCAATAGTGTTATCATCACCAGCCTTCACTGCCACGGCGTTGATGCCGCCCGACGTCGTCTTGTGCATCGCTTGCGTCACCGTGGCGTCATAGCCACCAATGTCTTCAGCGGATGCTAAAGTGCTTGAGATTTCGCGCTTCTTGCGTGCACTCGAAAGCGACTTGCACGTTTCATCCATCTTGGCAATCATCTCGGCTGGTATTCCCGCGCGCTTCTTCTTCGAGTCGGGTTCGCCTTGGTCAGCCGTCGCCCCGCGCTTTGCCGCCGCGCTTCCCTTGGCGTTTGCGAGCGCATCTCTGGCGTCATCTCTCTCCTTCATCAACCGCGCAATCACACGACACGCAGCATCATGTTGATACAACGCATGACTCAACTCTTGTCGCGTAGATTGCAATTCCTTACGCAAAGAATGTGTTTCCAACATCAACGCGTCCCACTCATTGTGAAACGCGCTCAACAACCCCGGCACCGACATCGTCGCCTCCGGTCGCGGGTTCACCCACTTTTGCGGCTTAATTTCAATCAAATCATCAACACTTAACGGTTCTTCCGTCACCGGACATCGTCCATTCTCCTATTCACCCACAATACATCGTCAGTCGAGTTGAATTGCGCGCATCCGCGTTAACCCCGCGCGCCTCGCCTCGCGCGCGCTCGAGCGTCCTCCCTAACCCTCTCGCCCTCGCTTTCGCGCGCGCGCGCCGCACACATCCCTCGCCCACGCTCATCATCCACCCCCGCTCCGCTCCGTAATCCATTCAAACCCACACGCACGCACACACACACACAGTGCGAGCCAGCGCGCGCTCGCACAATCGCATGCATCAATCAATCAATCAATCGCACGCATCAATCGCGCGCGATGCCACACACACACTCGTCGTCACGACGACGCACCTCGATCGCCTTGACGATCAACGTCTTGTCGTACACCACCCCACCCGGGGTCACCACCGCGTTCGTCGGCGTCGTGCCTGATATCGCACACAACATCGCAACGCCACCCACGACGACTGGCGACGGGCGACCGCGCAGCCGCGCGTCCCCGTCGGCGCGTCGTCGCCCATCGCGTGCGCGTCCCCGTCGATCGATCGATCGATCGATGACACCCATCGACATCGATGTCGATGGCGATCGATGACACCCATCGATCGATCGATCGATGTCGATCGCACGTGTGCCATCATCCCCCGTGCGGCCAAAGACCGACGAGGCCTGCACCCGAGCGATCGCCCATCGATCGCCCATCGATCGCCCATCGATCGCACATCGATCGCCCATCGATCGCCCATCGATCGCACATCGATCGCCCATCGATCGCACATCGATCGACGTCGAGGGCACATCCGACGTGGCCAGGGCTCAAGTCGTCCCTGATCACGATTGGTGGTGTCACCCCCCCAGTCCCCGAGCCCGCAACGTGTTGGTCGGTCGACCAACGGGTGACGACGAAAACGCGTCGACCGACGACGACGACGACGACGACGACGACGACGCGGTCGGTGCCGCACCCGTTGGTCCACGGGGGTGACGACGACGACGGAGGACGACCGACGACACTGTGCGACGACGACGACAGAGGACGACACGACGCGTACATTTCGGTATACGACGACCATACGTATACGTATACGGACCGGTGTGCCGAAACGACGCACGCCAAAGGGCAAAGGCCATTCCATTCGTTCGTGGAGGATTTGATTTCAAACCACGCGCACGACGCGGGGTGGGGCGGATTGATTTGATTGCACCTCGCGTTGGCGTGTTTTACACGTGACGCCTATCGACGCCTATCGACGACGATGCATTACGCGGATTTGAACTTTATGGAGGAGAAGGAGACGACGGGGCGAGGAGGACGCCAGTCGCAGGCGGCGCGCGCGCGCGAGGACGGGGCGGATGCGAACGCGGGGGGGCTGGGGCTGGGGAAGACGGGGAAGACGACGACGAATGGTGCGGAAGATGGCTCGAGATCGAGTGATGAGGAGACTTTTGTGGATGTTACGGCGAATGGGGGACAAGGGGGAGCTGGGGCGATCGGGGCGCGAGGTGGTGGGGTCGGAAGGCGCGCGCCGCAGTCGCAGTCGCAGCCGCAGCAGGCGCGGGGCGGGGTGAAGATGATTGTGGTGAGACAGGACTACGATGATGATACGGGCGCGAGCGGTGGGAATGAAGACGCGCTCGCGGCGAAGAAGAAGGCTTTGCGGGAGAAGGAGCGATTACGAAGTTTGCGACGACGATTGGTGCAGACAGAGGCGCAACGCGCCGCGGAGCGCGACCGTTCTCGCCGACGACGTTTAGCGATGACTGAAGAGCAAAAGAAAGCTGCGGCGGAGGCGAAGATGCGTCGTCGATGTGCGATGCGTCAAGCTAAGGAAGCCATTGCGGCGGCGACGGTTTTGGCGATGAATCTCCACGGCGAAAACGCGTGAAAACGCACACGCACGCACACACGGTGGCTCGACGACAAACCTGTAAAAACAACAAATACAATTACATCATCAACCCATGTTCACGGCGACTAGGAGCTCATTCTTTCGCGGTTTCAAAGAATACAGTGGTCCGAACGTGTTCAAGCGGAACGATCCATCGTCCACAGCCCGCAATCCATCGTCCGCGAGCGCGTTCGCCAACGCCGAACGATAATATTCGGCGACTTCGGGCGTCGCCACGCCTATAAATTCAATCGCCGCTAAAAGTTCCCCTCCAGTAGCTACAACCTTAACTTCGCTATCTTTGTTTGGTGCCGCAATACTCTCTCGCGCACGTCGCCCTAGAAGCGCTAATTCCATCGTCTTACCATCCTTTGAGTATCGCGTCGTGAGCGGCTGCGTCGGCGCGTACATCGCCCGCTCCGCGTTGCCTCCTTCAATATACTCCATCAACGTCGCGATACCTTGTTCTCGATTATCATACTGCGTCGCACACACCGTATACGCCCCATACACGCGCAATTCATACGTCTTTGTCTTCTTCACCACGTCGTATGGGATCACATACGACACCTCTTTCGCACCGACTCGCGCGCTGACGCCATCGCCATCGCCATCGCCAGCGGCGCTGACGCGCATCCATCGCCCCCGTGGCTCTCGTCGCGATGCGCAATGCGGTCGTGCGTGTGCGATACGCGTCGTCGTCGTCGCCGCCGTCGTTCCTCGCGTCGTCGTCACCATCGTCGTCGTCGTCGTCGTCGTCGTCGTCGTCGCGTCACAGAGTGACGTCAGGTGTCGACACGGTGTGGTGTGATGCCGCTCCTGCCGCCGACGACGCGCGCGTGGGCATTCGATGGCGGCGCGAAGGTTCACCGCGCGTCGTCGTCGCGGGCGTTCGCGATGACGGTGACGCACGCGAACGCGTCTGGGTCTCGGCGCGCCGGCACCAAGGTTGTTCGCGCGCCCACGACGCGTCGCGACGCGGGTAAACGCGGTGGTGACGTGTACGTGAACGGTAGACCGGAGACGTTCGATGCCAAGGATAAGGACTTCGTGTTGTCGGCGCAGAACTTGCGAAAGACGTACGATGGGGAGCGGTATCAGTTTCTTAATCTCGAGGTGGGGCTGTCGGCGGGGCAAAAAGTAGCCATCGTCGGACCTAATGGAAGTGGAAAATCGACGCTTTTACAAGTGCTCGGTGGACGAGAGATTGGTTTGGAGGATGGAGAAGTATGGCGACGTAAGGGTTTGCGCGTGTGCTTTGTGGATCAAGAGCCAGAGTTTGATCCAGAGCTCAACGTTTTGGAGGCGTTGTACGCGAGCGATACGCCGGTGATGCGAGCGTTGAGAAAGTATGATGCAGTCGTGGCGGCGACGGCGAGAGGTGAAGTGAATGATAAGGCGATGAGCGACGCGTTGGCGGATATGGATGCTTTAGGTGCGTGGGACTTGGAAGAAAAGACGCAAGTGGCATTGAAAAAGCTTGGATGCGACGAGTTTATTGGAAACAAGATGGGCCAATTATCTGGAGGCCAACGCAAGCGCGTCGCCCTGGCTGCTGCGCTCGTGGAGACACCAGACTTGATTATTTTGGATGAACCCACGAATCACTTATCGGTAGAGGGCGTGGAATGGTTGGAAGAGCAGCTCCAATCGCCGAATCTTACAGTATTGTTGGTGAGTCACGACAGAATGTTCATCGATAACGTGTGCCAAGATATAATTGAACTCGATGGTAAGGGCGGATCCTACCGCCATCGCGGTGGTTACGCGGCATTTTTAGAACAACGTGCTGAGCGTTGGTCGACAGAAGCGCAGCAATTGCAGGCGGCGAAAAACATGTTTAGAAGAGAACAAGAGTGGATGCGTCGGCAACCCAAAGCGCGGTCGACCAAGGAGAAGGCGCGAATTGAGCGGTTTTCCTCTTTGACTGAGCGAGCAAATTACAAGGGTACGAAGACGAAGTCGATTGAACTCGGTGATGTTTCATCTTCGAGAATGGGTAGCGTTATAGTCGAGTTCGATGATGCGCAATTGACGTTTGGGGACAAGAAAATTTTGGATGGATTTAGCTATGCTTTCAACAAGGGTGAAAAAATTGGTTTGGTCGGCCCTAATGGCGCAGGAAAGACCACACTCATTCGCACAATCTTAGGTGAAATTCCTCTCGACGCGGGTTGGGTATCCATCGGGGAAACGGTTTCTTTTGGATATTACAGTCAGGTTGTGAATTTCAAAGACCCGACCATGCGGGTGGTTGACTACGTCAAGGAGATTGAAGGCGAAGCTAAAGATTTGATAGGAGGGTTTGCTGGTCAACGATTGAGCGTATATACGTTATTAGAACGTTTCAATTTCACAGATGGTCGCCAAGCTGTGCAAATTGGCTCTCTCAGTGGCGGCGAACAGCGCCGACTTCAGATGCTCACCGTTTTGGCGCTTTGTCCAAACTTTCTTATTCTTGATGAGCCCACGAATGATTTGGACTTGGATACCATCGAATCTTTAGAGGACATGCTTTCCAATTTCGATGGTTGTGTCCTAGTGGTGAGCCATGACAGACAGTTTGTGAACAACATCGCCGACCACATCTTTGTCTTTGACGGCAAAGGAGGCATTAGCGACTGGTCGGGAACGTACTCTGAGCTTCGTGAATATGCAAAGGCGCAAGCTTTAGAAGCCTTGGATGGATGTAAAGTGGATAAAAAGTCTTTGAATAAGGCAATGACTGAAGAGGAGAAGGCGGCGGCAAAAGAAGCAGAGAAGCAGAAGCGAGAGCTGCTTCGCGAAGCGCACAACGCGCCCGGTATCATCAAGAAAATTGAGCAAGCGCTCGAGGTTTTAGACAAAGAGATCACCGCTTTCGATTCCGAGCTTTTCAAGGCTGGATCTGATGTTGATAAAGCTTTGAAGATTCAAGAGAAGAAGGACGCCAAGGTTGCCAAACAAGAGCTCTACTACGCCGAATGGGAGCGTCTGGAGGGCGTCATGGCGCAAGCGGAAGAAATAAAAGCCGCCGATGAAGCGGTGACGTGCTAGGTACTAACTAGATTTACTATTAATCGACGCAAGCTGCTATTCTTCTATTCCTCTATTCCTAATCAATCTGCTAAATATCGATCCTATTGCTTCGCATCAATCTAAAATTGCTTTCGCTTCGTTTTTTGGCCCAAAGGCTGCAGCCTTGGCGTAGTGACGCGATCCTTCAAACCACTCTTGTCGTTTCGTCTCGATCAACGCCGATGGATCGATGCTTGGTGCGAAGTGTACGTATCTTATCATGCGTGCGCGTATGAATATACGGTCGAGCTTCGTCTTCTCCCCTCCCGGAGTGACGCGAATCGCAGACGTGAGCGTGCAGTGCATGTCGTCGTCACAAAACTCCAACTGACCTCGGACGGCGACATCATCGCGACATTCGATGACGACAGTTGTGCCCACCAGCGCTTGAATGAAGCACACGAGGGACTTTTCGTTCCTCGGTGGCATAGGGGGCGCTCGTGAGGTGCGTTCTGAGGAGGTGGGCTGGTGTGGCGGGTGGCGACGTCTTGCGAATCTGAATTCAAGATGGAGCACATAACTCAAGAAACGTTCCGAAGTCCACAGGTTATCTACACAAAAAATTCTATTGATTAAAACAGTAATTTCTATATTCTATGCCTTGAGCGAAGGATGAAGAAGGGCTATCAATTTGACTTGCATGTTGCCGACGCGAATGTGAATTTCATCTTGTATAAACGTTTGTCCAAGATGAATATATATGAGGCTGTTTAAGACGGACTGTATGACGCTCGGTACTGCATAAAATACGAGCTTTGCATTACCAGTACCATCACCCGTCAAGAACGGGTTGTCGCACAGTTTCAAGGCTGAGACGTTTGACACTGCGAGCAAATTTGAGCGCGCCGAACTAACATCAACGCGCAATTTATACGCATCGAAATCGCTCGCGTAAAGACGAAACGTTCCAAGAACTGCTCGTTCAAGATAGTATGCTTCGTAAATCGTGCGATTGACGGATAATTCAACGGCATCGACCTTGTTTGTCACCTCAATTGTTAGTGTCGCCTGTTTGGATAACCGCTCACCATTCTTTGCTCTAAACGCTACGCGACTCAAAACCATTTGCCATGGCGGATACTCTGGTCCAACGTAAGCTGAATAAGTGTTGTAATAATCTGCAAACGGTACGACGATGACGTGCAGGCAAGCTCTATTTGTGTGCTGAATAATTGAATACGGCGCACACGCTGGACGAATTCCACACGTCTGCCCCATAACGGCTTGACCAATCGAAACCTTTTGTCCATCTTCTAGAAACAGTCCGATGAAATTCGGACTTTGCTCAATGATGAATTCTATGTCGCCTAACGGTAGATTTGTGTCCATTGCTTGAAGAGTGACTGAAGTTGCCTCGTCTTCTATCATGGATAGATGCGAATCGCACGCTAGAATTCCTTGATGCACAACAAGTGATAAGCGAAAGCGCGAAGACTCCCAATCGTCTGCAACATCAAATTCAAAACTATCGTTATGTTTTACCAAAGCTTCACCGTATACGTTTGTGAGCTGCCAACCCGCAGACCTGGTTGCGTTATAGCATAAATCTGAGGCATAAATTATATCACCAACTTGTCGTTTCAGACCACTCAGACATTCGTAAACTTCACCATAAATAGGCGCTCGACGTAAAATGAATTTACCATCGACGCTCAAAGCACATGCTTCTTCGTTAGCGTCGCACCAGTCGTCAAGTTGTCTATTATCAAATGCTATTTGCCCCAAGACGCCGAATAAGACATTCTGCTCCATCAATGCAACGTCACTGGAAGTAAGATCAATGACTTTGGCAATGACATGGACGTTTATAATACCTGCATAAATTGACCTAGTACCGTTAATATCGACTGGTATGAATTCTATGACGTCAAATGGCTTGGCATGGTCCAAAACAGTTTTCTTTGACCAAGCGTGCAGTGGTGCTGTGTACATAAATGACAAGTGCCCTGCTAGTAATCTGTGGGGTACATCGAGTATTGCCAAGGAAGATTCGACTTCTTGTATTAATCCATTTTCTGGTAAGCGCGTGATATCAATAAGAATTTCTCCCGTGCCAATTCGCACATCACCGCCAATATCGACGTCGCTCGCGCCGCACAAGAGTTCAACGCTCTCGCCCTGATACACATCGACATCAACAATCACAGGCCATGGCTGTGGAGGATTACTCGCTAATCCATCGTTATAAATGTCACTAACGTCATCATCTGTAAGGCTCTTTGGGTACACGGCGGCGACGTAGACGTCGCCAGTCCACCATGTATTTGTGCGTTTGCTTGCGAGCCCACCGATGCGAATACTCAATCCCGAGGTTGCATTAGTTCCCAAACTCGGTGACATTATCCCCAAACCGGCAAGTGTACCGTTTACATAGAACCGAACGTCAGCATTTCTCGCCATAGAGATCACAACATGCGTCAATCCATGCCCGATATAAACTGTCCCGTGCGCCAAATTTGCGTCAAATATTAGCCAACCGTTGCGCTGCTCTAATGTCGCGATTATTGTCACTTCACTGGCATTCATCGTGTGATTCACCAAGCGAAAAATAGGTACGGGTATACTACTTTCTATCATCACCGCGTCATCATCGTCAAACCACAACTCAATCGACATGTCGCCACTTTCAAAGAGCACACCGAGCGCCTCTCGCTCGCTCTCGCTCGCCTCTTCCAAAATCTCTATCGTCTTTCTTGTCGTCCCGACGCGCACGGCATTGACATCTACCCGACACATTTCCACACTCGTACGCATTATACCTGTGTTCGCTTCCGCCGCGACGTTCTCCATCGTTCCCAATCGCACGCACGTCATCGCATCGCCCACGTACGCGCGCACTGGGCGCAACCGTGTTCGCGCAGCACTCGAGCCGCCATCGACGCTCGCGACGACGACCGGCACGAGGAGCGCGAAAAGAATTGCGCAATATTTATCCATCACGCGAGTGCGCACGGGTCGCATCGCCCGCGACGGCGTGCGCGTGCGGCGTCCTTTGCCGTCGTTGACTGCGCCAGTGGACGCCAACCGGCGCCTGCTGTTTTGAGAAGACATCAGTCAGAGCGCGCCGCACGACGACCAAGAAGGGCTCGCGTGGAGCGAGCGATGGCGAACGCCGCACGCCGCGCGTCGTCATCGTCGTTGTCGTCGTCGTCTTCGACGACGGTGGGGGCACACGCGTCGGCGGTGGCGGCGGCAACGTGCACAGTCATTATTCCTTCGCTCAACGAAGCGCACCGCGTTGGGGAGGCGATAGCGAGCGCGAAACGCACGACATCCGGAGCGAAGATAATCGTCGTCGATGGAGGATCGAGTGATGAGACGACTGAGGTCGCGCGAAAGACTGGGGTGGAGGTCATACGGTGTGAGCGCGGCCGAGGGAGACAAATGAATGCGGGCGCGCGGCGAGCGTCTGGAGAATATTTAGTCTTCTTACACGCCGATAGTACGTTACCTGAGGATTATGCGCAGATCATAGCTCGCGATTTTGAACGTCAGGCGCACCGTAAGGGTAGGGTCCCCGAATGGGGGGCGTTCGCGTTTAAGATGAGTGATGACGCAAAAGGGCGGGACAGAAACGCAGGCGCGACTATACGCAGGCGCGTGGTAGAAATCGGCACAAATATCCGAAGCGCGGTGTTTGGTATCCCATATGGTGACCAAGGATTTGTCATCAAACGTGAGACATTCGATGCCGTCGGTGGTTTCGATGAAATGCCATTCATGGAGGATTACGCGCTGGCGAGAAAGTTGCGCAAGCGAAGCGCGCCGGTGATGTTATCTGCACCCGTGATTACGAGCGCACGGCGATGGGACAGTCGTGGTTTCGTCAAGGTGACATTAGCGAATCAATTAATCATCTTGGGCTATCATTGCGGGCTGCCAATAGATATGCTCGCTGATGTGTATAGGAAACTTTAGTTAAATTTTGCGTAGATAAATCTTTTGACTTCTTCGTTTGTTCCAAAGTTTTACTAGTTTTTTGATTTTTCTCTCCCCTGTCGCGCTCTGTTTACGCGTCGTCGTCGTCATCATCGCTGTCGTCATCGCTGTTGTCCAACGCCGCGAGTTGACGCTTTAACGCTTCCTCCTCAGCCGTCAGCGTTTCCTTCATCGCGTTCAACTTTTGCGGGTCCTTGGCCTTGGTTGCCGCTTGAACGATGGACGCCGCTGGCGTACCCAGCGACACCACCGGCGGCGGCGACGACGCCATCGCCGCACCTGCTGACATCGCTTGAAGCTGACTGATGTCAACTTTACCCTCTTGAATCTTAAACTCACGCTCGGAAAAGCTCGAGATGTCTGCCCACTCGAAAGATTCGTTTGGCGTGTTGATGTCGTACGTCAAACAGTGCAGTTTTGTCTCCGGATTGTAGTCGGTAATGATACAATCGAACCACCCACCTTCACTGGGCCAAAATCTCTTCACCCGCTTACAAATGTACTCATTCACGCCCATCTGCGCCAACGCCGCGGCTGAGATCTTTGGCGCGCGAACATTCGCGCTTCGCTGAGGTTTCGCCGCTCGCGCCACTGGCGCCGGTCTCGGTGCCTCCACACGCTGTCTCTTCGCCTCTTGTCCTTCCTTATACTCCACATACGATGACCTCATTCGATTCACGTTCTCATCCGCGTCCATTTGTTCCCGAAACCTCATGTGTTCCTCCGCGCTGATGTTCAACTCCACGCGTAATCGTCCCAAGAATTCTTCGCGGTCCCACGTGAGCCCGGTCACCGCCATGGCTTTTAATATCGCGCCATACGCGTTGGTTTCTAACTTGCGCACGGAACTTCCGATGGACATGATCACGCCACGCACGCCACGCACGCGACTCGCGACAAAGCGACGCAGAGTACCGCCACGAATGCGCGATTTTGATTTTTCTCGAGCCGTCGATGGCGAATCGTGACGTCGCGGGCGCGTCGCGACGGTGGGCGCCTCGGACGTTTCGCGGTCGAGCCCATCGGATCGCCAATTGGGGGGGGCTCGATCGGCCAGGTCGTGATCAAGGACCATCACACTTTTAGTATGTGGTCCAAAAGTGTGATGGTCATCACACTTTTTAGCATCACATCACACACCCATCACACTAAATAGTGTGTCACACACCAATCACATAACACTTTTCCCATGCG
>Ga0181561_10002082_pt1 | contig 17751 bp, 19 predicted proteins | sample 011ome_19_FD_133760 | JGI IMG/M metagenome (GOLD analysis project Ga0181561, IMG submission 133760) | Coastal salt marsh microbial communities from the Groves Creek Marsh, Skidaway Island, Georgia - 011510BT metaG (megahit assembly) | ecosystem: Environmental > Aquatic > Marine > Intertidal...
CACGATGCGTTGCCCGAAGTGGTATTAGAAGCCCAACGACTGGGGTGCTCCCTAATCGTTGCATTTCACCCCATTATATTTACAGGACTCACCCACCTAACCCCCCATGATTACGTAGGTAAAGCAGTTACCCTGGCTGTGGAACATAAAATTGCGATTTTCAGTATGCACACCGCTTTAGACCAAGTTATTCACGGGGTAAATGCTCCATTGGGTGAAGCACTGGGATTGTGTGAACGAGAAGTATTGGCCCCCACACGTATTCACCCCATCCACGGCTCCATTGGGTTTGGGCAAATAGGGACGTTACCAAAAGCGCTCTCAGAAATTGAATTCCTGGATTTGGTCAAACGCCAACTGGGGACACCTACGCTCAAACACAGTGATTTAACCCATCGAACGATCCGGCGAGTGGCTGTTTTAGGAGGTAGTGGAGCTTCGGGTATTCATGCAGCAATGGCTTGTGGTGCTGACGCCTTGGTCACTGGAGATTTAAAGTACCATGACTACTTTAAGGCTGAGGGAAAAATACTGCTCATCGATGCTGGGCACTATGAGACAGAGCAGTTTACAAAAAAGCTAATAGTTGACTTTCTTAAGAAAAAAATCCCTAATTTTGCCATCATTTTATCGGACACAATTACAAATCCCATCAAGTATTATTGATCATGACCAAAAAGAGCGAAGTAACCGTTGAAGAAAAGCTAAGAGCATTGTACGACGTGCAGTTAATCGATTCAAGAATTGATGAAATCCGCAACGTACGAGGTGAATTGCCTCTTGAAGTAGCGGACTTAGAAGATGAAGTACAGGGACTTACTACACGACTTGACAAACTCAAGTCTGACTTAGACAGCATCACTGATCAAATCGCTGAAAAAAAGAACTTGATTGAAGCTTCCAAAGCAGCGATCAAAAAATATACCGAGCAACAAAAAAATGTGCGCAACAGCAGAGAATTCAATGCCTTGAGCAAAGAAGTTGAATTCCAAGAGCTTGAAATCGAATTGGCTGAAAAGCACATCCGTGAGTTTAAAGCGCAAATCGAGCACAAAAAAGAAGTCATCGAAACTTCTACCGAAAAACTTGCTGAACGCACGGAGCACCTCAACCACAAAAAATCTGAACTCGATGCGATTCTCGCCGAGACAGAAAAAGAGGAAAAAGCCTTAGTGGCCAAATCTGAGGAGCTTCAAACTCAAATCGAAGAGCGTTTATTGGCGGCATACCACCGTATACGAACCAAAGTAGTCAATGGCTTAGCTGTTGTGGCGATTGAGCGAGGAGCTTCAGGAGGATCATTCTTTACTATTCCACCTCAAGTACAGGTAGAAATCGCTGCTAGAAAGAAAATCATCACCGACGAACACTCAGGCCGTATTTTGGTTGATTCAGTTCTAGCTGATGAGGAACGCGAAAAAATGGAAGCGTTTTTTGCTACCCTGTAACAGGCTTGGTATTTAGCACAAATAAAAAGGGGGACCGCTGCGCGGTCCCCCTTTTTATAGTTATCCAATCTATTAAGCTAAGATTCCGTCCACAATACCGTATGCAATCGACTCTTGGGCATCCATCCAATAATCACGGTCAAAATCTTTCAGCACCTTCTCAACACTTTGACCACAATTTTGAGCTAAAATCTCTGCGCTCAACTGTCTCGTCTTGATAATTTCTTTAGCTTGAATTTCAATATTTGACGCTTGTCCACGAGCACCGCCGCTGGGCTGGTGAATCATTACCCGAGCATGCGGCTGGATAAATCTTCTACCTGGAGCACCTACGGATAATAAAATTGATCCCATAGAAGCGGCCAACCCACTGCAAATAGTAGAAACAGGGCTCTTAAGGGATTTGATGGTGTCGTAAATAGCAAATCCAGAGGTAACATAACCGCCTGGACTGTTGATGATTAACTGTATTTCTTCCTGTCCGATCGCATCTAAATAAAGGAGGCGATCGATGACATGTTTGGCAGAATCATCATCTACTCCACCCCACAAAAACACTTTTCTCTGATCAAGCATAGCTTGATCTAACTGATCTTGAATTCTACCTTTTTTAGTACTCATGGAAATTTATATTGAATCTCAAAGGTACATAAAACCAAGGGATCATAAAAAATCAAGGGGCAAATCACCGCTGTTTTTTATCTATTTTTACACCCTGAAAAACAGAAAATGAAATCACTTGGGCTGATCTTAAGGCACCGCAGATATTTTGCCCCGGCCTGGGCATTTATGAGCTTGAATTTGGTCTACGGCACATGGGCCATTTACATACCTACCATCAAGGCACAACTTCAGATCGACAAATCATCGCTGGGTATCGCTATTTTTTTTATGGCCATGGGTTCCTTTTTAATTTTACCCATCGCTCCAAAAATCAATGACTATTTGGGTTGTGGCAAAGCAACAACCTGGGGGATTTTGGCATTAGGCTTATTGGGTATACTCCCTTTTATAGCCCCCACCTACCCCTTTTTACTGGGTGGGTTATTTTTATTAGGGGCTGCACAAGGTTTTTTAGACATCTCCATGAATGCCACAGTGGCAGAAATTGAACGCAGAGATCAAGTCACGTTGATGACCTCCATGCATGGTTTTTTTAGCCTTGGAGGAGTTTTGGCTGGTATGGGAACATTTGCCATGGCTTGGTTTGCTCATGCCTATGAGCATATGGCGCTGTTGTTGGTATTCATGATTTTGGTCAACCTGTTTTTCTTTGGGGCGTATCAGGATATTACCAGTGAAGTAAAAAAAGAAAGTGAGTTTTCCCTAAAATACCTAAAGCCCTTACTGCTTTTAGGGATCATCTCTTTTGTGGTCATGGGAAGCGAAGGGGCGATCGTTGATTGGAGTGGACTATACCTTCAGGAAATCGTACACTTGGAAAACCAATGGATAGGTGCTGGATTTTTAGGGTTTTCTATTGCCATGACCACAGGAAGATTTTTTGGAGATGGCATCAGCCAACGTATTGGATCTGAAAAGATACTGGCCTTGGGAGCTGCAGTAGCCACTCTGGGATATTTTGGTGTCCTACAAGACCAATTCATTTGGAGCATCGGTGGGTTTACCGCTATTGGACTTGGTCTATCCGTAGTGATTCCAGAACTGTTTCGCATGGCTGGTCGACAAAAAACAATCAGTCCGAGTAAAGCCATGGCCATCGTTGCTGGTTTTGGCTACAGTGGATTTTTAACTGGTCCCGTTATATTGGGTTTTATTGCGGAAGGATTTGGGCTGCGCACTAGTTACTACAGCTTATTGGGAGCGGTAATCGCTGTATTCTTTACTGCTGTTTTGCTGATCACTAAACCAAAAAAATAGACATGCACTTTCTACCTCCAGCTATCGAAGCCTATGCGCAATCACACAGTGAGGATGAGCCCGCATTGTTGGCTGAACTCAGAAGGGATACCCATTTAAAACACATTCAACCCCGAATGCTCTCGGGACATTTTCAGGGAAGAGTCCTCTCTGTGCTCTCAAAAATAATCAAACCCAAAACGGTGTTGGAAATTGGTACCTATACCGGTTATTCGGCCTTGTGTTTGGCCGAGGGATTGCCCGATGATGGTGTCTTGCACACCATAGAAGTCAATCCTGAACTGAGAAAAATCCAAGAAGAATACATAGCTCGAGCAGGTTATCAAAAACAAATTATACTCCATACGGCTGATGCCTTAGAGCTAATCCCTCAACTAGACATCGACATTGATCTGGTATTCATCGATGCGGAAAAGAAAAACTACCGAGCGTATTTTGAAGTTGTACTGCCAAAAATGAAATCCGGAGGAGTGTTGTTGATCGATAATGTTCTGTGGACAGGAAAGGTAGTGGAGCCGTTAGACCCCAAGGACAAAACAACGGAAGCCTTACTGTCGTTTAATCGATACATGAAGGATCATCCTCGTTTATCAACAGTGCTGATGCCCCTAAGGGATGGGTTAACGATGAGTCTGGTACGCTGATTAAAAATTACGCTTCATCGATCCAGGGACTTCTGTTATCGATTTTTTCACCTCGTCGATTTCCTTTTGAATATCTTTAGTGATTGAGGTATCTACGCCATTTTTTTCGGCTGTTTTGTAGATCTCTTTTTTGATGTCTTCAGTAGCATCCTTAAGCTGTCTCATACCCTTGCCTAAGTTTCTGGCAATCTCTGGAATCTTGTCAGCGCCGAAGACCAACACTACGACAAATAGGATAAAAAATATCTCGGCCCCGCCGATAAACCAAGGTATAAACATGAAGCAAATATAACAAGTTCCCCGTTGATGACTTAAAAAAAACGCTGCCTTTTTGGGGCAGCGTTTTTGGTTTTGTCCAAGTCGTATTAATTTTTAATTCCTTGTTTGAACTGGTCAAACTCAGACTTAGTCTCTTTTTTAGGCCAGCTGTTATTGGAGGTATCGATGTCTGCAGTTTCCAATAATGGATCGACAATAATGCCAACAATTTCTTTTTCAGATGACACCACGCGTTTTACCTCCAGATCATTCTTTCTCCAGATCTCTGCTGGATACTTAATGGTTTCTTTCGTGCCGTCAGCATAGCTGTACTCCACAATTAAAGGCATGGGAATTCCGCCTGGTTTCTCAAAAGATACCTCGTAGAAATACTTAGGATTTTTCAAGGCTGCGCGCTCTTCAGCAGTCAGGGCATCCATAACAAATTCATTTAACGTTTTCGCAGAGTCCATTGGAGAGGCTCCTTTTAGTGAGGGATCAAAATCTTCACTGGTTTCATCTACCAAATAAACCAATGGCGGAAGATCAGCTTCAGTCAGGTTATTTTCCTTCATATACGCTTTCATTTGTGCTGTTGGCTTATCCGTAACATAGTACTTTTTCACCCCTTTTACACCCATATCCACATAATCTGTAGAATAGAACCAGCCTCTCCAGAAATAATCTAAATCTACTGCAGAAGCATCTTCCATCGTTCTGAAGAAATCCTCAGGAGTTGGGTGTTTAAACATCCAACGCTGTGCGTAAGTTTTAAACGCTTTGTCAAACAACTCACGACCCATAACAGTCTCTCTCAATATATTTAAGGCAGTAGCCGGTTTAGCGTACGCATTGGCCCCTAATTGGTATACATTTTCAGGGTTAGACATAATGGGAGCTATCGTGCTTTGATCACCAGCCATATAGGACACAATTGCCGATGGTTTTCCACGACGTGAAGGATATTCTTTGTCAGATCCTAAGGCCTCTGGGTAAGCTTCCCCAAACTCTTGTTCTGCTAAATACTGCATAAACGTATCTAATCCTTCATCCATCCAACCCCACTGGCGCTCGTCAGAGTTGACGATCATCGGGAAGAAATTGTGCCCCACTTCGTGGATGATCACACTCATCATTCCGTATTTTACGCGATCCGAGTAAGTTCCGTCCTTTTCTGGTCGTCCGTAGTTCCAGCAAATCATCGGATACTCCATCCCTTGATTTTTAGCGTGAACAGAGATCGCTTTGTGGTAGGGATAGTCAAAAGTGTATTTTGAGTAGGACTTTAAGGTAGAGGCCACTACTTTGGTTGACCAATCTTCCCAAAGCGGATTCCCTTCTTTAGGGTACATGGAAACGGCCATTACGGTGCGGGCACCAAACTTAACAGCCATCATGTCTAGGATGAATTTTCTAGAGGTAGCAAAAGCAAAATCACGAACGTTTTGCGCGCGCAATTTCCACGTTTTGGTGTCTGTGGCAAATCCTTTTTCAGCTGCCTCAATTTCTTCTTGAGTCACGATGACTACAGGTGTCTCAAAAGATTTTTGAGCTTGCTCAAATCGACGCATCATCTCCTTGCTGTACACTTCTTTTCTGTTGACCAATTCACCGGTTCCATCAAGCACGTGGTCAGCGGGAACGGTAATGTCTACCTCATAGTTACCGAAAGGAAGGGCAAATTCTCCACTGCCCCAAAATTGATGGTTTTGCCATCCTTCTACATCGCTGTACACAGCCATTCTGGGGAAAAACTGGGCAATCACATAAGCGCGGTTACCATCCTCAGGGAAAAACTCATAGCCTGAACGCGCTCTGTTTACCGTATGGTCAGGAATGTTGTACCACCATTTTACAGAAAAACTATACGTTCCTTTTGAAGCCAAGGCTACCGGTAAGTCAACGCGCATCATGGTTTGATTAATGGTGTACGGCAGCGCCTTGCCAGTTTCGTCCTTGACAAATTCAATATTGAAGCCTCCGTCGAATGGTTCGCTCAAGTACGCTTCAGTGAATGAAGCCGCTTGTTGAGCCAACGGAACTCCAGAACCGTCTCTGAGCGGAGATTTTGAATCCTTGGCTCGAACATTTTGATCCAACTGAAGCCATAAAAACTCCAGAGCGTCCGGGCTGTTGTTCGTATAAGTAATGGTTTCTTCCCCATAGATACGCGCATTTTTGTCATCTAAGGTGATTTTCATTTTATAATCTGCCTGCTGTTGGTAATAGTCAGGGCCTGGAGCACCTGAGGCAGAACGATAGGTATTGGGTGTAGCAAACTCCTGATACATCTGTCGGAATTTGTTGGTGTTTTCATGTCCTGGTTGACGACTTGGTGTCGACGACTCTTGACCAGATGCCGTGGCAAATACCAGTGCACTGAGCGCTAGCAAGGTGTATTTGATTTGTTTCATTGTTGAGTTTGATTTATAAGAGGTGAATTTACTGATTTTTTTATGTGTCCCGCTGCTTATCGTTAAAATTCCTGGACTAATTCCGGGCGATCACGATCGAGTACCGTGCTGCTTTTCTTACCTTTTAGATATAGATGTACCACATTCTGCTGTTCTTCGAACAAATCCATCAACACTCGGTTTTGCACCGATAGCTGTTTTGCCTGTTCCCAGTTGTCTACAGGAAATTCCATAAACAAGACAAATACATCGTTTTGTTCCTTAAGACCGAGAAGTTTCAACGGTAGAATCTTTCCATCGCGTTTAAGCACAAAACGCTGAGCGAGGTATTTTTCCAAAAGCCCCTGTGCACTGGGATGCTGCTTAGGGGTTAGCCAGTGAGCCGTGATTCCATAACGATCCTCCATGAGCTGTTCCAGATCATCGATAAAAATTCTAGAAGTCACTTGAATCGTTTTGTCTGCTGAACTGTACCTGATTTCAGAAACGCTCAGGTAAAACTTGTGAAAACTCGATAGAGCTAGGCAAAAAAACAACCCCAGAGAGAGGCGGATCAACCAGGAGGAATACTTCATTGTTCGGTATTAGGGTTTAGAAAAAGTGTGCTTTTACGGTCCCAGTAGGCCCAAAGGGCCAATTTATCTTTACTGCGTGCAATACGGATAAATTCAGGATCCTGTTCGCAGTAATACAGAAATTCCTCGATTCGACTTTGAGGAACTCCCCATTGTTGGGTGAATATAGAATCAGGGGCCCAGCCAGCTGTTTGCTGGGTAAGTGCGTACCTGCGGTCCCGTTCTAAACGTTGTTTCAGCATTTTTGTTCGGCCGTTAATCGCATTAAGTATCGGATTTAATGGGATAATGCCTCCTCCGGTTGTCGCCTCGAAAAGCAACCGCTCAGTCTGGGTTTTGGGCAATACGTATCGATTGGGCAAAGCAAGACTGTACTTGGAAACCTCTGGAGCCGTCTTAATTTTTGACGCATCTAGCTCCAATTGACCCGATAACCTAAATGGAAAAACCACGACTTCATCCAAGCGAATGATACTGTCATATATCTGGTTAAAATCTTGTGCATGAACAGACCAACTGCTGCAGAAGAACGTCAAGATCCATAAACCAATACATCTATTGGACATCCATCATGGCTTTAAACTGATTGCTCTGTGCTACCAAAAAATCAATCAACTCAAACTCGTTTTTCTTTAACAACAATGACTGCGTGGGCACATGTTGGTCACAATACACTAGGAACTCGGGAATTAATGTTCCTGGAAGCGCTAAATCCTGGGTAAAAAATGAGTCGTCATAAACCCTAACCAATAATTCGCTGAGTTTGAGCTGTGGTCCTTGAGGTTGGTCTTCGGTTTTTGGAGCCCCCCTGAGGAGTTTAAACAACGAGACGAAATTAAGCCCATTTTGAAGTCCACGAACCGACATGGGTTGGGCAATATTGTCTACAGAAGATCCGCGATCAATTTCGTAGTAATAGGACTTGAATTCCTCATTTTTGAGTTTTATAAAGGCTGTTTCATTCTCAGGCCCTACGACCACCTCTTCCAAGGCAGTTACTTTTTCTGTAACCTCCACGACCAATCTACCTCGATCTAATGTCTGTTGATCGATAATAATTCGAGCCAAATTGTACTGCAAGGCCATAAAAACCAATTCATCCCCAATACTCACGGGAAGCTCGAACTGACCTTGTTCATCCGTGATGGTGCTCGCATTTGATGTGGTGTTGATCACGTGTTCATTCGGAACATATTGACTCCTGTACAGTACTTGGCCCTTGATCGATTTTGGGCTTTGGGCATACACAGAAAAACTGATCACTACGCCTAACAGGAACAAGAAGTGCTTCATAAAAATGGTTTATGGCACTAAAATAATTCAAAATGCCGAGTATACTCTGCCAATTTGATTCGTTTCGGCGATTGGAGTGGCTAAAGTTTTGTTAATTTACACTTGATTATTTAAGCTATGGCCCACACTTTTAACTATCAATTACTCCTGGCCAGTACAAGCACCATGCCTGGTGAACGCTTTTTGGCCTACCTCAGCGAAGAACTTAAATCGCTTTTTGGTCAGACAAAAACCATCACTTTTATACCCTACGCCAGACCATCAGGCATGAGCTGGGATAGTTATACCCGACATGCCAGGCAGACGTTGGCTACTCTGGGGTATTCAGTTAAAGGGATTCATCAATGGGATAACCCGTTGGACGCGATCCGAGAATCTGAGGCATTTTTTACTGGGGGAGGAAATACATTTGCTTTAGTACACAGCTTACACGAGTTTGGCTTGATGGACGCATTGGCCATCAGACTTGCTGAAGGTGTACCCTACTTGGGGTGTAGCGCAGGCACCAATATTGCAGGACTTACCATGCAAACCACCAATGATATGCCTGTTGTTTACCCGGCTAGTTTTAAAACCATGGGCATTCTTCCGTGTACTATAAATGCCCACTACACAGAAGCAATTATCCCCAACCACCAAGGAGAAACACGGATGGGACGCATCCAAGAATTTCAATCATTTAACCCCATTCCTGTGGTGGGTTTGCCGGAAGGCACTTGGTTAAGGGTGAAGGGCCACACCATTAATCTTGAAGGAAATGGCCAGGCAAAAATATTTACCCCAGACCAACCTCCACAATTCACCGATAAAATACCTTTTCATGCAGGACAATACCATGAAAATTCGGACCATTAGCGCCCTGGACACTTATGTAGTACGTCATCCAGTGCTCCGTCCTGGAAGACCTATAGAAACCTGTGCTATGGGCGGTGATGATCGAGAGGACACCATCCACCTTGGAGCATTTGATGTTGTGAACGATCAACTGGTTGGCGTAGCCACACTTTTGGTGGAAAATAGTCCCTATTTCCCAGGACAAAAAGGGGCGCAACTCAGGGGTATGGCAGTGCTTCCAAGTCATCACAGAAAAGGAATTGGCGCCGAGCTGGTCAAGGCCCTAGAGGATCTAGCACGCCATCGAAAGGATGAAATTCTATGGATGAACGCCCGAGTCAGTGCACAGCTATTTTACTCAGCATTGGGCTATAAGGAGATAGGTCCTGTGTTTGACATTGACCCCATAGGCCCCCACTATGTGATGTACCGTTCCTTGTAAAGGAAATTTGTGTTTATTGCGGTAAAAATGAACCAGCTATCGAGAATGAGTGTATTTTTGTGCTGTATTTTGCACTGTTTATCGAATAAAATTCCCTGAAATGAACAAAAAAGTATTATTGATGATCCTCGACGGATGGGGTGTGTCGCCAAATCCCGCTGTTTCTGCCATAGATCAAGCCAATACCCCATTTATCGATGGATTATACCAAACCTACCAACACGCCACGCTGCGCACAGACGGTATGCATGTTGGATTACCTGAAGGACAGATGGGCAACTCTGAGGTAGGTCATATGAACTTAGGAGCCGGAAGAATTGTGTATCAAGATTTGGCCAAAGTTAATTTGGCAGTATCTCAGGGAACATTAGCTCAAGAAGAAGTGATTAAAAAGGCGTTTAACTACGCTAAGGTCCAAGACAAACCGGTTCACTTTTTAGGGTTGTTATCCGACGGAGGGGTACACGCACATATAGAGCACATCAAAGCGCTGGTTGATGCGGGAGAAGCCGCAGGGTGTCGCGGGTATATTCACGGATTTACCGATGGACGGGACGTAGACCCCAAAAGTGGTGCAGGGTTTATTCAAGATTTATCCGAGCACTGTGCGGGAAAAAAAATACAATTGGCCACCCTAGTGGGTCGTTACTACGCGATGGATCGCGACAAACGCTGGGAACGCGTTAAAATTGCCTACGACGCGCTTGTCCACCACACAGGAACATTTACCGATGATTTTGTCGGTTCACTACAAGAAAGTTACCGACAAGGGGTGACGGATGAATTTATTCAACCCTTGATTTCAAATCAAGTACCCGAAGCAGATGCGCGCATCAAAGAGGGTGATGTGGTGTTCTTTTTTAATTTCAGAACAGACCGGGGAAGAGAGTTGACACAAGTGCTTAGTCAGGAGGATTTCCACGAACAGAACATGCATAAAATGCAGTTGTACTTTGTCACATTGACCAACTACGACGAATCGTTTGACAACGTTGAAGTGGTATTTAATAAAGATAATATCGAAAAAACATTAGGTGAAGTCATTGCTGACTTTGGCAAAACACAGATCAGAATAGCCGAAACAGAAAAATATCCGCACGTCACCTTCTTCTTTAACGGAGGTAGAGAAACGCCTTATGAAGGGGAATCGCGCATCTTATGCCCCTCTCCTAAAGTAGCTACGTACGACCTACAGCCAGAGATGAGCGCCTTCGACATCAGAGATGCGATCGTTCCAGAGCTTCAGCATGGGACGGCTGATTTTGTGTGTTTAAACTTTGCCAATCCAGATATGGTGGGGCACACTGGAGACTTAGCCGCCGCCATTAAAGCTTGTGAGGTAGTGGATAGTTGCGCCCATTCGGTGATCGACGCTGCCTTGAGTCAAGACTACAGTGTATTGGTGATTGCCGACCATGGAAACTGTGATACGATGATCAATCCTGATGGAACCCCCAATACCGCACACACTACTAATCCAGTTCCCTTCATTTTGGTGGAGCGCGAAAAACGCAGTGTCAAGAGCGGTGTGTTGGGCGATATTGCCCCCACTGTTTTGGACTTGATGGGAATTCCTCAACCAGAGCTCATGACGGGAAAATCACTATTGGCTTAAGACGCATATCGATGATTATACCAAAAAGCACTGAAGAAATAGAGTTGATGCGCGAAAGCGCCTTGATCGTGTCAAAAACATTGGGTATGTTGGCTGGTGAAGTAAAGCCTGGCGTGACTACCCTGGCCTTGGATGCACTAGCTGAAACCTTTATCCGCGACCATGGAGCTTTACCTGGTTTTAAAGGGCTCTATGACTTCCCTAACACCCTGTGTATGAGCCCCAATGCCCAAGTTGTTCACGGAATTCCCAACAACAAGCCCTTGGAAGAAGGAGATATCATCTCGATCGATTGCGGTGCCTTAAAAAATGGTTTTTACGGGGACCACGCCTATACCTTTGCCGTGGGAGAAATCGATCCTGCCACAGAAAAACTGTTGAAAATCACCAAAGAATCGCTCTACGTAGGTATAGAAGCTTTTCGCAAAGGAAACCGGACAGGTGATGTCGGCTACGCCATCCAACAATACACCGAAGCCCATGGGTACGGTGTGGTGCGGGAACTGGTAGGTCACGGACTAGGCAGAAAAATGCATGAAGATCCAGAAATGCCTAATTACGGTCGTAGAGGTCAAGGAAAGCAATTTATCGAAGGGATGGTGGTCGCCATTGAACCAATGATCAACCAAGGCACACACCGAATCAAGCAACTCAAAGATGGCTGGACCATTTTAACGGCTGATGGATTGCCCTCAGCACATTTTGAACACAATGTAGCTTTGGTGAATGGCCAGCCTCAATTGTTGAGTACCTTCAAGTACATCTATGAAGCATTGGGTATTTCGAGCGACGAAGAGAAACCATTTATTTCCGCTTAAATGAAAACCATTTTGCGTTGGGCCTTGCGTTTGATTCCCAGACCATGGCTGATTCAATTCAGCTATGCCGCGGCACCTATACTGGGCTGGTGGTATCGGGGAAATCGCTACATCGACCCTATTGACCAGCGGGGTTATCGAAGTTTTCTGTCCTACGGCTATGGAACAATGCGCGATCAGGTACTGGCACCCGGTACTCTTTCCTTGGAGCGTCATCGACTTTTATGGTTGTTTTTGCAACAAAAAACGGATTTCTTCACCCGCCCTAGAAACCTGATGCACGTGGCTCCAGAACAGGCGTTCTACCGCCGTTTTAAGGCCATGGAGCACCTTTCCGTGACTTCTGTAGATCTGTACTCACCACTGGCAGATGTCAAGGCAGACCTATGTGCCTTGCCGTTTGCGGACCATACATTTGATGTGATCTTTTGCAATCATGTACTGGAACACATTGCTAATGACCAAAAAGCTCTGTCTGAAATGTACCGTGTGCTGAAGCCCGGAGGTTGGGGAATTTTTCAAGTGCCCCAAGATTTGTCCCGGGAGGTGACCTATGCCGATGACTCAATCACGGATCCCAAACAGCGGGCCAGCATATTTGGCCAATACGACCACGTGCGTATCTACGGCAAAGATTACGGAGATCGATTGGCCCAAGCGGGATTTGAGGTGGAAATGGTCGATTTTACCGCAACGCTTTCCCCCAGTGATATTGACCGCTACCGATTGGCGGCTGGTGAATTAATTCCCTGGGTGCACAAGCCACAAAGCGCTAGCTAACGCTTGCCAAAGCCCGGCGTTTCCCAAGTCAGTAAACTTCCATCAGGAGCAGCATAAACGGCAAATACCTCCAAACATGCATCAACTCCACCCGTGCACTGTTGCCGGGTCACCCATGCTTGAGTGCGCTCTAGACCCATAGCCATGAAGGCGGTAGCATAGGCATCCGCTGTGGCACAATCAGGAGCGATCACACTAACGGCAAGTGTAGATGACGGCTGTGCTTTTCCCGTAATTGGATTAATCGTGTGAACAAACTTCTGACCAGTCACTGAATCCAACACAAACTTGCGGTAGTTGCCCGAAGAAGCCATAGCACCTTTTTTTAGGGTGATGGTCCGAATGGGCTGTGAACGATCTTGGGCTAGTGGGTCGTCAATACCTATACGCCACGGGCTGTTCTTTAGGGTGTTTTGTCCTTTGACCAACACTTCCCCACCGACCTCAATCAAATAGTTGTTAAAGCCTATGCGATCGAGCATCACACCCATACGATCAATAGCATACCCTTTAGCCACAGCATTAAAATCCAAATACATGCCTTTTTTTCCAAATACAATACTGTTTTGATCATTCAACATCACTTGATCATATCCGACCAATGGGCGAAGGGAATCCAAAATTGCTGAACGATCACCTGCTATAGACTCTGGCCCAAATCCCCAAGCATTGACCAGAGGCCCAACGGTAGGGTCAAAAAATCCATCTGTATCCGCATAAACGCGTTTTGAAAGCTGAAACACCTCGGCAAACATGATATCGACAACAACCCCAGATTGGCCATCGTTAATTTTAGAAATATCTGAGAAAGGATCATAGGTGGACAAAGAACGATTGACCACATGGATCAATGAATCCAAGGCTGACGTGATTTGAGGTGTATCTTCAGCCAAGACCACAATGTTATACGTGGTTCCGAAGGCTTCACCGGAAAAAGTAAAGCGCTGGGTTTTCGGTTGACAAGCAACCAACAAATAGACACAGAAAATACTAATCAGCTGTTTCATAAGGAATCAATCCGGTATAAACCACGGTATAAGGTTCGTTCAGGTATAAAGGCAAGGTAGGATCCTGGGTGTTTTGCAAGCCTACGCCGGCAAAAAAAGTTTGGGCATTAAACGTTTGGGCATGGGCATACATTTTATCCATCACAGACAGAGGAAGTTCAGGGTGATCCGGATAAGTAAACGCTTGAACCACGACAAATATGCGTTTTCTGTCTTTTTCGCAGACAAACTGAGGGTGCTTTTTCAGAGTGCTGTTGACCGCAATAAATTCATAGCCGAGTTCTTTGAGAGATTCCCCCACCAAATTCATCGCCAAATTATGGCGTTCTTGTTCGTCCAGTGCTTTCATAGTGTATAAAAAAACCGACAGTAAACTGCCGGTTTTTTTTTAATTAACCTCCGAAATCATCGAAGCGTATGTGCTCATCGGGGATACCGAAGTCTTCACCCATTTTCTGAACAGCTTTGTTCATCATAGGGGGGCCACAGAAATACAATTCAATATCTTCTGGGTTCTCGTGTTTCGACAAATACTGATCAATCACGACATTGTGGATAAATCCAACAAATCCATCACCAGGCGCATCCAGGTTTTCCTTGACTTTCCAATTGTCTTCTTCCATAGGTTCAGATAGAGCCAAATAGAACTTGAAATTAGGGAAGTCGCGCTCCAGCGCACGGAAGTGATCTAAGTAGAACAATTCTCTTTTCGAACGACCACCGTACCAATAAGTTACTTTTCTGTTGGTCTTTAAGGTCTTGAACAAATGGTACAAATGCGACCTCATCGGAGCCATTCCTGCGCCACCACCAACATACAACATTTCTGAATCAGATTCATTGATGAAGAATTCACCATAAGGACCTGAGATAACCACAGGGTCACCCGCTTTAAGACTAAAAATATAGGATGAAGCAATACCTGGGTTGACATCCATCCAACCGTTTTTGGCGCGATCCCATGGTGGCGTAGCAATACGCACGTTAAGCATTACCTCACGTCCTTCAGCAGGGTAAGAAGCCATAGAATACGCTCGCACCACTGACTCAGGGTTCTTCATCACCAAAGGCCACAAGTTAAACTTGTCCCACTCGGCTTTAAACTTGTCCGGAGTCTCGTGTTCTTCTGGGTGAGCCGTGATGTCGATATCAGCATACTTAACTTCACAAGCAGGAATTTCAATTTGGATGTATCCGCCCGCTTTGTAGTCCATATCCTCAGGGATTTCGACGACAAATTCTTTGATAAAGGAAGCTACGTTGTAGTTGCGCACTACTTTGCCTTCCCATTTCTTAATACCAAACACCTCTTCAGGTATGGTGATATCCATATCCTGCTTTACTTTAACTTGGCAAGCAAGACGGGCCCCTTCATTGAGTTCTCTTTTAGAAAAATGTGGGATTTCAGTGGGTAATGCTTCGCCACCTCCACTGTGCACATGACATTCACACTGAATACATGTTCCCCCTCCTCCACAAGCTGATGGCAAGAAAATTTTGCTGTTTCCCAATGTAGACAACAGTGAACCTCCAGAGGAAACTTCAATTTTTTTAGATCCATTGATGGTAATGGTCACCGGACCAGAAGGAGATAATTTCTCCTTGGTAAACAACAACAAAGCCACCAACAGTAACAGCAGCACCAAGAAAGCGACTACAGTGATGGTTACAGTTCCAAAAGTACTTACAGCTAACAACATAGGAATTAGTTTTCAGGGTTGTTTTGATAAGCCATAGGTGCAGGAGCTGCCTCCAAGGCTGGTGATTCAATAACACTGTCGACAACAACAGAGTCTATAACCTGAGGAGCTACTGGGGCATCTACAGGGGTGGTTTGTGCTACTGGAGCTTCATCGCCACCGGTCAACATACCACCAAAGCTTAAAAAGCCGATAGCCATCAAACCAGTTAGGATAAAGGTTATTCCCAATCCTCTAAGTGGCGCGGGAATATTTGAATAGCGTATCTTCTCGCGAATGGCTGCAATAGCTAAAATAGCTAGAAACCAGCCAATTCCAGAGCTGATACCATAGTTAAAGGCCAGTGCAAGACTGGGAATTTCTCTAGACTGCATAAATAGAGAACCACCCAAAATGGCGCAGTTTACCGCAATCAAAGGCAAGAAAATACCTAATGAATTATACAGAGAAGGAGAGAATTTTTCCACGACAATCTCTACCAATTGAACCATGGTAGCAATAGTAGCGATAAACAAGATAAAGGATAAAAATCCTAGATCGTAGTCGGCATATTCAGGACCTAACCAAACCAAGGCACCAGAGCGCAAAAGATAATAGTCGAGCAACCAGTTTAACGGAACAGTGACCGCCATAACAAAAATAACTGCTGCACCAAGTCCTACAGCGGTGCTTACTTTCTTAGAAACGGCCAAATAGGAGCACATACCCAAGAAGGTGGCAAACACCATGTTGTCAATAAAGATTGACTTAAAAAATAATTCTACGTGTTCTAACATGACAACTTGCTATTAGTGTTCGATCAATTTTGGATTTCTAGATCGTTGTACCCAAATAATGATACCTACGATAATCAAGGCCATAGGAGATAACAGCATAAAACCGTTGTTCTCATAACCGATGGCATAGAGCCCAGTTTTTGCAATAGGATCTCCCAAAACGGGGAAACCTAAAAGCGTACCCGATCCAAGGAGTTCTCTAAAAAACCCAATGATCACCAAAATAAGGGCGTAACCAGCGGCATTTCCAATACCATCTAGAAAGGCGCGTTTTGGTCCATTGGCCAGTGCAAATGCTTCAAAACGGCCCATGATAATACAATTGGTGATGATCAAGCCAACAAAAACCGATAGGGTTTTGCTCAACTCGTAGGCAAACGCTTTAAGCGCTTGGTCAACAACAATAACCAAAGCAGCGACAACCACCAATTGGACGATAATTCTGATTTTTGACGGAATGATGTTGCGCATCAATGAGATAACTACGTTACCCATAGCCAAAACAAACATCACAGAAAGACCCATCACGATGGAGGCCTTAAGTTCAGCAGTAATAGCCAAAGCAGAGCATATACCCAACACCTGAATAGTGATCGGGTTGTTGTCGGCTAATGGATCTTTGAGTAAGGCTGCGTCTTTTTTATTGAGTAGTGCCATAATTACTGTGCAGATAAGCTGTTAAAAAATGATTCGTATTTTTTGAGAGAAGTACTCAGCATAGCACTCAAACCGTTTCCAGTAATGGTAGCACCGGCCAAAGCATCTACTTCATTGTCGTATTTATCTTCGTTCACTGGATCGTTATTTCCTTTGGCTACCTTCACTCCGACAATAGCGCCGTTGTTCTCGATAGACTCTCCGATAAAATCATCCATAAAATAACGCATCTTGATGTTGGCGCCTAATCCTGGAGTTTCTCCTTTGTGATCAAAGTAGGCACCTTGAATCACTTTTTGGTCATCCACAGACACAAAGCCCCAAATAGCATCCCAAAGCCCTTTTCCGCGCATGGGAACTATATAGAACTTCTTTCCATCCTTCTCCCCCACAAACAGAGGTAAGCGTGGGTTTTCTGAAGCTTCTTCGCGTTTCAAATCAATTAAGTACGCCTCTGAATCCTCAGTCATCTGACCGTTTTGAATGACGTATTGCTTGGTGATGTATGTTTCAAACTGAGTCTGTACTTCGGAAGTAGGAATAAACACGACGTTGCTTTCATCGTTGTTGTTCACCCCCATGGCGTACAAAATGTTTTGCATTTTCTCG
>Ga0181561_10002091_pt1 | contig 17708 bp, 12 predicted proteins | sample 011ome_19_FD_133760 | JGI IMG/M metagenome (GOLD analysis project Ga0181561, IMG submission 133760) | Coastal salt marsh microbial communities from the Groves Creek Marsh, Skidaway Island, Georgia - 011510BT metaG (megahit assembly) | ecosystem: Environmental > Aquatic > Marine > Intertidal...
AACGAGAGCTCGGCGGGTTCGGACGAAGACGCGTCCGCCGCGTCCGCCGCGAAAGGAGAAACAGTACGTTTCACCGGCGTTTCACCCGCGCGTTCGAGCCCGCGAAACGCCCTCGCGATCGCCGCGACGCGTTCTCTCTCCCGCGCGCTCGCGTCGTCCGCGACGGGCGGAGGCTCCCGCTCCGCGGAGGCGCCGTCGAAGACGGCGGCGGCGGCGGGTTCGTCGTCGAACACGGCGACGAATCGGCGGCCGGGAACGCGCGTCTTGGGCCACCGCGCGTTCCAGCTCGCGGGCGCGACCGTGGGAACCACCCCGACCTCGTCGTTCGTGCGCGCGGCGTGGTACAAACCAGTCTCGCGCGGCCGAGGCGACATCGATGTCGTGGGCTCGAGCGCTTCCAGGCGACCCTCGAAGAGCGCGTCCAGGAGCGATTCTCTCTCTCGCGGTGCCGCCGAATTCTCGACTTGGACGAAAGGAGACGAGCACGTGTCGTCGCGCGCCAGGCGGCGGTCGAGCGTATCCACCCTGCGCGAGTTCAACTGGTGTGCGCGCCGCGCGGCGTGCAGAAACCACGACTCCGCCCGCCACACGGGGTCGTGTGGATCCAGCGCACCCATGCCGACGCGCGCGCGTTCGTTTGTGTCGGCGGAAATTCGACGCGCGTTGTTCGACGACGTTTCACGGTTTCGTTTTCGGCGTGTCGTGTGGAAAAACGGCTGTCTCATCAAAACGGGTTGTCAAACTCGCGCATCACGCGCGGCAGGTCCAAGGTGAGCACCTCCTCCAGCGTCTGCATCTGCTTCTTGTCCACCTTCGGGAGCTTCCAGATCTGTATGCCCTTCATGATGTCCCTGAACCGCCGCGGGTTGGGCATGTCCCCGCGCGGGATGTGGTGCTCGTGCACGCATGCCTGGAACTCCGTCTCCAGGTTCTCCATCAGCCGCCGCTGCTTGTCGGCGTGGCCGGTCATCAGCGGCATCTGCTTCCGCAGGTGCGCGACGATCTTCGCGTGCGTCAGACACGCGCGCACGCGCTTGACGAACTCGTTCACCTTGCGGTCGCAGCTCCGCCGCGGCACGTCCAGCAGGTCGCGCTTCAAATCGCTCTGCTCCTTCTCGAAGAGCTCGGCGCCCAGCGAGTTGTGCTCGGTGCGCGGCGGCTCGGTGTTGAACGATCCGACGTACACCTTACACACCTCCGGGGTCATGAACACCTTTCCCAGGGACCACATGAGCGCGCCATAGACGCGCAGCAGCTGCTGCGATGACACGCCGTCCGCTTTGTTCAGCACGACGCGCACTTTGTCGTCGTGCCCGCGCAAACACGAGATCACCGTCTTGAACTCGTCGGAGATGTCCAGCTTGTACGGGTCGAAGAGCAGCAGAATGACGTCCGAGCGCGCGGCGAACCACTCGCAGACGTGCTCGAAGTTGTACCCGCGGTTGATGCGCTGCTTCTCGCCGGATAAAACGCCGGGGGTGTCCACGAGCGTGATCTCCTCTAAAAGCTTCGCGTCGCACTGCGAGGCTTCGAACTTGGACAGAAACGAAGACCCGAACGCGGTGAGGCCGGTGAACGGCTTGTCCGTCTGCACGGCGAGCGTCTGCCCGGGCGTCGTTCGAGCCTCCGGGCCGTGCATCACCACCACGAACCGATCCGTCGTGGGCTCGGGGCCGATGTTGCACCCCGGGTACTCCTGCCCGAGCAGGTGCTTGATGAACGTGGTCTTGCCGGTGCTGTACTGCCCCAGCAAGAGCACGTTGGGCTTGCCCTCGAAGTCGCCGTCCGTCAACAGCGGCGAGTAGAAGGATCCGAACTTGAGCGCCTCCTCGACGGGGCGCACTTTGTGCTTGTAAATCTCCTTCAGCGAGTCCACGATGGAGGTGGCGGCTTTCGCGTCGATCTTCACCTTCCCGCCCGCGGAATGGGATCCGTTCCGGCCCGCGGAGTTTCTGCTCGAAGACCCACCCGGCGTGCCCGAGCCTTTCGAGCCGACCCCATCGCCGGCGTGGTCCTCCGACGCCTCGAACGGGTTGTTGTCGGGGCCGCTCTCGGCGTCGATGCCCTCGAGGTCGGCGACCGGCAACGCGCCGGAGGCGACAGCCTGCTCCAGCGACGCCGCGCTTATGTCCACCGCGTCCACGCCGCTCTGCGCCATCGCGATCACGCGCAGCGCGCGCACGAACTGTTCGGGGCCCAGGAAACCCTGCCTGCCGCTGTCCGCGAGCTGCCACGCGCGGCTCAGCGTGGGCTTGGGCAGGCCGGAGAGGGCGAAAAACTTCACGGCGTCGCCCCCCGTGACTCTGCCGTCGTTGTCATCGTCCGCCAGGGGGAACCACCGGCGGTACGTCGCCTCGTCTTCCGCATAGGGCATCGCGGAAGGGGGTGGGTCACGAGGCAGGCCCGCGCGCTCGTCGCGGGGGACGCCGAGGCGCGAGGCGAAGTGCAGCTGAGATCTCTTTTCACGCGTTCACGCTTCCCGCGAAAAAATTGGCCTCGCTGTCTTGCTTGCTTGAGTTACGAACCCTGAACGACTCCAACCACTCCGCATCCTCGTCACACGTCGGTCCGTTGCTCTTGGATGACAACTCTTCTCTGGGACGGCACCGGGGGGTCTCAGTCCCCACCGCGCGCTGGTAGGTGACCTCCTCAGGCGCGATGAGCTACTCGTTCTTGTTCAAGTACATCATAATCGGTGACACGGGTACGTCAACCCGACGCCCGCCTCGCCGCGGACCGCCGCGTGCCTTCGCCAGCTCTCGCTCGTTCGCGGACGTCACCTCTCCGCGGCTTTTCGAGGCGACGAGAGGCGCGGGCCTCGCGGGAGACGCCTCTCGGGGATGACCCGCGGTCGGCCGCGCCGCGCGAGGACGACCGGGACTCCAAGCCCGGAGGCATCGCACAGCTCCCCCCCGCGCGACGCGCGCGCGCGCGCCCCCCGTCCCCTCCTTTCGCCACCCCCGAGGGATGGTTCCTTTTTTCTCGCGCGCGGAAGCCCCACCGTCGTCGCGCGCGTTTCAGATCGACAAGACTGACGAGTCGCGCCGGGTTGGTTTTCCTCGCGCGCGCCATCTTCGCAGGCGTGGGCAAGTCGTGCCTGCTGCTGCAGTTCACGGACAAGCGCTTCCAGCACGTGCACGACCTGACGATCGGCGTGGAGTTCGGCAGCCGCATGGTGAGCATCGACGACAAGCAGATCAAGCTGCAGATCTGGGACACCGCCGGCCAGGAGAGCTTCCGCAGCATCACGCGCTCGTACTATCGCGGCGCGGCGGGCGCGCTCCTCGTGTACGACGTGACGCGGCGGGACACGTTCGAGCACTTGGCGTCTTGGCTGGAGGACGCGAAACAGCACGCGAACCCGAACATGACCATCATGCTCGTGGGGAACAAAGCGGACTTGGAGCACCGCCGCGCGGTCGCCAAGGAGGAGGGCGCGGCGTTCGCGGAGGAGCACGGGTTGCTTTTCCTGGAGACCTCCGCCAAGACGTCGGCGAATGTGGAGGAGGCGTTCATCGCCGCCGCGGGGAAGATCTGCGAGAAGATCGACGGGGGGCTGGACGTGAGCAACGAGAGCTACGGCATCAAGGCGGGCTACGGCGCGGGCGGGCGCGAGGCGGGAGGGGGGGGCGCCACGGTGGGGCTGGGGCTGGGGCAGCAGGGCGCCGGCGGCGGCGCGCGCGCGGGAGGGTGTTGCTGAAAGTTGTTGATTTCGTTCACCAAGCACGCCTGCGTCGACGGCAGTTCTACGTACCGGTCGTCGTCGAGCTGTCGCGTGTATTTTTTTTCGCAGCTGGCGTGCTTGTGCGCGCCGCGATCGCACTCGGCCTCGCGCATCCATGGGCCTTCTGCAGACGAAAATCGACCCGACGACGGCGAAGAACATCATGTACATGTGCGCGGCGGCGCCCGTTATCGCGTTCGGCGCGCGCATGGTCAAGAGCGCGATGGAGTGCGTGCCCACCTCGCGATCCGCGAGACGTCGACTCTCGGAGCGTGCCGATCTCCGAGAGCCGCCGATCGCCGGTACCTCGCGCGCGCCTCGGGCCGCTCGAACGCGCGGCTCGGCCGCGACGATCGGCTACGGTCTCTGCTCCTTTCGCTTAGACTGACCGGCGGCATCTCCCCTTCCACCTCCGTCACCCGCCCTCCAGGCCCGTCCCCGAGCGCCCGTCCCGCCCCGAGTGAACCGTCGCGTCGGCGCTTATCATAGAGGTTTCGAACGGCGTTCGCGTAGGAAGAGTCGTATTTAGAAGATGTCGCGCGCGCGGCGCCCGCTGGCGGCGCTCGCGGGCGCCGCCGGCGCGGCGGCGTTCGCGCGGTGGGACGCCACCGACACGAAGGGCGGCGTGGGCCTGACCCGCGCGGCCGCGGCGACGTCCACCGCGGCGCTCATCGTCGCGGACTACAAGTTGAGCCTGTTCGGGCTGGAGAAGGATTCGCCGCCCTTCGTGGAGGCGCGCGCGTCGCTTCACGAGCGCGCCGCCGCGCGGCTGTTGCGGCTGTGCGAGCGCAACGGCGGTCTGTACACCAAGGCTGGCCAGTTCATCGGCACCGCGTCGGGCATGCCCGCGCCGTTCCAGCGCGAGCTCTCCAAGCTCCAGGACAGCGCGACGCCTCTGCCGTTCGAGGACGTGCGGCGCGTCGTGAACGAGGCGCTGGGCGACGGCGCCGCCGACGCTTCCTGTGTCGCCGCGAACGGCGACCGAAGAGCGGCCTCCTCAGTCGTCGCCTACTCCGCCTCGGCACCAAGAGACGATGTCCACGAGACGTCCACGAAACACGCGCGCGTCTTCGCGTCGTTCGACCGCGAGCCTGTCGCCGCGGCGTCGCTCGCGCAGGTGCACCGCGCGGTGACCGCCGACGGCGACGAGGTGGCGGTCAAGGTGCAGAGGCCGGGTTTGAGGCGGCAGTTCGACGTCGACCTGGCGACGATGCGGCTCATCACGTCCGCCGTGACCGTCGCGTTCCCCAGCTTCGACTTCACGTTCCTCGTGCCGGAGTTCGCGGAGCGGCTCACGCGCGAGCTCGACTTCGAGCTGGAGGGGCGCATGTGCGAGCGCGCGGGGCGCGCGCTGGCGGACGACCCGCGCATGGTCACGCCCGCGGTGTTCTGGCCGCTCACCACCGGGAAGGTGCTCACGATGGAGTTTGTGCGCGGCGCCAAGATCGACGACGGGCCCGCGCTGAGGGCCGCGGGCGTGGACCCGCGCGAGGCGGCCGAGGCGCTCGCGGACACCTTCGCGCGCACGCTGCTGTGCCACGGGTTCGTGCACGGCGACCCGCACCCGGGGAACATGCTCGTGCGCAGGCAGAGCGAGGACGGGCGGCGCGCGAAAACGTTTTCGACGTTTTCGCGGAAAGGCGTAAAACGCGGACTCCTGGAGAGATTTTTCACTAAAAAAAGTCGGCGGCGCGGCGGTGGCGTGCAGATCGTGTTGCTGGACCACGGTCTGTACACGGAGCTGGACGAGCCCGCGCGGCGCCGCATGTGCCGCCTGTGGCACGCCGTGGCGATGCGCGACCCGTCGAAGGTGCGCGAGACCTCCGAGGAGATGGGCGTGCCCCCGTCGCTGCGCTGGGTGCTTCCGCAGCTCATGGCGCGGCAGCAGAGCCACGTCGCGCCGGTGGGCACGGCGAAGGAGCGCGCGGGCTCGGTCCCGGACCCGCGCTCGGAGGAGGGCGCCGCCGCGCGCGTGGACGGGCTCATTCGGGGCGGGCGCCCGCCCATGACCATGGACCAGGTGAGCGAGTTCGGGCGCGCGCTGCCGCGCGAGATGATGGTGGTGATGCGCTCGAACGCGCTCATCCGGAACATCACGCGGCGGCTCGCCGCGGACGTCGCCGCCGCCGAGGCGCGCGACGCGATGGGAACCGGCGAAAGAAAGCCGTCTGTGTTCGGCTGGATCTCCCGGCGCTCGTTCAAGAAAGGCCGCGGGCGGTTCGGGCTGAGCGCGGGGGGGTACGTGGGCGGGGACGTGGGGCGGCGCATGGACCGCAGGCGACAGTGGGCCATGGCGAAGTACGCGTGCCTCGGCGTCACGCTTCCGTCGGCGCTGGCGGAGTGCGGGTCCCCGAGCGGGGGGCTCGCCGCGCTTCCCCTGCGCACGCGCGCGCGGTGGTACACGCGCGTCGCGCGCGTCTGGACGCGCATATGGACGTTCAGGTCCATGCAGTACTCTGTGATGCTCGCCATACGCACGCTGCCGCCGGGGCTCTCGGAGCCGGTCGTCGCCGGGTTCACGGACGTCTTGGTGAGGGCGCGCGGGGGCTTGCCCGCGGCGTAGCCGCGGACGTTTTTAGAAAGCCTTTCAAAACGCGCGTCTGTCTTTATCGCGAAACTCTCTCAGAACAGGCAAAGTCTCTTCACGCCGCGCCGGTCGCGCGCGACGCTCGCTCATCTCTTCTTCCCTCTCAGGCGTCATCCGAGTCGTCGTCCGAGTTCTCTTCGTCGTCGTCCGAGTCCTCTTGGTCGTCGTCCGAGTCCTCTTCGTCGTCCGAGTCCTCTTCTTCTTCTTCTTCGTCGTCGTCCTCGTCCTCGTACGCGTCCGGGTCTATGGAGGTGGGTCTGTCCGGGTACCTCGCGTCCAGCGCGCGCTTCGCGTCGCGCATACGCGCCCTCTGCTCTGCGTTCAGCTTGCCGTCGCCGTCGAAGGGTAACAGGCAGTGGTCCACCATGTGCAGCACGCCGTTGCAGGCGACGATCTCGTCCCCGACGAGCGACGCGCTCGACCCGAGGCCGCGTATCGTCACGTCGCCGTCCGCGCCGGTCTCGACGAGCAGGGGCATCTCCGCGTCCAGCGCGTCCTCCAAGTACCGGTCGTCGCCGGCTAGCGCGCGCAGGTCCTCCGCGGTCAGCGCGCGGTCGGGCACCGCATGGTACGCGATCAAGTAGCCCTTCCACCGGACGTCGCCCAGGAGCTCGACGAGCGCGCGCTCCAGCGCTTCGAACCCGGACCACTCCGTGAACGACGCGATCGCGTCGTTCGTGGGCGCGAAGAACGTGTCTCGCTCGTCGCGCGCGCTCAGCGCCTCGCGCACGGCGGGCAAGTCCCGCGTCGCTTCCGAAAGCCGGCTCAGGGAGGGATGCGTGTCCACGATCTCCATCAGGGTCGAGCACTCTTTTTCGTTCCCGGGAGGTTTCTCCTCCCCAGGCGGCCAAGGCCAGGTCTCCCAGTCCTCGAAGTACGCCTCGGCGTCGGGGGCCGGGGCGCCCACCGGCCCCCAAGCCGCGGGGGCCTGCGCGGGGCTCGTCGCCTGCATCAAGCGGCGGGTCAGCCGGCGGTCGCGGCCGCGGTACCGGTTCGAGCGACTGATCGTGCCGGAGTACCTCGTCCTGCTCGACCTCGCGCGCTTATCGGAAAAACCTCCAGCTACTCTCGAACCCTCGCGCTTCGAGGCCTCGCCTATGTACTGCGCGCGAAGGGGGAGCGCCAGGAGGAGGAGGTGCAGCGCGCAGACCACGAGCGCGCGGGGAGCGAATCGGGAGAACATCGCGCGTCGAGGGCGGAGGCGCGCGCTCTGCGTGTGGACCGGGGTCGGCGCGCGCGTCTCGTCGTCTCCTCCAAAGTATCGTGTGGGTTCTTGGAAGAGGCTTTCCGAAAGAATCGTGGTGCGCGAAACTTCCACCAGCCGAATATTTCACACAAATTCGGGACTGCATGATCTATGACGTTGGCCAGTAACACCCAAACCACTGTGGTTTCATCCTAACTCGAGGCGGCGTGTGCGTCACACCCGACGCGCGCCACGCAACGCACGTCGCCTGGTTCCGGCACCCCGGACTTCGAGCGTTCGTCTTTGGGAAGCGCCAGCCGCCCTCGGACGCCGTCCACTTCCGTCAGCCGAGATGGTGGCCGCGACGAGCGCCGAGGAGAAGCAAACGCTTCTCCACGCGCCCGAGAGTGACCGCGGGTCGAATCCCACGCGCGGGTCCTTCGCGCGGCTCGCCGTCGCGGGGTCCCTCGTTGCGGGCCTCGCGCTCGCCGGTCTCGCCTCATCCGGCGCGGTCCAGGGCACCGCGCTCGCGCCCGCTGGCGGTTTCCAGCTGGGCGCCAAGCACACCGCGCACGCCGCGCACCCCGCGCACGCCTCCAAGCACAAGTCCTCCGGCAAGTGGTGGGAGGCGGAGATCGGCGAGTCCACCGAGTCCTCGAAGAAGGCTGCGTCCTCGAAGAAGGCTGCGTCCTCGAAGACGAAGAAAACGGAGTCCTCGAAGAAGGAATCCTCGTCGTCCGAGGCGCACGACGCGCACGCCACCGGCCGGGTGACCCCCCACGAGTCCGAGTCCCCTGAGAAGGACGCGGAGGCGAAGGATGCCGAGCCCGAGCCCGCCGCCAACGCCGCGGACAAGTCGCAGGACATGCTGACCCGCCTGTTCGGCGACGAGTTCGGGGAGAGCGCGAAGGAGAAGACGCGCGCGGTCGTGGACCCCGAGGAGCAGGCCGAAGAGCAGGCCAAGGCGAAGGCGGCGGCGAAGGCGCCGCGCGTCGACCCCCTCGAGGAGTTCCAGGAAGAGCAGGCGGCGGATGCGGCGCGCGGGCGCAAGGACGCGCGAGTCTCGGCGGACGCGCTGGAAACGTCCGTCGGCGAAGACGAGGCTCCGTCCGAGCCTTCCCGTCCCAAAACGAAGACTTCCGCGACGAAGGACGAGAAGACTTCCGCGGCGGCGGAGGAGGAGGACGCGGACTCTGCGGCGAGCCGCCCGCTGGCGGCGGACGCGACCGAGTCCGAGCGCGAGGCGTGGTTCGAGGCGCAGCGCGTGATCAAGGAGAAGCAGGAGGAGAAGAAAGAGGCGAAGCAGGAGAAGCTGGAGAAGGAGGAGGAGAAGAAGGAGGAGGAGGAGGCGAAGAAGGCGGCGATGATTCCCGTCGAGCGCGAACGCGTTGTCGCCGCGGACGCCGACTCGGAGTGGTTCGTCTCCTTCACGGTGACGCACAAGGAGCGCGACGAGGCGATCCCCTGCGGCGAGAGCCACGGCGCCGCGATCGAGGAGTTCGTGGGGCAGATGGTGGGGTCCGAGGACCTCACGCCGCGGGTCATGCACGTTTCGGCGTGCGAGAACCCGACGCCCACCTCGCGGACGTACGACGTCGATTTCGCGCTGGGCGACGTGTTCGACAAAAAGAAGGAGGAGGCGAGCGCGGAGGCCAAGTCGCTGGTGAAGCTCTTCTCCACGGACGCAGTGAGCGAGATGCTCGCCTCGAACGGCGGTTTGGGCGAGAGCGAAGCCAAGGCGATCGCCTCGGCGTTCTCCGTGGAGACCTCGAAGGTGCGCTTCGACCAGCGCCCGCAGTTTGAAACGCCGGCGCCGGACCCCGCCGCGCTGCTGGAGCCCTTCCCGCTGAGCGAGAAGCACGTCGGGCACTTCGCGGTTTCCGGCGGGCAGTCCGACGCGCAGATCAAGCGCATGGTGGCGCAGGTGGCGGTGAACCGGGGCATGCCCGCGGACAATGTCCCCAACCTGAACATCGACCGGTGCCCCTTCGACTACCGCGTGCGCTTCGACGTCACCGTGCACGGCTTCGGGTGCCCGACGGGGGACGCCGCCGAGGACGGCGCCTTCGGCGAGCAGTACGCCAACTACGTCTACAAGTACGCCGCGGCGGCGGACCCGCCCATCCCCGTGCCGGACTCGCTCACCGTGTCCGACTGCCGCGCCGGCGAGACCGAGGCGAAGAAGTCTGAGAAGAAGTCCGAGAAGAAGTCCGAGAAGAAGTCCGACGGCGAGAAAACGCCTTCCGCGAGTCTCGCGCGCGAGTCGCAGACGCTGACGGTGCAGTTCGATTTGCCGCGCGTCTCTGGGCGCACGGACCCGACGAAGATCGCCGACTCGGTGGCCGGCCTGTTCACCGCGGAGAACATCCGCGACCACGCCGCGGCGGTGGGCGTGACCGCGCACGCGCTGAGCCAGCTCGAGCTGGGCGTGGACGTCGCGCGCCCCGGCTCGGAGCTCGTGCTCGACCCCGACTCGAAGGCGTGCACGTTCGGCGAGGTGGTGTTCAACGGGCAGCTCCCCCCCGAGCTGGCGAAGCAGGCGGCGGCGGCGCGCGGCGAGGCTGGTGGCGTGGACGACGTCATTCAGTCCTCCTCCGGCGACCGCATGGCCATGATGAAGGAGCTCTCCGAGCAGGTGAGCTCGGGGTTCGTCTCGTCCTCCTCGCACCGGGTCGCCATGCGCGACGAGGCGGCGGCGGCGGCGGCGGCGGCGGCGACGGTGCCGGCGTCCGGGGAAACCGCGGCTTCCGCGGCGACCGCCGCGGCGTCGACGACGCCCGACGCCTGAGGCGCGCGCGCGTGAGGTGCGCGCGCGTGGCACGCCGCCTTCTTGTAACGAAAACGCACTCAACGACGCGATCGCGCTCGTGTCGTTTCGTCGACGCGCCGCTCGACGTCCGCGCGACGGCGGTTTCGCGCGCCTCGAGCGTCTCGACGCGCCGCCCGAAAAGTCGCCTCCTCTCACAGTCTGCCAGACAACAGCGGATTCGACGCGATCGCGCCGGCGCCGACGTGCGGTGCGTGACGTGGTCTCGCGCCGCGTTATCCGACACACTCGAACGCACCGGAGATGTCGGGCCTCACCGCGCACGCGGTGTCCTCCCGCACGGCGGCGCCCTCTCGCGCGCGCCTGCGGTCGCGGCGCGCCTCGGTTCGCGCCGCCGGCTTCCGCAGACCCGCGGTCGCCGCGGCGGACGTCGACGCGCTCCCCGCGGAGCTCAAGAAGATCATCGGCGCGTTCCAGATGGTGCCCGACCCGATGTCGCGGTACAAGCAGCTGCTGTTCTTCGCGGCGAAGCTGAAGGACTTCCCCGAGGACGCGCGCGTGGACGAGAACAAGGTGCCGGGTTGCGTGTCGCAGGTGTGGGTGGTGCCTCGCATCGAGGACGACAAGGTGTACTTCGTCGCGGATTCCGACTCGCAGCTCACGAAAGGGCTCGCGGCGCTTCTGGTGGAGGGCCTGTCCGGCGCGACGCCGAAGGAGATCATGGCGGTCGAGCCCGACTTCGTGGAGCTGCTCGGGCTGGGACAGAGCCTCACGCCGAGCCGCACGAACGGGTTCATGAACATGCTGCGGCTGATGCAGAAGAAGACGCTCGAGGCGTTCATGGCGGCGGAGGCGGCTAAGGAGGACGCGTGAGAGTAGGCGCGGAGAAACGTCTACAGTAAATGGTTTACAGCGCTCGATCGTCGCGCCGCGCGCGGCGTCGACGTCCTCAACGCCCGGCGTCCATCCTCTCCTCGATCTCCTGCGCCACGGACTCGGGGACGTCGTCGTTGATCTCCAGCGCGTAGCACCCGGGCACCAGCTTGCCGAGCCGCAACCACTTGGCCGCCCACGACGCCTTGGGATCGATCACCGAGCACACGCCGCTGTAGCTGGGGGTGGTGCACTCCACCACGCGATCGCGGTCGTCGTTCATCTGGAAAAACTCGCAGTTGTCGCACCCGCGCTCGACGAACTGCGGGGTTCGCGAGTGCGGGGAAGGAAGCGAGGCGGACGGCACGCGGTCAGTGCCTGCGTCGCGGCGTGTGGAGGGGTGTGCGGCGCGTCTCGAGATCGCGCGGCATTTTTCACGCGAAGAGATTTCGCGCCGTCTCGCTCGCGTTCTCGAGCCTCGAGCGGGGAAGCGCGTACCTGCTCGAACGTCTTCACCAGCTTACACCGGAAGCACGCCCTGGTGTGTTTCACGAACTCCCGGGGGGGGTCCGCGGCGTTGTCCAACGCGGACGCCATCGTGCCGGCGCGCCGAGTTGTGCGCGTTGATCGCAGGGTTTCTTTGAAAAGGTTTCTCTGACTCGCCACGCCGGGTTTGCGTGATTGCGTCGGACGGCAATGTGGGAAGCCGAGATTTGCTTTTCCTCTACTCGCGCGCGCGCGGCGTCGCCGAGGCTCCCTCTCGCCCACCGCGGCGCGTGTAGGGACCCGGGCATGCCCCCGAAGCGAAAGGCCTCCGCCCCACCCGGCGCGAGCTCCTCCGCGGAGCGCGGAGGCGCGTCCCCGGCTGGGAACCCGAAAAGCTCTGTCGGCACCGCCGACGACGACGAGCGCTCGTGGTCGACGCTGGCCGCGCGCGTCCGCGCGCACGGCGGGGTGGTCCACGCGAACGTGCGCGTTGGCGCAGACGCGAGCGGCGCGCGCGGCCTCATCGCGATCGGCCCCATCGCGGAAGGCGCGACACTGTTCCGTATCCCCGAAACGTGCACGCTGACCGCCGCCTCGGCGCTGCGTTCGCCGCTCGGGAAAGCCATCGCCGCGCGCGCTGAGGCGGCTGTCGAGGACGGTACCGGGTACCACGCGCGCTCGCGGTCGCTTCCTCTGGGCGACATCGCGTTGGCGGCGTTCGTCGCCGCCGACAGCGTCGATCCGTCCTCGCCCTTCGCGGCGTACCACGCGCTTCTGCGTCGCTCGCCGCTGGACGACGCGCCGGCGTGGTGGCCACGCGCGCAGAGGGAAACGCTGTTGCAAGTTTGCCTGTGCAAACTTTCGACAAAAAGCTGTGACTGCGCTAAAGTCGCGACGCGCGCGTCGCGCGTCTCGGAGGCGACGCGCAAAGACGCGGAGGACGCGTTCGAAGCGCTCGTGCGTGTGGCGCTCGTGGAACACGTACGAGATCGGTTTCAAAACCCGGACGGACGCGACGATCAAAAAGGGTCAGGGTCGTTTGACAGCCCTTTCGACGTCTCAGACGCCGGATGGGACGCCTTTCGCCGCGCGCTCGCCGCCGTGCACAGCCGCGCGTTTAACTTCGGGGAGGGCGACGTTCCCGTCGCCGGCGCGAGCGATGCGAGCGCGCGAACGCGTTCGCGCGACGTCCCGGAGAGCTCCCCGGACGGCGCCCGCGAAGCCCTGGAGCGCGAAGCCGCCGGGTCCGCGCTCGTCCCGCTGCTGGACTGCGCGAACCACCACCGGCGGCCTCGCGAGTGCGCGTGGCGAGTTTCGCGCGCGCCGGACGCGTCTCCCGACGCGTCTCTCCGGTCGACGTTTCCGGAGAGCTCAACGAAGCTCGACGAAGACGGCGGCGACAACCGAGAGGTGGAAGTCGTCGCGCTGAGGGCGTTCGCGCCGGGCGACCCGGTTCGCGTCGCGTACGGCGCGCGATCGAACGAGCATCTGCTCACCCGGTACGGGTTCTGCGTGCGGGACAACGTCGAGCCGGACGGGTCGTCCAACGACGAGACGCCGTTTTTCCTTTCGGAAACCGGGCGGGTGGAGGTTCCGGGCGACGTCGCGATTTCCCGATGTCGCGATCGCGCCTTCTCCGCGCGCGCCGACGGGAAGCGAAGCGTTTTCCTTCGCGTCGCGCCACAGGTCGAGTACACGTTCGCGCCATTCGCGGACGCGCTGGACCTGTTCAGGGCGCGCGCGCGGGAACGGCGCGGCGGCGGGGGCGCGGGCGGCGTCGACGCTTTCTCGCGGGAACCGCTCTCGTCCGCGGAGACGCGCGCGCCGCTCGCTCGCGACGAGGAGGACTTCCTCGGGGCGTTCCGTGGGGACGGGGACGGGGACGACGACGACGCGTGCGCGGCGTTGATGTACGGGTCCGGGGAGGAGTCCGGGGAGGCGTCCGGGGAGGAGGGGGAAGAGTATACCCCGCGGGGCGCGGGGCGTAACGAAAGCGGAAAAGACGCGGACCTCGTGGATCTCGAGGCTTTGCGCGACATGGCTTCGAGTCTGGGCGACCGCGCGGACGCGCTCCGGCGCGCGGCGGATGCGACCGCGCTGTGCGCCCCGTCGACACGCGCGGATGCGTGCGTCGCGTATTTCGAGTCGGAGTCGAGGACGTTCCGGTTCTTTTCCCGCGCGGCGGCGCGCGCGGCGCGCGAAGTATCCGGCGACTTTGAGGAAACGGAAGAAGGAACGGAGACGCGTCCCGCCGACGAAGACGACGAAGGCGTCGCCGCGCTCGTCGCCGCGTTCGCGGAGCTCAGGCGGAGGAACGCGCGTTTTTTGAAAGCCTCCATAGGGAACGAGAGAGGTATTGATTGATTGTCGTGGGGGTAGAGTCGTCGCGCGTAGGCGCGTAGGCGGTTTCGTCTTGGGTTCTTACCTACGAAAGTATATCTCCGATAATAAAAACTCCGATAATAAAAACTTCAAAGCTGTACAAGTGTTACAACAACAGACGTACGCGCGACGTACGTACGCGCGTCGCGGTACGCGTCGCGGGAGGGACCCGCGGCTTCACCTCATGACGCGTCACACGTCTCTGGCGGCGGCGGCGTCGTCGATCCTCCAGCGGAGGGCTCGACCGCGGGAGGCGGTGGCGTGTCTGCCGCCTCAGGCGTGGACTCGCCGGATCCCGACCCTCTGCGCCACAGCATCTTCGGCCGCGGCGCGTCGTTTTTCGCCAGGTACAACCCGCAGGCGTTGCACAGACTGCCCCCCCCCACGCGCTCCTTCCGCCAGAACGGCGTACGCGTGCACCCACAGTTCACGCACGTCTTAATCTCGTCCACCAAACCTCTTCGCTTCCCGCGCTTCGCGTGCGTCCCGTCGTCATCGCCGCGCGACCCATCGCGCGCGCGCTTGTGCGGCTTCCCGAGCCCTCCCGCGAAGTCGCGCGCCGAAGTCGCGGCGCCCACGGAGATGAGCGGCGGCGGCAGCATCCCCGCCGCCGCCGCGGCCATCTGCGCCATGGAATGCATCTGCGCCGGGGACAGCATTCCCATCCCGGGAGGGCCCATACCGGGCATGCCCATCCCGGGCATGCCCATCCCGGGGAGCATGCCCATCCCGGGAAGCATCCCCGGGGACGGCCCCAGCCCCGCGCCGCCCCACGGCGGCGCGTGCGCGGGCGCAGACTTGGGTGCCAGCGCGGGCAGGCCGCCTGCCGCGCGCGGTGGCGCTGCCGCGGGCGCGGCGGCCTGCGCGGGCGGGACGGAACCTCCGTGCGCTACCCCTCCATGCGCGAGCATGTGCGAGTAGTACGCGTAGTACTGCATCATGGCGTTCCACTGCGGCGTCCCGGCTTGCGCGGCGCCGTGCGGCGCCTGCGGCGTTTGGTTCGGCATCGGACCGAGCTGAAACGGCGGGAACGGCGCGAACGGATTGGACGCGGGCGCGGCGGGCGCGACCGCTGGCTTGGGCGCCTCCCCCGTTTGTTTCGAGGTCGCCGCGGCACTGGGCGCGAGCGCGGCGAGCGCGTCCATCGCGGCCGCCTCTGAGGGGCGCGATACGACATCGCCGAGCTTCTTGCCGACTGCGGCCATCGCGGGACCCGAAGTCGCGTTTTTATTGGCCGGTTCCGACGCGCTGGCCATGGGCGCCTCGGTCTTCGCGACTCCCGCGGGAACGAACGCGGCGAACGCGGGGGCGGTCGCCGGGACCGCCGCGGGCGCCACGACCGTCTCCGGAGGGCTCATGGAAGGTCGACGAGCGTGTCCGGGCGCGGTCCCGTCACCGCGAGGCGCGCGTTGTTGCTTAATTGAAACGACGCCGCGCAGCTCGTTGTTCGTTTCCGAGACGACGGTTGGCGGTCCGCGCGCGGGACCTCGGACGAGCGGTGTTCGGGGATGAACGCGCGCGGCGCGTCCTCTCGGGGTCTCTGCCTGTGGACTCGCGAGCCCCGGCGGAGTGTCGCGTGCGCGTGCCGTCGCGCGGCGCGTTGTCCGGCGGGGGACGCGGTTCGACGAACGAGTGAACCGTCGATTCGCGAGTCAAAAAGTGGAAAAGCCCGCCCAGTCACCTGCCAAGTAGGCGCGCCTGCCAGCTCACTCCACGCATCGCGAATCATGATTCGCGTCGAAGTCATCCCGCCCGAATTCGATCTTTCCAGGCCTGTAAAAAGGCGAGAAAGCGCGGCCGCGTCGAGAGATTCGATTGATATTTTCACCGGGAAAAATCAACGTTTGAAATCTCGATACAGACGGGTAGATCCGCGATCAATCGTCGGTCAACGCGGATCGGGCGACACGAACGAAACCGATTTTCGAATCGTCGAATGGCGGGAACACAATCTCTGTTTTCGCGTGAAGTTCGGGTTTTTTCCGATCGCGCGTCTTGGAAATAATGCGGTTACAGAACACCGCCGCGTCCACGTTCCGACGTTCGTGGCAATCTGTGTTATACAGTAGCCTCGGGGGCACCGCGCGCGCAGCCCACGCCGCGCTTCGGACGTTCGAACGTCGGTTCGCGCGGGGGTCCGCGAAATCGCTCGCACGATGGACGCCGAGGCGCAGGCGCCGGAGGCGACGCCGCTGTTGCGCGCGCGACGGGACGCGCGCGGGTGGGGCTCGGCGCTTCGAGGTATCCTCAGACCGGAGGCGCGTGATGACACGACCGCGACTTCACGCGGGGGCCCCTCCCGGGGTGTTCGCGCTGTGCTCGCGGTCGCCGCCGTCGCCATGCTTTGCGTCGGCGCCGCGACGTTTCCCGCGCCCGGCGGGAACGCGCCGGGCGCGATCGGCGCGCGCGCCTCCCTCGGGTCGGGGCGCGCGGTCGAGCCGGGCGCTGCCACGGTCGGGACGTCCAATGGCCGCCTCGGGGCGGATGTGGAGAACGGCGCGGATGCGCCGTACAAGCACCCCGAGAACATCGTGCACTACCCCGACCCCTTGCCCCCGGTGGACTTCAAAGGCAAGACGCTTCTGATCGTGATGGGCCACCCGTTCAGCGGCACCTCCGGGCTGGAGGGTCTGATCGGCACCGGCGCGGGCGCCACGAGCCTGTGCGCGTCCGAGACGTGGCAGTGCGAAGACACGTGGCTGCTCAAGTACATGGACTTCGACATCGAGCCGGGGGTGGGCGAGTTCGAGGCGTACTACCCCGTGGACGCCGCCGGCTACGCGTACGCGTTCCAGCACTTCGCGCTGACGTGGTGGAACATGTCCAAGCCCGTGCTGATGGACAAGACGCCCAACCTCATCGCGCGGCACCGCGTCGTCGCCGACGCGGCGAAAAAGCTGGGCGTCCCGGTGAAGTTCGTTTTGCTCAGCCGCCACCCGTTTTCCTGGACGTCGCGGGCGCACCCGTTCGACGAGGAGCGGTGGCTGAAGCTCATGAAGTTCAACAGGGCGGTGCTGGACGACGACACCATCGACGTGCTGCACGTGCGCTACGAGGACCTGGCCTGGCGCATGCGCGAGACGGTGGCGTCGGTGGAGGCGTTCGCGCCCGAGCTCGGCGCGCTCGACCCGTGGCGCAGCGCGCTGGCGTTTGAGGAGAGGGACCACAACTCCATCCAGGGCAGCCGCGCGATGCCGGTGGCGGAGTACTTCAAGGAGAACCCCCTGGAGTGGAAGCAGAACTGGACGCTGAGCGCCGAGACGTTCCAGACGCTCTGCGCGGTGGGGTACACCGAGCACGGCGAGTGCAAAGAATGGAGGAGACGCGCGCTGCCGGGGTTCGAGACGGCGGACGCGAGCGATTCGGAGGAGGAGGTTGCGCTCGAAGAGATTTCCTTTCCCGAGATGAGACGCGCGAGCGGCGCGGCAGGCGGCGAGGGACCCACGCAGAGAGAGACGCGCCCCGGAACCGCGACGGACACGCCGCCGAACGCGGCGGACACGGCTCGCGCGGCGCGCGCCGCGCGGAGGAGAAAGAATCGGCACGCGAACCCGAAGAGCCCGCCGTAGCGACGGACGACGCGCGTTGAAATACGCACGCGAATACACCTTAGCTACTCTCGCGGTACGCTCCGGGAAGCCTCAAACAGAAACGTCATCAGATCATCTGATCATCCCCTCTCTGCGCGCGGCGCTCGCCGGCT
>Ga0181561_10002093_pt1 | contig 17701 bp, 11 predicted proteins | sample 011ome_19_FD_133760 | JGI IMG/M metagenome (GOLD analysis project Ga0181561, IMG submission 133760) | Coastal salt marsh microbial communities from the Groves Creek Marsh, Skidaway Island, Georgia - 011510BT metaG (megahit assembly) | ecosystem: Environmental > Aquatic > Marine > Intertidal...
ACCTGTTGACCAAGCTTTAGATCCCCCAACTCCTGCTGTTTCTGTAATTTTTTCAAAATTCCAATTACCTCTATTGAGGTAAAGTTCATTTTTCTTTTGATTCCCAGTCATATAGATGTCGGAAAGACCATCATTATTGATGTCCCCAATGGCTACCCCACCTCCATTGTAAAAATTACGATAGGTATAGACATTAAATTCATTTGAAAATTCAAGATCATTTGAGAAATCGATACCGATCTCTTTGTTGTTTTTTAAACTAAATAAAGTTTCTTCAGAAGAAGTACAGGAGTTTAGAAGAAGAACCGCTACTATAATTTTAATGGAGTTGTATAATTTCATCATTACAATTGTTTTTGATTGAGATCTTGAATTAAACCAACTACATCACGTGTTCCTTCAAGATGTAATAAGATTTGTCGATTACCATCAACTTTATAATAAATCGGGTATTCCAATTTTTCATTTTCTAAGACTTTAAACTCATTACCAGGATACCATAATTGTAAAGTATCCATAACTACTTCAAGTAATTCTTTGTTATATAAATGTTCATTCCAAGGTGCCCAACCTAAATATGAAAAAGTCATTTTTAATCCGTTCATAACTCGATTATCGTCAAAAGTGCCATAAAATAAATAGCGTATTGGAGTTTTTGCGGTATCATTTAAGATGTGCTGAACATTCATATTGTTTCCACCGTGAGTTACTAGCTTTTGTTGATTTAATTCCTTGCATTTAGCAAAGAATTCATCTTTAGTATCTTTGAATTTTAAACCAAATTTAAGTTCATTCAGCTCTAAATTTTTAGCCATTTCCGATGTGACAGTTCTATCATATTCACTGCGTTCACATGAAGCTAGAAGAATCACAAAAGTCAGGATATAAAGTAATTTAGTCAAGTTTTTTGAAGTGAATCGAATCATTGTTGATCGTTGTTATTAAATAGGTGTTGTTTTTATAATTAGTCGTTTCAAAGCCTCTAATTTCTCCAGAAATAGCTAAACTAGAAACTTTTTTATCGTTTAAATCAAGTAACCATCCCTTTGAGGCATCTTGAGCACCAAACTGAGGTTTAACATTATAATTGTTTCCACCCAACACTATAAAAGAAGTGTTGTTAAGAGGACGTATCGCTTTGATGTTGGAGTATTGGAGTTCTGACGGTAGCTTTCGGGGGGTAAAAGTGTTTTCTTTTTTAAGAAAGACTGTAGAAGCAACCATATCCAATGATTTTTGAACAGAAGTTGCTAACTGTTCTTTGGTAAACAATTCTTCCATGGAGGCTTTGGCGTAATCCTTATAGTATTTGAACTTCTTTTTTAGAAAAGGAAGTTGCATGATCAGCTCATCTTTGTCCAATATGGGGTAATCTTTACCGTTAACTCGATAACAAAACAACTGTTCTTTTGTTCCATTTAGATCAAAATCACTAATGTACAAACGCATTGCCTCTTTATAGAAAGAATTCAGTCCTTTATTTCCTGCTATTAGGTCTAAGGTTCCATCTAAATCATAGTCTACAAGAGCGACAGACTCCCAGACTCCTGATGTTTTATCAAGTTGATACGTGTTGGTTTGATTGGTAAATACTCCTTGGTTGTTTTGTAGGATACTTACAGGCATCCATTCTCCAACAACGACAACATCATCCCATCCATCCTGGTTTATATCCCATACTAAAAGATCTGTAATCATGCCAAGGGATTGAAAAGCTTCTATGTCAACTGGATAGAAATTTCCGGTACTATCATTTTCATACAAATAAAGATTTCCAGAAATACCATAAGTATCTGTTTTAAAACGTTCCCCTACGATTAAATCAAGATCGCCATCTCGATCATAATCGATGGACTTAACAACTGAAGTACTGAATCCCTTATTAGACTTTAAATTAGATGATAACGTAAATGTTCCCTCATTATTTAGGTATAGTCGATCTTGAAGGTGTATGGAGTAAGGTTGAAAATCCTTTCCGCCACTTGCTACATACAAGTCCATATCTCCATCCTGGTCAGCATCAAAAAAATGGCTACTGGTATCTTCACTATCTCTTGATTTAGAAAATGGTTTTTGAATGATTTCAAACCCGTTCTTAGTTGACCTGTACAGACTAGCTAATTGACCTTTAGCTCCTCCAATAAAAAAGTCATCAATGCCATCGTTGTTCAAATCTGCTTTTGAAATACAAGGTCCCTCTTTAGAGAACATTTGAGGAAGCAGTCGTTCTTTGTCAAAATCTACAAAATTATTTTCTTGATGCAGGTACTCAAAAAGAACAGCTTTGTTAGAAGTTGTGCTACTTGGGATATTGGGTAATTCATCCAATATTGATTCTTCTTGGATTACATGTAGATGCTGATTAATAGCTATATCATAAAGGGTAGTTTTTTTAAGATTTGGCCACGTAATTTCAATACTATCAATTTTTGTTGATTTTCCTAATCCAAAATGAATATAGTTAGGAGCAGAGCTTTCAAAACCTTTAGAGGGATATAATTCAGCTAGTTGACTTTTTTGATTGTAATGGATCACTGTTTTAGAACCGACACCAAAGGTATTTTCTTTTCCTGCATTTAAGGATATTTTAAGGTAGTTGTTTCCTAGAGATTCACTTTTATTTTCATAAACAAAAGAGGGCATATTGACATTATTGACTACTAAATCTAAATCTCCATCATTATCTAAATCAGCATAGGCGGAACCATTTGAAAAACCAGGTTGATTCATCGCCCACTTTGTTCTCATATCTTCAAATTCAAAATGACCTTTATTTCGATATACCGCATTTTGAATGGCCTGTGAGGGCATTATATCAATTAATTTAGAGAGCACATCCTCGTCGTTTTGAATCATCTGACGCACTTTTTCTTCATTCGCCATATAGGCTAAATAATCACGATCGAGTAGGTCTTTATAGATTCCATTTGAGATATAAATATCTCGTAATCCATCATTGTCCATATCAAACAACAAAGCAGCCCAGCTCCATTCTGTAGCATCTACACCCGATTGTCTAGAGATTTCAGCAAATCCATGATGTTCTATATTACGTTGTAGCACATTTCTTGGAAATTGTTTGTGATATCCTTTACTTATGGCCAGCTGATGCTTATCCCAGGATTCATACATTTGCTTTGATTTCTTTCGTTCAAGAGTTTCAGGAAGCATTTCAGTTACGATGATATCTGTTTTTAAATCATTATCTAAATCAGCAGCATCTGCACCCATTGATCCCATAGATAGAGCTGAAAAATAAGAATCACTAACCTCTGAGAAGGTTTTATCTTGATTATTTAAATAAAGGTAGTCTTTCTCAAAAAAATCATTAGAGATGAATAGATCTGTCCATCCATCGTTGTTGAAATCTGATAAGGTAATGCCGAGCCCAAATCCAATGGACGAAGAAAAGATTCCAGCTTGTTCCGATACGTTAATAAACTTACCAGCTCTATTTTCTAATAGCCTATTCCCATCTTTTGAAGGAATTGTTCGTTGATCTTTAATAAGGTCATAATTACCTACCGCACGGATGGAATTATTTAAAATATAGCAGTCTAAATCACCATCTTTATCATAATCAAAAAAAGCGGATTGAACGGAAAGACCTACAATATCTAATCCATAGCTTTTAGACTCTTCTTTAAAAGTATTGTCCCCTTGATTGATAAATAATTCGTTGTGTCTATTTTCACCTTCGGGTAAACCTGACTTACATACATAGAGATCTAAAAGTCCATCTTGATTGATATCTACAAAGGTAGCTCCGGTCGACCAAACTCCAGAGCAAGCTACTCCTGCTTCTTCTGTGATATTTTCAAAAGTCCAATTTCCCTTATTTAAAAACAATTGATTATCTACGATATTTCCCGTAAAGTATACATCCACTAAGCCATCATTGTTGATATCTCCCATAGCTACTCCAGCACCATTGAAAAAATTACGATAGGTATAAGGATTGAATTCCTCCGTGTAGGTTAGCTTATTTTCAAAGTGAAGTGAGGAATTCTCTTTTAATTCAAAAAGGGAAGTCTTCGAACAACTCATAGATAATAGGGTGATAAAATATAAATATATTTTATTCAAAACAATAAAGATTTAGTTTAGTTTGGCAGCCATAAATGTACTAATTAATCTTATTTCCTACTAAAAATACACCTTATAAGAATGTTAAAAGATGAGGTAGTTTTCTTAATTATTGTAAAAAAAAAGGCCACCTATAAGGTGGCCTTTAATGAAGTTATTTGAATTTTAATTCAAGTCCTAAGTCTTAGTAGCCAGGATTTTGAGTTAAAGTTCCTTCAGAGTTTATAATTGCTTGAGAAGGAATAGGCATTATAGTTCTGTAAGCATCACTATTTGATTTTTCCCACCAAGATTCACCCCATTTTCCGAAACGGATTAAATCGGTTCTACGAGTAGATTCCATAAACATTTCACGTCCTCTTTCAGCTAAGAAAGAATCAGCAGTTACAGTCAAGTTTCCTAATCCAGCTCTTGCTCTTAAAGCGTTTACATCTGGAGCGGCTAAAGACCAGTCACCAGCTGCTCTTGCTTTTGCTTCAGCTCTCATTAATAATACATCTGCGTAACGTACGATAGGATAATCATTATCGAGATCAGCTCTTGCAAATAATTTGAAACCAAATTTTCCTAAACGTGCTCCTCCTGTTCTTGAAGCATTTGGCTCTAATTCGTTGATATTAACGGAGTAGCTAATTGCTGGATTTTCAGAATCAGAAGCTAAATCTACAATTGCATTTCCTTTGTAATCGAATTGATCACCAATTAAGAAGTTAGCTTCTTTACGAGCATCTCCATCCTCATACGAGTTGTAGAAATCAGCTAATGCTGAATATCCATTCCAAGGTTGATCTGCAAATTTGTATGTTTCTTGACTCGCATAGTGTAGAGACATCACGTGGAAATTCATACCTGGAGCTGATACTTCATTGTATTCAACAGACCAGATAATTTCTGGGTTATCACAGTTATTCGCAGTAAACACAGTAGCATATCCAGATAAGTTAGCTGGATCTGAATCTACATCAGGACGCTTTGATGGATTTGGTCTCGTAACACTGTTATCAGCTAATTTGTAAGAACTGTTGTCAATGATATACTCAGCAGCTGCTTCAGCTTGAGCGTACATAGGTACACCAGCATATACTTCAGCATTAAGGTATAAACGTGCTAATATAGCAAGTGCAGCATACTGATTCACACGGTATTTAGTGTCAGCTGTTCCTAGTGGAGATGAAGCTAATGCTCCAGCTAAATCACCTGTTACATCAGCTAAAGTAATACCTAAACCAGCTAATAAATCATCATGGATTTTGTAGAATGCATCACTTCTTGAAAGTTGAGCAGAAGATCCACTTTCAGTTACGTACTTAATACGTCCATACATATCCATCAATCTCCAGTGTAAGTAAGCTCTTAAAACTTTTGCTTGAGCTACCAATGCTGTATTTCCGCTTACAGATTTTAGCGCAGCATTCACCTCTGCAATTGAGTTGTACTGCTGATCCCAAGTTCCTGTGATAGGTCCGTTAGATGAAGTTTGTGTATGTCTGTGAACATCTAACCAGATTCCACCATCATACCAGTCACCACCTTTTTGTGTAACAGCCATCTCATCAGTTGAAACGTTTTGTACAGAAAAGTAACCTCCATGGTTTGCAGTACCTGCATTTCTAATGGCAGCGTATGCTCCAGAAAGTGCATCAGATGGTCCTGCATCAGCACAGTAAGATTTGTTTTCTACACCATCTACAACAACCTCCTGAGTAAGCTCGCCTACTAAATTTTCTTCTAAGTCGGTACAAGAGTAAGTTAACCCTACAAGTCCTATACCTAACATTAATTTATATATATTTTTCATTTTCATCATTGTTTTTATAAGTTGATATTAACTCCTAGAGTGAAAGAACGTGCTGAATAGTAGCTGTTTCTTCTATCCATACCAGGTGCTAATGGGTTACCATTATCTTCAATATCTACTAAAGCTGGTTCTGGATCAGTACCAGAATAGTTAGTTAAAGTAAACAAGTTCTGAGCGTTTAATGAAACTGTAACAGATTTAAACGCATCGCTGTTTAAGTTTAACGGTCTTGAAATTGTTAAGTTGTCTAATCTGAAGAAATCAGCTTTCTCAACATAATAAGAACTGAATTGTGCATTAGTAATTGCATCTGTAGCATATTCAGTATTTACATAGTTGTATGATTTTTGTGATCCAACTCTTGGTTCGTAGAAAACACGGAATGAGTTAACTAAACTATGTCCAAATGCTCCTCTAAAGAACGCATTGATTGTGTAATCACCTAAAGTTAATTGGTTAGTCCAACCTAATTCAAAATCAGGAGTACCTTTTCCTAAGATAGAGAAGTCAACATCCTCGTTAAGAGCGTTTCCTTGATCGATGTTTAATACACCATCTCCGTTTACATCAACAAAATTTTGTGATCCATCAGTAGTGGTACCATCATATACAGGTCCCCAGATTTGTCCAATTTCTTCTCCTTGTTTTACACGAATAGCGTAAGTTGAGTTTTGACCTGGTGATCCCATGTTACCAAAAACCTGAGCATCAGAAACATACTCATCTAAAACTGTTTTGTTTCTAGATAATACGATTCCTGTGTTATAGTTATCAGTAACGTCATAGTTTAATGCTAATTCAAATCCTTTAGAAGTCATTGTACCTGCATTATCCCACTGTGAAGAATATCCATTGTTTTCAGTAGCATCTAAAGCTCTTAAGATGATAAAATCTTTTGATGTTTGTGAGTAGATATCTAAACTTGCTGTTAAACGATCAGTATTTAAGTCAATACCAAAGTTGGTTTCAGACTTTTCTTCCCATTTAAGATCAGGATTTGCAAGTGATGAACGAGAAGTAGTACCACCAGTAGATCCACCACCTGCCCAAGCAAATGGGTAGATATTTTGTGTAAGACCATATTGAGAAGGTAAGTTACCAGTCACCCCGTAAGATACACGAGCTTTTAATTGATTAACACCGTCTAAGTTTAAGTACTCGTTTAAGTCAGTACCGATACCAACAGCAGGGAATGTACCCCATTTGTTATCTCCAGCAAATTTATTTGAACCTTCTCTACGAATTGAAGCATTCAAGAATAAATTATTATTCAAAGTTAAGTTTACACGACCAAAGTATGCAGCGATTAATTGATCTGGTGATTTATTAGAATTAGCTCCAATTAAACCAGCATTTAATAAATCTTGTGCATATTCAATAGCATCAACATATTCTATTTGTGTACCTGGGAAGTCACCAGCAGTAAAGGTGTGTGATTCAAAGTTTTGCTGTTGGAAAGAATAACCTCCAGTTAAAACTAAGTTTAATTTATCAGATGCTTTAGTGTATGTAGCATACGTCTCCATCAATTTGAATGAATACTCATCATCATAGAAGGTAGCAGAACCTTTTCTTGTTAATGATGTTGCATTACCATTCCAAAGTGAAGTTGGCGCATAATACAATTTATTTCCATAACGAGAAGTCTGTTGACCAGCTCTGAAGTATACATTGATCGCATCAGAAAGATCGTAAGTTAAATTAGCTGAGTAGTTTAACTCTACTTTTTTACCTGTGTTGATATTTTGTTTGATAATTGAAACTGGGTTATATGAATCAAATAAACCTAAAGTTTCAAAGTACCCTCCAAAAGTAGATGCGTCAAATGCATAAGGAGCATCAGCACCATAAACAGGAGCAGTTGGGTTGTACAATGTAGCATAACGTAACGCTTCATTAAAACCGTTTTGTTGAGTTCTATCAGTGAAAGAAGTGTTGATTTCAACTCTTAACTTATCATTCAATACTCTAGTTGATAAGTTTAATCTTCCGTTGATTTGTTGGAATCCAGAATTTAAAAGAATTCCTTCAACATCTCTAGAGTTTAAAGAAGCACGGTAGCTAGTAGAACCAGCACCACCTGAAATTGAAATGTTGTGAATTTGTGTAGCAGCATCTCTAGTTACTTCATCTAACCAATCAGTCTTAGATCCTAAGTTACGACCACCTTGAGCAATAAACTCATCTGGAGTCATTAAATTGATTTGGTTTGCAATTTGAGAAACAGAGTACTGACCATTGTAAGATACTTGAGTTTCTCCAGCTTTACCACCTTTTGTAGTTACAAGAATTACACCAGATGATCCACGAGAACCATAGATAGCAGCTGCTGAAGCATCTTTTAATACGTTGATACTTTCGATATCGTTTGGATCAACGTTTGCAAGTGATGCACCGATAACTCCATCAATAACTACTAATGGTGAAGAGTTAGCTCCAATAGTTGAAAGACCTCTCAAACGGATAGTAGCACCTGAGTTTGGGTTTCCACCTTTGTTGTAGATCGAAAGTCCAGCAACCTTACCTTGAAGTAATTGAGAAGCGTCATTAATAGCTCCCTTGTTGAAAGATTCCTCATCAACAGATACCACTGCTGAAGTAATTTCTTTCTCTTTTTGAGAACCGTAACCTGTTACGACAACTTCATCTAATTCGTTAGCAGCTTCAAGAACAACATTAATAGTGTCTTGATTTCCAACTGCAACCTCTTTCGCTGTGTAACCTACGAAAGAGAAAACTAGTACGTCTCCACTTCCAGCTTCAATTGAATAATTACCATCGAAGTCTGCAGTAGTTCCTGTAGCGGTACCTTTAACAACAACTGTTGCACCTGGTAAAGGACCATTTGCATCAGAAACATTACCAGATACCGACTGCGCTCCTGCTAAGCCAAAGCACATAAGTGCACCAACCAACAGAAAGCTTTTAAGTAGCATAATTTTCATAAATAGTTAATTTTAAGTTTAGTTAAATTTTAGTTTTTAAAATGTTAAAAAATTACTTAAAGCGCTGTTAATAGCCTATGATTTAATTAGAAAATTCAATTCAGCTCTACTACTACTAGAGTCGTAAAAGAGATTTTAATAATTTAAACTAATATTTGTAGGTATTTACCATAAATACTAGAAATAATCTAACATATTAACAATTCTTCAAATGCAATAATAAACAAAATGAATATACGATTCAAGTAAATCACGTTTTTTAACATGCTTAATTTAACAATTTCTTAACGAAAACCTTGTAGTAACGATAAATAATTAAAATAGGGGGAATAAAATGATCAAAATGTTATTAATTACACGATTTTCAGTAATTGGGTTAAATCATTTTTTTTGTATTTTAGTATTTTATGTTGTGTAAGTGCTAATAAATACAATCAATTAGTCACTATCGAGTAGATGAGGGTTGTGTTTTTTGGAAATTACTATAAGGTTTTCTTCATTAAACTTTTGTCTCACTTCATCAAACTACTTGAATTTTAGGAACTTTATTCTAAAAATTTCTAAATAGGACTTAGAAACTAGGCTTTAAGTTTTTACATTTGTCTTCACCAATTAAATAAAATAACACTTAACCGCAACATTAATTTAATGTTGATACCTTACTTTACATGAATAAAAAAATTAAGGGATTTATATTTGATCTCGATGGGGTCCTTGTAGATACTGCTAAATATCACTACTTAGCCTGGAAGAAATTTGCTTCTATGTTCAATTATGACTTTACGGAAGAAGAAAATGAAGAATTTAAAGGCGTAAGCAGAAAACGTTGTTTAGATATCTTATTAGCTAAGGTCGGAGTTGAAGCTACCCAAGAACAGATTGATCAATGGCTTATTCAGAAAAATGAAGATTACCTTAATTATATTAGTTCAATGGATGCTTCTGAGGTATTGCCTGGAGTAAAAGCATTTTTAGACATACTCAAAGCAAACCAGATTCCTATGGCTGTAGGATCTGCTAGTAAAAATGCTATTCCTATTCTTGAGAAAGTAGGATTATTGTCCTATTTTGTTGAAGTAGTTGATGGCAATAAAGTAAGTAAAGCTAAACCTGATCCTGAAGTTTTTCTCCTTGCTGCTCAATCACTTGGAGTGGCCAATGACCAAACCGTTGTTTTTGAAGATGCAATTGCAGGAATTCAAGCAGCCAATGCGGCTCAAATGATTTCTATTGGAATTGGAGACGCTCAAGTGCTTTCCGAAGCAGCTTATAACTTTGAAAATTTTAATCAAATCACAAACGAAATAATAACAGAACTAATAGGATGAATCAAGATTATATCAAATCAGAACCTTGGAGTATAATTGAAGAGGGATACAGTGCTGACCAAGTAAAGTCATCAGAAAGTTTATTCAGTATCGGTAACGGTGCTATGGGACAACGAGCAAATTTTGAAGAATTCTACTCCGGTCCTAGTTTTCAAGGAAGTTATATTGGAGGTGTATATTATCCCGATAAAACTCGAGTAGGCTGGTGGAAGAATGGATATCCAGAATATTTTGCTAAAGTACTTAACGCTCCAAGTTGGATTGGTATTCACCTTGAGATTAATGGTTCAGTTTTAGACTTAAACACCTGTAAAGCAGTTAAAGAATATCGAAGAGAGCTCAATATGAAAGAAGGGTGGCATAAACGTACTTTTATTGCTACGCTCCCTAATGATGTTGAGGTTGCTGTCGAAGCAACCCGCTTCTTGAGTATGAATTATGATGAAATTGGAGCGATAAAGTATAGTTTAACTCCATTAAATCAAGAGGCTACTGTTTCGGTAAATTGCTTTTTGGATTCCGGAATAAAAAACAATGATTCTAACTGGGATGATGATTTTTGGAAAACTACGCTAGTTGAATCCAATGAAAATAAAGCCTTTATTTCAGCACAAACCATGAAGACAGCGTTTAAAACCTGCACTTTTATGGGAGTTGAGCTATTTGTAGATCATAAACAACATCATCAAGCACATAGCGTTGAAGAAAGTGACACTTATGTAGCGCACCATTACGAACTCGATTTGAACGAGAATCAACAGTTAACTGTTTTTAAATATGGAGGGTATGTAGTAGCGGGTAATCATCCAGACAAAACGGTTGAAGATGCTGCAAAAAAGGCGGTAAATACAGCCTTATCCATTGGTTTTGATAGTTTACTAGAAGATCAGATTAAAGCTTGGGAACTTATATGGGCTTCAAGTGATATTGTGATAAATGGGGACGTAAAGGCGCAGCAAGGAATTCGTTTTAATGTATTCCAACTCAATCAAACCTACTCAGGCAAAGATGCACGTCTAAATATAGGACCTAAAGGTTTTACCGGAGAGAAATATGGAGGAAGTACCTATTGGGACACCGAGGCGTATTGTATTCCATTTTATATGGCTACTAAAAGTGAAGAAGTGGCTAGAAATTTACTTCAATACCGATATAATCAACTAGATCGTGCCATTGAAAATGCTGAAAAGTTAGGATTTAAAAATGGAGCTGCGTTATATCCTATGGTTACCATGAACGGAGAAGAATGTCATAATGAATGGGAAATTACCTTTGAGGAGATTCATCGAAATGGAGCTATTGCATTCGCAATTTTTAATTATTATCGATACACAGGAGATTATTCGTACATCCCTGAAGCCGGTTTAGAAGTTTTGATTGCTATCGCACGTTTTTGGCATCAACGCGCTACCTATTCTACCCAAAGAAATGCGTATGTGATTTTAGGGGTAACTGGACCAAATGAATATGAAAATAATGTCAATAATAATTTTTACACTAACTATATTGCAAAGTGGTGTATTAATTATACCCTTGAGCAAATTCAGAAAGTAAAAGATGGTTATCCTGAAGATTACAGCAGAATTATGGGAGTTACTAAACTCAAAACTGCTGAACAACACCTATGGAAGGAAGTGGCAGATCATATGTATTTCCCATTTGATCAGGAAAAAAACATCTATTTACAACAAGATGGGTTTCTTGATAAGGAACTCATAACCGTTGACCAATTGAGTAAAGAACAGCGTCCAATCAATCAAAAATGGAGTTGGGACCGTATCTTAAGATCACCTTATATCAAACAAGCCGATGTGCTCCAAGGATTTTATTTCTTTGAAGATCACTTTGATATAGAAACACTGGAACGTCATTTCGATTTTTATGAACCGTTTACGGTACATGAGTCCTCTTTGTCTCCTTGCGTACATTCCATTCAAGCAGCTAAATTAGATCGTATGGATCAGGCCTATGCTTTTTACTTAAGAACCTCACGATTGGATCTAGACGATTATAATAAAGAAGTAGAAGAAGGATTGCATATTACCTCTATGGCTGGAACCTGGATGAGTATTGTTGAAGGGTTCGCCGGAATGAGAATAGTAGATGATAAGCTTTCTTTTGTCCCTAAAATTCCAAAGGAATGGGAGTCATACTCATTTAAAATCAATTTTAGACATCGAATTTTAACTCTAAGCATCAGTAAGAATGAACTTAAAGTGAATTTATCTGGCACTAATCCAATGTCTATTAGAGTAAATGCTGAACGCATAGTTCTTAATCCAGGTGAAGATACCATAATAGCACTTTAAGATGAAGCATTTGCTACTTAGTATCATATTAATTAATTTAATTTCTTGTTCTGAAATGAACCAAACTCCAACTAAAATAGCTCCAATTTCAAAGGAGCGTATCGCTAATGCGGTTATATATGAAGCAAATATCAGACAGTATTCTCCTCAAGGAAGTTTTGAAGCTTTTACAGCAGATCTTCCCAAGATCAAAGAACTTGGAGTAGATATCATCTGGTTAATGCCAATTTATCCAATTTCAACAACTAAAAGCAAAGGAAGTTTAGGCTCTTATTATGCAGTTTCTGATTATCAAAAGGTCAATCCTGAATTTGGAGATCTAGATGATGTGAAAACCCTTATTGATAGTGCTCATAAATTGGATATGTACGTCATATTGGATTGGGTTCCCAATCATACGGGTTGGGATCATGTGTGGTTGCAACAACATCCTGAATGGTACACCAAAGATGAGCAAGGCAATCCTACACATCCGATCGGTACCGATTGGACTGATACAGCTGATTTAAATTATGACAATCACGATATGAGAGCTCAAATGCTTGAGGATTTGAAGTATTGGATTAAGGAGGTAGGAATTGATGGTTATCGTTGTGATATGGCAGGGATGGTTCCAACCGATTTCTGGGAGCATACCATTCCAGAACTTAGAGCACTAAAACCTATTTTCATGCTAGCAGAAGCATGGGAGCCTCATTTAATACAAGCTGGTTTTAATATGGTGTACGGATGGGAAACCCATCATTTGTCAAATGACATTTCCAATGGACATAAGCCTATCGATGATTTTAGAAGACGTATGGAGGATGTAAAACATCAGTATGCTCCTGAGGCTATTTTGATGAACTTCACGTCAAATCACGATGAAAATTCATGGAATGGATCAGCTCCTGAACGTTTAAATGATGCGTTAGAACTGGCTGCTGCATTGATGTATACCGTTGCTGGAATGCCTCTTATTTACAGTGGTCAAGAATACGATCTTGACCGAAGGTTGTTGTTTTTCGAAAAAGATAGTATCGACCGCACCAAAGGGCGTATGTTTGAGGTGTATAAGCAATTAGGTCAGCTTAAAAAATCAACAAAGGCTCTTGATACTGGAGTCGATGCTGCCTCTTATCAAAATTTAAATAATTCAGCTTCTGATAAAATTCTTTCTTTTGTTAGACAAAAGGATGAAGATCAACTTGTTTATATGGGTAATTTCAGTAATGAAGCAGTTTCATTTTCTGTAGATTACACAGGTATTTTAATTGATTTTTACACCGGCAAGCAAGTGGATTTAACACAAGAACTTGTATTAGCTCCCAAAGCCTACCTAATTTTACTCAACAATTAATCATGAAAAAGGCGTATCTTTTAGTTTTATTTATTTGTATATCCGCTATGAGTTACGCCCAATCTACTTTTAAAATAATTGCTCATAGAGGAGCCATGGGGTATGAGATGCAAAACTCCATCAACTCATTTAAAAAGGCTTTAGAACTCAATGCAGCAATGATTGAATTGGATGTATTTGTACTTCCTACAGGAGAGTTGGTTGTTTTTCATGATGAGGAACTTGATGCACTTAGTGATGGTCGTGGGCCTATAGAATCATATCCGTATCACAAACTTCAAGAGGTCCGGCTTAATGACGGTCAATCTATACCGCTTCTAAGTGAAGTCTTGGATTTATGTGCTTCAAAAACAGCTATTAATATCGAGCTTAAAGGTGCCCATACGGCTCAACCCGTACAGGAATTATTGACGGATTATTTCAATAGCGGACTTCTTCAAATAGATCAAGTATTAATCTCAAGTTTTAAGTGGGAGGAACTCGAATTGACCAGAGCATTAAACAATAAAATACCAATAGGTATATTAACAGATCAAGATCCTCTTAAGGCTATTGAAATAGCAAAGCGATTAAGCGCTGTTTCCATTAATCCTTATTATAAAACCCTAGATCAAAAAAAGGTTGATTTGATTCATGCAAATGGATTTCAACTCTATGCCTGGACGGTAAACGATATAGGTGATCTTCAAAAGATGAAGGATATGGGGGTTGATGGAGTCTTCTGTAATTATCCTGATCGTGGAACAGAGTTACACCGATGAGTACTAGGTACGACCTGATCATTATTGGAGGTGGGGCAGCTGGATTTTATGCTGGAATACACTATGCAACAGCTAGACCTCATGCCTCTGTCCTGATTTTAGAACAGGGAACCTCTTTTTTGTCAAAGGTGAAGGTATCTGGAGGAGGTCGTTGTAATGTGACCAATTACACGATAGACCCCATAGACCTTGTCAAGAACTATCCAAGAGGTCATAAAGAGTTATTGGGTCCTTTTTATCAATATGGACCTTTAGATACCATTGCTTTTTTTGAGTCCCATGGTATTGAACTTAAAGTAGAGGATAACGGGAGAATGTTTCCTGTTTCTAATAGTTCCTCAAGTATTGTTAATTTATTAGAGACCCTTGCACAAGAACTTCAGGTGGAATTAAAAACTTCAAGTGGGGTCAAATCGATTTCCAATAGCAGCTCCTCATGGATCGTTTCTACAAATCATCAGGAATATAGTGCCGCCAAGTTATTAATCGCTTCTGGATCAAGTAAGTTCATTTGGAATCAGTTAGCGTCTTTAGGTATTCCCATAATTGCCCCGGTCCCTTCGTTATTTACCTTTAAAGTTAGTCAGCACCCTATGGGACATCTATCGGGTTTAAGTGCTCAGGTGGAGTTACGCATTGATATTGCTCATAACTCAAAACCCATTAATTCATCGGGTCCTTTACTTATTACGCATCAAGGATTTAGTGGACCTGCTGTATTGGAATGCTCTGCATGGGGAGCTTTAGCGTTACATCAACTCAATTATCAATTTGATTTAAAAATAGATTGGTTACCAAACTATTCCAAGGAGGAACTCAATAATACCTTTAAAGAATTGAGGATTAATTCTGGGACAAAGTCCATGGGTACTATTGATTTCATTGACCTGCCTAAGCGACTTTGGGAATATTTTCTTCAATCTGCAGGAATTGAGAAGCAGCAGCAATGGGCTCAACTTTCCAAGGTTCAACTCAGCAATTTAATTGCTTCTTTAAAAGAAAGTTCGCTAGCTGTGGACGGAAAGTCAACCTTTAAAGAAGAATTTGTGTCTGCTGGTGGAGTTGATTTAAAATCTGTCAACTTTAAAACCATGGAATCAAGAATTCATCCAGGTTTATACTTTGCTGGAGAGGTTTTAAATATCGATGCGATTACAGGAGGCTATAATTTTCAAAATGCATGGACTACCGCATATATCGCTAGTAGTGCTTTAGCAGAAAACTACTAAGCTTTGTTATGGGACCCATCACAGAATAAAGGATCCTGTGTTTTACCACAACTACAAAAATTACAAACACTTTTAGTAGCTAAAACACGACCTTCTTCATCTCTGATTTCAACTTCTCCTTCTATTCGTATTTGACCGTTATTTTTTTTTATGATAATTACTTTATCGCTCATTATTTAATCATTTTTAAATTGATAATTTCTTGTTTAGTTAGAGGTCTCCAATGCCCTCTTGGAAGATCTTTTTTGGTCAGTCCTGCATAAACCACTCGATCTAAGTTTACGATTTCATATTCCATTTTTTCAAAGATTCGTCTGACTAAATTCTTTCGAGTCGAACGTATTTCTATTCCAATTTCTTTTCTAGGAGCCTTATCAATATAACTTACTTCATGCACCTTGACTAATTTTCCATCCAATGCAATTCCTTCTTTAAGGGCATCCATATCTTCCTGAGAAAAAGTTCGATCTAAGGTTAGATGATAAATTTTTGAAAATCCACTTTTAGGAGCAGAGATTTTTTTAATCAGTTCACCATCATTGGTGAATATCATTAACCCTGAGGAACTTTTGTTGAGACGTTCAATGGGATTTAATGGAGCATTACTAGCGTTAGCGATGAGTTGTAGTGCTGACCTTCTTCCAGATTCATCTCTGTTAACTGTATCAAAGTCCTTAGGTTTATTGAGTAAAATATACTCCATTTTCACCGGGTTGAGAAGTTTTCCATCAAAACGTACTTCCTCGCCTGGTTGCACCTTATAACCCATTGAAGTAATCGATTTTCCATTGACGGTAACCGATCCAGCCTCAATATAAATATCGGCTTCTCTTCTTGAACAAACCCCAGAATTAGAAAGGTATTTATTTAAGCGTATACCACTGCTTTCATTGGAAGCAGATTTTTTTGGTGATCCAATGGGAGTATTCTTGCGTCGTTTCATGAGACTTAATTTGTGGCAAAGGTAATCAGAAGTTGTTGAATAAACTATCTAAATGAAAGCTCAGAAGTTAAAACCGCTGTATCTATTAGCATAATACTAAAAACACCCAAAATTAAAATGGTTTTAAGCAGGTTGTGAAGTAGGGTATAGTCATTCTTAGATTTGGAATAATACATCCAAACAATTGATGCTACTATTAACGTATTTGCTGCAAGAAAATACCATTTCATCAATCCAATTTGTTCAGAATTATACAGTAAATAGGAAGGGATAAAACTGAATACACTTAATACACTAATCCAGTGTTTAGAAGCCTTAAGTCCATAGCGTACCGGAAGCGTTTGATAGTTGAGGCTAAGATCTCCAGCGAGGTTTTCCATGTCTTTCATCAGTTCTCGAATCAAGAGTAGTATAAAAAGATAAATGGCATGTAAAACTATATAAAAATTGAGGTTAGCATAATAAACAAATACAGGAAAAAATGGGGTGATAGCGAGTACTGCAGCCATTAAATTTCCAATATAGAGGATCTTTTTTAATTTGTGGGAATAGAGCCAAATACCGAAGCTATAAGCACTAAAAAAGATAACGGCTCTAAATGAAATAGCAGCAGCAATTATTATAGCTGAGAAGTTAAAAATCACATAGGCGTTGATTTTAGCTCGTTGTGATATGTTTTTGTCTAAAAGAGTCTTATAGGGTTTATTGATCAGGTCTTTTTCCCAGTCGTAAAAGTTATTGATGATATATCCTGCAGCAATTACTAGGGAAGTACAAACAATAAGTAAAAACACATTGAAATCAAATAAGAGCTCCATCAAGGATTTTTCAGGCGCTAGTATATAAATAGCACTTAGGTATTGAGCAAAAATGATTAAAATGATATTATATCCCCTTAAGACTGAAAAAAAAGCAAGGCCTTTAATCAGATTTAATTTAAGGTTAGAAGGATTCATCTTAGAA
>Ga0181561_10002095_pt1 | contig 17698 bp, 9 predicted proteins | sample 011ome_19_FD_133760 | JGI IMG/M metagenome (GOLD analysis project Ga0181561, IMG submission 133760) | Coastal salt marsh microbial communities from the Groves Creek Marsh, Skidaway Island, Georgia - 011510BT metaG (megahit assembly) | ecosystem: Environmental > Aquatic > Marine > Intertidal zone...
CGCGCACGCGAGAAGCACGCTAGAGGTCGAAGCGGAGGGAAGCGAGAGACACGAGCGAAGCGTACTCGATGGCATGGAATATTTACAAGTCGAGCTCGACGAGTTACGTTTGCAGCTCGCTCGTCGTCATCGCGTACTCTTCTTAAGCTCAGGGCAGGCTCAAGAGCTCACCGATCGCAAGAAGCAGATAATCGGTGAGCTTGAGACTCAGTATGAATCACTGAGCGACGAACACAGGTCGCTGTTGGCGCATCTCACGACCCTGCAGCAAGACGCACACGCGGCGATAATGGATTTGAACCATCGCGAGCAGCGTCTCGACCACTTACGAAGCCGTTACGATGTCGTTCGAGCGAAGTCGCCGTACGGGGAAGGCGTGGCAATCGACGAACAAAAAGACATCTATGCCATCATAGAACGGCAGCGCGATGAGCTCGTAGTCGAGCGCAAGGAGTTGAGTGGGCTTATCCATTCCGCCGAGTGTGAAGTTGAATCGATGCGTCAAATCCTCGAAGACGCCGAACTTTCGAATTCGAGTCTTCGCGCGAAGCTCGTGCATCCCACGAAAGATGTTAAAGGCGCTTCGCGTGAGGAATGGATGAAAACCGAGGCAGCGTTGGAGAAACTACAAACCGAGAACGATGCGTTGGTGCGTATGCGCGAACGCGCGGCAGAATTATCAAACGCTCTCACAAAACCCAAGACGACGCTCGCGAATGCAGTAGATGAGCACAATGCTCTATCGAATGATGTTGATGCCGCGCAACACACACATGATTCCGCGATGCGGAAGTACAAGTCTCAGAAATCCAAGCTGCGAAGGTCCAGAACCGCCGCCGAGAGTGCCGTCGCGGCGTACCGCGCCGCGATCGGGCTTACCTCGGAGGATCCAGTCACGGTCGCGGAACAGCGCGTTCGCGCGCAACGATTGAAGGAGTCAATTCACAAAGCGAACGAGATCGTGCGCGGATCTGTGACGTCGCAAGCCCTCAAAACTGTTCCTGATTCAGACGCTTCATCCATCGCGCTCAGCCCGACGAGTTCGCTCACCTCCTTCTTCACCTTCGCATCGTCCACGACGTGCTCGAGCGTCGCGAGCGTGTCTAGCGTGTCTAGTAGCCCAACGAGCGCGGGTTCGTCCGTCGTCGTCGCTGACGCATGAGCGTATAGTGCTCACATCTTTCGATGGTTGTTATGAAAGACGAATTTTCACCTTCCAGCAAAGGAAAAACGCTCCAAACGAACGCGGTCGTCATTATCACGCACGACGCAAACGACGCCGCGACAATCGCGCGCGAGAGCCTTCCGACACCATGGCGCAAATGGTACGTTTGGCAACACGCTCGTGCGCTCGTGCGACGCTGCGCGCGCGCGCCGACATCGCACGCGCGCGGTGGTGTCGATCGCGTGCGCGGTTCGAGCGTTTTTCTCGTACTTTTCCACGCGCGCGTCTCGTGTGACTCGACTGACGCCGCGTCGGCGACGCGCAGGAGGCGATCATGAAAAAACGCCAAGACGCGATCTCGGCGGCGTACGAGGCGCAGTGGAACGGGGGTAAGGGCTCGCATCATCCCGATTACCGCCCCAACGCTTCGGGCCCAGACGTCGTCAAGGCGTCTCGCGAGACCGAGGAACTCTTGATGGCGATTCAAAAGAACGACTTGAAACTGATTTATAACAAAATTGAAGAGGGCGCGGACGTCAACTTTGTCTTCGGTTCGGCGTATGGTTGCGACGAAGGGTACACGCCTCTGATGAGCGCGTGTCATCGAGGACGGTTGGAGGCCGCCAAGGCGCTGCTGCGGTCGGGTGCCGATCCGAATTTCATCAACTCGAACGGCGACGCGACTATATTTTGGGCGATCGACGGTGGTCCGGAGCTCGTCAAGTTACTGTACGACTACGGCGCAGATTTGAACGTGCGAACGGCGAAGGACGCGACGCCGCTCTCGTACGCTCGAGCGATGGGCAAATACGGGCTCGTCGACGAGAAGGGCATTTATCCGGAAGATGTCTTGAAGTTCTACGGTGCAAATGAAATCGGAAGTGAACCACCGTGTCATGGCACTCGCTCGCCGCGAGAATCGTTCGATATCTCCGCATCAAACTTCTCGCGCGATCGTGGCAGTTACCAAAACGAGCCCGAGCACCCGTAGGCACCGACTCGGTCTCGCGCTTTCAATCAAACGCACCTTCTTCGTCCACAAAAACGTTGAGCTCGTTTAACACATCACGCGCGGTAGCGGCTCGTTCGTAATCTTCGTCCAGAACAAAGTTTTCGTACGCCAACATCCAGAATCCAGGCGAGCGATCTCGAATCGATCCGGGAAGGGCGCCATCTATCATCCGAGCGATCGCTTGCGAACCCGCGTTTTGACTCCGCAGCCGATTCACAAAGTCATCGACAGTATCACGTTTGTTCATTCGCAGCGCGCGTTCCTCGCGAACAGAACACGCGAGCATGACTCTGAGGGTTAATACGTGGTCGAGTACTCGGGTTTCTCGAGAGATCAAGGTGTGAGTCAAAATCCAAACCTCTTCATCCTTACGCGCGTTACGTTTCAGCACGATCTCTCTTTCTGCGCGATAGACATGTGACGCGAGAAGCGCACCACCGAACGTGAACGCAGCGCGTCGCAAGCACGCCATTCCGGGCGTGTACGTCAATCGCCAGGAACCGTCAAAGCACAAGCGATCCACCGCACTCGAGCTCAAGTACAACGCCGGTGACTGGCGCGGATCGATCGCCTCTCGCAACGCCTGAAACACCGGAACGTTCGATTCGTCGTACGTGTCAACGTCGCTGTCCGTCATCAGCGCGCTCGCCAAGACGGGGAGCTTTTTCGAGAGCTTCGCTCGCAATCCGTCGGCGTCGACTGAAATCGAGCACGTCAAAATTTGAGGAGCGAGCGTCCAATCCCGGCTCGCGAGCCCCCCAGATCCCTTGCGCTTACGACGAAGCACGTGCACGATTCGCACCAGCGCCCGTTCATCGCTCTCCGTCTCCGCGAAAATCGGGAACACTCTATCGGACCCGTCGATCACTCGCAGCACGAGACTTCTCGACCGCGCCTCCACGCGGTCGACGACGCAACGCGTCCACGCCTCTTCCTCGCCCGCTCCCGCGCGCGCCGCCTTGGACGAGAGATACGTCCTGTTCAGCGTCCGCGCCGCGTCGTCGCGCGGTCCCACGACGGCGACGTCTCGCGCCGCGCGCGTCGTCTTCGTCCCGGTCCTCATCCGTCGGCGTCCGCCTCGCGGCTCCACCGCGCACCGCGGTCCCCGTCCCGCCCGCGCGTCGATCGCGACGCGTCGCATGTTTCGCTCTCGCGCTCTCGCGCGCCGTCGCGTCGCGCGTCGTCGCGTCGCGTCGCGTCGCCACCGCGCGCGCGCGACCGCGCGCGTCGACGCGTCTCGACGCGCCGAAAACGTCGTTTCGTTTTCATCGCTGTTTGTATTTTAAAATACGCGATGCACGCGCATCACGCACTCAAGACACTCTAAGAACCATCACCGCGTGATTTATGTGAACGACGCCCGCTCCGCCGCGCGATCGCCGGTCGCCGGTCGACCGGAGACGGCGCGCGCGCGTCGACACACGCGCGCACGGCGTCGCGCGCGCGCGACGACGCGCGGGACGACGCGCGGGACGCGCGCGCGTCGATCGCCGACGCCGACGCGGCGAGATGTCGCGGTACGGCGTCGATGAAGCGATCGGCGGACTCCTCGACGACGCGCTGATCGGCGTCGATCGTCGCGCGCGCGCGGTCGAAGCGGCGTCGGTCGCGCCGACGCCGCGCTACGGCGGGTCGCTGAGCGAAGACGACGACGACGTGCCGCTCGCCGCGCGCGTGGGCGTTGGGAAACGAGCGAGAGAGCGGGAAGAGACGAACGGGGTGGGACGGGGACGCACGGCGTGGGGATCCTTCGTCGCCGGACAGTTGCCGGGACGAGCGGTGAGCGAGACGTTCGACGTGGACGAAGAAGGACGGCGCGTCTCGACGGAAGCGCCCGCGGGGTGGGATGAGCTGTGTCGGAAGGAGTTTGATGGGAAAAAATCGGCGCGGGGCGCGGTCATGGACTGGTATTGCTCCACGAGCGCGTGCTCGGCGCGATTGATCGTCGATAAGTGGCAGGAGAGCAAAGTGCGGTACGTGTTGCGGTGCTGCCGATCGTTGCCGAAGAGACAAGATAAAAACAACGCAAAGTTAGTGCAGCAGATACAAAAACGGTGTTCGATGGCGGTGTGTTTGCGATACAACAGAGACCAAAACTGTTGGCTCGTCGCCGAAAGCGAGAGCTCGCCGCGACACTCAGCCTTGTGCGAGGACCACGTTCGCCCCAACGTGTCCTCCGCGCTGTTCGCGCAGCATCTCGATGGGATCGAGAAGGTCCCCATCGAGTTCCGCGCCGAATTCGTAGCGCGGCGCTTGAAAGAGAGCGGTCTCAAAGTCACTTCGGGTACGAAGCAGCGCGCCGTGAGCCTCGCGCTCGAGCGCGCCGAACGAGCGTCCGCCGACGCGCCGCGCGCGTCGCTCGCGTAGCGCTTCGCCGCAATATTTCCTCGACGCACCGTCCTATCGCCTTGATAATCAACGAAACATAGTCACGCCCGGCCCGTCGACGTCGCGCGTCGCCCGTCGCCCCGTCGCCGCGCCCGAGACCGACCGCACAGCGCGACGTTCCCCCGCGCGCGCGATGCCTTCGCGTCCCGGCGCGGCGTCCTCCGACTCGGACGCCGACGACGACGCCTTCGTAAAATTTGTCCGCGAGCACGTGTCGAACGCGATGCGCGCGCGACGCGCGTCCGCGAGCGACGACGACGACGACGCGCGCGCGCGCGACGAATCGCCGCCGCGCGAACGGGAAGACGAAACGAATGTCGACGAGAATGACGACCCAGTGACGCCCGTGCGGCTGAACGGCGCGCGAGCGACGACGGTGCGGTCGGAGGCGGAACGCGTGATGTCATCCGCGCGGGCGTCGGCGCGGAAAATGCGCGTGGAGACGGAGACGAGCGCGTCGAGGATGAAGATGAGCGAAACGGCGAGACGCGCCGAGGCGAGCGCGCGAAGGTTGGCGACGACGATGGCGACGACGTCGGCGACGAGGAAGAGTTTGGTGATGGTGGGAGACGGCGATGATGATGACGACGTGCGAACGCCGGTGAGAGTCGGACACGGGGGGATTGGGACGTTGAGGTCGACGCATATGATGGAGGACGCGGAGACGCGAGCGGCGAGGCAAAGGGAGACGACGACGACGACGACGACGATGACGGTGCGAAGGGCGTCGATGACGCCACCGCAGGCGTTGAGGATGTCGTTGATGTCGCCGAAACCGCCGACGACGGTGAGAGTGGCGTCGTCGTCGACGATGGATGTGGACGCGCGCGCGCTCGTCGTCGCCGGGGGAATGAACGCGAAAGCCGTCGAGTTCGAGGTGGAGCAACTTCGCGCCAAGGTGACGGCGATCCAGCGCGATCTTGAGGCGATGGCGATCGAGAAACAAACGTGGCTGAACGAACGCGTGCGCATGGGTGCGATGATTTCTGCCACGGAGGAAGACCTCAAGACGACTGAAGCGCGAATGTCGAAGACGGAGAGCCGTTTGATGGCGATGACGAAGCAACGCGACGAGGCGCTGGACGAGACTGAACGCTTGCAAGAAGCACTCGCGAACGCGAGGCGCGAGCACGAGTCGGCGCTGAAGGCAGCTGGCGAAGAGTATGCATCAGAGTCGACCAAGCTAGAGTTTTCCGTGCGGGATTACTCGATTAAAATTGAGCGCTTGGAGATGTCACTGCAAGAGACGGAGACGAAGATTCACGCCGACGAGTCGACCATACAGAACTTGGAGGCGAGTCTGGCGGCGTCTGCAACGGATTTGAGAGATGCGAACGCCAAACTTGAAAATTATCAAGTCGCACAGGCCACGATGGAGGGCGAAGCGGAAAATTTCAAGCTCGAAATCGCGCGTCTCAGCGAGGCGTTGGCGACGAGCGAGGAGAAAATCGTCGCCGCCGTGGCGGAGTTCCAAGCCCAACAGACGAAGCAAAACGAAAAATCGAGCCAGTTTGAGATTTTAGAGAGCGAGAACGCAAGATTGAAAGAAGATATCGTTCGTCTGAACGAGACCGTGACGATGACGAATAGTACGATGTTGCAGAAGGATGCAGCAATCGACGCTGCGCAGGCAGAGACAGAACGCGCGCGCGTCGAGCGAGGCGAAGTCGCGGACGAGGTTATAAAGTTGCGCGCTGAAATCATCGCGCGAGAGAGCGTGATCGAGAACGAAAAGAGGATAAAAGAAGAAACTATCGTTGCTCTCGAGGACACTCGCGCGGCGTTGCAAACGAAGACTTCCGAATGTCGAAACTTTGAAACTGAGCTGGAATCGTTGAAGGTTGAAATGTCCACGCTTCGCATCAAACTCGAAAAGGAGAGCAAAAAGGCCATGACGACGGAGGAAAAGTCGGAGTCAGCGAAGGAAGCCTTCGCCGCGCGTTTGGCTGCGGCGGCTGAGAAACAAGCAGGATTCCAAGGAAGAATGCTCGAAATGAAATCAAGTCTCGAGGCGGAAAAGAAAAAGCTCGAAGCGCAAGCGCGCGCTGAAATCGAGAGCGGCACCGCGGAGTTGAAGAGTCTTCGGCAAAAGTTGGCCGAGAAAGAAGCCGCGTACGAAGCCGTCTCTCAGAACGCAATTCTTTTCGAGGAAAAGCTTGAAGTCACTCTCGAACAACTGAGCGAAGCGAAGAGCGCGCTGTCGGATTTGAAGAGTAAGCTCGCCGAGAAGGAATTTTCCAATGTCGAGTTCTCTCACCTGAACGAAGAGCTTCAAGCCGCGAACGCTAAACTAAAACTCATGGAGGTCGAACGTTCAGAGCACGTTTTAGAACTTAAGAGTGCGAGAAAAGAGGTTTTGTCGTTAGAAGGGAAAGTAGCGGGCTTGGAAACCGCCGCAGATTTGGCCGGATCGGAGACAGAAGAGCTGAGAAAAAAGCTGCACGTCGCTGAGCAAGAAATTTCATCGATGGCGGATGAGCACGAACTTGAATCTTCCATGGCGGCAAAGGCTAACATGATCGCCAATTCGCAAGTCACAAAGTTGGAAAAGCAAGTTGGCTTTTTGAACAAGGAGATTGAAATTTTGCGAGAGAAAAATGCGTCCTCTGCGAAGGTTGAGCGCGACCGCGACTCGTCGTCCGCCGTCGTCGCTGAATTGCATAGAAAGTTAGAGGCGGCTGAAAGTCGAATAGTCGAACTCGCCAAGGAACTGGGAGAGTGGAAGGCGAGCGCAGAGGAGAGTAAGAAGTCACTGGACGAAAGCGAGCGGCGTTTGAAGGCTGAATGCGAAGTGCGAGTCACGGTGGAGACTGAACTCGAAGAAGTGCGACGTCAATTTGCCGCGGCGGAATCTCGAGTGTACGAAGTGAATACCGAACTGCTTTTGCTGAACAAAGAGTTGGAAAAGGAAAAAGTCGCTTCGAAAAAGCATTCAAAGACGGATGCAGGCGAGTTGAGGGAAGCCAAGGCTTCGTGCGATGCGGCGTTGGCGAAAGTGAAAGACTTGACCATAGACTTGACGAAAGTCACCGCCGAGCGAGATTTGCTCCAGCAGTCAATCACGAGCATGGAGAAACGTTTAGAACTTGAACGCTTGGCGTTTGCCGCGCAAGTGAAGAATGCTGTGAAAAATGCGGTGCAGTCGAAGGATAAAGAGATGTTGGTGATTCGTAAAGAGCTTGATACTATTCGACAAATGTCTGCGAGCGGCGATCACGCCAGCGAGGCGTTGAGCAAAGCGCTGGATGATAAACAACACGAGTTATCACAAGCTCGAGAATCAATTTCCGAGCTTCGAGCCAACTATACGAGCTTGCAGCATCAATTAGAGCACGCGAACGAGTTGCTCGCCACCGCTAGACGTGACGCGTCGATGACGCAGGAGGGCGACTACGACGAATTACGCAAAGTACGCGCTGAGCGAGACGAAGCGAAGAGCATGACGCGCGACTTAGAGTCGCAACTCTCCGATGCCGTCGCGGCGAAAGTTTGGCTGGAAAAACACTCCGCCGCGACGGAAGCTGAATTGAAAGCGTCCAAGGAAGCCCTGGCGGCGGCGAATAAGATGAGCGAACACGCTCGGACGCAGCTCGCTCGCTATCAAAATAACAGCCCTTCATTGATTTCACCGAAGAAGAGCAGATCGTTTGGGTCGCCACTCATGCAAACGCAGTTGGCGTCTCCGTTAAAATGGTTCTCTCGACAAACGAACAGAACGGTGGCGCGCACGCCGCCAAACAACTTGTTCAATAAGTTCACCTTGGCGACGCCGACGGCACCGACGCGAACGCCAGGTGGTTCGTGGCGCGTGCCTTCGCGTCCAGAGACACTCAACGAAGCCGTACAAATGCTCGTCACGTTCTTCATCATCGTTTCGGTCGTCTTGCTGTTCCTCACCCTCACCGCGATGTTCGCCCCGAACGAAACGCTCAGACGCATTTCAGTCTTACCGCCGAGTGATTCGACGTCGTGCGGCGTGCTCTATCGCTTTAACGATTTACTCCTCGAAATCGGACACGGACTGATCCGTCGCGAGTATCGTTCGCTTTGCGCCGGGCACCCTCCGAGTTAGTCGGTACAACAACGTGTGTAAAATACAAAATCCCTACTGTACCCCTACGTCGTCAGTCTATGAAGTACAAGTCGCGCTTCAGCTCCATCTTATAGCACAACCAGCACAAAAACTTAAACGGCACCTCCGTCCCTCCCTTCTTGAACACGTAACACTTCCTCGGCACGATCACCTGCACGTGCGTCTCCTCCAGAATGTCCCTCACGAACGCCGCGTGCAGGACTCCCAGCGGCAGCAACAAACAAAACGGCACCTCCGCGTCTCGCAGCGCCTTCAATATCCGTTCCTTCATCCCTTTCCCCGTGTACGGCGGATTATCCACCACCGCATCCAGCGACCGCACGAACACGCCGTCTCGCACGCGTTCAAAGAAATCCGCCCGTCTGTGCACCACGCGTTCGAATCCCGCGCTTCGCATCCGCCGTCCCGCGTCGCCGTCGTACACGAACGGCGCCCACAATTTCTTCTTCGCGTACCCGTTCCGCTCGAGCACGCCGAACAGCGACGCCCACGTGCGCTCGCTCGTCGCCCACTCGTCGTCCGCGCGCGACATCGCGCCGTCGGCGGCGCCGTATCGTCCGAACGCGCCCGCGCGCGCGACGACCGCGTCGTCATCCTCGCCGCGCTCGTCCGCGCGCGCGGCGGGCGGCGGCGGCAGCCTCGCGCGCTTGCGCTTGGCGCGGTTCTTCGCCGCGGCGCGCGACGACGCCGACGACGCGACGTCGCGCGGCATCGAGTGCGGCATCGCGCGCACTTCGCGTCGTGCATGCGACGACGCGCGCTCGGCGCGAGCGTCGCGCGCGCGATCGAGGCGTGGCGCGCGATGCCGGCGGGCGCGCGCGCGGCGAGCGCGGTCCCGGCGGCGCGCGCGCGGTGCGAGCGACGCGAACTCGGGACGCCGCGCGCCGATTCGATTCGAACGAGACGCGCGCGTTACCGCGCCGGCGCGCGCGCGCGCGCGATCGGTGACGCGCGAAGCGATGACGTGGACGATGGAGAGGCGCGGCGCGCGCGGGGAGGGGACGGAGGCGCGAGCGCGAGCGGACGAGGGACGACGCGCGGGTTCGCGGCGAACGGCGTCGAGCGGTTGAGCGCGAGCGAGGCGGCGCGCGAGTTGGCTCGATTGGACGCCGAGCTCGCGATGCACGATGGAAAGTATTACAACGACGCGGAACCGGTGATAAGCGATTCGGAGTACGATGGGATGCGGGCGAGGTACGATGCGATCGCGGCGGCGCATCCGACGGCGGCGAAGGCGGGCGGCGCTCGCGCGCGCGTGGGGGCGACGCCGGACGGAGCGAGTGGGCTGGAAAAGATCGCGCACGCGGTTCCGATGCGGTCGTTGGGGAATGCGTTCGACGTGGGGCAGGTGGAGGCGTTCATGAAGCGCGTTGAGAAGTTGAGAGGGGAGACGGAGGGCGAGGCCGCGACGACGACGGCGATTGAATATTGCGCCGAGCCGAAAGTCGACGGCGCCTCCGCGAGCTTGCGATACGAGAACGGTGAGTTGGTGTACGCGGTGTCGAGAGGGGACGGTGAGATGGGAGAAGACGTCACGCGACACCTCATCGGCGCTCGGGGCGTGCCGATGAAGTTGGCGGAGCCGTACCCGGCGGTGTTGGAGATTCGCGGCGAAGTGCACGTGGCCGATGAAGATTTTCAACGAGTGAACGCTGAGCGCGCGGCGACTGGTTTGCGCGTCTTCAAAAACGCTCGGAACGCCGCGGCGGGAGCGATGCGAACGCTCGTCGTCGACGATAATCAAATGCCGTTGCGTTTTTTGGCGTACGGTTGGGGCGCCGTCGGCGCGTCAAACGAGGAGACAAACGCTCCGTGGCGGACGCAGAGCGAGTTCTTGAGTGCGTTCTTGCCAGCGCAAGGCTTTGACGCCGTACCATTTTTAGGCGTGGCGAAAACCATCGGCGAGCTCATCGAGGCGTACGATGCTTTAGAAATAGCTCGCCCGACGATGCCGTACGAGATAGACGGCGTCGTGTACAAGGTCAACTCGGTCGAACTTCAAACCGCGCTCGGCGCGGATGCGAGGCAACCTCGATGGGCGATAGCGCATAAATTCACAGCGATGAGCGCCGTGACGACGCTTCGCGCCATCGAAATTCAGGTCGGGCGCACGGGCGCGCTGACGCCCGTGGCGTTGCTCGATCCCGTCGACATCGGCGGCGCATCCATCTCGCGGGCGACATTGCACAACTTTGATGAAATCGCTCGTAAACATCTCAAGGTGGGCGCACAAGTCACCGTTGAACGCGCGGGCGATGTCATTCCCCGCGTCGTCTCGCTCGCTGGTGATGATCTCGCCGAGGCTTCGGCGTACGCCGAAGACATCAAGCCGCTCCCAGAATGGCTCCCTCCGTCCAAGTGCCCAGATTGCGGATCATCCGTCGTGCGCGCGCCTCTTTCGGCGTCGAAAACCGCGATGGGCTCTATCGTGCGATGCACTGGTGGCTTGAAGTGTCCTTCGCAATCGATGGAACGCCTGTTGCACTTTTGCGCGAGAGACGCGCTGGATATTCGCGGGTTGGCGCGCGGCACGCTCGAGACGCTGCATCGCGAAGGTGTGGTAAAGACGCCAGCTGACATCTTCACACTCGAGCGAAGATTCGGTCCGGATAGCGGTGACGCCGTTCCGACGTGGTGGCGATACGCCGGTGTGAAAAACTCGAAGGGTGAAATCAAAGACGGTTCCGACGGCTTGAAACAGAGCGCTGTCAAGTTGTTCCAAGCCATCGAACTGCGACGCCAGGGCGTGCCTTTGCACAGATTCATCTACGCTCTCGGCATTCCAAATATCGGCGCACACACCGCAAAAGTCCTCGCGACGCACTATGGGAGTTTGGCCGCGTTCAAAAAAGCCGCCCTCGCCGCCGCCAAGGGCGGTCCGGCGAGTTTAGCGCACGCCGCGTTGACGCACGTCGACGGGGTCGGTCCCGTCCTCGCGCAATCTTTGGTCGACTTTTGGGGCGAGCCCGGCAACGCGTTCATCGTGGATGAAATCATCGCCACGGGCGTCGTCGTCCTCGACGCCGACGCGTCGTCATCAAAGAATCAACCGTCTCCGCGATTCGCCGAAACCGCGTCGTCGTCGTCTGTGTCGCCCACCCCATCGCCGACGGTCCCATCTCCCGAGCCCACCGCCGATCTCCGTGGCATGAAAATCCTCTTCACCGGCACCATCGACGGCTTCTCCCGCGACGACGTCCACGACCTCATCCGCGCCGCCGGCGGCGACGTCGCCTCGACGCTCTCCCGCAAAACCGCCCTCGTCGTCGCCGGCGTCGGCGCCGGTCCATCCAAGCTCGCCAAGGCGCGCGATCTCGCCGTGCCCATCGTCGACGCCTCTCGATTCGTCTCCGCTTTGACCTCCGGTGACGGTTCTTTACCCTTGTAATCCACCCTTCCCACGGCCCTCGCGTCGTTCGCCCGCTCCGCCGCTCGCCGCGCTCGGCGACGCCTCTGGACACGTCATCGCGTCATCGTCGTCATTCCGCGCCCGTCCGCGCCGACGACTCCCGCCATGGGTCGTCGCGCGCTGCTCCGAACGCTCGCGCGAGAAACCTCGCGCGCGCTCGCCCGCGCGGACGTCGCGCGCGTCGCGCGCGCGACGCGCGACGTCGCGAACGTCGCGAAAACGAATGGATTCGCCAAGCCGTTCGACGCGAAAACCGCGACCGCGGCGACGCTGGCGACGCGCGTCGCGATGCGAGGATTCGCGGCGAACGCGGGGAAAGGCGCGAACGCGTCCGCGAAGGCGCAGGGGACGAAAGGGAAGTTTGCGGCGATGAAACCGCGCGGGAAAGGGACGAACGCGAAGGCGAAGGGCGGCGAGGGCGAGGGCGGACGCGCGAAGGATGGCGCGAAAGAAGGCGCGGAAGCGCCGAAGACGCTGGCAGAGCTGATGCGAGGACCGAGTGGACAACAGATCGCGAGCTTGGCGATGCTGGCGGTGGCGATGAGCTTGCTGAGCGCGACGCGGAGCGACGCGAGGGAGATTTCGTTTCAAGAGTTTAAGACGAAACTGCTGGAGCCCGGGCTGGTGGAACGCGTGGAGGTGTCGAATAAGAGTCAAGCCAAGGTGTACGTGAAGGCGCCGGGAGCGATGATTCGAAGCCGGCACGGCGCGGGCGATGAGTACGATTCGAGCGACATCGGGGCGCCGCCGGGGGCGAAGACGGAGGGAGGGTACAAGTTTTATTTCAACATCGGAAGCTTGGATTCGTTCGAGCGCAAGTTGGAAGAAGCGCAAGAGCTGAACGGGCAAGAGTCAAAAGATTTTGTGCCGGTGACGTACGTCAATGAAATATTTTGGCAGACGGAATTGATGCGGCTGTTGCCGACGCTCTTGTTGATCGGGGGGTGGTTGTATTTCACTCGTCGAAGCGCGGGTATGGGAGGCATGGGCGGCGGCATGGGCGGCGGCGCCGGTGGGATCTTTAACGTCGGTAAGGCGACGGTGTCGACTTTGGACAAGAACGCGAAGAATAAAGTTATGTTCAAAGACGTCGCCGGTTGCGACGAGGCGAAGCGCGAGATTATGGAGTTTGTTGACTTTTTGAAGAGTCCGAAGAAATACGAAGCCCTGGGCGCGAAAATTCCCCACGGCGCGCTTCTCGTCGGACCGCCGGGGACGGGAAAGACGCTTCTCGCGAAAGCCACCGCGGGCGAGGCTGGGGTCCCGTTTCTTTCCATTTCTGGGTCGGATTTCATGGAGATGTTTGTCGGCGTCGGCCCGTCGCGAGTTCGCGATTTGTTTGCCCAAGCGCGTCAGCAGAAGCCGTCCATCATTTTCATCGACGAAATCGACGCCATCGGTCGTCAACGTGGTCGCGGTGGCTTCGCAGGAGGCAACGATGAGCGCGAAAACACGTTGAATCAGCTTTTGGTTGAGATGGACGGTTTCGGTACCAAGGAGGGCGTCATCGTGTTGGCGGGTACGAACAGACCGGATATTCTCGACAGGGCGCTCCTGCGTCCCGGTCGATTCGATCGTCAGATCACCGTCGATCGTCCCGATATTCAAGGTCGCGAACAAATATTCCGCGTGCATCTGGCCAAGATTGCCTTGGACGGACCAGTGGATCACTACAGTGAACGTCTCGCCGCGTTGACGCCCGGCTTCGCCGGGGCGGACATCGCGAACATGTGCAACGAAGCTGCGCTCGCCGCGGCGCGTGATAACATGACCACGGTAACTCTCACACACTTCGAGTACGCCGCCGATCGCGTCATCGCGGGTTTGGAGAAGAAGTCGAAGGTTGTGAACAAGACGGAGCGTCGCACGGTGGCGTATCACGAAGCTGGACACGCCGTCGTGGGGTGGTTTTTGGAACACGCTGAGCCTTTGCTCAAGGTGTCCATCGTCCCGCGCGGTTCCGCGGCTCTAGGCTTCGCGCAGTATCTGCCGAACGAGAACCTTCTCGCCACGACGCAGCAGCTGATCGATATGATGTGCATGACGCTCGGAGGCCGCGCCGCGGAGCAAGTCATGCTCGGAAAGATTTCCACCGGGGCGCAAAACGATTTGGAAAAGGTCACGCAAATGGCGTACAACACCGTGGCCGTGTATGGCATGAACGAGAAGATCGGGTTGCTTTCGTTCCCCAAAGACGAGCAAAGCTTGAAGTCGCCGTATTCTGAGGACACGGCGAGAATGATCGATGAAGAGGTTCGCCTGCTCGTCGACACCGCGTACAAGCGCACGTTGGCGCTCGTGAAGGAGAAGAAGCACCTCGTCGAAGCCATGGCGCAAGGTTTACTCGACAAGGAGGTTTTGCAGCGCCACGATTTAGTTAAACTTCTCGGCGATCGACCCTTCGTGTCTGAAAACCCGCAAAACATTGATATTTTGAACGAAGGCTTCAAAATGCACTATCCGAAGACGGCAACGGCGCCAGAGGACGAACCCGCGGATACGGACGAGCCGGAGGACGACGAGCCCAGTCCGGCGTTTCCACTCGCGACTTAAAGAACGAAAGGAACGGATTGTTTAGTAGAAGAGATTTCGATTGTACCAATAGAGGTCACCACCGTGTAAGCATCATCACATTTCATTCACCGTTACAACTTTTTCATCGCGGCGCGTCCGCCGCCGCGCCTTCCTCCTCCTCCCCCTCCTCTTCTTCATCAGACTCCGCGCGCCTCGCACCAGGTTTCGGCACGATGACCTTCACTAACCACTCGAACAACCCTCGCGCCCGCTCGCGTTCCCCCGCCGCCGCGCGAAGCTCGCGTTCGCGAGCCTCCGCTCGTAACTGTCGCGCTCTTCGCGCCGTCTTTCCTCTCGTCTCTCCCGCCCCCGTCTCCGCCCCCGCGCCCGCCTCTCGCACCACGAGCTCATCGAATCCGGTCCTCTCGTCCAGCTCGCGATCGAACGCCATCGTCGACGAGCTTCCGAGCACGATTTCGCACGTCGTGAACACGACGTTGCCCTCCAGCACGTGTCCCCCGACGCAGTCCCCTCGCCTGTCCGCGAGCGAGACGTGCAGGTGACAGCTCGCGCCCGCGCGCGATATCGTTCCGACGAGCGAGCAGATCTCAAACTTTTGATCGGGAAGCGCCAGGACGGCGTTCGCGCCGGCGCCGAGAAACTTGTCGTGGTGGGCCAAGCGGATGTTGGCGGCGCGCAGAGAGCCGACGGCGGTGAGAATCCACGCGCTGGCGAGGTTCTGCGCGCTGCAGTACTCCAACAGGGACCGCTTCAAGTCCTGACCGGGGTCGAGGCGCACGGCGTGGACGCGCATGATCGGGGACGCGGGACGCGAAGTGCGGCGAGCGCGAGCGGGACGCGGTTCGACTGCGGTGAATCACACGTCGCTAACACGTCCGACGGACGTCTACGGGTATGGCGTTTATGTCGTCGTCTAGAATCGCGCTCGAGAGCCAGTCGGCGAGAAGGCCGTGGTAGATGAGACCGCGCGCGCCGAGGCCGGCGGCGAACCAACATCGGCGGCCGTCCACGTGGACGGATCCCGCGAGCGGAAGCGCGCCGGCGTGCGTGCGCGGTGGATTGGCGCGCACGCCGTACTTGAGACGCAAGAATTCCCAATTCGCGCACGGCGGGTACGCGCGCGCGCCGAGCTCGCGAAGCTCTGAAATCGCGCGCGCGGATCGTTCGTCGTCGACGTCGTCCACGACGCCAGAGCGAGCGCAATCCTCGGGCGTGGCGTCGTACTCTTTCGTCGGACCGATCATGGCGCGATCGTCGCCGAGCGGTGCGACGTACGTGGTGCCTAAAATGCCCACGCTCAGGCCCTCGGGCTTGAGCTCGAGCACGTGCCCGCCTTGCAACGACACCGGGATCGTTTCAAAGTCAAAGAGCGCGGCGACGCCGGCGCCGCAACACAGCGCCACTTGGTCGAATTCATCCAACAGCGCCTTCACATCGTCGATCTCGGCGATGCGCAACGTCGCGCGCGTGCCCGCCGCGCCGCGCGACGCGAGTATGCCGCACGCGTCCCAGAGCGCGGTTAAATATCTCGGCGCGTCCACGACGACGCCGTTCGGAACGAACATCCCGCCGGCGCACGCCTCTCCGTTCCTCTCCGCCTCGATGACGTCGCTCGTGAACTCCAACCCCGGACACATCGCGACGACCTCGTCCGTCGTCACGCGCTTCACCGCGAACGCCGCGTCGTCGTCGTCGTCCCCGCGTCCCGCGTTCGCCGCGAAATCCCTCCCCTGCTTCGCCGACCTCGCCGGTCGCACGATTCCCGGCGCGCTCGCCACGCGCTCGCCCCGCCGCTCCCCCGTGTTCCTCCCCGCGTCGTTCCTCCACCCCCCGTCCGCGTCATCGCTCCTTTCGGCGCCCATCGCGTCCATGGCGTCCTCCGCGCGCGCCGCCGCGTCGAGCAACCGCCTCGCCCTCGCCGCGCCCTCCTCGCCTCGCCAGATCGTCTTCCCTCGCGGCGTGCACGGATGCAGCAAACCCGCCGCGACGCCGGACGCCCCACCCCCGACGCCCGCGCCGTCGATCAGCGTCAGCTCGACCGCGCGTCCCCGCGCGTTCGCCTCCTCGAGCGTCCGAAACGCCGCGGCGACGCCCGCGAACCCGCCGCCGACCACCGCCACGCGCGTCGCGTCCGTCGTCGCGCGCGCCTTGGTTCGTCGACGCCGCGCCGTCGTCGGTCGTCGCGTTCGCGTCGTCATGAGCGCGTCGACGAGAGAGCGCGGCATCGGCGTCAGAGATTCGTTCGCTTTGCTAGTCCCGCTTCGCGAGCTTAATGGGCGGCTGCCTCGCCGCGCGTCGCGCGAGCGCCAGGCACGCGACGAACACGCACAGCACGAACGCGCACGCGACGCCCAGGTCGCGCGTCGCGCCGCCCGGTCGCGCGCTTTGCATCGCAAAGCGCGATGCAGTGCGGCGCTCTTTGTCCCGCTCGACGGCTCTGACGCGTCAGAGCGCGCGGCGATGGCGTCGCGAACCGCGGCGCGACCGCGACGCACTCAGGACGCGCGTTTGAGACGCGAGGTCGCGCCGAAGGCCGCGCGGAGCAAAGGGCCGCGCCGCAGAGCGCGGGCCTACGAACCGAACCCGCAAAAGGACGTCGCGGTGACGTTCGTCGTCGATCGCGCGCTCGACGAACGCGCGGGCGAGCGCGAAGTGCGCGCGTGCGGGACGGCGGACGCGTTGGGGCGATGGGACGTCAGGGCGACGCGGGCGCGGTTGCAAACGCACGGGTCGGGCGATCGCAATCGACACGCGGGCGCGGTGCGGTGCGCGCTGGAGGAAGAGATTATCTTTAAATTGGTAACTCTGGACGAGGACGGGGCGGTGGTGCGATGGAGCGACGGCGAGGGGGTGCGGTTCACGCCGCCGAAGCGGTGCGCGCGCGCGGAGGTGCATTGCGAGTGGCCGAGCGACGACGCGCGGTTTCGGGTGTCGATATCCATGACGACGGATGCGAGCGCGAGCGAAAATAAAGTGGAAACCGGGGGGGCGTGGTTGGCGTACGGGAACGGGAGGGAGGCGGCGAGGGATGGGGAATCGGCGCGGCGGGACGGCGGCGCGGTTTTGGGGACTTCGGCGCGCGCGGACGATCGAGCG
>Ga0181561_10002115_pt1 | contig 17596 bp, 9 predicted proteins | sample 011ome_19_FD_133760 | JGI IMG/M metagenome (GOLD analysis project Ga0181561, IMG submission 133760) | Coastal salt marsh microbial communities from the Groves Creek Marsh, Skidaway Island, Georgia - 011510BT metaG (megahit assembly) | ecosystem: Environmental > Aquatic > Marine > Intertidal zone...
GAGCCCGCCCTCGCCCGGGGGCAGGTTCATGGAGAAGTGGTCGATCCCGGGGAACCCCGCGAGCGAGCCCGGGGTGAGGCCGGTGGGGGTCAGCCCCGTGCCGTGCCCCGTGGGCGTCAGCCCCGTGCCCATGAGCATGCCGCCCTGCGGCGTGAGCCCGGTGACCAGCCGCCCCGCCGAGTCGGGCATCCCGAGTTCGCTGCGGGGCGAGTCGCCAATCGCGCCGCCGGACATGAGCGAGCCGTTCTGGTCCGCGGATTTCGTGCGGATGGGGGGCAGCGAGCGCATGCCGGGCATGCCCGCCATGCTCATGTCGTAGGACACGCCGGGTGCGCCGCCCGCGCTGCCCGGCCCCGCAGGCGGCTTCGGCGCGCTCTTCTTCTTTCCGCCGAAAACGCTCTTGCCCCGCACGATGGAGAAGAGCTCGCTGAGCTCGTTGTTGTTGAAGTAGCCCGCGCCGCTTCCGCCGGCAGCCCCCGGCGCGTCGCCGCCGCTTTGGCGGCCCGTGCCCGTGCTCTTGGTCATCATCATGTTCCCCAAACTGCCTCCCCACGCGCGCGAGGGGGGCGGGCCCATCGACGACGGCGCGCCGCCGGAAACCGCCGGCGCGTCGTTCTTGTTGAAGAAACTCGGATCGCCGAGGTACGAATCGGACATGTTGGTCATGCCCTGCGACAGCGTGGGCAGCGGCATCTTCGCGTTTAGGAGCTCCTCCGCGCTCATCGCCACCCCGCCGGACGCCGCCGGGCGCGCGCGCGTCGCGCGGCCGGGGGACTGTTTGGGGACCTCCTTCTTGGCGGCGGGTTTGGAGGCGCGCGCCGCCGCCGCCTCCGCCGCCGCCGCCGCCTCGGCGGCTTTGCCCTTGGCGCCCGCGTTCGCGCGACGGGGACGACCACCGTCGGAGGTCTATCACGCGGCGAGCGGCGGCGAGCGGACAAAATCGAGCGGACAAAATCGGGCGGTCAGCGACGCGTTCGGGCCGCGCCGAGAGAGGCGGAGAAGAGAAAGAAATTCGGCGCATTCCGCGTGCGCTCGACGCCGGGAATTAATTACTCAAATTACGACGACGCGCGCGGGACGCGGCTCGCGCGGCGGCTCAGGAAACGCGCGGATTTCGAAGGAAACCCCGGGGTCTGCTCGCGTGGTGTCGCGCGGGGAAGGGCGGGGGACGTGCGCTCGTACCGTCGGCTCCGTCGCCGCGTCCGGGTCCTGCGATTCGTCCGCGCCGTTGTCGGGCTTGGCCTCGGGATCGCCTTCACCTCGCAGAAGCGTGTTGAGCTGGGACGCCTCCGCGGCGTTGAAGAACTCGGCGCCCGGTCCGGCGGCGGCCCCGCCGCCGGATTTCTTCCGGTTCAGCACGCCCATCCTGCGAGGATGCACGTCGCGCGCCGGGGACGGCCGCGCGGAACGCTGTGGCGAGCGCGTCGTGGCTCGACGCATGACGACGGATCGGACGTCGAGGTTTGAGTACCGCGAAAAATCGGCGCACAATCGGCAAGATTTTCCAATGAGCAATTAGTCACACCAAAACGTGATTTATCACCTTCCGCAGCTCCCCCCGCGGCCCGAAGTACTTTCGCGCCACCTGCGAGCGAGTTCGCAACGAAAACTGACGTCAGCGTCCGTCTGAACTCTGAGTGAGCCTGGGCGACCGGGCCAACTCGTGGTCTCGTGCGCGCTGCGTGTCGTGGTCTCGCGTGAACAGGGAAAGCGCACTGCCGGTTTCTGCACGACGTCAAAGTGGCACGAGCGCGCGCGGCGTCGCGGCGCGAGGATGTCGGGGGACGTAACGCCGTCCGGCGGGCCCGGCAGATCCGGCGGGCGCGGCCGAGGCCGGTCGCGCGGCCGCGGCCGCGGCAGCGGCCGAGGCCGAGGCCGAGGCGACGGGACGGTGCCTACCGCACCGCCGCCGCAGATGGCTCCGCCGACGAGCGATGACACCGCGTTGCGCGCGACGAGCTCGCCGTTCGTCCCGCGGTCGCTCGCCCCCACGAGCGCGGCGAGCCAGCCCGCGCGGCTGGCGCCGCGCGCGCCCGCGCCGGACGCGGCCGGCGGGCGGGGAGGCGCGCGCGCGGGACCCGCGGAGGCGACGGGCCCATCCGAGGCGACGCCCACGTCGAGAAAGGCTTCGCGGAGTCGCGGGAAGAAACAGAACACTAACGGCGCTCCGACTGACGGAAGGAAGAAACCCACGACGAGCTGCTCGATTCGTCGTTCGGAGCGCTGGTGGAAAACGAGCACGGCGTGCGACCCGATCACGCTCGAACCGTTGTGCGAGCTGGAACACCCGCCGTTCGAGCTCGCGCGCGCGGAGGCATTTTCACCTCAGACGACGGCGACGACGAAGGAAAAACGAAAAGAGAATGACGAAAAGAAAGTGGACGTGGACGCCGCGCACCTGTTCGACGCCGCGGTCCTCGCGGAGTACGTGACGCGCGCGAAGCAGTTCGAGAACCCGCTGAACCGCGTGCCGATGACGGCGCGGGACTGCCAGCGCCTGGACGCGCACCTAGACAAGTGCGGCCTAGGGAAGTTCAACGTGTTCCGCGCCTTCCGCGACGCCGCGGCGGAGCGCGCCGAAGCCGCCCAGGCGCGCGCGGCGCGCGAGAACGAAACCGCGGAAGCCGCCGCGAGGCGCATCGAGCAGCTCCAGTCCGAGCTCGCCGCGAGCATGTTCATGGACCTACGCGCGAGGCGCGCGCGCGAGGCGGCCACGCGCGCGAGCGGCTTGCCGGAGCGGCGCCGACTGCGCGCGGGCGAAACGGAGTCGCGAAGGACGAACTTCCGAGACGCGAACGACGAACGGAGACGACGCGGGCCCGCGGGGGCGGCGGTGACCCGCGAGGGCGCGCTGGCGATGGTGGACGACGACCAGGGCATGCGCGGCCGCGCGCTGGCGGGAAGGGCGACGGACCACGGGTGGCAGTGGGAAGACGCGTCGCACCTGCTCGAAAACGCCGAGGCGGAGGCGTTTCCGGCGCTCGGCGACGGGACCGCGCCGCTCGCCGTCGCGCCGCCGCCGGCGCGGACGCCGAGGTCGGGACCTGCGGCGTTCCCGTCTCTCCCCTCCTCCGGCGGCGCCGGCGGCGGACCCGCCGGCGGCGTCGATCCTGGCGGCGGGTTCCTGTGGAGCGCGATGGCCGGCGCGGCGAGCGCCGCGCCGCCTCCGGCGGCGCGTCGCCCGATCCGCGTGCAGTCCCTCCCGCGGCGGCCCGAGGACGCCCGGCCCGACCCGGCGGAGGCGCTCCCCGCGGGCCCTTCGTCCGCCGAGGACGCCGAGGCGGCGGCGCGGCGGCGGCGGCTCGCCGCGGCCTTCGGCGTCTCGCGCCCGGACGCGCGCCCGAGCGTCTTCGCGGCGTCCGCGCTGGAGGCTTTCACCAAGGAGGTGGTCAAGACCGCGCGCGCGTTCCCGCGGGAGGTGGCGGACATGGAGGCGCGGCTCGAGGGGCTGGCCGAGGACCCGCGGAAAAAACGCGTTTCGCTCCAAGCCGCGCCGCGGCGGTTGCGGGCGGTGGGCCACGCGCTGGCCAAGACCTACGGCGCGGCGTCGTGCGCGTACGGCGACGAGCCTCGGCGACGCGTCGACGTGTTCCGCACGGACGCCACCGGGTTCCCCTCCGCGCGTCTCTCGGACGCGGTCAAGTACGACGCCGAACTCGCCGAGGCGGAATCCGCCGAGCGGAGCGCGGCGCGCGCCGAAAAGCGAGACGCCGCCTTCCCGGGCGTCGCCGTGCGCCTGGCGGTGACCGACGTTTCGGAAGGCGTTTCGGAAGGCGACGCGTTTCTCGCCGACGCGCCATCAGACGACGCGTGTCACGCGCGCGTGCGCGTCCACATCGGCGACGGCTCAGAACCGCACTATAGCGGGAACCGCGCGACATCGAGCGGCGAAAACGCCGCGCCCCGCGTCGGCGTCCAGATGCGCCTCTCGTTCGCGCCCGAGGGCGCGCGCGCCGCGCGGCTGGGGCCGAGCGCCGGCGACGAGTGGTTCCCTGAGTTCACGAGCTGGTACAGCCGCGGGCGCTGGTCGCGGCTCGAGGTGCGGTTCTCGGACTTCGACGACACAGACGTGCTCCGCCGCGAGATGAGCGAGTTCCAGGGCGAGTTCGCCTGGGAGCTCGTGCGCCGCGACGGGCGGAGCGCGGGCGGCGGCTCGCTGCGCCGGCGCGAGGACGGCGACGAGGCGGTGGCGCATTTTTTCCGGAAGGAAGCCTACGACGCGGTGGTGGGAAAAATCGGCGGCGGCGCGCGCGGGCGCTTCCGCGCGCGCGGCGCGACGGCGCGGGGGGAAGGCTTCGAGGCGGAGGACGCGCCGACGATGGGCGCCGCCGCCGCCGCCGCCGCCGCCGCGCGGCGCGCGGCGGCGGCGGCGCTGGCGCGCGCCGGCGGGCGCGCCGGCCCGCGGGTGCCCGGCGCGTTCGGGAAGGAGAAAGGGAAGGAGAAGGTGGAGACGACGCCTGCGGCTTCGCAGTCGGCGTGGGACGACGACGAGGACGAGGACGAGGAGGATCGGGAGCCGGGGGGGTCCTCGAACGCGTTCGGAGCGTCGGGGGAAGGAACGCCGCGCGAAGACGTCGCGTAGACGCGCTCCTTTTATTGTAGACTACGTAGAGGGTAATAGACTGTGTGTTTTCGTGATTGTTGATGACGCGTGCGTCCGGCGTCCGGAAGAGTCCGGAAGAGTTTCGCTTTCGTGGAACCCGATTTAGCTCCTCCGTCTCTCCTCCAGTTCGAACCGCGCGGCGCGATGGTGGCGACGGTGAACATCGAGCTCCCGCCCGTGGACGCGTGCGGCGTTCGCACGGTGACGAACCCCTTCGCCCCCGGCGTGACCATGGTCGCCGGGGACCTGAAGAGCAGGGCGCACCGGCTCGGATTACGGAAAACGTCGCAGATTCGGTGTCCCGTGACCGGATTGGTGCTGGAGCCCAGAGGGAACGACGTACGGGTCAACCTCGACAAGCAGGCGCAGGCGTACTCGCGCTCGAGGAAGGTGTACGTCCGGTCCAGAGCCGAGCTCACGATCCAGAGCGTGCGCCGCACGCGGCTGTTCACTGAGCGAACGAACGAGAAGCGCGTCCCGCTCGGGCCGCGGCGCGAAAACGCCGATCCGTTTGAAACGGAGACGGACGCGCCCGAACGACGGCTTCGCCCGCCAAACGCGAGCGCCACGAAACGCGCGTCTTATTGATACGTAGAGTAACTACTTGTATATAGCTCTAGAGAGACTACGTACCGCTAGTAGACTACGTACCGTACCGCCGACGCGACGCGCACGTGTCACGCGCGCCTCTGGCACTCCTCGAGCGCGCGCCTGAGGAAGCCGAGCTGCGCGAGCGCCGCCGGTGTCCACACCGCGCACGAGACGCGCGCGCCGACTCCCCCCCCGGCGACGACGGACCGCTCCCGCGTCCCCCCGTCGAAGACGCCGTCCGTTCCGAACACGTCCCCCCGCCGCAGCAGTCGCGCGGAGGACACGTCCGAGCCGCGCGACATCCGGCCGGCTGAATACTCGCGGCCGGCGCGACTGATGTCGTCGGCGCCCGACGCGCGGAACGGCGTCTCTTCTCGGGCGACGCCGCGCGTCACCACGAACACGCCGTCCGCGCTCGGCGCGCCCCGCGCCACGATGCACTCGCCGCTCTCGTACGTCGCCTCGTCCAGCGCGTCCGCCGCGCGGAGGCGCTGCCGCTCGGTCAAGCCGGCGAGCGCGGCGCAGCTCTCCGGGCGCAGCAGCGCCGCGAAGCGGTGGCGCTTGTCGTCCACCGCGTACCCCGCCGTCTGGTGGAAGTCCTTCAGCCCGAGCTCCCACACCGTGACCCACCCCGCGGGCGAGGGCGACGCCGCCGCCGACGCCGAGCACTGCCAGACGGCGCCGCACCCGGGGTGCGGCAACGCCGCGAACCCGCACGCGTCGCCCGGGCCGAGCTCGGCGACCACGCGCGACCCCGACCCCGCGCCCGGTGCGCCGCGGTTCGCCGTTCCTGTTTTCGTCGTTCCCGACGAGAAGCTCGAGAAGCTCCCGCCGCGAACCGCCGCGGACGCCCGGGCGTCTCCGAAGGGCCGCGGTCGACTCGAGCCTTCTTCCGGCCACGCATCGTCTTCTTCCGGAATCTCGACGTGCTCGTCCGCCAGCTCGCCGCCGTGGTCGTCCCCGACCAGGCGCAGCGTGCCTGTCTGCACGACGAACGCCGCGACGCACGCGTCGCCCCGGCGGAACAGCGTGTCCCCGACGCGCACGCGGCGCGGGCGCGCGCGCCGCGCCGCGGCGGACGCGTTGGCCACCGCCGAGCGCCCGACGGCGACGAACGGCGGCGTCCGCAGCAACGCGTCCAGCAGCAGACGCGCGGCCGCGCTGTTTTCCAGCGGCGCGCGGTTCGCCGTGAGGCGCCACGCGCGCTCCTCGGCCCGCGCGGCGGGACCGGAGACGCCCAAGGACGCGAAGGCGAAGGCGTCCTCGAGGACGCTTTCATCCGCTTTCAAGCCGCTTTCGTCGCCGAAATCCTCAAGGATCCGTCCGTCGTACGGTTTTCGGTTTTCGGTTTTCATCGCGCGCGACGGATTTCGCGGAGACGGCGCCATGGTCTCGTCGGCGTTTCGCTCGGACCCGAACCCGCCGGGTGCGCCGCGCGTCAACCGGCGAAACGCGGCTCGCGTCACGACGAGCGCAGACGTCACGTCGCGCGCCGTGGTGGTCGCGGCGTTCGTAGACTGAGACGCGGGCGTCCTCGCGCCCGCGTCGTCGCGCAGCAGAGCGCGCGCGCCGAAAAAGTCCCCGCGCGCGTACTCGCCCAGGATCACGCGCCGCGGGACGGATCCGCGAGACGCGCCCGAGACGCGCCCGAGACGTTCTGGCGTCGCGTCGGTATCGGTATCCTCCGGTGGTGCGTCGTGCGCCGCGTCGCGCGCCGCGTCCGCCTCCGTTCCGTCCTCCGGCGCCTCGCGGTGCGCGATGGCGCGCCCGGTCTCGACGACGCCGAGCGCGTCGCAGGGCGCGCGCTCGACGCAGAAGTGCGCGCCCGGGCGCCGGGTCACGCGCCGCGCCGCGTCCATGAAGAACGCGCGCGCGGGCTCCGAGAAGGCGCCCAGCGCGGGGACGTTGGCCCAGAGCGTCGTGAACGCCGCGCGGCGACGCAGCAGCGAAGGCGCCATCGCCGCGAACGCCGCGCGGTCGCGCAGTTCCCACAGGACGCACGCGCCGTCGGCGGACGCCTCGGGGTCTTCGGGGTCGCGCACGACGACCGCGAACGTCGCGCGCGCCGGGCAGCCGAACAGCGACGCCAGCGCGGCGCCGTCGACGGCGAACGCGTGCCCCCGCGAGAGCGTCGCCACGAGGCGCGAGGGCCCGAACCCGAGACGCGCCCGGGTCCCGTCTCGTATCCGCCCGGGTCTCGTATCCGCGTCGTGATCTACTACATCGGAGTCCGTCGTTCGTCCGTCGTCGCCGTCGTCGCCCTCGTCGCGTCCCTCGTCATCGAAATCGTCGCGATTCAGCGCGACGCGGATCTCCACAAACCCGCGCTCGATGACGCACAGCAACGGCGAAGGCGCCCGACGGGAATCCATATCCATCCGGGAATCATCCATCCGGGAATCCTCCGCTAAAACCTCCCCACACTCCGCGACGCGCTCGCGGAACCGCGCGCGGAGCGCGTCTTCGCGTTCCGGGGAAACGCTCCCTTTCAATTCATCGCGCAGCAGGACGTTGGCGTCGAGCGCGGCGTCCCTGCGCGCCTTCTCTGCCTCCGCAGCCTTCTCTGCCTCCGCAGCCTCACGCCTCGCCGCCTCGCCCGCGCGCATCGCGGCGTACGCGCTCTCCAGCCCCAGCGCGCGTTTCGTCAGGTCGAGGGCTTTCTGAAAGGACGAGCGCGGGTCCGCAGCTTTCCTCGCCGCCTTCTCCTCCGCCTTCTTCTTGGCGGCCGCGCGCGCCAGCGCGAGTGCCGCTTTGCGCGCCTCGCGCGCTTTCGCCGTGGCGCTCGCCGCGCCCTGCTCGGGGCGGTACGCCTGAACCCACTCGACCGAGCGCGAGCGCGAGGGCGCCCGCTCGTCGCCAAAGGCGCGGGAAGACGGCCGCTCCGTCGAAGTCGCGGAGGTCCCGTCACGAGTCCCGTCGTCGTCGGTGCCCCCGACCGCGACCGTTCCCATTTCGTTCACCAGGCGCATCTTCGCCGAACGCTCGGCTTCGTCGCGAAGCAGAAGCGCGTCGCGCACCTCGCCGGCTTCGTCGCGCCAACGCCGCACGTCCCGCTGGCGCCTGGTGTCCCCTTTTTTCGTTTCGTTCGTGGAGGCGTGCGCCTGCATGAGCTCCAGGGTGGTGGACGTGTGCGCGAGGCGCATGTCCTCGGGGAGCACCGCGTCCAGGGGCGCCAGGTTGGGCGGAACCTTGGAGGTCTTCCCTGGGACGCGCGTCCGGGGCGTCGCGACGGAGCTCACATTATCCGACGTTTCCTGCAACGCCAACGCTCGACGCTTTCTGGGATCCATCGTCGCGTGACCGCTCTCAAGTCACGTCCCCGCGGGTCACTCAGTGAAGGCGGTCCCCGGTGTCGAGGTGCATTGCGAGCGCGTCCGCTGGCGTCTCTGCGCCGCGGCGGAGGCGCTTCTACGTGCGGTGTGTCGTGCGTCGGGCGCTTCGCGTGAAATCTTTTTAACGGCAACGACTCGAAGTGGAGCAAGCGACACGAAGTTCCGCAACGCGCAACCGAAATGGGCACGCAAGATCACGGTCGCGTCACATTCGCCCGCGCGATCGTACGACGGGACGCCTGTTCGCGCACCGACGACATGGCTCGCGTTTCCTCCGGCATCCGCCTCGGCGTTATGTGCCTCGCCCTGCTCCTCGGCGCCGCCGGTGCGTCCCGACCAGGCCGCCCGAGCGCCGATCGCTCGCGCTCTCCCCACCCGCCGCGCTTTTCGCGCGAACGCGCGCCTCGATCGTCGCGCGACTTCGACCCCCTCTGACCCTTCCTCCGATCCGTGTCCCTCTGCCCCCAACCCTCGATGCGCAGTCGCCCAGGATGAGCGCCCCCACGTCTTGACCGACATCCCCGAGGCGAACGACGACATCGACGCGGTGGCTGCGTTCCCCGCCGAACCGGACGTCTCCGCGGGATTCCCGAGCAAAGCCCCGCTGAAGATCTTGCTCGGGTTCCGCAACAACGGCGACGTGCCCGTGAACGTCACGCACATCGCCGCCTCGCTGAACGTGCCGCAGATGGTGTCGTTCTACGTCACCAACTTCACCGTCCAGACGCCGCTCGTGACCGTCGAGCCGGGCAAGGAGGCGAGCTTCGAGTACCCGTTCGTCCTCGACCCCGCGCTCGCCGGGCACGATTTCATCCTCGCCGCGACGGCGTTTTACGAAGACGACGCCGAGAAATTCGCCAGCACGTTCTACAACGCCACCATCTCCGTCCTCGACCCGGCAGGCGCGTTCGACGCGCAGACGCTCGTGGTGAAGAGCGTGCTGCTCGCGCTCGCGCTCGGGCTGGCGTACCAGGTGATGGCCGCCGCCGGCGCGCTGCCCGCCGCCGAGAAGGCGCTCAAGAAGGCGGCGGGCGCCGGCAAGAAGGCGCCGGCGAAGAAGCGGGAAACCGGGACGGGGCGCGGCGCCGCCGCCGCGGACAACGAGTGGCTCAAGGGCACGTCCTGGAAGGAGGGGAAGAGCCAGTGATGGATGCCGAGACGAAGTGGCGTCGTCGTGACGTCTTCGCCGACGAGAGAGAGAGAGAGAGAGAGACACGTCGATAGGATGAAACGTCGATTCGCTCTCGCTTTCTTTTCACTCTTCGCGTACTCGTCATTTATAACGCACGCGACGCGCCGTCCGCGCGCCGAACCCTATTCTATTCACTTGGTGACCTCGTGGATGGCCTTCGCGAGCCTCGCCACCGTGGAAGACGTGACGCCGGCCATGGAGATGCGTCCGTTCCTGGTCATGTAGATGTGGTGGTCCTCGCGCAGCTCGTCTACCTGCTCGCCGGTCAAGCCGGAGAAGCAGAACATGCCAATCTGGTCGGTGACGTGGTTCCACGAAAGCGTCGAACCCGACGCCTCGAGCTCGGCGCGCAGGCGCTTGCGCATGTCGATGATGCGGTCGGCCATGTTTTTGACCTCGCCGTACCACTGCTTCTTCAGCGCCGGGTCCCCGAGGATGGTGGCCACGATCGCCGCGCCGTGCAGGGGCGGGTTGGAGTACATCGGCCGCGCGAGCAGCTTCATCTGCGACTCCACTCTCTGCGCCTCCTCGGCGTCGGAACACATGATGGAGAAACACCCGATCCGCTGGCCGTACAGACCCATGTTCTTGGCGAACGACTGCGAGCACCCCACCTTGTGCCCGTCCTCGACGAAGATGCGGATCGCCGCGGCGTCGCGCTCGCAGTCCCCGGACGCGAACCCCTGGTACGCCATGTCGAAGAACGGGAACAGGCGCCGCGCCTTCATCGCCGCCGACATCGCCCTCCACTGGTCGAGCGTCGGGTCCACGCCGGTGGGGTTGTGCGCGCACGCGTGCAGCAGGAAAAACGACCCCTCCTCCGCGGATTCGATGTCGGCCATGAGGCCTTCGAAGTCCAGTCCTCGCGTCTCGGGCTTGTAATACCTGAACAGCTTCTCCTCGCACCCCGCGTCCTTCCAGATCTGGTGGTGGTTGCTCCACGTGGGCACCGGGATGTACACCTTGGCGCCGGGCGCGAAGCGGTGCATGAAGTCCGCCATGAGGCGGCACGAGCCCGTGCCGGACAGCGTCTGGATCGCGGCGATCGTGCCGTTCGCGACGTCCTTGGAGTCCTCCCCGAACGCCAGCTTGATGCTGTGCTGCACGAACTCCTTGTTGCCGTTCGTGGGCAGGTACTCCATGAAGGACTTGCCCGCGATGCGCGCCTCCGCCTCGCGCACGCAATCCAGAACCACGGGCTTGGCGTTGTCGTCGCGGTACGCGCCGACGCCGAGGTTCATCTTCTCGGGGTGCGTGTCCGCGAGGAACATCTCGGAGATACCCAAGATGGGATCCTGTGTAGGTGAACGTTAACGGGGGATCGAGACGTCAGCGATGGGACGGGAAGTAGTGGCGACAGGCCGCGCGAGAAGGACGCTCCGCCGGTGGCCGCCGACAAAAAACGAACGCGACGATCGAACGGCGCGTACCTTGGGCGCCATGGGGACGTCCGCCCAGAAGCTGCGGACGGCGCCGACGACGGCGGGCGCCGTGCGCGTGCCGACGGCACGAGCGGCGGTGGCGGCGGCGGTGGCGATCATCTCCTTCGCTATCGAGGGAGGGTAGACGCGCGCTAGATACTGACAGTCGTCGCCGCACTTTTTATCTTGAAAACGCGTCCCGAAATTCGAGGGTGGATTCCAGTCGTGACCGTCGCGAGTCTTCGATTCGAAGTCGCCGCGCGAAAAGTCTTCGGCGGCCGTGTGGTGTTTTTCGCCGCCTCTTCGCTCGTTTCCGCACCACACCCGAGACGCGCGCGACCACGCGCGCGACACGCCCGACCGACCCCGCTCGGCCTCCCACCCGCGCCCCTACCGAGCCCGCGCGCATCTCGTCGCGCCATGGCCACCACGCAGGGTGCGTTCGCGCGCGCAGTACCCCCCCCGCGCGCCTCAGCGTCTCAGCTTCTCGGCACCGGCCGACTCAACGGCTTCTCGCTGACGCCCAGCCCCCTCCGACCGCACCGACGACCGCAGGCGCGCGACAGACCACCCTGAACGCGACGCGCAGCTCCAACTTCGTGCGGTTTATGCTCGCGTGCGTCCCCGCCTGCGCCTCGACGCGCTCCTCGCGCGCGCGTTCCGCGGACGAACCCCCCGTTCGTCGCGACCCCGTTCTTTCCCCCGCGCACAGCTGTGCGCACAGCTGCGCGCACGGCTGCGCGCACGGCTGCGCGGCGCGCGCGCGCGCGCCGACTGACCTTCCACCTCTCGTCTCACCACCTCTCAGCGGCGCGCTTCACAAGATCGCGTTCAAGCGCGGCGTGTTCCCGCGCGGTGCGTTTGCGCCGAGCGACCGCTTCGGCGGCGCGGAGGCGCTCCAGGCGCGCGACGACCCGGTCGCGCGGCGGCTGCTGGACCAGCTCGGCAAGGGCGTGTTCGCCGCCGTCAAGGCCAAGTACGCGCGCACGATCACCTACTACGTCGTCGGGCCTCCTTCCGATGTGCGCGCGGATGTGCGCGCCTCGGAAGAGCTATTGGCCGACGCGGCGGACGAACGTAAGAGCTCTCACCCGCTCTCACACGAGAGCGAGGCGGACGACGACGAGCGCGAGCGCGTCCTGGAGGAGTACGCGTTCACGATCCGGTACGGAGAGCAGACGGGCGCGGGAGACGAGCAGACGGGGGACATCTTCGAGAACGTCTCGGTGCGCGCGGGGCGACGGGGCGTTTCTCGAAAAACGGCGTGGGGCGCGTCGCCCTCTGCTTCGTCCCTCGACGACGAGGAGAAGATCAAGGACGCGGGCGACCAGATGCTCCGCCAGCTGGAGGCTCTGATCGAGCACCTCGAACCCGCGCCGAGCGGGTCCCGCATCGGGATCCGCCTCACCTACGTCGACGCGACGCCGCCCGAGTACGAGCCGCCGTTCTTCGAGAGCGTCGAGCCCACGCGTGGAACCATCGGAGACGGGGACGAGCGCCGGGACTGCGGGGCCGTGGAGACGAGGTTCCACGCGCTGTCGCTGCGGTGGACGCGGCGAATCGCCGGCGCCGATCGGGACGGCGCGGGGGCGGACGATCCGGGCGCTCGCGAGACGCGCGTTCGTCACGCGGGCGCCGCCGAGAACGACGGAGCGGAGCCCCAGGAGGCGCGACGGAAAGCCTCGGCGCTCGTTCCGTTCCCGTTCGAGTCGCAGCCCGAGCCCGAGCCCGAGCCCGCCGCGGAATGCCGCGACTACCACTACCTCTCTCAGTCGGAGCCGCAGCCAGACTCGGAGTCCCCGGGGCTCGACGCCGCGGCGCCCGCCGGCCCCCCGCCGAGAATCGGCTGGGCGGACGGGTTCGCGAACGGGCCCGCCTTCTCGCTCACCGGCTCGCTTTCGCTCTCGCGCGCGCCGCCGTCCCCGTTCAAGCCCGTGGGCGGCGGCTCGCGCGGCGCGGGGCGCGGAGCCGGCGACAGCGCCGCGAGCTTCTCGTTCGGGGGCCGGGCGTCGAGCCTCGGCGGGAGCCAGGCGTCGCTCGGCGCGAACGCCTCGCTCGGGTTCGGCGGGTTCGGCGGGCTCGGCGGGCTCGGCGGGCTCGGTGGCGGCGGGTTCGGCTCGCCCATTCGCCGCGGGACCGCCGCCGCGGCGGAAAAGCTCGCGACGGGAAAGCGCGCCGGGGCGTTCCCCACCCCTCCCTCCACGCCGTGGCGGAAGCGGCTCCGCTCGGCCGACGCGGTGGCCATCTGAGACGGCAGCCGTCGTCTGAGACGCGTACGGGAGGAGACGCGCAGAGAGACGCGTAGAGGACGAGACGACGCTTTCGACGCTTTGACGATACGTTCGTGACGATACGACGCACAACCGATATCACAAAAACTTGATGAACGACGGGAGCGCTTCGTTGACTCTGCGCAGCGCGTTGACGGCTTGCGCGAGCGTCACCTCCGGCCCGGCGCCGGCGAGCGAGACCATGCGTATGCCCTCGTCCACCACCGTCAGGTCCTTGCGGTAGATGTCGTCGAGATTGTCCACCAGCATCTCCCGCACCTCCACATCGGCGTCCACCTCGAACAGGACCGTGCCGCTGTCGCTGTCCATAGTGACGCGCGTCACGCCGAGCTCGCCGGCAAGCACGCGCATGCGGTGGAAGTTGATCGTGGTCACCGTACGCGCGTCGCGCGCCTCGCCGAAACACGCCGTGAGCGACTCGAGCACCTTCTCCATCTCGCCGCTCGTGCGCGCGTTGGCCAGGGACTCGTTCGCGACGACGCGCGCGTCGCCGGTGGCGACGTACTCGCCGCCCAGCATGGGCGTCGACGTCCACCCCGGGGTCCGCACGTCCTGCGGCGCGACGGGGTTCAAGCGAAGCTTCTCGATCTTCTCCAGCTGGTTGTACAGCAGCTCGAGGTACAGATCAGCGCCGATGGAGTCCACCTCGCCGGACTGCTTGTCCCCGAAGATGGTACCCACGCCTCGTATCGCCATGTCCCGCTCCGCGAGCTTGAACCCCTCGCCCAAACCGCAGCACTCCTCCAGCGCCAGCAGGCGCTCCTGCGCCTCTTCGCGCAAGTCGGCCATCTCCGCGTGGAACATGTACGCGTACGCCTGCCGCCCGGCGCGCCCGACTCGGCCGCGGAGCTGGTACAGGGACGCCAGCCCGAACTGCTGCACCTCCTCGATGATAATGGTGTTCACGTTGGGGATGTCCAGCCCCGATTCGACGATGGTCGTGCACAGCAGCACGTCCGCGTGCCCGCTCGCGAACTCGTCCATCGCCGAGTCCAGCTGCTCGCCCTTCATCTGGCCGTGCGCCTGCATGACGCGCAGGTTCGGGAAGAGGCTCTTCAGGCGCTTGTTCGCCTCCTCCATCATGCCGATCTTGGGCACGACGTAGAACACCTGCCCGTCCCTCTCGAGCTCCGCCTGCACCGCCTCGCGCACGACCGTAGCGTCGTACGTCGCGAGCACGGTGTTGATCGGCCGGCGCTGGGGCGGCGGCGTCGTGACCAGCGACGCGTCGCGGAACCCGGCGATGGCCATGTGCAGCGTCCGCGGGATGGGCGTGGCCGAGAGCGTGAGGACGTCCACGGACGCCTTCAAGGCGCTGATCTGGTCCTTGTGCTTCACCCCGAACCGCTGCTCCTCGTCGATCACCAGCATCTTGAGGCGCCCGTACATCTCGGGCTCCAGGTTCAGGAGCGAGTGCGTCCCGACGATCACCTGCGTCTCGCCGCGTTTCCACCGCGCCATCACCTCCTTGCGCTCGCTCTCCTTCACGTTTCGGGTCATGAGCTCGACGCCCGCGCCGAACGGACGGAACCGCGCCGCGATCGTCGCCGCGTGCTGCTTCGCGAGCACGGTGGTGGGCGCCAGCACGAACACCTGCCCGCCGCCGGCGAACACGCGGAAAATCGCGCGCATCGCCACCTCCGTCTTCCCAAACCCCACGTCGCCCACCACGATGCGGTCCATCGGCGTGTCCCGGGTCGTGAGGTCCTCGTAGCAGTCGTCCACGGCCATGGCCTGGTCGGGCGTGAGCTGGAACGGAAACAGCTCCCCGAACCGCGTGTACACCTCCTGCGAGGGCGGCTGGTACGGCTCGCGCACGCACTGCAGCCTCTGCAGATACACGCACATCTGGTTCACCACGAGCTGCCTGATGTGCTTTTTCGTGCTCTGCTCCTTGGCAGCCCAGCCCTTGCGGTCCTGGATGCGCGACAGCTTCGGGGGCTTCACGCCAGACTTGAGCGCGCCGGGGCTCGCGAAGCGGTACAGCTGCGCGGCGGCTTTCTCCGGCCGGATCTTGGCCTGCGCGTCCGCGTACTCGATGAACAGGAACCCGATCTTCGGCGCAGGCCCGACGGTTTCGCCGGTGGTCGCGTTCACGGGCGCCGCGTCCACGGCGATGCTCCGGATGCCCAGGAACTTGCCGATGCCGAACTTGCGGTGCACGACGTACTCTCCCGGGATGAGCTTGAACGGGTCGATGGAGTTGTTCGGGGACAAACCGTTGCCGCCGCCGGTCAAGAACCCGCTCTCCACAGCCTTGTTCTGCTCGTTCGCCGACGCCGCCTCGCCGAAAAGCTCCTGGCCCTTCTCCAGCTTGCTCGCCAGGGACTCGCGCTCCTCCTCCGACTCGTACCCCCCCAGTGCGGAGTCTTTCGCGCTCGTGCCCGCGAGCTCGTCGAACATCTGCTGGTTCTCGAACTTGTCGCGCACGCGCGCTAAGCCGCGCTCGCGCTTTTCGCGGAACAGACGTTTCAGCCGCTCGCCGGGGGTCTCGTCCGCCGGCACATGTTTCAGCTTCTCCGCCGCCTTCGCGCCGCGAACGCGCGCCGCGGGCGCCGAACCGTCCCCGTCCCCGTCCCCGTCCCCGTCGCGCTCCGCGACGGCCACCGCGTTGCGCGTCTCCGCGACCTGCTCCAGCACGCTGAGCTGTCTGGGGACGAGCGCCGCCTCGGGCGCCGCCTTGGGCGGTGAAAACGGCGAGGAAGCCGCGTCCCCGCCGCCGACGCCGGCGGCGAGTTCTTCCCCGGCGGCGTCCGCGGCGATCTTCGCGGCGAGCTTCTTGAATTTTGCCGCCGCGAGCGTTTCTTCCACCTTGCGCTTCTCGGACACTTCGGGCTCGTCTGGAGTCTCGTCCAGCCTCGCGCGCTCAGCGGTGGCCTCCGCGACGGCGACGTTGTTTTTCAATCGCCGCACCGTTCGCTTTTTCGCCTTCGGCTTCGCCGCAGGCTTCGCGCGGGTCGCGGGCGCGTCCGTCGGAGCCGCGGAGGAGGTGGAGGCGGCGGATGCAGCCGCGCGACGCCGCACGGGCGCGCGCGGCGATCCCGCACCCTCTCCGGCGGCCACATCGGACGCCGCCACCCTGCGGACGACCTTGCGCGGTTTCTTGGGGGCCTCATCTCCGCCGCCACCGCCGCTCGCGGCGTCGGCGCGGGGAGGCTTAGTCGCCGTCGCCGCGTGCGCGCGCCGGGACGAAGACGGCGCGCGCCGAGTCGTCGCGAGCGTCCACGAGAGTTGACGCCCGAGCATCGCGCCGGTCATCGGGCCCGTCCGCGCCCGTCGCCACGACGCGATAAGCCGCTGGGTTTACGGAACCCGACGGGACGAGATCGACGACGCACACCCTCCCGCTCGCCGCCCCGGCGACGCACGCGCGCTCGCCCCTCGTCCACGTCGCTCGAAGAGCGAGTCCGACGATGCAGGCAGCACCCCGCGCGGGGCTGTTGTGCCAGCACGCCGGGTGCCAGCGCCCGGCTGTGCTTTTCGCCGCCGACTTTTCGCCGCCCGGGCCCCGGGCGCGACTCGACGGGCAGCTCGAGTCGCGGCGCGAACCGACGGCGTAAAACTCCAGAGTCGACGCGCATTCGATGACAGTGCTTTTGTGTTGTGTTTTTTGTGACGATTGCGACCTTGCGCGTCCCGCCCCCCGCGTCTCGCTCGATCCCCCTCTCACGCCGCCTCAAAGACGGCCCTTCAGTAGCTCCCGCCGCTCGCCCCCCCGTCGAACGCGCCGAACCCGCCGACGCCGCCGCGTAGGGCCCCGAACCCGCCGCCGCCCCACACGGGCGCCGCGCCGGCGCCGGCGCCGGCGCCCGGCGAGCCCGTCCCGAACGCGTTCCCGAAGAGGGACGCGGAGTTCCCCCCGAACAGACCTCCCAGCCCCCCCCCCCCGAACGCGGGGGGCGACCCCACCCCCAGATGCTCCGGGGGTCCCGGGGGTCCCGGCTCGCGTGCTCCGCCGTTCCCGAACCCCCGCGGCGCGGTCTCGGGCGCGCCGACGGCGCCGCCGCGAACGTCGCCCGCGCCCGAAGAGGGGACGGACCCGACCCCGAAAGGGGACGGACCCGCGCGCGACTCCGCCGACGACGCCGTCCCCGAGCCGAACGAGAAGTTCGGACGCGACACGTTCGGCGCGAGACTCGCGTCCGACGACCCGACGACGTCTGCGC
>Ga0181561_10002119_pt1 | contig 17585 bp, 16 predicted proteins | sample 011ome_19_FD_133760 | JGI IMG/M metagenome (GOLD analysis project Ga0181561, IMG submission 133760) | Coastal salt marsh microbial communities from the Groves Creek Marsh, Skidaway Island, Georgia - 011510BT metaG (megahit assembly) | ecosystem: Environmental > Aquatic > Marine > Intertidal...
ACCTCGCATCCTCCACGCCCCCCCTCCCCTCCAGGCGCGAATCGCTTCGACGTCCACCTCAGCGACGGCTGGATCTTCCACCTCGTCGCCAACGCGTGCGTCACCGTAGCCGTCAAGTTCAGCGAGAGCACGAGGTACGACGCGGACGTGATGCAGAGACACGTGGACATCGCGTTCGACCGCGCGTGCGTCCTGAAGATGGAGTCTCTGGTGCTCAGAGAGCTCGGATGGAAGCTCAACGACGTCGTCCCGTGCGCGTACGTCCCTCGCTTTCTCACGATCCTGGGCTACCGCCCGGGAGCGAGCGACGGCGACCACCTCCGGCTGTGCTCCAGGCGCGTCCTATTCTCACACTGGTTCCCATACGACCGCGTTCGCGTTGTGAACTTCATTCCTTAAGGACTTTCTCCCTCGCGCCGGTGGTCCCCATACGACCGCGTCGGCGCGGTGCACGCCGTTCCTCGAGGACGGACTCTCCTTTCCTTTCTTCGCCCGCCCGGCGTTCGTTCGTCGCGCGTTTCGCTCCTCGCGCCCCTCGGTTTCGATCCCGACGCGCGCGCACGCGCCTCGACGCCTCGCGACTTCGACCGACGCGCCCTCGAACGCCGCCCGCCTCGCGCGCGCGACGACCCGACCCTCGCCAGAGCGGAGGTGTACCTCCTGAGCGTGTTGTACGACCTCAACTTCACGCGGTGGCCGCCTTCCGTCGTCGCCGCGGCCATCGTCGGCGTCGTGCTCGAGGACGAGGGCCTCGATCGTCGCGGCGTGATCGACGGGTTGAGGAACGCGGGCGCAGAGGTGCGCGCGGAGGACGCGAGGGCGTGCATGCGGGACGTGGACGGGCTGAGGCGCGTTCGTTCTGAGAACGTTTTGTTTTGTTTTTCACCCATCCCTCGGTTTCGACGTCTGATCGCGTCGCCCCCTTTCGACTGACCGATGAACGTGTTTCGCACGGAACGACCCTCAGACGGTCGCTCGAGACGTTGGGAGGCGGCGGGACCGGCGCGGGAGGAGGAGAAGGCGGAGGCGGAGGCGGCGGAGGCGGAGACGCCGCAGCGGCGGCGTGAACGAGCTGAGCGAACGAACGAACGAACGAAACGTGTACTGCCGCGCGTTCTGACTTGACTACTACGGAAGTACCTCGCGCGACTGCCGCTAGCTATCGACCGACGACCGAAGCGCGCGCGCGCGCGCGCGATCTGCATCCTCAAATCAGGTGCCGGACGTTCTCTTCCTGGTGCCGAGAGCTCGCACGCTTCTTGTGCGCCTCGATCTGCGTCATTCGGTGCTCCTTCTCGCGGTGCCGCCGCTCCCTCCGCGCCGCCGCCTCCGCCTTCTTCGCGCCCACTTTCTCATCCTGCTCGGTGATGATCCGGTACAGACTCTTCGACGTGCACGTCTCGCTGACAGCCATCCACGTGTTCACTTCCTCGAGCATGCGCATCCCCTCCACGTCCATCATCCCCTTCGTTTGCGCGTCGAGCGCCTTGATGTCCACGAGCTTCTTGCGCATCACGCGGTTCGCCCCGATCTGGTACGACATCGCCGGCGACGTCAGCACCTTTGCCGCGTCGTCGACGTAGTCTCTCAACGCCGCGCGCGCGCGCCGCGTGTCAATCTTCACCAGGAGCTCCTCCGGGGCGTCCGCGAGACCTATGATGTGCGATAGCATGTTGTTGTCGTCCTGTAACACCTGCGTCGCCATGGGGTAGCCCATGAGGCACGCGGTGAGGTGCGCGATTCTTCCGAACGATTCCTGTAAAATCAACGCGCGAACGATGCGGCATCGAATCGCGGCGAGATAGTCCATCTCCGACTCGAGATGTTTCTCCTCGAGCTGGTAATGCTCCGCCGCCGGGGCCGCGAGCGCGGGGTGGCACGGATCTCCCTTGTGCGCGTGCCAGTCGTACCACGCGAGCGCGTCCATCTTGTCCGTGAACACCATCGAGTACGCGTCTAAAGGCCACGCGTCGTCGTCGTCGACGGATCTTCTCTTCTCCTCTCCGCCGCCGAAGCGCGCGTTGATCGTCTGACGAAAGTCGAGCTTGAGGTTGACAAACACGGGGATGTACTTGTCCCCGAACTTCACCGTGAGCTGCGCGCAGCTCTCCGCGCCCTGCTGCGCGACTTTACTGATCATCTTCCTCACGCGCCGTTGATCCGCGTGAATCTCGTCCCACTGCACGCGCTCGACGTCGCCCTGCTGCATCGCGTTTTGCCCCAAGTTCCCCGCGGCGCCGGACGCGCGGAGCTCGAGCGCGATCGCGCGCTGACGCCGTCTCTGCTCTTCGAGCGCGCTGTCGGACGTGTGCGGTCGTTCGAGATTGGGCGGCGTCGCGACGCGTTCGCGGTCGAAGTCGCTCTCGAGGTTCGTCGCGACGCCGCCGCCGCCGCCGCCGCCGGTCCCAGGGCTGCTCTCGCCCTCTCTCTCGCCCTCCGCGATCGAACCCAGCGCGCTGGCCCGCGCGCCGCCGCCGCCTCGCGCGCCGCCATTTCCGCCGCGCTCGTACCCGCGGCTGTCCAAGCGGATCGCGTCCGCCTCCTCGACGAGCTTCTCGAACCCCTCGTCCTCGAGCTTAGGGCCGTTCCATACAAGCGAATGTCGGGGTGGAGTTGAAAGGCGTCAGGTGGAGTTGAATGACGTCGAGGTCGGGGGTTGAAAGCGTGGGGTGGGCGGAGAGATGCGACGGCAAACGTCCTTAAGGATCGGCGTTCACCACGCCGACGCGGTCGTATGGGGACCAGTGTATAGAACGCGCCTTAATCTTGAGCTTGGCCGCTCGCTCGGCTTCCTCCTCGTCGGGGGTCTGGAGTAAAACCTTCGGGAGCAACAGCTCGTGCACGAGCCAGGGCGCGTCGTCTTGCATTATGAGCAGCCGTCGAATGATGTCCGCGGCGTACGCGTCGCACGCTTCCTCGAGGTTCGGACCGGACGCGCGCGTGTGCTCCTCGATCACGGGCGTGAACCCGAGCTTGTTTGAGATTTTCTTCGCCCTCGTCTTGGCCGCCTTGTGCGCCTCCTTGTCCGCGTATTCAGCCTTGGTTTTCACGTCTTCGTCCTTGTCCGGCAGAGGGCCCAACCCCGCGGTGAACGCGGCGTCGCCGCCGAACGCGCTGACTTGCTCGAACTGGTACGAGCCATCCTGCCACTGCCGCGATCGCATCAAGTCCGGAATCGCGTCTCGAATCTTACACAGACGCACCGGGTCCGCGACGCACACCGCGGAGTACACGCCGAAAACGATCGGCCCGGAGGCCCCTCGCCCGCCGCCGTTCGCGCCTCGCTCCCGCGGCGGCCGCGCGGCGTAGATCGCCTTCTTCGCGTCCATGAGCGATAACCGAGGCCGCGTCGCGAATACGCCGACTTTATTCAGTCCCGAGACGCCGTCGACGGATTTCACCGAGTCGCCGCCGCCGCGCGTCGAGTCCTTCAACGCGCCGCCGTTGATCTTGAACGACACCTCCATCTGGTGACCCTGATCCCTCAGCCTTCGCACGACGATCGAGAACGGGTTGCGCGACATCGGCGGCTGCGACACTTCCGTGATGATCTCCTGGAGGGTCTCGTCCAGGCGCGCGTCCACCGCGTACTGTGGGCCGTTCCATTCAAAAAAAAGTTCATCGGTCAGTTGAAAGGGGACGCGATCGAATGTTGAAACTACCGTAACCCAGCGGTGGGTGAGAAACGTGTGCTCAGAAAGAACGCACCTGTAACAACAACGCCGGCGTGTGCATCCGCGGCGGCGCGTACCTGTGCCGCCGCACCCACCGCTCGCCGGCGTCCAAGTGCAGCGTCGCGATCGGGGCGACGACTTCGTAGACGCGGTGCCACACCTTGTCGATGTCCGCGAGCGGCGGCTCCTTCATCCGCGGGTCCACGAGCGGGATACCGTTTAACTTCGCGAGGCCGAGCCCGTCGCTCTTCTCTAGCATCTTGCGTTTCCGACGCGCCTCCTTCTTTTTTCGCTCGTTCTCGTCGTCGCCGTCGGATTCGTCCGTGTCCGACGCGTCCAGAAACGCCTTCGCGAGGAGGTGCCCGAAGTCGCTCATCTTCTGCGCGAACGTCTTCTTCTTCTTCTTCTTTGCTTTCTTCTTCTTGTGCGCGATGGCCAGCTCGACGTAATCCGTCAACGCGAACGCGAGCGAATCTTCCTCCTCCGCGGTGTTCTCCGACCGGTTGATCAAGTTGATGGAAAACGCGCCGGCTTCGATCAACGCGAGGTGCGGCTTCATCATGTGCAGCTCTTGCTGTCTCGTCAACGCCACGACGGAGCACAACAGTTTCGCGGTATACAGCGCGCGCTCCGCGGCGTGCGCGGCCGGGTTCATCGTGTCCAGAGCGGCGAGGGATAAGCCGTCCCTGCCGCAGCCTTCGATCGCGTGCTTAAACGCGCCCTCGCACATCTGCTGAAGCGGTAGAATCGCGTAATCTCGGTGCGTCGCGGTGATCATGAAGTCGTTCACGCGCCGCGCGAGATGTCGGAGGTGGTCGTGCAGCTGCTGCGCGTTGGCGGCGGTTCTTCTCAGCGCCGTGGGTCCGGCGAAGAGTTTCGCCAATATGTCGCACTCTTGCGCGACGTTGAAGATCCACATCGACGGCGAGCACGTGAACCGAATCATGTCTATGAACGCTCGGTCGCGCATCTTCGTCCCGGGCTCTTCTTCCCACCCGATGTCGCCGCGCAGGAGCAAGATCATGATCGCGACGCGAATCATTCGGCTGACGTTATCTTTCCGTTTCGCCTTCAAACCGAGCCCGATGAGGCGCTCGGTGTTCGCCTTCATGACCATCGGCGACGTCGGCGTGATCGCCGCGCCGAACATCGCGATGTACGCCGACGCGGTGACCTGCTCGAAAAATACCCCGGAGTATAACGCCTCGAACGGGAGCGTTCCGTAATGCATCGCCAGCCCCGCGGGGCCCTCTTTCTTCTTGATCCGGTGATGAAACACGAAATACGCGCGCGTGCTGAAGTGCATCACCAGGTTGTCCACGCCCTCCTCCTCGGCGAAGTCCACCGACGTTCCGTACGCGGAGTCCAACAGCGGCGGCGGCACCGCCGCGCGCGTCGTGACCTGTATCGCGACGTGGTGATGCGACGCCACGCTCCTCTTGATCGCCGTCTCGAACCCGCGTCGATCGTTACGTATCTTCCTCCACGGCCACCACTGCGCGCGTTTTTCGCACCGCCGCTGAGGGTAATTGTCCATACGAGCGATGATATCGGGGTGGAGTTGAAAGGCGTCAGAAGCGGAGTTGAAAGGCGTCGAGGTGTGTCGGGATTGAAAGCGAGGGACCCTGGGCGGAGAGATGCGCCGGGACCCAAAAGTCCTTAAGGATCGACGTTCACCACGCGGACGCGGTCGTACGGGAACCGGTGTGGGATACTAGAACGCGCCTGCGCCGCCCACGTCCAGTTCTCGCTCGGCGACGACGGCGTCAGCAGCACCCCCTTCGTGCTGTTCGCCTCGGACGCCTCCACGACCCTCTCCACGGTGTCCACGATGTGATCCGCGAACGTTTGCACCGCGCTGACCATGTCCGGCGCGTCCACGAGCACGTCGTGCCTGAGCCCGATCCTCGACGGCGCGCCCTGCCATCGCCGGTGATGGAGGCACCCCTCCTGCAGCGACGTCATCACCGTGAAGACGCTGTCCGGGTTCCTCGGGTCTGGTTGCGGGTCCCCGCCCGGGAACAACGCCCTCGGGAACTTGGACAGCAGCGCGCGCATGTCCGTCAGACCTTCGCGGTCCGCGCCGCGCAGGACGTGCGGTAACCCCCACGCGTCGCCCCATCGCACGAGCTTGCAGCAGTGCGCGTTGCCGTCCACGAGCTCGACGTCCTCGAGCATCCAGTACACCTCCTCGTCGTCCCACTCCCACACGCTGTCGTTGCCGTGCGAGCTGTGCGCGGTGAGCTGCGTCGCGACGAAGAAGTACGGGTTCGCGGGGAGTTCGGGCATGCTGTACAAGCGTCGCATCGCCTCGAACAGCGCGGGGCCGAGGTTCGTCTCGCTCTCGCTCATGTAGCGCTTGCGGAGCAGGCGCTCGTTCTCGATGGCGGCCTGCACCGCGTCGGACGCCATGACGTCGCGACGACGACGACGACGACGACGACGACGACGACGACGACGACGACGACGCGCGGGCGCGCGAGCGTACGCGAACGACCGCGCGCGAGGAGGCGACGCGTGCCTCCTCCTCTCCCTGCGCGCGCGCCGCGGAGTGAACGACGACGACGACGATTTGAATCGTAGTCCCGTTGACCGCGGCCCGCGAGGTGCCGTTTTCTTGGAACGACCAGACCAGACACTGCAGGGAAGGCGAGGCGTGACGAAACAGAAAAGTGTTCACTCTCGTGTGATATTCAAATAGCAGTACAGCGTTGCGCGACCGACCGCGCGCGCGGTCGCCGCTCCCGTCTACGTCGCTTCTCGCGCGAGGGGGGGGACGAGACGCGCTCGTCGTCTATCCGCCCCGCCCCGCGCTCGCGCGCTTCCTCTCTTCGACCAAAAAATGAGAAAAAATCAAAAAATGCATCGTCGTTCATCCGTCCGTCCCTCCTCCGCCGTCCTCCTCGTCCCCCGTCGCGTCGTTCAGAACCCCGAGTCCGGCCCGAGCACGCCGAGAGCCTTCGCGTACCCGATCAACTGACCCATGATCCCGTTCCCCGTGCTCGCCTCCAAGAACACCGCGAGCGCGAACCCGAGCATCGCCCATCGTCCGTTGTTCATCTCTACGTCGAGCGCGTATCGCATCTCCGCGTCGACGCCGGCGCCTATTTCCATAGGCGGCATGCCCACCGCGAGGTCGCGCTCCATCATGGACGCCTCAGCCGCCTCGCCCGCTTCGGCGGCGGCGATCTTCATCGCCGCGGCCGCGGCCATCGCCTCCGCCTTGCCGTCCATGGAGAGGACCGCGTCCGCGGGGTTGCTCCTCCGCGCCTCCGCGATCGCGGCGAGGTCGTCGGGCGCGAGGAATCCGTTTCGCTCCATCTTTTTGATGTCCACCGACAGCGCCCTCGCGGCCTCGTCCTGGTCCGCGCCGAGGAGGTCGCACCACCGCTTGAACGTGCGCATCGTCATCGTGCCGTCCTGCGCGGACTTGAGCGTCTTCGCGGCGCCGGCGACGGTCCCGCCGACGAGGCCGAGGGTAAGGATCGACGTCGCGATCGGGTTCGGGCACGCGATCCCGATCTGCGCGAGGATCCCATCGCCGGTCCAGAGTTCCTCCGCGAGGCCGACGGTGAAGCCCATCATCGCGAGTCGCCCCGTCCACAACTCCGCGAACGGCGTGAACCCGAAGACGCCCTCGCTCGTGTCCAGGCCCATGGATCTCGCCGAGCGCTCGACCGCGTTCAGCGCGGGCGGCTCCTCCACCGCCCGCGCGCGGACGACGACGACGCCGCGCGATGCGACGCGGCGGGAGCGGGAGACGCCGCGGACGCCGCGCGTCGTCGTCGTCTTCTTCGCGGCGAAGGAGACGGAAGTCGTCGGAGAGAGCGCGGAGAGCGTGTGCGTGGTCATCGTCGTGTGGTGTGTGGGGGTGCGTGCGTGCGGCGCGGCGTGAAGTGACGCGTCGAGCGACGACGCGGCGTGCGTCAACGAAACGCACAGAATGAACGCTCGGAACGCGTGACGTGGCGCAGCGAGAGTTCAGACTCAGAGTAGTAGACAAGGAAAATTCAGACTAAAAAACCCATAGAGTACAGTGCATATACTTTCGTATGGAATCTTAGTTTGATGAGTACAGCCCGCGCCCGGCGCGCAGCGCGGATCAGTTTCGGTTGGCTGGAATAGCCTCTCGGATCTCGATTAGCGCGCTCGCTCCCGTCCCCGCACCACATCGCGCGTCGCACGGCCCGCGCCGCGCGGGTTCACCCAACGTGCGTCTCTCGCGTGATCCCCGAGACGATCGCGGACGTTCGCTCGCGCGGCGCGCGGCGCATCGCGCGAACGCCGCGGCGCGCGTGCGAGCGACCGCGAGGAATCGCCGACAACGTGAATTAATTTAATTTATCTCATCTGAGACCTCATCCGTCCAGCCGTCCCGCCGACCCGCGCGTCATGAGCTGCTTCGGCGGCGGTAAGACGAAGCGCACCGCGTCGGGCGAGTTCGGCTCTCAGTCGTCCTCGCCGACCGCGGAGCCGAACGAGAAGGACGAAAAGAAGCGCGAGGTCATCGCCGCGGGGGTGACGGACTTCGTCCCCGACCAAATCACGCTGCAGACCACCGCGCGCGAGTTCGCCGCCATCGTCGAGCAGACGATCGCGCGCGCGAAGGAGATGAACGCGCCGCGCCCGGCGCCGCCGCCGAAACCGCCGCAGAAGCCCAAGTACGCGCGCGAGGAACCGCTGCCGCCCGGGGTTCGACGCGCGCACGTGCCGCCGACCGCCGCGCCCTCGGACGTGACGTCGCCGGCGAACATCGCGACGCCGGACGGGCGGCCGAAGCACTTCAGCGAGCTCAGGCAAGCGCAGCACGCGCAGCCGCGGACGACGCCGCTCGCGAGCAGGGACTACGCGCGGTACGCCCCGGGGACGGGGCCGCTGTACGGCGGGCCGTCGTTCCCGGCGCCGAAGGGCGGCGGCGGCGGCGGCGGCGGCGGCGGAGGCGGAGACTTGACGAGGACGCCGTCGAAACAACAGAAAGCCGCGGCGGCGGCCAAGGTGGCGACCAACGCGTCCCTGGCGACGACGCAGACGCTCGTGTTCAGCGCGATCGTCGCGTCGCTGTCGCTCGCGCCGATCGCGTACAAGCTGTTCGCCGCGCTCGGTTTAGGGGATGGCTTTCGCCCCGGTCACGGGCTCACCGCGAGGGAGGCGGCGTCCGCGGCGGCGGCGGCGATTCGTCGATGGAAGGACGACGGGGAAGACTTCACGACGCTGCTGACGATGTACCTCAGCGTGATCTTCGTGTTGATGGGCCTCCTCGCGTGCGTGAGACAGTCGAGAGGGCCGATGGCGCGGTGGCTGATTCGCGTCAGGCTCGCGGTGGGCGTGACGAAGACGCAGGCGCACGTCGCCGTCGTCGTCGTCGCCGTCGTCGCCGGCGTCTTCGGCGGCGTCGTGTCGATCGCCGCGGGGAACGCGATCACGCAGATGCTGACGGGGAACCACGTGAAGACGTTCGCGCTGAGCGCGACGGCGGCGGCGGTGTCGTGCTGGTATCACGAGCGACGGAAGCGGGGACGGGAGATCGTCAAACGCGGCGTCTGCGCGCTGTACGACGCGGAGAAGGATAAGAAGGCGCTCGAGAGAATCATGGGCAAGTTTAATCGCGCGCGGGATAAGAACGCGTTCGCGATGGGGAACGCGTGCGCGCCGACGTGGGCGCGGTTCGCGTACGACGAGAAGGTCAAATTTCTGAACGACTTTCTCGGGAGGATGTGGCCGCACGTGAACCGAGCGGTGAGCGACATGCTCACGAAGATGCTCGATCCGCTCCTGGAGACGTACCGGCCGTCGATACTGTCGAAGGTCTTCTTGGATCAGTTCGACCTCGGGGACGAGAGCATTCAGATATCGCGCGTGTCGTTCGTCGGCTTGCGCTCGGACGACATGGGCCTCTCGTTGGATTTCAACGTCCAGTGGAACGGCAACTCGAAGATCATGATCGCGGCGACGACGCACATCGGGACCGCGATCAAGATTGGCGTGAAAGATCTCGAGATGTACGCCAGCGTGCGCGTGACGCTGCAGCCGTTCGTTCCGACGTTCACGCCGTTCGCGGGAATGACCATCTCGCTCACGGAGAAGCCGAAGTTTGACTTTGACCTGGAGCTCCCGCTAGGTCTGGAAGGGCGGATGAGCACGAAGATTCAAAACTGGCTCGAGGGGTTCCTCTCGGACGTCTTAGGGAACAGCATGGTGTGGCCGGAGCGAATCAACGTCCCGCTCGCGTTCGACAACCAGGAGATCACGCTGAAGAACGGCGAGACGATGCCGTACAAGAAGTACTACGAAAACGTCATGGTGAACAAGATCACGGGGATCGTCGTCGTCGCCGCGCGGCACGCCACGGACGTCCCGTCCGTGGACATGTTCTCGCCCTCGGACCCGTACCTGTCGTTCCAGCTGCGAGGAAAGAACAAGATCTTCACGAAAGTCGTGGACAACGATGCGAACCCGGTGTGGAACGAGCAGCATTTCATGCTCGTGGACGACGTCAACGCGAGAAAGTTGAAAGTCGACGTCATGGACGACGACGCGAACGGGCTCGGTAACGACGACGACTGCATCGGATCCACGACCGTCGTGCTCGACGCGCTGGAGCCGCAAGTCACGAAGTCGTTCACGGTCGCGTTCCCGGAGACGGCGAAGATCAACGCGAAGAAAGGGCTGAAGCCCATGACAGTCACTCTGGATTTGACGTACGTTCCCTTCGACATCGCCGGCGGCGAGGGCTCCGCGGCGGAGGAGTGGTTCCGAGGCTGGGGGATGCTCACGGTGAAGCTCATCAGCGGTAAGGATCTGAAAGTGGGCGATTACAACGGCTTCAGCGACCCGTACTGCAAGCTCGCGATGGAGAAGGCGGAGCTGAACGTCGAGGACCCTCAGCGTTCCTCCGTGGACGCGCCGGGGGAGGGGGGCAAAGCGTCGACGAAGCGCAAGAAGGGCTCGTCGAAGAGGCCGGAGTTCATCCGGCACAAGAGCAAGGTGATCCAGAAGACGTTGGACCCGGAGTGGGGCGAGGAGTTCGAGTTCGTCGGCGTCCTCGAGCGGACGCCGCTCATCGTGGAGTGCTTCGACCGGGACGTGATGCTCCTGAAAAAGGCGCGTTCTATACACTGGTCCCCATACGACCCCGTCGGCGTGGTGAACGCCGATCCTTAAGGACTTTTCCCGGCGTCTCTCTCCGCTCATCCCTCGGTTTCAATCCCCGCCCTCGACGCCTTTTAACTCCATCTGACGCCTTTGAACTCCACCCCGATATTCGCTCGTATGGAACGACCCAAAGTCGAGAGATCCTCTCGGGAGCGCGGAGATCGATCTCGTCTCCGCGCTGAGGCTGGACGAGGGCGACCCGATGGAGCCGCGCACGCGCGAGGGCGACTTCGAGCTGAGCGCGTCGCACTCCGCGGCGAAGACGAAGGGCGTCAAGGGAAGCGTTCGCATGAAGCTTCACTGGCAGCCGTTCACGTCGACGCGGAATAAGTAAGTAGAAGAGAGCGTTTTTTGGTTGATGAGAGGACGAAACACGTCCCGTCGTCGACCCGTCCTACGAACCTCGCCTCGTTCTGTTCGCGTCTTCCGAGACCACCGCTCCTCGTCGTATCGACCCCGCGCGCGCGCCGTCGCTCGCGCGTCACATCACATCACGCCGCCGCGGCTCCCTGCTCGACGCGCGCCGACGATGCCTCCCTCCGCGCGCTCTCCCGCGCCCTCTCCCTCTCCCTCGCCTCGCGCCGTCGTCGCGCTCGCGCTCGTCCTCGCGATGTTCGCGGTCGCGCCGCGCGTCGCGGACGCGCGCGGGACCGTGCTCGACGTCGGACGCGCCGCGTTCGCGGCGAACGACGTCGCGAAGGCGACGCCGATTCCCACCTCGCCGACGCGCGACCTAGGCGCGCTCGCGGACGTCCCGCGCGCGCCGCTGAACATGTCGCGCGGGCTCGACTTCGACGTCGACGACCCGCGCGGGCTCGGCGTGCCCTCGCGCGAGTTCGGCCAGGTGCGACGTCGCGGGGTCGGCGTCGTGGCGTTCTTTCTTTTCACCCGCCGCGAACAGAACCAACTGCGCTCAAACCCGACCTGACCTAACCACGACCGACGCCGACGCCGACGACCAAAAACGTTTCGTCGCCCGCAGCTCCGTTCGCTGCGCGACTTCGTCACGTACGAGATGCCGACCGGCCTCACCGCGCGCGAAACCCCCGTCGCGATCCGCGTCACGCACGTCCTGCTCGTCATGGCGTGGAACTGCGTCGCGCGGCACCACGACGTCGCGCTCGAATTTCACACGTTGAAGCCGCCGCCGAGACGCGCGCCGAAGAGCGCGCGCGACGACGCCCACAGACTGAAGTGCATCGCTTCCGCGTGGGTGCACGCCGCGGAGGAGCTGCTCGGCGGCGCGGACGCGCGGGAGATGTTGAAGGCGCGCGCGATCGAACTCGGCGTGTACGACGACCCGGAAGGGGAAGCCTCGAACGCGACCGCCGCCGCCGCCGCGGGCGCGGGCGCCGCCGCCGCGGGCGCGGAGATCGCGGACGAGGTCATGACGTACGTCCGCGACGACGGTTGGAACGCGAACGGTCGCGAGAACGGCCGCGCGCACAACCTCCGACCGTACGCGGACTTCACCGGGTACGTCCCCGCGCCGCACAAAGAGGACGGCCTCCCGAGCGAGACGAACCCGCGGCGGTGGGTCCCGCTGCCGGAGACGAACGGTCTCGGCTATTTCAGGCGCGTTCATATTTACACTGGTCCCCATACGACCGCGTCGGCGTGGTGAACGCCGTTCCTTAAAGACTTTTGCCGGCGCATCTCTCCGCCCACCCCTCGCGTTCAACGCCCGCCCTCGACGCCTCACAACTCCGCTTCTGACGCCTTTCAACTCCACCCCGACGTTCGCTCGATCGGACCCTCGACCCTCAGTTTTCAAACGCACGTCACGCCTCACATCGGCTTCAAAGCGCGGACGTACCTCCTGTCCGAGGACGATCTGCGCGACCCGACGCGCGAGACGACGACGCCCGAGTACGACCTGAGAGCCGAGGCGCGCGACGTCGTCGAGCGGACGCGGACGTCGCTGAACGACACCGAGAAGATGCTGGTCGAACTCGCGGACAACAAGTTCGCGTTGTCTCAGGCGCGTTTTGATTCACACTGGTCCCCATACGACCGCGTCCGCGTGGTGAACGCCGTTCCTTAAGGACTTTTCCCGTCGTTTATCTCCGCCCAGGGTCCCTCGCTTTCAACTCCCGCCCTCGACGCCTCACAACTCCGCTTCTGACGTCTTTCAACTCCACCCCGAAATCATCGCTTCGTATGGACCCTCGACCCTCGGGCGTTCGTCGAGCCGTTCGCGTACCGCAACGGGTGGACGCTCGTCGAGGGCGTCTTCTTCGAGCTCGCGAGCAACACCGGGATCGTGGACGCGCTCGTCGTGAGCTGGAGGGAGAAGGTGAAGAACGACCACGTGCGGCCGACGAGCGTGGTGCACGGTCTTCTCGGCGACGAGACGTTGCTCGCGTGGGCCGGGCCCGGATCCGACGAGACCGAGACGTCGATGAAAGGTCGAGACTGGCAGCCGTACATTCGAGTGATGCCGCACAGCGAGCACCCGTCCGGGAGCTCGTGCATATGCTCCGTGATCTTCGACGTCGCGCGCCTCGTCGCCGGGACGGACGAGTACGTCACCGTCGTGGACTTCAAGCGAGGGTCGTCGACGGCGGAGCCCGGGAAGACGCCGAGGGAGGACGTTCGGTGGACCGCGAACACGATCAGGTGCGTTTTTCACCCACCCCTCGGTTTCAACATTTTATCGCGTCCCCTTTCAACTGACCGATGAACTAACTTACTGTGTATTCGTATGGAATCGCCCTCAGCGCGATGGAAGACGTGTGCGGGGAGTCGCGTCTGTGGGGCGGGATGCACTTCCCCGGCGCGGTCCCCGCGGGGAAGGAGATCTGTTCGGGGATCGGCGAGAAGGCGTACCGACGCGTCGCGTATCTTTTCTCCGGCGGGGACGAGCGGTTTTGCGCCGCCGGCGACTGCGCGGACGCGCGACCGGCGTTTCGCAACCCGCGCCGACCGGGCGACGGCGACCGGGTGAATACGCAGAGGACGGAAAGTTAGAGGACTACGGCACGGCACGTCAGTCCGTGGAGTGAGACGCGGCGGTGCGGTACGCAGTACAAGCGCGTTGTCGTCGCGACAAGGATCAGTTCGTCGTCAGCCGTCGTCGTCGCGTTCGTTCGTCCCCCCCTCCTTCCTTTCTTCCTTCTTTCCTTCTTTCCTTTCGTCGTCGTCACTCCGGAACGCGGTGATGCGGCGCGTGCACGTCCCCCCCCAGGGACCCCCACCCCGGAACGTGCACGGAACACCCGTTGACCTCCCTCGTGAGCCCCAACACGAACGGCACCGCGGCTCTCGCCCAATCACACGCGGTCTCGTCGAACCCCGGCCGACGCAGCGGTCCGACGTCGGCGCCTTCTTTTTCAGTCCCGCGCAATCCGAGCAACGCGCCCGGGTCGATCTCCACCGCGTGCATTCCCGGCGGAAGCTCCGCGGCGACGCACCGCGTCAGCGCGCTGATCGCCGCGCGCGACGCTTGGTACGACGCCACGTTCGCGCCCTGCGGCGGGTCGAGCACGTGCGTGACGTTCACGATCGCGCCGCTGCCGCGCGCGACCATCGAGGGGAGGAACCGACGGAGCACCACGGCGACGCCCTTGGCGTCGTTCAAGAGACGGCTCCAGTCGGTCGCGCGCGTCTCCCACAGCCTCGCCGGGCGCCCGTGGTCGCGAGGCGCGTCCGAATCGTCGTCAAAAGCCGCGTCGTCGTCGCACGCGCAGCCGCCGACGACGCCGGCGACGCCCTCAGGGCCATTCCATACAAGCGATTGTCGGGGTGGAGTTGAAAGGCGTCAGATGGAGTTCAAAGGCGCCGAGGGCGGGGATTGAAACCGAGGTGTGGGCGGAGAGAGACGACGGGAAAAGTCCTTAAGGATCGGCGTTCACCACGCCAACGCGGTCGTATGGGGACCAGTGTATAGAACGCACCTCGTCGCACTCCGCGGCGGCGCCGACTTTGCCCTCGCTGCGCCAATACGACGGCAGCGCGCCGACGTTGGTGACGACGACGTCCGGGACGCCGAAGGAAAACTCCGCGACGGGTCGTTCCATAGTACGAAAACCGTGCATCGTCGGTCATCAGTTGAAAGAAGACGCGATCGAGCGTTGAAACCGAGCGATGCGATGGGTGATGAAAGAAATACATACAGTGCGTTTGCGATACGGTGAACGAACGCACCTCCACCCTCTCCGCCCACGCTCTAACCTCGGCGTCGTCCGAGAGCGACACGCGCTCGACGTCGAGCCGCTGCGCCTCGCACTCGGCCCAGTGCTGGTACCCGAGCGACGTCTTCAGGTCCTCGGACGGGGTCGCCGCCGCGACGGTGAGTCGGCAGTGCGGGTACTCCAGGAGCGTGTTCAGAAGCGCGCGGCCGACGCCGTGGCCGCAGTCGGCGAGGACGACGAGCTTGCGGCAGTCGTTCGGCGCGTCGGCGGCGGAGGACGCGGAAGAGGAGGAGGAGGAGGAGGAGGAGGAGGAGGAGGACGCGAAGCCTTCGCCGCAGCGCACGAACGCGGCGTCGGCGGCCGGCGACGGCGGGTCCGACGACGACGACGACGACGACGGCGACGACGACGACGCGCGCCGGGACGGAGAGCGGGGGCGCGGAAGCTCGAGGCGTCCAGCGCGCGCGGGAGGGAGGAACGACGGCGCGGATGCGCGCGCGGCGGCGCCGGCGGCGACGGCGCGCGCGGCGAGACGGAGGGCAGAGCGCGGCATGGGGCGCGCGAGGAGGGAAAGCAACGACGAACGACGCGCGCGTGCCAAAGGGTTCATATTTTTTTACAGTAATTTCTCGGACGTCGCGAGCGACCGCTGGCAGACGCGTCGACGGCGGCGTCAGTCCTCCAACTTCCTCGGCTTCCTCGCCCGCGTGCTCTTCCTCTCCCCCGTCGCCGTGATCACCGTGCCCGTCGCCGCCGCCCCCGTCGACGAAATCTGTTTCCCGCGCGCCGGGAACCACGGCACGAGTCGGCTGGTCGTCTTCTGATACGCCGCGTACGAAGCGTACTTCCCCCGCGTGATGCTCTCCGTGAACGGCGTGCTTCCCTGAAACAACGCCACGAGCAACGCCGCGCCGGTCGCGCTCCAGTTGACCCACGCGCGCCAGTCGACGGGCGCTCTGAACAGCGCCGCGACCTCGGTCGGGCTCTGGCACGACGCCGCGACGGAGAAGAGGTAGAACGAGCACCACAGCGCCTGCTCGGCGAAGAAGTTGGGATGCCGCGAGAGCCGAAACAAACCCGACGTCAGGAACCCTCGGCGGTAATCCTCCTCGAGCGCGGCGATCCGCGGGTGCCCCCGCGCGCGGTGCTTGCTCTGCTGGAACTCCCACTGCTGTTGGTCCGCGACGGACTCCAAGATCCAGAACGACTGGAACAGGCACGTCGCGATGAGGTCCAACGCGTTCAACGGCGGCCGCGTCACGCGCCGCGACGGCAGCGTGACGGTCGCGGCGCGGTAGACGTAGCTCGTCGGCGCCGCGATCAGGAACAGCAGGACGTTCTGGTAGCTCGCGATGAAGCTCAGGTTGAAGAGCTGCCACGCGATCGGGTGACGCAGCACCGGGAGCTTCTGAAGCACCGGCCATCGGTAGTCTTGCTCCCCCGCGGAGTACCCGCCTTTCCGCGCGAAGTTGTACGACAGTCGCGCGCCCCACAGGAGGACGAGCGTCGCCATGAGCGCGAGGCGCGCGTCGAGCGCCTTCGCGCCGTTCGCGACGACGTCGTACAGCGCGTACACGAGGACGTAGACCACGGGGGTGATGGACCACAGGCGGTCGACGTGCGAGTGCGTCTTCGTGACCCAGGACGCGAGGAGGCACCACGCGGCGGCCGCGAGGACGACGACGGCGCAGATTTGGTCCGGCGGGGTGAGGACGACGCCGGCGACGGTGGCGTTCTGGAGGAGCATCGCGCGCGGAGATGGCGTGGAGGTCGACGGATCGATCGATCGAGAGCAGCGCAGCGCAGCGCAGCGCGCGGAGGGGAGGCGCGAGGAGGACGCGCGCGTGCGCGGCCGCGAGTGGCCCGCGACGGTCGCGTTCGATCGATCCGTTCGATCGATCCCAGGCTACTGTAGTACGTGTAGTGTATCTGCTCGCTTCTAGATCACATGTTTTACCCGGATGGGTTAGAGCTCAGTCTTTTTGTAATCAGATCTACGAAGGTACACACAGTGTACTGTAGCCAGGCGCAGGCGGGTTCGCGGGCTTCGTCATCTTCATCATCCGGTTTCGGTTCTCAAATAAAAAAATGTGCCGCGTCGCTCCCGAGTCTAGTACACGTACAGTACGCCACGGTCTTCTCTCCTAGCTAGTGGTCCTCGCGCTCCGCCGCTCGGTGCGCTTCGTACGCGTCGAACATCGCGCGGACGCGCCCCATCACCCCCGGCAGCGACCTCAGCGCGTCCCACCGCAGTCGCATCCCGTCGAACGCGGTGACGACGTCGTCCCCCGCGTCGTCGTCGTCGCAGTCCGCGGCGTCCCCCCCGCCGTCCGCCGCTCTGACCGCCGCCGCTCGCGGGTACCGCTGACTGAAGTGCGTCAACACGACGTGCTTCGCGCCGGACGCGCGCGCGATCGCCAGCGCCTCCGCGGACGTGCTGTGCCTCTTCTTCACCGCGTGCGATCGCAACGCGTCCTCGAACGTCGCCTCGTGGATCATGACGTCCACGCCGCGCGCGGCGGCGGCGAACCGTTTGGAAGGCCGGCAGTCGCCTGAGGGCAATTGTCCATACGAGCGAACGTCGGGGTGGAGTTGAAAGGCGTCAGAAGCGGAGTTGAAAGGCATC
>Ga0181561_10002120_pt1 | contig 17582 bp, 17 predicted proteins | sample 011ome_19_FD_133760 | JGI IMG/M metagenome (GOLD analysis project Ga0181561, IMG submission 133760) | Coastal salt marsh microbial communities from the Groves Creek Marsh, Skidaway Island, Georgia - 011510BT metaG (megahit assembly) | ecosystem: Environmental > Aquatic > Marine > Intertidal...
GCCGTGCCCGATCGCGAGGGGGCTGCCTTTGCGTGCCGCGATCAGAAGATCTTCTTCGCCGTCGAACAGGAAACATAGCGCATAGGCGCCCTCGAGGCTGGCAATAGTCTTCTCAGCGGCGTCGCGAGGTGGCAGGCCCTGATCCATATGATACTGGGCCAGAAGTGCCACGGTTTCGGTATCTGTATCGGTCTGGTGGGAAACACCTTTCGATGCCAGAAACTCGCGAAGCTCGCGGAAATTCTCGATGATGCCGTTATGGACCACGGCCACACCGGGGGTCGCGTGGGGGTGGGCGTTCTTCTCGTTGGCTTCGCCATGTGTGGCCCAGCGGGTATGGCCGATGCCTGCCTTGCCGGCGAGCGGGTTGTGCACAAGAAGGTCGGTGAGGTGCACCAGCTTGCCGACAGCCCGCCGTCGCTCGAGATGGCCGTTGTTGACGGTCGCAATGCCCGCGCTGTCGTAGCCGCGATATTCGAGCCGTTTTAGCGCATCAACCAGAAGGGGCGCGACCTCGTGATCGCCGAGAATACCAATAATCCCGCACATTTACTTGCCCTCTTTCATTTGCGCCTTGCGCGCCCTGAGCTTGTCCATCAGCCGCACAGCAAGGCCGGGCTTGTTTACTTGCGCCGCCCGTGCGACCGCCATTGCGCCGTCTGGCACATCGGAGGTGATCACCGCACCAGAGGCTGTCATCGACCGGTCTCCGAGCTTGACCGGCGCGACCAGCATCGTATTCGAGCCGACGAAAACATCGCGGCCGATAGTGGTGCGGTGCTTGAAGACCCCGTCATAGTTGCAGGTGATCGTGCCCGCGCCGATATTGGTCTTCTCGCCCACATCCGCGTCGCCGATATAGCTGAGGTGATTGACCTTGGCTCCTTCGGCGATCTGGGCGTTCTTGATCTCGACGAAATTGCCGACATGGACGTCTTCGGCCAGCTCCGCACCCGGGCGCAGGCGGGCGAAGGGGCCGACAATCGCCCCGCGGCTGACGTGGCAGCCTTCGAGATGCGAGAAGGATCGAATGCGCGCGCCGGATTCGATGGTCACGCCGGGGGCAAAGATCACATTGGGCTCGATCACCGCATCGCGACCGATGACCGTATCGTGCGAGAAATGGACTGTCTCTGGGGCGATGAGCGTCACGCCATCCTCAAGCGCCTCTGCCCGCATCCGCGCCTGAAGCCGCGCTTCGGCGGCCACAAGCTCTGCACGGGTGTTGATGCCGAGTGTCTCGGCCTCGTCGCAAGTGACAACCCCCGCCGAAAGGCCGCGGGCGCGGGCAAGGCCAACAACGTCGGTGAGATAGTATTCGCCCGAGGCATTGGCGTTTCCGACGGCGTCTATCAGTGAAAACAGGGTCGCTGCATCAGCCGCCATGACGCCGGAATTGCACAGCTTGATCCCGCGCTCAGCCTCGGTCGCATCTTTGAACTCGACGATCTTTTCAAGCCGGTCGCCCGAGGTCACAAGCCGCCCGTAGCGACCCGGATCGGCAGCGGTGAAGCCAAGAACCACCACGTCATGCGAAGCGCGGGCTGCGGCAAGCGCTTCTAGCGTTTCGCCGGAGATAAAAGGCGTGTCGCCATAAAGGACTACGATATCGCCAGCAAACCCCTCAAGCGCGGCCTTAGCCTGCGCAACTGCATGGGCGGTGCCCAACTGCTCGGCCTGCTCGGCGATCAGAGCCTCGGGATCCCAGTTCTGCACCGCCTTGGCCACATCCGCCCCGCCATGGCCCGTAACAACAACTGTCCGCTCCGACGCGAGCGCGGCGCCCGATTTCAAGGCGTGCACCACAAGCGGCGCCCCACCCAGCGGGTGAAGAACCTTCGGCAGGTCGGAATTCATCCGCGTGCCCTGACCAGCGGCCAGAATAACCAAAGCAATGCTCATAAGCGCCTCAAACCATTTCTTGCCGCACCTTCTATCGGGCGCGATGCGAAGCGCAAGGTTTTCGGGGTTCACAAGACCTTTCGCTTCGTTACACCGACTGTAACAGAAGGAGGCGCCGATGCGCAGCGTGATTTTCGATCTTGACGGGACACTGGCCGATACCAGCCGCGATCTTGTGGCGGCGGCCAATGTTTGCTTTCGGGGCTTGGGCCTTGGCGACGTGCTCGATCCGTTGGGCGACGCCAGCACAGCCATGCGTGGCGGGCGGGCAATGTTGCGGCTGGGGTTTGAGCGGACGGGGAGCCATGGCGCCGACGAGATCGACCGGCAATACCCGATCCTTCTTGAAGCATATGGAGCCAATCTTTCCAGCCAGAGCTTTCTCTTCCCCGGCGCAATGGAGGCGGTTGACGCTTTGCGGAGCCACGGTTTTGCCACGGGCATCTGCACCAACAAGCCCGAGGCGCTCGCCGAACGACTGATGCGCGATCTCGGCGCCCGCGAGGCTTTCGCCTCGCTCGTCGGGGCCGATACGCTTGCCGTTCGCAAGCCCGATCCCGCGCCGCTGATCGAGGCCGTGCGCCGCGCCGGCGGGCGGCTCGAGCGCTCGCTCCTTGTGGGCGACACGGTGACCGACCGCGACACCGCACGGGCGGCGGGCGTGCCTTCGGTCCTCGTGACCTTCGGTCCAGCGGGGCAGGCCGTGCGTGATCTTGCCCCGGCGGCGGTGATCGAGGATTTCAGCGAGCTTCCAGCGGTTGCTGGCGCGCTCTTGCCCCTATGAGCCATTGACGCGGGAAGGGGCTTGGTCAGAGTGATGGTGGAGGAACCCTTGATGACCGCCACCACAAGACGCCCTGTGATCCTCTTGGCGATCGGCCAGACGCTCGCTTGGGCCAGCATCTATTATATCTTTCCCGCGCTCCTTTTGCGGTGGGAGCAAGACATGGGCTGGTCCAAGCCCGAGGTGACGCTGGCGATCACCCTTGGGGTTCTGACCTCGGCGTTGCTCGCGCCGGTCTCGGGCCGGATCATTGATGCCGGACGCGGGCCGCACATTATGGCGGGGGCATCGGTTCTTGGCGGGATCATGCTGATTGCGCTCTCGCGGGTCGAGGCGTTGTGGCAGTTCTATCTTGTTTGGGGCGGGCTGGGCGCTGCCATGTCGGGCTCGCTCTATGAACCCTGCTTCGCTCTCGTCACTCGTGCGAAGGGGGCGGGGGCCAAGGGCTCGATCGTGCTCATCACGCTTGTTGCCGGTTTTGCCAGCACAATTTCGTTCCCGGCAGTTCATGCCGTGACCGAAGCAAGCGGCTGGCGGGTCACATCCTTAGTGGCGGCAGCGGTTGTCATTTTCGGGTCCGCACCGCTGCATTGGCTCGGGGCGCGCGCGCTCGAGGCGGCGCGGGTGGAAGAGCCTGCGCACGACACCGCTGCCCCGCCGCTCCGCCGCGCCTTTCTGCGAAGGCCAGCCTTCTGGTATCTGGCGGCGGGCTTTTCGCTGGTGGCGGTGGTCCATGGTGCGACCCTGCATCACCTTCTGTCCTATCTCGACGAAAGCGGCCTCAGCCCCGAGACCGCCGTCCTCGCCGCCTCGTTCATCGGGCCGATGCAGGTGGCGGGGCGGCTGGCGATGATGATGAGCGAGAAGGTGATCTCGCATCACGGCGTGGCACTGACCGCCTTTGGCCTCATCGGCGTCTCAGTTGCGCTTTTGATGTTTGGGCATGGCGAGCCGGTCACGCTCTCGGCCTTTGTGATGCTCTTTGCCGGAGCCTATGGGACAGTTTCGATTCTGCGGCCCCTGATTGCCCGCGATATCCTCGGCGGGCGCGACTTCGGCGCGAAATCGGGGGCGCTGGCGCTGCCCTATCTGATCGGATCGGCCAGCGCGCCGTGGCTTGGAGCGGTGGTCTGGCGGATCGGCGGCTACGGGCTCATGTTCAGCCTACTCATTGGCCTTATCGCCCTTGGTGCCCTTCTTTACCTTGCTGCCCACACGCGCGCCGGCCGCGACCAACGCAAAGCAAATGCTTGACCGGAGGGGCGCTCTTTCGTATTAAATGAACATCTGTTCAATAAACGGAGCCGCCGATGTTTACCGCCTCGATGAGATTCGACCTTGGTGACGAGGTGAACGCCCTGCGCGAGATGGTCCATGCCTTCGCCCAAGAGCGGATCAAGCCGATGGCGGCCGAGATCGACAGGGCCAACCTCTTTCCGGCAGCGCTGTGGAAGGAACTGGGTGATCTGGGCCTTCTCGGCATCACTGTTCCCGAAGAGTTTGGCGGGGTCGGCCTTGGGTATCTCGCCCATGTGGTTGCGGTTGAGGAAATCGCCCGCGCTTCTGCCTCGGTGAGCCTCTCTTACGGCGCCCACTCCAATCTTTGCGTCAACCAGATCAACCTCAACGGCTCGCCCGAGCAGAAGCGCAAATACCTGCCCGGCCTGATTTCTGGCGACCACGTCGGTGCGCTTGCCATGTCCGAGGCGGGGGCGGGGTCCGACGTTGTGTCGATGAAGCTGAAAGCCGAGAAGAAGAACGACCACTACCGCCTGAATGGCACGAAATTCTGGATCACCAACGGCCCCGATGCCGATACGCTGATCGTCTATGCCAAGACCGATCCCGAGGCCGGATCGAAGGGCATCACCGCCTTTATCGTCGAGAAGGCCATGAAAGGTTTTTCCACGAGCCAACATTTCGACAAGCTCGGGATGCGCGGATCGAACACCGCCGAGCTGATCTTCGAGGATGTCGAAGTTCCGTTCGAGAACGTGCTGGGCGAGGAGGGCAAAGGCGTGCGCGTCCTCATGTCGGGCCTCGATTACGAGCGCGTGGTGCTCTCGGGCATCGGCACGGGGATCATGGCCGCCTGCCTTGACGAGGTGATGCCGTATCTGGCGAGCCGCAAGCAGTTTGGCCAGCCGATCGGGAGCTTTCAGCTCATGCAAGGCAAGATCGCTGATATGTATACCAAGATGAATTCGGCGCGGGCCTATGTTTACGAGGTCGCCACGGCTTGTGATCGTGGCGAAGTCACCCGTCAGGACGCCGCCGCCTGCGTGCTCTATGCCTCGGAAGAGGCGATGACCGTCGCGCATCAGGCGGTGCAGGCGATGGGCGGGATGGGCTTTATGAACGAGACACCCGTGGCCCGCATCTTCCGCGACGCCAAGCTCATGGAGATTGGCGCTGGCACATCCGAGATTCGGCGGATGCTGATCGGGCGCGAGATGATGGGGGCGATGTGATGCGTCTGACTTCGCAATTCTCGCCCGCCTCACATGAAGCAAAAGATCGCCGCGACAGCCACTTGGCGGCCATTGCTCAGGTGGCCGAGGCGGCTGCCGTCGCTGTGGCGGGGGGCGGCGAGAAGGCGATGGCGCGGCATATCTCGCGGGGCAAGATGGCGCCACGGGCGCGGGTTGCTGCCCTCTTGGATGCCGGATCACCCTTCCTCGAGATCGGCGCAACAGCGGCCTTTGATATGTATGACGGCGATGCGCCGGGGGCTGGCGTGATCGCGGGCGTGGGCCGTGTTTCGGGCCGCGAGGTGATGATCGTCTGCAACGACGCCACCGTGAAGGGCGGCACCTATTACCCGTTGACGGTCAAGAAACACCTGCGCGCGCAAGAGATCGCCGCGCAATGCGGGCTGCCTTGCGTCTATCTGGTGGATTCGGGCGGGGCCAACCTGCCCAATCAAGACGAGGTCTTCCCCGACCGCGACCATTTCGGACGAATATTCTATAATCAGGCCAATATGTCGGCCCGTGGCATCGCCCAGATCGCCGTGGTCATGGGGTCCTGCACCGCAGGCGGCGCCTATGTGCCGGCGATGGCGGATGTCTCGATCATTGTGCGGGATCAGGGGACGATCTTTCTGGCCGGCCCGCCCTTGGTGAAGGCTGCGACCGGCGAGATCGTGAGCGCCGAGGATCTGGGCGGCGGAGATGTGCATACGCGCCTTTCGGGCGTGGCCGATTATCTGGCCGAGGATGATGCCCATGCCTTGGCGCTGGCGCGGCAGGCGTTTGCCTCAATTGCGGCGCGTAACCAATCGAATTTGCAAAGGGAAACGCCGGAGACGCCCGCCTATGATCCCGAGGATATCCTTGGCATTGTCCCCCGTGATCTGCGCACGCCCTATGATATCCGCGAGGTCATCGCCCGCGTCTTTGACGGCTCGCGCTTTGACGAGTTCAAGGCCCGCTTCGGCGAAACGCTGGTCACGGGTTTCGCTCGTCTCGATGGTTGGCCCGTCGGTATCGTCGCCAACAACGGCGTCCTTTTCTCCGAGGCCGCCCAGAAGGGCGCGCATTTCATCGAGCTCTGCAGTCAGCGCCGTATCCCACTGATTTTCTTGCAAAACATCACCGGATTCATGGTTGGCCGCAAATACGAGAACGAAGGCATCGCCCGCCACGGCGCTAAGATGGTGACGGCGGTGGCGACCACCGCCGTGCCCAAGATCACGATGGTCGTCGGTGGCTCGTTTGGAGCTGGAAATTATGGCATGAGTGGAAGGGCTTATAGCCCGAATTTCATGTGGACGTGGCCCAATTCCCGCACTGCCGTCATGGGCGGCGAACAGGCTGCGGGCGTTCTTGCCACCGTCAAGCGCGACGCGATTGAACGGGCGGGCCAAAGCTGGAGCGCCGAGGACGAGGCCGAGTTCAGGCGCCCCACGATCGAGATGTTCGACCGCCAGAGCCACCCGCTCTATGCCTCGGCCCGCCTTTGGGACGACGGCATCATCGACCCGCGAAAGAGCCGCGAGGTGCTGTCGCTCAGCCTGTCGGCCTCACTCAACCAGCCTATCCCCGAAACCCGCTTCGGCGTTTTCAGGATGTAGACCCATGTTCTCGCGTATTCTCATAGCCAACCGAGGCGAGATCGCCTGCCGCATCATCCGCACGGCGCGGGCGATGGGGGTCGAGACGGTTGCCGTCTATTCCGATGCCGATGCGGGGGCGATGCACGTCGCCATGGCCGATCACGCTGTCCATATCGGCGGGCCGCGCCCCGCCGAGAGCTATCTACGCGGCGAGGCGATCATCGCTGCCGCCAAGGCCACGGGGGCCGAGGCGATCCATCCCGGCTATGGCTTTCTTTCCGAAAACCCAGATTTCGTCGAGGCGGTCGAGGCGGCCGGCCTCACCTTCATCGGCCCTTCAGCCCGCGCGATCCGCGCCATGGGCCTTAAGGACGCGGCCAAGCGCGTGATGGAAGAGGCGGGTGTTCCTGTCGTTCCCGGCTATCACCGGGCCGAGCAGGGCGAAGCGCATCTTGCGGCGGAAGCCGAAAAGATCGGCTATCCGGTCCTCATCAAAGCCGTCGCGGGCGGCGGCGGCAAGGGGATGCGTCGGGTCGAGGCGCCCGAGGATTTCGCCACGGCCCTCGCGTCGGCCCGCGCCGAGGCGGCGAGCGCCTTTGGCAATGATGCGGTGCTCATCGAGAAATACGTCGCCCATCCGCGCCATATCGAGGTGCAGGTCTTTGGTGATGGCACGAAAGCGGTGCACCTTTTCGAGCGCGATTGCTCGCTGCAGCGGCGGCACCAGAAGGTGATCGAAGAGGCCCCCGCGCCGGGCATGACCGAAGAGGTGCGCGCGGCCATGGGCGCCGCCGCCGTGCGCGCGGCCGAGGCGATCGGCTACAAGGGCGCGGGGACGATCGAGTTTATAGCCGACGGCACCGGCGGCCTTCGCCCCGACGGGTTCTGGTTCATGGAGATGAACACACGCCTTCAGGTCGAGCATCCTGTCACCGAGGCGATCACCGGCATCGATCTTGTCGAATGGCAACTACGGGTGGCGGCGGGCGAACCTCTGCCGCTCGGCCAAGACGACCTGACCATCAGCGGCCACGCCTTCGAGGCGCGGCTCTATGCCGAGGATGTGCCCGCAGGCTTCCTGCCCGCAACCGGAACCCTCGCCGTTCTGGATTTTGCCCCTGCCGCCCGCGCCGATACCGGTGTTCGGGCTGGGGATGCGATCAGCCCGTGGTATGATCCGATGATCGCCAAGATCATTGTCCACGGGCCCACTCGCAATATCGCCCGCGCCCGTCTTGTGCAGGCGTTGGATCAGACCCGCGTGGCCGGCACAGTGACCAACCTTGGCTTCCTCGGCGCGCTCGCGCGGCACGGGGGCTTTGCGCGGGGTGAGGTCGATACCGGCCTCATCGCTCGCGATTTGGCAGCGCTGACCGAGGCGCATGGCGGCGCCGATCTGCGCGGCGCGATGCTGGGCGTTGCCGCCCTTGCGGGGGCAGGGATCACGCCTGCCGCGACTGCCGGTTTCGCGCTCTGGCAGCCGCTGGAACAGACAATCGTGCTCGAGGCCCAAGGGGGCGAGGTCACTGTCGCCTTCCGCCTTGCTGACGGCGGCAAGCGGGCCGATCTGCGCTTTGACGGCCACCGGTTTGAGGCGGCGTGGGTCGATGCCGGCTGGCAGATCGCCGGACAGCCGCGCTTTGAGACGGTCAGGGCGGCGGGTGAGGTTTTCGTTTTCGCCCCCGGTGTCACGCTCGAATGCCGGATCATCGATCCGCTCGACCGCGAGGCGGCGGCAGGCGAGGGGGGCGATGTGGCCCTCTCGCCGATGCCGGGCCTTGTGAGGGCGGTCCTTGTCAGGGCGGGGCAGGCGGTGGCCGCAGGCGACAGGCTGGCGGTGCTTGAGGCGATGAAGATGGAGCACGCGCTTGCCGCGGGGCGCGATGGGATCGTCGCCGAAGTCCTTTGTGCGGAGGGAGATCAGGTCGAGGCGGGGGCGGTTCTCGTGCGGCTCGAGCCAGAGGATGAGGCATGACCGAATTCGTCCGCCTTTACGAGGTCGGCCCGCGTGATGGGCTGCAAAACGAGGCGCGGATCATCAGCGTCGAGCATAAAGTCGGCCTCATCCGCGCGTTGGTTACGGCGGGCCTCAAAGATATCGAGGTTGGCTCTTTCGTCTCCGAAAAATGGGTGCCGCAGATGGCCAATACCGATCGGGTGTTGGCGGGGCTCGATTATGCTGGGGGTGTGAACTATGCCGTTCTCGTGCCGAACATGAAGGGATTTGACGCGTGGCGGCAGGCGCGTGCCACCTTGCCGCGCATCCCCGGCGAAATCGCGGTCTTTGTGGCGGCAAGCGAAGGCTTCTCGAAGGCCAACCTCAACTGCACCGTCGCCGAGAGTCTCGAGCGGGTGCGCCCTGTGGTCGAGGCGGCTTTGGCCGAAGCCGCGACGGTGCGCGGCTATGTCTCGTGTGTGACCGACTGTCCCTTTGACGGCCCGACCGCGCCCGAGGCGGTAGCGGATGTGGTGTCGCAGCTGACCAAGATCGCCGAAATGCCGATCTCACTCGGCGACACCATCGGAAAGGGTACGCCCGAGCGCGTTCAGGCCATGCTGCGGGCCGTCAAGGCCCATGTGCCGGCCGAGCGGTTGGCGGGGCATTTCCACGACACAGGCGGGCGGGCGCTCGGCAATATTGAGGCGGCGCTCGACGAGGGCCTGCGGGTTTTCGATACGGCGGTGGGCGGTCTTGGCGGCTGTCCCTATGCGCCGGGGGCGCCTGGCAATGTCGCGACCGAAAAGGTCATGGATCGTCTGGCCGAACTTGGCTTCGAGACGGGCCTCGACCGCGCAGCTATCGGTCGGGCAGCGACTATCGCCAAATCCATGAGGGGGCGGACATGACAGGCTTTGAATCCATTTCCATCACAACCGACACGCGCGGCGTCGCCACGCTCGAGCTGGCCCGCGAGGACAAGCATAATGCCCTCTCGGCGGTGATGATGGAAGAACTGACCAAGGCGGCGGCGCTTTTGGGGGATGATCCGGAGGTGCGGGTGGTCGTCATCACCGGCAGGGGCGCGAGCTTTTGTGCAGGGGGCGACCTTAAATGGATGCGCGAGCAAATGGCGGACGGCCCCGAGGCGCGGCGGGCGGCAGCCTATAAGCTGTCGAATATGCTCAGGGCCATCAACACGATGCCCAAGCCGGTAATCGCCCGTGTGCAGGGGAATGCTTTTGGTGGCGGAGTGGGAATCATCAGCGTCTGTGATGTTGCGGTCTGCGCCGAGGGCGCGAAGTTCGGTCTGACCGAAACGAGGCTCGGCCTTATTCCCGCAACCATCGGCCCCTATGTGGTGGGCAAACTCGGCGCACCTATGGCGCGGCGGGTCTTCATGTCGAGCCGTATCTTTGACGCCGCCGAGGCCGAACGTTTGGGCCTGGTCGCGCGGGTCGGCGCGGCGGCTGAACTCGACTCTCTGGTCGAAGCGGAAGTCGCCCCCTATCTCGCCTGCGCGCCCGGCGCAGTGGCGGCGGCCAAGCGGCATCTTCTCGCCCTCGCGCCCGCGATTGACGAAGGGGTCATCGCGATGGCCGCTGAGGTTCTGGTCAAGCGGTGGGAGGATGGCGAGGCCGCCGAGGGGATCGACGCCTTCTTTGAAAAGCGCAAACCGAGTTGGGTGAAGGGCTGACCTTCTTTTTCTGCTCGAAAAAGCGCCAACATTCCGCTGGCGTTGGTTGACCCTCTCCCACGGCAGGGGTAAAGCCATCCCAAGGTTTTTGGCGCGCTGTATTTCTGGCGCCGCTCGTCTTGAAAGGAACCACCTTGGAAGACCTGCTTCGCGAATATCTTCCCATCGTTATTTTCCTCGGCCTTGCCATCGCCCTTGGCGCGATCTTGATCCTCGCCGCAGTGATCGTCGCAGTCCGCAATCCTGATCCTGAAAAGGTCAGCGCCTATGAATGCGGCTTCAACGCTTTTGATGATGCGCGGATGAAATTCGACGTGCGGTTCTACCTTGTGTCGATCCTCTTCATCATCTTCGACCTTGAGGTGGCATTCCTCTTTCCTTGGGCTGTGGCGTTCAAAGATCTGAGCTTGGTGGGTTTCTGGTCGATGATGGCGTTCCTTGGGGTTCTGACCATCGGCTTTGCCTATGAATGGAAGAAGGGGGCTCTCGAATGGGAGTGATGACCGGAGCCAATACCGCCGGCGCTGACAAGGAAGTCGTAACGCAGGCGATCAACACCGAGCTTCAGGACAAGGGTTTCCTTGTCACCTCGACCGCCGACATCATCAACTGGGCGCGCACCGGCTCGCTTCACTGGATGACCTTCGGTCTGGCCTGCTGCGCCGTCGAGATGATGCACACCTCGATGCCGCGCTATGACCTTGAGCGCTTTGGCACTGCGCCGCGCGCCTCGCCGCGCCAGTCCGACCTGATGATCGTCGCGGGCACGCTGACCAACAAGATGGCCCCCGCGCTGCGCAAGGTCTACGACCAGATGCCCGAGCCCCGCTATGTGATCTCGATGGGCTCCTGCGCCAACGGCGGCGGTTATTACCACTATAGCTATTCGGTGGTGCGCGGCTGCGACCGGATCGTTCCGGTCGATGTCTATGTTCCGGGTTGTCCGCCGACCGCCGAGGCGCTGCTCTACGGCATCCTGCAGCTTCAGCGCAAAATCCGCCGCACCGGCACCATCGTTCGATAGGAGCGCCCATGTCCGAAGCCTTGAAAGAACTTGGCGCCCTGCTCGAGCTCAAGCGGCGTGATTGTGTTCTGAGCCAAGAGGTCGCCTTCGACGAGCTGACCGTTGATGGCTCGCCGAACAAGCTGGTGTCGTTCGTCGAGTTTCTCTTGGGCGACAGTGCCTGCAAATTCTCGACCCTCGTCGATATTACGGCGGTAGACTATCCGGGCCGCGCCAAGCGCTTCGACGTGATCTATCACTTCCTGTCGATGTACACCAATCAGCGCATCCGCCTGCGGGTATCGATCCGCGAGGACGAGATGGTTCCCTCGATCATCGACGTTCACCCCTCGGCCAACTGGTTCGAGCGTGAAGTGTTCGATATGTTCGGGATCCTCTTTTCGGGCCACCCCGACCTGCGCCGGATCCTGACCGACTATGGCTTCCGCGGCCATCCGCTGCGCAAGGATTTCCCGACCACCGGTTATACCGAGGTCCGCTACGACGAAGCGCAAAAGCGCGTCGTCTACGAGCCTGTCTCTTTGGTGCAGGAATACCGTCAGTTTGATTTCATGTCGCCTTGGGAAGGGGCCGAATACATCCTTCCGGGCGACGAGAAGAAAGGGGCCTGATATGTGGCGACATCACGAAGCCTACGCTGCGAGCGGGCATCACTTTGCCGGCCACGGCCAATTCGGGATCCTGATCCTTCTGGCCCTCGCAGCTGCGCTGGTGATCCCTTTCTGGCGGCTTTTGCCGCGGCACGGCATTCCGGCTTGGATCTCGTTCTTTGCGATCTTCCCGCCCTGCGCGCTTTTGCTTCTTTGGGTGGTCTCTTTCCGCGAGGAAACGAACGGCTGAGGCGTTTCGCCTTCCGGGGCGGGGCGCATGATGAATTTGATGCCGCAAGGCGCGGGACCGATCCCGCAAGGCGGCAAGACAGTTTGATGGGTGCAAGATGATGGACGGCAACTTCAACGACGCTCAGACGGGCGAGCAGAAGATCCGCAACTTCAACATCAACTTCGGGCCGCAGCACCCTGCGGCGCACGGCGTTCTGCGGCTTGTGCTTGAGCTTGACGGCGAGATCGTCGAGCGCTGTGATCCGCACATCGGCCTTCTGCATCGCGGCACCGAAAAGCTGATGGAGAGCCGCACCTACCTGCAAAACCTGCCGTATTTCGACCGCCTCGACTATGTGGCGCCGATGAACCAGGAACACGCCTGGTGCCTCGCCATTGAAAAGCTGACCGGAACGGAAGTTCCGCGCCGCGCTTCGCTGATCCGCGTTCTCTATTCCGAGATCGGCCGTGTTCTGAACCACCTTCTCAACGTCACCACGCAGGCGATGGACGTTGGCGCGCTGACCCCGCCGCTCTGGGGCTTTGAAGAGCGTGAAAAGCTGATGGTGTTTTACGAGCGTGCCTGTGGCGCCCGTCTGCACGCCGCCTATTTCCGCCCCGGGGGCGTCCACCAAGACCTGCCGCCAGCTCTGATCGACGATATCGAGACATGGGCCAATGAGTTCCCCAAAGTGCTCGACGATATCGACGGGCTTTTGACCGAAAACCGCATCTTCAAGCAGCGCAACGCTGATATCGGCATCGTCACCGAGGAGGATATCAAGGACTGGGGCTTCTCCGGCGTCATGGTCCGCGGCTCGGGCCTTGCATGGGATCTGCGCCGTGCGCAGCCCTATGAATGCTATGACGAGTTCGACTTCCAGATCCCTGTTGGCAAGAACGGCGACTGCTATGACCGCTACCTCTGCCGCATGGAAGAGATGCGCCAGTCGACCTTGATCATCAAACAGGCCATCGCCAAGTTGCGCGCGCCCGAAGGGCAGGGCGATGTTCTGGCCCGTGGCAAGCTGACCCCGCCCAAGCGCGGCGACATGAAGACCTCGATGGAAAGCCTGATCCATCACTTCAAGCTTTACACCGAGGGCTTCCACGTTCCGGCCGGCGAGGTCTATGCCGCCGTCGAAGCGCCGAAGGGCGAGTTTGGCGTCTACCTTGTGGCCGATGGCACCAACAAACCCTACCGCGCCAAGCTGCGCGCGCCGGGTTATCTTCACCTTCAGGCCATGGACCATATGGCCACTGGCCACCAACTTGCCGACGTCGCCGCCATCATCGGCTCGATGGACGTCGTTTTTGGAGAGATTGACCGCTAATGCTCCGCCGCCTGCATCACGACCAACCCGCAAGCTTTGCCTTCACCCTCGCCAATCAGGCTTGGGCCGAAGCGCAGATCACCAAATATCCCGAAGGCCGTCAGGCCTCTGCGATCATCCCGCTTTTGTGGCGCGCCCAAGAGCAAGAGGGCTGGCTGACCCGCCCCGCGATCGAGTCTGTCGCCGATATGCTTGGCATGGCGCATATCCGTGCGCTCGAGGTGGCCTCGTTCTACTTCATGTTCCAGCTCCAGCCTGTTGGTTCGGTCGCTCATATTCAGGTCTGCGGTACGCTGTCGTGCATGATCTGCGGCGCGGAAAACCTGATCGCCGTCTGCAAGGACAAGATCGCCGCCAATGCCCATGAGCTTTCGGCCGATGGCAAGTTTTCCTGGGAAGAAGTCGAATGCCTCGGCTCTTGCGCCAACGCGCCGATGGCCCAGATCGGCAAGGACTATTACGAAGATCTGACTGCCGAGAAACTGGCATGGATCATCGACGAACTGGCCGCTGGCCGCGTCCCGACACCCGGCCCGCAAAACGGCCGCTATGCCGCCGAGCCCTTGAAGGGCCTGACAACGCTGACCGCCCACGAGAGCGGCCGCACCCAGTTTAACGCGAGCGTCCAACTTGCGACCGACATCGGCGATACGGTCAAACGGATCGACGGGACCGAGGTTCCGCTGCTGACCCCGTGGCTTGGCAAGACCGCCAAGAAACCGGCAGCCAAGAAGCCGGCCGCCAAGAAAGCCGCCGCGCCGAAGGCCGAGAAGAAACCGGCCGCGAAAAAGCCTGCTGCCAAGAAGGCGGCCCCCAAGGCCAAGAAGGCCGAGGCCAAGTAGGGCAGATAGATGACCGACCAGACCACAGCACAATCGGCAAAGTCAGGACGGCGCACCGCGCTCGTCCTCTTTGGCACCGGCGTGTTCTGGATCGTGATGACATTCCTTGGATCGAAGTTCGGCTGGAGCAACCGCACCCGCGCGCTTTTCGATCTTTTCGCGCTCGCCGGTTTCGGCTGGGCGCTTTTCTCGACATTTGCACTGTGGCGCGCGCGCCAGACCGGAAGAAGGTGAGCCCATGCTAAAGGATCAGGACCGTATCTTCACCAATATCTACGGGATGCACGACCGCTCGCTGAAAGGCGCGATCGCCCGTGGTCATTGGGATGGCACCGCCGGCATCATCAAGAAGGGCCGCGACTGGATCGTGAACGAGATGAAGGCCTCGGGCCTGCGTGGTCGTGGCGGTGCGGGTTTCCCCACCGGGCTCAAATGGTCGTTCATGCCCAAGGAATCCGATGGCCGCCCCGCCTATCTCGTCATCAATGCCGACGAATCCGAACCGGGGACCTGCAAAGACCGCGAGATCATGCGCCACGATCCCCATACGCTGATCGAGGGGGCGCTGATCGCCTCTTTCGCGATGAATGCGCACACGGCCTATATCTACATTCGCGGCGAATATATCCGCGAGCGCGAGGCGCTTCAGGCGGCGATCGACGAATGCTATGACGCGGGCCTTCTGGGCAAGAACGCTGCCAAGTCGGGCTGGGACTTTGACCTCTACCTGCACCACGGCGCCGGCGCCTATATCTGCGGCGAGGAAACCGCGCTTCTGGAAAGCCTTGAAGGCAAGAAGGGGATGCCGCGGATGAAGCCGCCGTTCCCGGCTGGTTCGGGCCTTTACGGCTGCCCGACCACGGTGAACAACGTTGAATCCATCGCCGTCGCCCCGACCATCCTGCGCCGCGGCGCGGCTTGGTTTGCGGGCTTTGGCCGCCAGAACAATGCCGGCACCAAGCTCTTTGCGATCTCGGGCCATGTGAACAACCCCTGCGTTGTCGAAGAATCCATGTCGATCACTTTTGAGGAGTTGATCGAAAAGCACTGCGGCGGCATCCGTGGCGGCTGGGACAACCTTCTGGGTGTCATTCCTGGCGGCTCGTCAGTTCCGGTCGTGCGCGGCGAGAAGATGCGCGATGCGATCATGGATTTCGACTATCTGCGCGGCGAGCTTGGCTCGGGCCTCGGCACCGCGGCCGTGATCGTCATGGACAAGTCGGTCGACATCGTGAAAGCGATTTGGCGCCTGTCGAAATTCTACAAGCACGAAAGCTGCGGCCAGTGCACGCCGTGCCGTGAAGGCACAGGCTGGATGATGCGGGTGATGGAGCGGCTCGTGACGGGCGAGGCTTCGCTTGAAGAAATCGATATGCTTTGGGATGTGACCAAGCAGGTCGAAGGCCACACGATCTGTGCTCTGGGCGACGCTGCCGCCTGGCCGATTCAGGGCTTGATCCGCAATTTCCGCGGGGAAATCGAAGATCGGATCAAATCCCGCACGGGTGCGATTGCCGCCGAATAATACATAAGAATATCTCAATGAATATGGCCGGTTGGAGGAATCCAGCCGGCCTTTTTTATGGGCGGTAGATCGCCTGCAAGCCGCTCCTTTTGCCTTCGATATTGAATATCAGCGCCCAAGAGGCGACATGAGTGCAGGCGGCATCAAAGACCGCAGGCAGTTCCTCGAGGCATGGCATTGAAGAAGATCCTGATCCTGACCCTTGGTCTCACATTTGCCACGCTTCCCGCGCGGGCGAACGAGGTGCCTTTGAAGGATGTTCCCTATGTGAGCGAAGGCATCATCGCCACCGGTATCGCCTACGAGATCGGCCGCGTTTGCCCAAGCCTTTCGGCGCGGATGCTGGCGGGGATCTTCTTTCTCTACGAGCTTCAGTCCTATGCCTACGACCTCGGTTATTCCAAAGCCGAGGTGGACGGTTATATCAACGACAAGGACGAAAAGATGCGCCTTGAGGCCATTGCGCGGTCGCGTTTGGTGGAAATGGGTGCGGTCGCAGAGCAGCCCGAAACCTACTGCACGGTGGGCCGTCAGGAGATCGCGGTGGAGAGCCAGATCGGCAAGTTGCTGCGCTAGCGCAAAATCACCGGTTTTTCCGCCCTTTGAGGTGAATTTTCCTGCCAAAATCGTGTCGTTCCGACTGGCATCATCCGACGTGACGGGATAGAACGCGGCAACTGTATCGCCCGCGCGCTCGCGCGCGTGTGAGGCGTGCCGGTGGTACGAACCAAAAGGCTGGCCATGTCTGATTTGAAGAAAGTCATTATCGACGGGAACGAGATCGAAGTACCGGGGGCAATGACCCTGGTTCAGGCCTGCGAGGTCGCCGGTATCGAAGTCCCCCGCTTCTGCTATCACGAGCGGCTGTCGATCGCCGGAAATTGCCGGATGTGTCTGGTCGAGGTCGTTGGCGGCCCGCCCAAGCCCGCCGCTTCCTGCGCCATGCAGGTGCGCGATCTGCGCCCTGGGCCCGAAGGCCAGCCCCCCGTGGTCAAGACCAACTCGCCGATGGTGAAGAAGGCGCGCGAAGGAGTGATGGAGTTTCTCCTGATCAACCACCCACTCGATTGCCCGATTTGCGATCAGGGCGGCGAGTGCGATCTTCAGGATCAGGCGATGGCCTATGGCGTCGATTTCTCGCGCTATCGCGAGCCCAAGCGCGCCAGCGAGGATCTCAATCTCGGGCCACTGATTGAAACCCATATGACCCGCTGCATCAGCTGCACCCGTTGCGTGCGCTTCACGACCGAGGTCGCGGGCATCACCCAGATGGGCCAGACCGGCCGCGGCGAAGACAGCGAAATCACAAGCTATCTGGGCGAGACGCTCGAGTCCAACCTTCAGGGCAATATCATCGACCTTTGCCCCGTGGGTGCGCTCGTGTCCAAGCCCTATGCCTTTACCGCCCGCCCGTGGGAGCTGACCAAGACCGAGACCATCGACGTGATGGACGCGCTTGGCTCGAACATCCGCGTCGATACCAAGGGCCGCGAAGTCATGCGCATTCTGCCGCGCAATCATGACGGCGTGAACGAAGAGTGGATTTCCGATAAAACCCGCTTTGTCTGGGACGGCCTGCGCCGCCAGCGCCTCGATACTCCCTACATCCGTGAGAACGGCAAGCTGCGCAAAGCCACTTGGGGCGAGGCGCTTGCCGC
>Ga0181561_10002136_pt1 | contig 17518 bp, 9 predicted proteins | sample 011ome_19_FD_133760 | JGI IMG/M metagenome (GOLD analysis project Ga0181561, IMG submission 133760) | Coastal salt marsh microbial communities from the Groves Creek Marsh, Skidaway Island, Georgia - 011510BT metaG (megahit assembly) | ecosystem: Environmental > Aquatic > Marine > Intertidal zone...
CGTAGGCGTCGATGGGCACGTCCACCGGAAACGTCCAATTCTTGGGCGGGATCCAGACGTCGGCGCTCGGGAATTTCTTACTGAACGGGCCGGAGTAAATCTTGTGCTCGATCGCGGCGCTGCCGACGACGATGTGCTTCACCGGCCCGTGCTCGTCCACGATCGGCGCGAGCATGGACATGAGCTCCGCGGTCGGCGCGATCGGGTTGTGCACCCACAGACCGCCTCCGTTTAATCTCACGACGGTCATGCGCACGTTCACGAGGACGTCGAGCAAGCCCTGGAGCTGGTCGAAGCACCACACCTCGTTGGGATGCGCGACGCTCATCGCGGTCGCCTTGCCTCCGTACGGCGCGAGAGGCAGCGCCCACCAGTACGGGTACCACCGCTCCGGGTGAGCCGCCTTGGACGTCTTCTCCCAGAACGCCTCTTGCATGGTGACGACGTCCGGATACATCGGCGGCTCCCCGGCGGCGATCGCGGCGACGTCTCTCGCGAACGGCATCATCGCCGACGCCGCGGCGGCCGCGGAGGTGAGCATCGCGCGGCGAGTCGGCGCGCTCGCGGGCGGCCCGGACGCCGTCGCGTCGGCCGCGTCATCGGGTTCGTCGGCGTCGTCGGCGCGACGACGGATAGAAGAGCGACGAGACGCCTCGCCGGACGACGCGCTCGCGATCGTCGCGCGGCGCGTCGCGAGACGGCCGGAGGGCGACGCGCGGGGGCGGAGCGCGGTCGTCGAGCTCACCGCGACGGCGGCGGCCATCGTGTTCGGTCGCGCGGGGCGAAGTGGACCGCGCGCGACGTCGGACGACTACTGGCGGCGAATATGCGCCACCACTCGGCTGCCACCTGGCGACGTCATCTGCAGCAGGGGTCTGATCGGTCAGGTGCGTTCTAAACAGACGTTTTTCACCCACCGCTCGGTTTCAACATTTGATCGCGTCCCCTTTCAACTGACCGCCGATGCACTTTTTTGTGGAAATGGCCCTCAGTAGTCTTGCGAGCTTTTCGCGCGCGCACACCTTCGATGATACAACGGCGCATCTACCACATCGTCGCGACGCCGCCCTACGCCGCGCGACCCTAGTACACCTCCGTCGCGGTCGCGGTCGTGACGGAGTCCCTCACGCCCGCCCTCGTGCGGTTGTTGGCGTAGCCTGAGCCGCCGCTCCCCGGAGAGCTTCCGCCGCTCCCGCGCCCGCTCCCGCCGCCGCCGCTCGCGCCCGTCTCTCCGACTTTCCGTCTCCGTTCCTCCTCTTGCTTGTCCAGCACCCTCTGCTCGCGGTTCAGCGACAGCAGCGGCTTCCACCACTTCCTCTCGCAGTCCGCGGCGTCGAGCGCTTCTTTATGCCTCAACGCGATGGACTTTTCATCCGTCCCCGCCGGGAAAGCAAACGACGCCGGCGTCGCGAACCCGCTCAGCTCCGCGAGGGACTGGTGCTTCTGCGCGCGCTGCGCTCGGAACACCTTCTCCGTCTCGCGGAAGATCGCGTCTCGCTTCGCCTTCGCCTCCGCCCTCGCGTCGGTCTGTTCGCGGTAACGCGCGAGCGTCGTCCGGGTCTTCTCGCGGCCGGCGCGAAACGTCTCCATCGTGACGCCGTCGGACGCCGCCGTCGTCGCCGCGACGTCCCTCGCCGCCTCAAACTTCCGCGTCGCCATGACCGATTCCACGGACTGCTGCTTTAAGGTCATCACCCGCGGGGCGTAGTCCTCGGTCGTCATCTCCGCGGCGACGGACGCGACGATGTCCAACGCGTCCGGCTCGACGATGAATTTGTTCACCCTCGCCTTCGAGACGTTGCTTCGCTTCGCCCCGGACTCGACCTCGTTCTTGTGTTTCTTGAAGCTCTTTTGGATTCGGATCGCCGCGGTGTTTTGCTCCCTGCGTTCGAGCTCGACGTGCTTCTTCGCCTTGTGCCGGCGCCACTCTTTCTGCACAGTCACCGCGCTCGAGATCTCTTGCTGCCGGAGCCAATCCTCAACCTCCGCGGCGGGGAGCTCTCTCAGCATCGCCTTCGTCTCCTCCCTCGCCGCCATCCTCGCCTCGCGCTCTTTGTACCCCTTCTCGTACGCCGCGTGCTCGGCCGCGCGCTTCTTCTTCAGCGCGACCTCCCTTCTGACGAAGTGCCCCTTGAACTGCGCTTGAATCTTACACGCGGCGATGTGCTCCTCCCTGGCGACTCGCGCGGCCTCGGCGTACTCCTCCGCCGCGGCTTTCTCGTCCGCCTGCTTCTTCTCCGCGGCTTTCCATGGCGACGCGGGCGACTCCGCGGGCGGCTTGGACGACATCGCGGCCGGACGCTGGGACCCCGCGCGCGAGGCGTGTGCGAGGACGTTGACGAAGGAAATTGCTTTTCAAACGGGCGACTTTCTGTCCGCGACCAAATTTCGCTGGTATCGGCGACGGCCTCGACACGACGTCGAGCGTTGAGCGGTTAAGGGGATTGACAGCTAAAACGCGAAAAACGCGATGACGACTTCAGCTCCGTGTCGAGACGAGAACCGCGCTGCGGAGAGACGGGCCACAACGCAGCGCGCAGGCGAGATGGCCTTCGCTATGTCCGCCACTTCCGCTTCCCTGAGCTTCGGCCGCAACGTCGCGTCCACGCAGGGTCTCCGCGTCACCGCGGTGCGTGCTCGCGCCTTCCTCGCGTCGCGTCTCCGGACCGCGAATCCGCGCGATTCCTCGCTCCGCTTCACATTTATCCACTTTCCCGGCCTCGACGTCGCGGGATGCGCGCCGCGAACGGCATCTGACGTCCGACTCCCTCCTCGTGTAACAGGCGCCCTCTAGCAACGTCGTCGTCCCGAGGCCCGCGCTCAAGACCGAAGCGATGGTGAAGGTGCGCGTCGCGCCGCGTCCCGCGTCTCCGTCGCCGCGTCGCCTCGACGCGACGCTAGAAACCCTACTTTCAGGTTTTCACACGCCCAGCGCCTCCTCCCTCGACCCGACGCCGACGTCCTCTTCCTCGCTTCGCCCCCGCCCCGCAGATTCGCTTCACGCGCCTCGGCCGCAAGCGCACGCCGTTCTACCGCATCATCGCGATCGACAGCCGCAAGCGCAGAGACGGCGCGCCTCTCGAGGAGCTCGGGTGGTACGACCCCATAAGAAAACAGAGCAACCTGAACGCGCCGGCGATCAAGGCGTGGCTGTCTAAGGGCGCGCAGCCGTCGGAGACCGTCGGGAGGCTTCTGAAGAAGTCCCTCATCATGGATTAAACGTCATCGCGGTGTGGTGGGGGTTGGTTTGGAGGGGGGGCGCGGCGACGAGCGCGCGGCGGCGGGGAAGCCGCGCCGCGCGACGCGCCAGAGCGATTCGATTCGTTGAGATGTACATTCGTTCGCCAGGCGGCGGAGGATTAGATAGACGGGCTTTTATTAGATGAACGCACCGTCGTTGCATCGCGGGTGGCTTCTCGTGTCGTTCGCCCACCCCGTCCCGCCCGCGCGGAGAAGAGCGGGCGTTCGTTTCGTTTGTCGCGCGCTCGTCAGTTTCGGGAAGAAATTGCTATGATGACGGATCTCCACCGAACCACGATAGCTCACTTCCCCGCCGCGCGTCGGAGGCGCGCACGGCGACGATGGCGGAGGAGTTCACGAGGCTGACGCCCGCGCCGGAGGCGACGATAGACAAATCGAAGTTCGACACTCGCATCACGCTCACGGCGCTGCGCGTGCCCAAGGCGCGATGTCACGCGCTCATGAAGCACCTGAAAGGCTTCGTCCTCGACATGCCGCGGCAGCGCTCCGTGGTGAACGACCCGACGGACGAGGCGAACTCGCGCCTGTTGCTGCTCAAAGAAGAGGTCAAGGACGCGTCGTTCCCGTCGATATCGCCCGAACTCAGAGCAGAGCTCGCGCTCGACGACCTCCCGTTGACGACGCACGAGCTCAGGTTGGGGTACGATTACTACAACGCCGAGCACGTCCTGCGCGCGCTGCTTCCTGACGGCGTCGAGGTCCCCGGGTCGTTCGAGACCGTCGGACACATCGCGCATCTGAACCTGAGGGACGACGTGATGCAGTACAAGCACGTCATCGGGAGGGTGCTCCTGGACAAGAACCCGAGGCTGAGGACGATCGTGAACAAAGTCGGCGCGATCGAGTCCGAGTTTAGGGTCCCGACCTGGGAGCTCCTCGCCGGGTCGCCGTCGTTGGTCACGGAGGTCAAGCAGCACGGCGTCCCGTTCAAGCTCGACTTCGGAGAGGTGTACTGGAACAGCCGTCTGGAGGCGGAGCACAAGCGGATGGTGGAGAGCATCAGACCGGGGGAGATTTTATGCGACGCGATGGCGGGCGTGGGGCCGTTCGCCGTGCCCGCGGGGAGGGCGGGGATCAGGACGTACGCGAACGATCTGAACCCGAAGTGTTACGAGTACATGAAGATAAACGCACGCGCGGCGAAGGTGAAGGGGCGCGTGAAGTGTTATAACATGTGCGCGCGGGCGTTCATTCGCGCGCTGCTGAAGTACGGACCGGGGCCGCCGCCGGAGGAAGACGCGCGGAAGCCGGCGGACGACGGGAAGAAGGAGAAGGAAAAGAAGCCGGTCGCGAGATGGGCGGCGACCGGGGACGACGACGACGACGGCGACCCGCCCGCCGGGGCGGTGTTCGACCACGTCACGATGAACCTCCCCGCGAGCGCGATCGAGTTTTTGGACGTCTTCAAGGGCGCGTTCGATAGACGCGTTTGGGGCGAACGAAACCTGCCTCGGGTGCACGTGTACACGTTTAAGCGCGCGGACGAGACGCACGCGGACGTCGTGAAACGCGGCGAGGGGTACTTAGGAGGACCGATCAAAGACGCGAGCGTGCACGAGGTGCGGGACGTCGCTCCGAATAAGATCATGCTGTGTCTGTCGTTCACGCTGACGGAGGACGTCGCGTTCGCGGCGGATGACGAGAGTCCCGATTCGAAACGCGCGAAGGTGGCGTAGCGGTAGTGCAGTAGTTTTATCGTACTTAACGTTCGTTAGAAGCACCAGCTTATGGCTATTCGTTTCTATGCGTTCTGTCTGTCGTCGTCTCGTCATCTCGTGACGGGGTTCGTGAGCTCATCGCGCGTTCGCGGCGTCGAGCGCGGAGCCGACGCGGTAAAAAATACCGTGCAAGTGCTCGCGAATCGTCGGCACCATGCACTGAAGAAGCTTCGAGTACGAGTCCGGCCCGATAGATTTGATGATCGACGCGTGGTGCTCTAGCGCGTGTAACACGCACACGCGCGCGAGCTTATCCGCCCTGTGGTCGATCGCGAGGTCGTAAAACTTGATGAGCTTCACCGCGTCGAAGCTCACCCCCGCGTTTTTCACGTCCTCCGCGAGCGCGGTTTCGCACTGCCGTTTCAGCCCGAGCATCTGGTACTTCTCCCCGAGCTTCAGCATCGTGCACGCGAGCTTGGGGACGAAGCCGAGCTCGGGATCGTTGGACGGGGGGATCTGCCCGGTGTACACGTACTTCAGCAACGCCTCGAAGGCTTCCACGGTGATGTGCTTGATGTCTACTCTGCACGCGCCCTCGCGCTTCGCGTCGGCGTCCGATCCCGTCGTCGTCGCCTCGTCTTGACGCTTCCCTTGAGCGATCATGTCGTGGAACGCGTCGGACGCTCGCGAGAACGCGATGCGATGCGCGTAGAAGGTTCGCTTCTCCGCGCGCTCCTCGTCCGTCGCGTCCGCGTCGTCCGTCTCTTCGCCGCTGACTTCGAACACGAGGTCCGCGAGCTCGGGGTTATCGAAGTGCTCCTCCAGGTGCGTCTCCGGCGTCGCGGGAAGCGGCGCGGCTTCCTCCGGGGCGAGGCGCGTGATCTTCTCGGCAATCTTATACAGCGCCGCGGCGGCGTCCTTCTGATCCCGCGGCTTCGGCGAGAGGCGCAGGTGGCTGGGCAGCGTCGACGAGTGCTTCGGGGCGATCATCTCGAGCAGAATCTCCAAGCCGCCGTGATCCATGAAGATATCCGAGAGCGTCTCGAGACCCCCCTTCTCTTGCTCTTTATCCGCGCCGCCGCACAGATGGGCGAGCGCGACCGCGATGCGCGACGAGTGCTCCTTGTCCGTCGTGCGCATCATGTAAATCAAATACCGCAGCGTGCGCCCGGTCATCTTCTCCTCCAAGCGCTTCAGCGTCTTCGCGACGCAGTCCTTCGACGCTTGCACGATGAGCTCGCCGTCGTTCAACCGCTGCACCGTGCCTTGCATGATGATGTCCGGGATGTTATCCGGGTTCTCCGCGAGCCCGTACAGCGCGAACGCAGCGTTGTGCTGCAAGTTCCCCGCGTTCGAGTCGAGCAAATCGAGAAGCGGTCGCAAGCCGTCCGCGTGGCAGATCCCGACCTGGTTGTCCTCGTTTTGTGCGAGGCGTCCGAGCGCGAACGCGGCCATCTCCCTGAGCTGCGGGTCCGTGTTGTTCAGCATCTGAATCAGCGGCTGCACCGCGCCGCGCTGGACGATCTTGACCTTGAACGCCGGCTCCGTCGTCGCGAACTGTCCTATCAGAAGCGCCGCCTCGCGCTGGCTCTCCGGGCACTCGGACGAGAGCAACGAAATCACCGGCTGCAGCGCGCCTTCGTCCAAGACGCGGCGTTTGATGTGCGACGACGAGTGCACCAAGTTCCCGATGACGCCGATGGCTTCGTAGTGAATCGTCTGGTCTTCGCTTCTGACCATGAAGATGAGCATCGGCAACGCGCCGCACTCGACGATCTGGTTTTTGTTCTCGTCGTTTTTGAACGCCAACGTCCGCAGCGCGCTCGCCGCCGCGCGTTGCACTTTCGGATCCCGCGTCTCGAGCAGGGACACCAACGGCGGGATGCCCCCCTCCGTTCGGACTTGGTTCTTGATGTCGTTGTTCTCGTGCGCCAAGTTCGTGACCGCGTCCGCGGCGCGTCGAGCGACGGACGGCGGGATAGACCCGGACAGCTGCGGCGGGTACCGTTTCAGGAGCGCGACTAAACCCGGGAGCGCGCCCGCGGCGGCGATTCGGTTCTGATTATCCTCCTTCGACGCGAGCAGCCCGATCGCGTAGCACGCTTCTTTCTCGATGTCCCCGATGTTCGGCGTGCACTTCTCGCCAATCTCCGTGCTCATCGATAACAGTGGGACGATCGCCTCGACCGCGCCCGCGTTCACGACCGCGTCGACGTTCTCGCTGCTGTCCGAGTTTTGCTGCGTTTCCTTCGACAGCTCCGCGAGCGTTCGGACGTCTTGCTTCAGACGGTCCCTCAACCGGTCGTCGTCCGGGTCCGCCAGGATCTTCATCCTGATGTCCAAGATGTCTTTCACTAATCGAAAGTGATGGTCCAGCGTGATGAGCGCGTTCGCCCCCGCGCGTTGCACTTTGCTGTCTCTGCGATCTAAGAGCATACGCATCGCCTCCACGCCGCGCACACGCCTCACGAGCTTCTTCACGTCCTCGTTCTTGTTCGCGAGCTTCGAGATCACGTCCGCGGCTTTCCTCGCAACCTCCTGCACGAGATCCGCCCCTCGCCTCGACACCGGGTCCACGGGCGCGTGCGGCGCCTGGCGTCCGAGGAGGTTGACTAAGCTCTCCACCGCGCCGGCGTCGACGACCATGCGTTGATGTTTCGGATCCGACGCGATCGCTCCGATGGCGTAGCACACCTCTTTCTCCACGTCCGCGAACTGCGTCGGAGTCCACGACGATTTCGACGTCGTCGTCGACTCGCTCGTGTCCGCGCTCAGGCGCAGCAGCGGGACGATGACGTCGATCGCGCCGGCTTCGATGACGGCGCCAGCGTAGTTTAGTTTCGCGAGCTCCCCGAGCGCGTGCACGTCCCTTCTGAGCATCTCCCTCAGCTCCCCGACGCGATCCGTGGTCCGTCGGTCCCCGATGACGATCACCTCCGTACCCGCGATTATGAGCATGCTTTCCGTCGCCTTCCTGACCGCCTCCACGAGCGCCACGTGCTCGTCCAGAGTGATCAGCGCCGCCGCGGCGTGTTTCTGCATCTTCAGCTCTCGATGCGCGTGTTGCAGCATAAGTTGGCGGATGCTCGGGACGACGTCGCCGTCCCTCGCGATCTTCTTCAAATCCGGGGACTTGATCACGAGTTTCGTGATGACCTCGCACGCGCGGCGCCCAACCTCGTGCGCGAACGCGTTCGTCGCGACGAACAGACGGTCCCCGCCCCCGATCGTGATCGTAACTTGCGAGTGGAAATCCGCGAGCGGGTGCACGATGAGCGCGTCGACGACGCGCGGCACCGCGGCTAAGTTCGCCTCCGTGCTCGTGAGCTTCTTGCTCTTCACCGCCTTGCGCAGGATCTCGACCGCTTCTTTGCTGTACGTCTCCAAGAGCGTCACGTCCTCGAGCTTCGCGTGTCTGCCGTCGAGAATGAACGGCCGCATCGCGTGGAGCGCCTTCGCGGCGTTCACGACGGTCTCGACGTGCGACTTGCTGTTTTCTTTCAAGGCGTCGATCGCCCTCGCGAGCGCGCGTTTCTGGTCCTCGACGTTCCCGCAGACTTCCTCCTCGCGCTGGACCTCGATCGATTTCGACGCGGCGCGCTGTGAGGGTGAATGCAACGGGTTTAGGGCGTGAGCGACCGCGAGATTCGAGGCCAAGTCGACCGCGTTTGAAAAGAGAGGAAAGGAAAAGGCACCGACGCGCGCGTCGGAGGGAAAACGTCGTCGCGTCGCGAGACGCACCTCCGCGGAACCCGGCGCGGCGGTCTCCGCTTTCTGCGCCTGGATGCCCGCATCCAGAGCCTTGCGCTTATTCCTCATCGTGCGCTTCCCCCCCGCGGGTACGTCCATCCTATCCTGGGCGCGCCTCGCGTCTCCTCGTCCAGTCAGCCGGTGACGAGTCGCCTCAGATCTCGCGCGTCGAGGCGACGCGCGAGGCGAACCCGCGCGCCGTGCGCCGTCGAACGGGGACCCGACACGGACTCTCTCCACGGGTACACGACGACGAGACGCCTCGCGTGCTGCCGGCCGTCGCTCGGGCGCGGCTTCTGCCGTCTTGGCACCCGTGCTTTGAATACAAAGCGAGCTCTGAGCAAAAAAATATGTACAGGGTACTTCGATACCACGCAGACCGAGCCAATTTCCGCGAGAGCTGAGATAGTTTTCCACGCCCGCCGCCGCTAGGAGAACCGCGCCGTCTCGTCTCGTCGCCGCGCACTTCGTCGGCGCACGGGCACGCGCGCGCGACCTCGTTCGTCGCAAAGTCGAGGGACGCGCCGTCGGTTTCGTCCGAGAGCGCGAAGCGAAAGAGGCGAGCGGGAAAGAGGCCGCCGCCGGGATAAATTAAAGCGTGAAAAAAGCGATGGCCGCGTCATCCCTCGCGGCGTCCGCGCGAACCGCGCGCCTCGCCCCGGCGCGCGCGACGTCGTTCCGCGCGCGCGGGACCGCGGCGCTGCACCGCCCACACGCGCGTCGACGCGACGCGAAACCGTCGCGCGGCGCGCGCGTGTTCGCGTCGAGCGACGACGCGGACGTGGACTTGGACCGCCCCGAGGGGCGGCGCTCGAAGCACAAGTGGCAGCGCGTCATGTTGAAAGTCAGCGGCGAAGCGCTCGCGGGAGATTCCGGGTTCGGGATCGACCCCGCCGTGGTTCAAACCATCGCGCGCGAGGTCGCGGAGGCGTCGCTCTCCGGCGTGCAGGTCTCCGTCGTCGTCGGCGGCGGGAACTTCTTCCGCGGCGCGCAGCACGAGGGCAAAGGCTTAGATCGCGCGAGCGCGGACTACATGGGGATGCTCGCGACGGTCATGAACGCGATCAACCTCCAGGCCGCGGTGGAGAGCAACGGCGTCCCGACGAGAGTGATGACCGCGTTCGCGATGTCCGAAGTCGCGGAGCCGTACATCCGCCGTCGCGCGATTCGACACCTGGAGAAGGGGCGGGTGGTCATCTTCGGCGCGGGCACGGGGAATCCGTTTTTCACGACGGACACCGGCGCGGCGCTGAGAGCCGCGGAGATCAACGCGCAGTGCGTCCTGAAGGCGACGAAGGTGGACGGCGTGTTCGACCGCGACCCGGTGAAGTGCCCGGACGCGAAGCTGTACGAGTCGTTGACGTACGAGACGGTTCAGAGGTTAGGTTTGGGCGTCATGGACCTGACGGCGATCACGCTGTGTCAGGAGAACGACATCCCGGTGGTCGTGTTTAACCTCGCGGAGGAGGGGAACATCGCGCGGGCGCTGAGAGGGGATAAGGTTGGGACGTGCGTGAGCTCGGACGTGGAGAAGTACGCGAGGAACGAGTCCCCGGACGCGGCGAAGGGGAGCAAGTCGAAGCCTAGGTGACGGACGACGTTTGAGTTTACGCGTGCGTGTTATTGATTGTTATTGATTGACAAGAGTTGGTGTTGCCTCACGCGTACCGTTTCAGCCTAACCTTATTTAAGCCCGCGAATGAGCGTGCGTCGACGGTAGTTCAAGGGTTGAACCCTTCGCACTTTCCTTTCGCATCACCTCCAAACCCCTTCCCAGGCCTTCTTCCCGCATGTCAACGAAAAGTGCGTTACGCGACCGCGTACTGTACACTTTCGCTCCTGACTAAAAACGCACTGAAAACACGTGCGAATTGCGTACACGACCTGCTGTGCCCAAAGGTCGCGTCGAACAGGTGCCCGTCTATAGGACCCGTTCGGACACACGTTTGATTCGTAAGCTCGCGCCCGCCCGCATCGCGTCGCCGCGCACGACGCACGATGCCGCGAGCGCACGACCTCTCACGTCCGCGCGGGCCGCGGACCCCCCGCGCGCACCATGTCCTCCTGTTTCTCGCGCTAGCGCTCGCTTCTATCCGCGGCGCGCGCGCCGCGGTTTTGTCCGGGGCGGACACGTTAACCCACACCGCATCCAGCGGCAACATAAATCTCGCGGTGTCCTCGGACAAGGGCGTGACCGTGAGCGTCGGCGGGAGCACGATATCGACGACGTCTACGTCCGGCGTCGACGTCACGGGCACGCTCTCATCCTCCGCGGCGCTGTCCACGCAGAGCACGCTCGCGGTCCAGACGACGTCCACGTTCACGGGGCAGAGCACATTCAAGGACAACATCGTGCTCGAGAAGGCGGCGACGACGATAACGCACACGGCGGCTTCGCCCGCGTCCCTGGTCATCTCGTCGACTAACGGGTACGTCCAGGTCGAGACGGTACAGTTCTCCGCCGCGAACATCGGCGTCTCCGGCGCGACGAACCTCGTGGCGCTCGCCAGCGGTGGGGTCACGGTCACCGGGACTCTGGTGTCCGGCGCTGCGACGCTCGCGAGCGCGAGCGTGACCGGGGCGCTCTCCGCGGGCGCGACGACCATCAATGGCGCGACTGGCATCACGGGGGCGACGACCATCACGGGCGCGACGGTCATGAAGGGCGACGTCACGGTGAAGAAGTCCGACGGATCGGCGACGGTGCTGACGGTCGCCGGCGCGAGCGGGAACACGGTGGTTCACGGCCTACTCTCCGTCGCGGGCGCGCACGCGGACACGTCGAAGAAACTGTACGTGAACGGGGACATATACGCGACTGGGAGCACGACGTCCGCGTCGGACGAGCGGTTCAAGCGCGACGTGCGCGCGTTGGACGAAACGCTGGACGCGTTGAGAGAAGAGGACGTGCGCCCCGTGACGTTCAACTTCGACGCCGAGGCGCACCCGACGAAGGTTTTCCCAGAGGGGCCGCAGGTTGGGTTCATCGCGCAAGAGCTCGAGCGCGTGTTGCCGAATTTAGTGCACACGGGCGCGGACGGGTTTAAGTCCGTGGCGTACGATCGCGTCAGCGTGTACGCGCTCGCGGGGGTGAAGGAGCTCGCGGCGGCCGTGAGGGCGCTCTCGGAGACGGCGAGAGAGCAACGCGAGGCGATCGACGCGCTGAGGCGGGAGCTCGACGCGAGGCGATGAGGACGCTCGCGGGGTGCGCGTATTTATGTATGTGTTAGATTAGCGGAGACCAGCGGAGGGCGAGAGGACGTAGGACTTCTTAGCGGCGATTGTGTATCATAACTTATTGAACGAGTCGTCGCGCGTTTTTTATTCAAACGCGGCGCGCGGAGGCGCGTGAACGACGCGCGCGAACGAAACGAAGACATTCCGTTACAAGTTTTTTATCACGTCGACTCGAGGAGCGACACGTTCGCGGTGTTGATTCGAACGCGTCGCGCGTAGTCTCTCCACAGCGGGCGAGACGCGGACGCTTAATCGAAGAGGTCGAAGTCCATGGCTTCTTCCTCCTCCTCCTCCTCGGGCTCCGGCGCCGCCGCCGCGGCCTCGCCGCCGCCGCCGCCGCCGCCGCCGCCGCCGCCGCCGCCGCCGCCGCCGCCGCCGCCGCCTGATGACACGAGATCGAAGAAGAGAGAAACACGTCAGCGCTGGGTTTCACGACAGACAACGGACGCGCGAGCGGGGAGGGAGAGACAAGGAAGACGAAGACGTCGAGGGCTGCACACGCACCGGCACCGACGTTGGCGACGAGCTCGTCGACGGACTTGGTCGCGAGGAACTTGCCGAAGAGCATGCCCCAGTACGGCTCCACGGTGACGCCCGCGGCCTTGACGATGGTATCCATCTTGTCCGCGGTGACTTCCTGACCGTCGTCGGACAGGATGAGCGCGGCGTAGGTGAACGCGAGGTCACCGGACATTTTCTGTCGGTTTAGGGTTTTTTCGAGGAGAACGTCAGCGACCGGTGGGATCGCGCGCGCGCGGCGAAGTGAACGGTGAAACGCGGAGGCGGGGATCGAACGCTCGCGACGACGAGGACGAGCGCGCGCGAGCGGTGGACGATTCCACGATCGCGAGCGCGTCCTCGCGCCGCGGAAGACGCTCGATCGACGCCGCGGAAAAACCCCGCGTGGCGCGACGGTGAAAAGATTTCGCACGCCGCCCGGACGAACGCCCGGGGCGACGCGCGCGCGCGCGGGCGGGGAGGCGCGGACCTGAGAGGTTTGAGAACTTAAACGCTCTGTAAGCACAACCCAACTTTAACCACGCGGAGTGGAGGTAGTGATCTCAAAGAGGGCGACGAGTGCGCGCGAGTCGGGGCTTAAGGAGATTTGTTTTCTGTTCCTCTGTGCTGATTTGAGAGTACGCGAGCGGTTTTGACTGTTTGCTCATATACACATCAGAGTACGACGTTTCCGAGTACAGTTTTCGGGCTAACAGGCCGCGAAGAGCAACGTAAAAGCTTCGACGTCTACGTCTGCGCGACACACCGAGACTCGCACCGCGACGTTCGTGCGCGCGCGAACCCGGCGCGATGTCAAAACGACTCATCCCCCTGCTCGATCGCGTCCTCGTCGAGAAGATCGTCGCGCCGACGAAGAGCGTCGGCGGCATCCTCCTCCCCGAGACCGCGGTGTCGAAGGCGCGTAACGTCGCTCGTCGCGATCGTTCGTCGCCCCCTTCCGAGATCGATCGCGCGCTCCCCGCTTCGCCCGCTTCTTCACGACCTGACCGTCGTCCTCCCCACCCACGCCGTTTTCTTATAGATTAACGAAGGGAAGGTGCTCGCGGTGGGGCCGGGCCGGCGCGCCGGGAACACCGCGGAGCTGATCCCGATGGGTGCGTCCGATCCGTCAATCGTCGCCTTCCATCGCCTTCCAATCAAATCAATCCGTCGTCCCTCCGTCCCCGAACGCGCCTTCCTCCTCGCTCACGTCTCGCGTTCCCCACGCACCACTCGCGCAGGAGTCAAGGTTGGCGACAAAGTGCTCTTGCCGGACTACGGCGGCACCGAGGTGAAGCTCAGTTCGAAGGACGGCGCGAAGGAGACGTTCCTGTACACGGACAGCGAGATCTTGGGCATCGTGAGCGACCAGTGATGGTTGGATGAGCGACGACGCGGCGCGCGAGGCACGAGGAGAGTCGGGTCGGTTCCACGGTCGCGCGCGTCGCGACGACGTTTCTTCTTCTCGCTCGATGCAACGCGTTATTCTTTCACATCACGCGCGTCGCGTCCTCCTCTCGCGCCGCCGCTCGAGCTCTCGAGCGCGCCCGTCGCCGCCGCCGCCGCCGCGAACGCGCGCTCGCCACGTCTCTTGTTTTATCCGTCCCTTCTTCGTCGCTTCGTCACTTCGTCGCGGCGCGCGGTCGCGTCATGGCCGCGGCTCTGCTCGCCTCCGTTTCGTGCCGGGCGCGCGCCCCGGCGACGGCGGCGTCGCGATCGATCCGGCGTCGCGTCGATCGTAGGGGACGCGAGCGCGCGGGAACGACGGCGCGACGCGCGGCCGGGGACGACGACGACGACATCGACGCGCGGATCCCGGACGACATCCCCGACGCGCTGAAAGACCTCGTCCTGAACGACGACGGCGACCTCGTGGACACGAAAACCGGTCAAGTCCTGAACGATCTCGGCGCGACGCGGTTCGACGTCGCCGTGCGCGCGATGCGCGGGGAGTACGACCCCCCGGGCGCGAGCACGGAGAAGGACGGCGGGCAAATCTTCGACACGCTCACGCAGTTCCCGACGTCGTACACGTTTCAGTATTCGGGGAAGGCGTCGAGCTTGAGCGAGGAAGACATCGACGACATCGTCAAGGTACGTCGTCGTTTCGTTTATTTACGCGCCCGCCCGCCGCGCTTCAGCGACGCGCACACTTTCGCGTCCGCCGTCGCTCGCGTCTCACCGTCGCGCCTCGCGTCGCCCTCGCAGAACATCATCGGCAAGACGTGCGAGTGCGAAGTCGGCGACGACGCCGTGGAGGTGAAGAACCGCGGGAGCAGCGGGAAGTTCGTCAGCGTGTGGGTGACGTGCGTCGTGCACTCCGCGGAGATGGTGACCGAGGTGTTGACGAAGCTGGGGGAGGACGACAGGGTGATGTTCAAGCTGTGACGGGCGCCGCGTGAGTGTGTGATTATAGCTAGCTGCAGCATCACCCGGTCAACTCGACCGACCGCGACCGGAGAAGAAGAAAAAATCGTGTTTCCCGTGCGCGCGACCGTCCCGGTCGACCTCTTTGTCGCGCGCGTCGCACGCACACGACACGAACACTCTTCGAAAATGAAGAACGCCGAGGGTGAGAACGTCGACCTTTACATCCCCCGCAAGTGCAGCTGGACGAACCGCCTCATCGAGGCGAAGGATCACGCGTCCGTGCAGATTAACGTCGGTCACCTCGACCAGACCGGCGTGTTCAATGGCCAGTACACGACCATCGCGCTGTCGGGCTACGTGAGGAACATGGTGCGTCTCATCGCTCGTCGTGCGCGATAGACGCGCGCGGAGACGACAGAACGCGCTCGCGCGGGCGCGCGCGTCGTTCGCGCGTTCGCGCGCGCGCGTTTCCCCGGAGGGACCTTCCCGCTCGGTTAGGGTTTTCGTGCTCTCTCGTCCGCTAGGCTAGGGTTCGATCGCGAGGGGCCGCGCGCGCGCGCGCGCCCGCGACGGGGGCGCTCGCGGACGCGAGATCCGCGCGCGGCGCTCTCCGCGAGGACGACGCGTTTCGGCTCGTCCCGCGCCGTCTCGGCGTGACGCGACGCGGTCACCCGCCCGACTCGGCGACGCCCCCGTTCGCGTCGCTCGGCTGGCGTCCGCGCCGGCGCGCCCCTCCCTTTGCTCGCGCGCGTCAAAACGTGAACGAACGCTGACGCCTCTGCCTCCCTCCCTCCCTCTCTCTCTTTACTCTCAGGGTGACGGCGACAGCGCCACTGACCTTCTCTGGCAGAAGACCAAGGCGAAGATTGGCCAGGCGTGAGCGCGACGCGCCGGAGCGGAGCGGGCGGTGCTCCGACGGGACCGGGTGCGCGGGTAGTTTTGTAATAGGCAAAGCGAACGCGCTTTCTACGCGACCGCGGTCTCTCCTCGCGCTCGGAAGACGCCGACGCCGCCCACGTCGCCGCTGTTCGCGTTCGATTATCATCTACCGTGACGAGTGGTCACGCGTCGCCGCCGACGCCGCCTCGCGCGAACTCGCATCCGAACGCCTTCCCTTCGCACAGGTCGCACTTCCCCCCCCCCTCCGTGAGATGCTTCACGCACGTCTCCAGCCTCGAGTCCACGATCGTGCTCATCAGCGGGTGCAGCCCTATCGGCGCGGCGACGAAGTATTTTACCCCCGGATGTTTCCCCGCCGCCGCCGCGGTCAACTTCGGGATGTCCTGTCGTATTTCGCGAACGAGAGACGAGAGACGACGGACGCGTGAGGACGGACGTCACGTCGTCGGTAGGGGTCGGGGCGTCGCGAGGCGTGGAGACCGACCGACGACGACGGGATGCGGGCGGCGTACCTCTTGCCAGTGCCTTCCCGGCGAGAGAAAGAACGGGCTCACCGCGACGAGCGTCGCGCCGCGCTCGACGCACCGCGCGAACGCGACGTCGATGGACGGCTCCGCGATCTCCATGTGCGCCAGCTCCACGAGCTCCCTCCCGGTGTGTTCCACGTACATCCTGACGAATTCCTCCTGCGGGCGGCGAGGCATCGGGCGCGTGGTCAGACGATGGGCGAAGGCGAGAGCGGGGGGGCGCGAGGGGGACGACGCGAGAGCGACGGACGACGGACGCGCCAGCAGTTCGTTCGACGCTTTCCGTCTCGACCCGTGGTCGACGACGACGACGCCCAGGGTGTCCGTCCCCACGCGCGTCGCGGCGACGCGAGCCCTGCCGCGCGTCGCCAAGGAGCGGCGCGCGGCGCGCGACAACCCATCCGGGACGGGTCCTCGCGCGAGACGCCCCGCGGTGCGCGCGCTCATCTCGTTGTGAAGTCAAGACGTCCTCTCCGCTCGCAGCCGTGCGCGGCCACACGGAAGCACAGAGTGTGCTGTCTGTTTACCCTACGGTTCGCGTTCACGACAAAACACTACTCTACGCTACTCACAATCTACGCGGCGCGACGACCACGTCACGCCTTCTCGATCGCGTCGTCGTCCTCCTCCACGCCGTCCGCGTCCTCCTCCGGCGCGTTCGACGACGCCTCCGGGGACACGACGGCGTCGCCGGCGACGACGGCGGCGTTTTTGGCGGCGTGCCGCTCGTCGTTCCACGGCTCGAATATCATCCCCAAGTTATCCACGATCTTGTGCCAGACCTCGCAGTTCGGGCACTGCACGAACATCGTCCCTCGCTTGTACGCGTCCGGGTTCACCATCTTCGTGCTCCTCGCCTCGCACTTATCGCACGTGAACGTGAGCTGCGCGCGGCGCTTCGGCATCGGAATCTGGATCGCGTCGGGGGGGAGCGAACCGTCCGCGTTCCTCTCCACCTCCGCGACGTTCGCGTCGTCGTCGTCGGAATCGTCCGCGGATTCGCCCACGCGCGTGATCGCGCATCGCGCGCGGACGCGTTCGCGCGGCTCGCCGCCGCGCCGCGCCCGACCGCGGACGACGACGACGCGCGCTTTTTCGCGCGACGATGACGTCGCCGTCGCCCGCGTCGTCGCCACGCGGGTGGCTCGCGCGACGCGCGGCGGCGGCGTCGCGCGTCGCGCGCACGGCGCGACGCTCGCGCGGATCGACGCCATTTCGATCGCCATCGCTCGTGCCGGTTCTCTGGGGTGAACGCGGCGCGCGGCGGCGGCGGCGCGCGCTCGTGAATGAAGACGGCCACGGCGACGCACGCGCACG
>Ga0181561_10002156_pt1 | contig 17465 bp, 13 predicted proteins | sample 011ome_19_FD_133760 | JGI IMG/M metagenome (GOLD analysis project Ga0181561, IMG submission 133760) | Coastal salt marsh microbial communities from the Groves Creek Marsh, Skidaway Island, Georgia - 011510BT metaG (megahit assembly) | ecosystem: Environmental > Aquatic > Marine > Intertidal...
ACACGTCCGTCGGCGACGTGTATGCGAGGCGGCGCACGTCCGCGACGGTTGACGTCGTCAGTGCGCGACGGGGCGACTGGCGCAAAGGACCAGGTGTGGGTACAGGTTGAGGCGATAATAGCGCGTGCGATGCGTGGAGGGGTGTATCGATCGCCGTGGACGTGTGGGTTGGATGCGATGATGACGATGCGCGACCGTGGTGATGATGATGATGGTGACGCTCGCGACGGTCGCGACGGCGTCGGGGAGAGGAGGTGTATTTATAGCACGTCGAGCGCGGCGTTGAGGTCGATGTCGATGCGTGAGATGTTATCGGTATCGTCGTCGTCGTCGACGTCGTCGTCGTGTGTGATGTTTTATGATGTCATGTCGCCATCGGGTGATGGGGGTGTTGGTGAACTCGCCGGTCGGGATGAGGAGGAGGAGGAGGCGCGACGACGGGCGGCGTTGGACGCGTTTGAGTCGTCGGTGAGCGCGTTGTGCGGAGGATGTTTTGATCTCGATCGGTGTGGTGATGAGGATGATATGGATGATATGGATGATATGGAGCGTGTGGTGGTTGATGACGAACGCGAGGAGGATGAGGACGACGACGATGAGTACGATGATGATGGTTTGAGATTTCCCGCGGGTGCGTTTGACCAAGAACATCCAAGACGAAGCGGCGGAGAGACGAGACATGGGAAAACCAAATCGTCGCAATTGGCACCACGTTCGCGTCATCGACTGCGTGTGCACGTGCGAACAAATACGAATTCGATGACGCGTATCGTGGTGAAGACGACGGCGGAGAAACTCGACGATGGCTATAAATGGCGCAAGTATGGAAATAAGTGGGTGCGAGGCGCTTCGCATCCACGCGCGTATTATAAATGCACGAGCGACGGTGGTGTCGGTGTTTTACAAAAACACGTCGAGCAACTCGAAACAAAATGTTCTTCTACTAGTGCTTTTGGTGTACAGAAGTGGTATTTGGTGACGTATTACGGGCGCACACCCGATGCGTCGCAAGCGCTCCTCGAACGTCTGTACGAGCGTTTTCGTGCGAGAGAGAGAGAGCCCTCGAGTTGCATCGGCTCCGTGGAAATGATTGCGCGATAGGACAAATATATAATGCGTCAATGTATTGATGAATTTGTTATTAAATCATGTGTAGTGAGCGTGTATCTTCTACCAACGCGAACCACCGCCTCGGCTGGGTTCGTCTCGACGCGGAGGCGCGTACTTGCCATCCCCGCGATCCGCGCCACCATCTTCTCTACTACGGCTCGGCTCCCATCTCTTAGGTTCGTAACGGTCGCCACCACCTCTACCAGCGTCGCGATCACCACCAAAACCTCTACCCGGCTCGCGATCGCTAAAGCTGCCGCCGCCACCGCGTCTGGGCTCATAGCGGTCGCCGCCACCTTCGCGAGAACGCGGAGCCCACCTGTCGCCGCCGCCTTCACGAGCGGGCTCGCGTCGATCGCCAAAGCCAGCGCTCGAGCCAGAGCGTCCCCATCGATCATCGCCGCGAGGCTCTTCGCGTCTACCAGAGTCACGATCTCTGTTCGCGGCTTCTTCTTCTTGCTTACGTCGGCGCTCGGCTTGCTCGATGCGATCCTTTTCGCGCTTCTCCTTTTTAACCACCTCTTCAATGTCTTGAAGGCGCTTGATGTACGCGCGCTTCGCCTCAAGTAAGCGTTCAGCTTCACGCTTCTTCTTCAACGCCACGAGTTCCTTGGCACGTTGTTCTTCAAGCGCGGCGAATTCGTCGGCACGACGAAGCATAATAGCGCGCGCAAATTCCGCGCGCGAGCTCTCCATGCGCATCAAGCGTTGCTTCTCGGCGTGATCGGCTTCCCACTTGGCGCGGTGCTTGGCCGCCATTTGCACTTGCTGCTCGGCGTGGAACTTCTCATCATCCACGGAACGCTCCTTGTAAGCCTTTTCAATCAACGGAATGCTTTCTTCGCGCTTGGCGCGCTCGACATGATCCATCACCTTGGCGAGCTTCAAGAGCTTGCGTTCTTGCTCTTGACGCGCCTTGATTTGCTCTTGAATGGCGTCTTGCATGATGGCACGCTTGTCGAGGACAACACCGTCTTCGAGCTTAGTCGGGGCCTTCTTACCCGCGCGCTTGGCTTGCTCGGCGAGCATTTCGAGCGCTTCTTGCTTCTCCTTTTCTTCCATCTCAGCGCGGATTCTCGCCTCTTCACGCGAACGCGCTTCTTGCTCAAGACGCTTGGCTTCATTCTCTTCGTGCTTTCGCTGAGCAGCGAGACGCTTGGCTTCCTCTTCCTTTTCTTGCGCGGCTGCAGCACGCTCGGCTTCTTCCTTACGGCGTTCGATGACAACCTTGCGCGCCAACACGCGCTTGTGTTCAGCTTCGATGGCGGCGCGCAATTCGGCGCCGAGGGCGTGTGCAGCATCCGTGGCCGGAGCCTTCGGCGCGAGCTTGCCCATGCCCTCTTGAAGGAGCTGCGCGGCACGAGAAAGATGGTTCTTGATGAAATCGGTCTCGAGACGATCACCGACAAAGTTGAGCGAGCCAGTCTGGTGGTCAATGCGAACCGAGATGTAACCGCTGCGCACGGCTTGCACCAAAATGCGTTCAACTTCGTGGTACGGCATGAACGGTACGGCAGACTTCAACGAGTCAATCTTCATCGTCTCGAACACCTTAGATTGCTGGTGAACCATACGCACGATACCGAGCGAACGGAGACGCGGCAAGAAAGAGTTGAAGTTGAAAGATGAAACCGGCGACGCTTCGCTGACTTCAATGGTCGTCCCTTGAAGAATGGCAAACAGTGCATCAGCTCGCTTGCACATGTCAAGCGGCGAGAAACTTTGCTCCATGAGCGTATACAACTGCCTGACATCACCGTCTACCTTGCCGAGCAAGCCAGAACGTTTGATTTCGGCAACTAACAACTCACGAGACAACACGTCGTCAACGTTGCGAGAGCGGTCAACTTGGTAGCCCAAGAGGCTGGCCATGCGGGCATCGCGGTCAACCTGGTTGTCAGAATCAATCTCGCCGAATATGGACTTTTCCTTGTACGGCGTGATGCACATTGCGGCCAACACCACGCCAGAAGCCAAAGCACGTTCGTCTTCAGGCGTCAGGCTACGGTTGTACATCTTGCTCACGCTGTACAACTTCATCCACGCGTACGCGTTGTGAAGATAGTTTTTGCCAGTCCAGAAAATTTCCGTCAACTTGGCAAAGTACAACGCCATCATCTGCGGCTTTGGCGAACGGCGAACTATTAACATCAATCCATGGATGTCTTCCACCGATCGGAACGCTTCTTGCCACATCTCAAGTGTCGTCGCCGCCTTGAGCTGTTCGAATCGCACCTCCATGTAGAGGTTTTGCGTCTCGGGCAAACTCAAGTCTGGGCGATCACGCATATCCCGGTACTTGATCATGTTGTTCAAGTGTGAGCGCAACAAATCGCACACGCGTCTGAACTCAGTCGTGCGCTTGTGCTTCAAGCAAAACTTAAACGCATCCTTCACGACGAGGGCGTACAAACCTTCGAGCTTGTTGTTGTTGCGCAAAATGTCCAGCAAGTTTCTGTACGTTTCCCACAAAAACTTAAACCACGGCGTGACGGTTTCCTGTTCCGTAGCTTCGTTCTCGTTGTCGATTTGGTACGCCTTGAGCATCAAACTCTCCGGGGTGAATTCCGCTTCCAAATCGACTCCGGCGTCGAGCTGCGAGCCAAACGCCTCTTGCGCGCCCTCCGCCTTCTCCGTAGAAAGCTTCAAAAACTTCTTCACGACTTCTTCAAGCGACTGCACATTCACCAACAAGCACGTATTACGATACTGCATCAGACCATCTTTGCACAACCGTCCGCGCTTGAGGTCCACGCACAACTCGACGTACTTGAACATCACTTCTTCGAGAACCTTTGTCCACTGTCGGTTTCTTCGACTCGTGACAATCTCATGCAACGCTTGTAGCGCCGCTTGTTTTTGCCCGACATTTATCAACTCCTCCTATATACATACAGCACAAAGCACACGAAAACAACATCCGGTCAGTTTAACATTCATCACCACTCGTTTGGATCTTCAAACTCGCCCACGGGTTTCCTCACCCGCGCGCGTCTGTACAAAACCTTCACCGAAGCACGCGCCCCGCAAACCCATCTGCGACGCTACCGTCACCCACGCACGCATCACCATCGTCTCCAACCCCACCACCCGCACATCCCACCACACACGCACGCACGCGCGCGCGCCGTCGTCATGCACTTCAAATCACCATCACATCCTCCAGGGTTCTCGCGCGATCGCTCGCGCCGTCCCATCGCACATCACATCACACGTACCGCGCGTTTGATCGCATTCTCCGGGCGCGCAAAGTTGCCCATATATCGAGACATTTTACCCGCCGCGCACTCGCGCGCAGCCGCGGCGATGAGTGCGGTCGCATCGTCGACCGTCGTCGTCGAGAGGCTGGCGGCGTGCGGCGTTCGGACAGTCGGAACCCCAGAGGCCCAGAGCATCGATCGATCGCGAACGAACGCGCGTTCAGTCGATATTCCGCATCGATCGATCGCGCATTCGATCGAGTATCGACATCGATCGAGCGTACGCACGTGCAGAAGTGGCGCCGCGCGCGCGCGGTGTCGGTACACCGACGCGCGCGGTGGGGCGACGCACGGACGCGAGCGCGGGTGCGCGTGCGCGAAAACGCAGCGACGCAGACGGCGCGCGCGCGCGAGGGCGAGGGTGAGCGCGCGAGGTGCGTGATTCGAACGCCGAGGTGGTGGTTACGCGTGGTAATCCAATCCATCGATCGGTCGCGCGGGTGCGATAATGTCGTCGAGGGATGAGGCGATGATGGATGCGGTGATGGATATGAAGATGACGACGACGACGACGACGACGACGGTGTCTGGGCGCGGGCGACGACGAGCACACGAACGATCGGCGAGTGATACCTTTGAGTTTGTGCAGTCTAGCGCGTGGGCGAGCGGGGCGACGGCGAGCGCGAGTTCGAGCGCGACTCGAGGTGGAAGACCGCCTGTGCACGCACGATCGCGATCGTTCGCGGAACCACCGAGTTTAGGGGTTGTTCTAGAAAATGAGCCGGGTATTGCGGGTGAGACCGAGTACGAAGGCGAAGATGAGGGCGAGGAAACAAAGAAGGGAGGCAAGGCGCGCGACGACGACGAGCTCACAGAGGAAGAAAAGCGCTTACGACGCGCGCAAGCCAATCGATTATCGGCGGCTAAGTCAAGGATGAAAAAACTTCGACGATTAGTTGAGCAAGAGCGCGAGGTGGATGAGAAAACGACGCGAGTGACGGCGTTACGCGCGGCGGTTGAAGAGTTGCGCGTCAAGCACGCCGAGTTGGCGGCGCGCAACATGGAATTACAAGCGATGCATCAAGCTTCGGCTGGAATCGTGTCTTCAGTGGTCGAACCCGTGGTTGATATCGATATCGACGCTTCGATAGAACTCATTCATTCCCTCGGCTACGTCGACGATACATTTCAAGACATGTCAATCGACAGCGGAGCGCTGCTTCGTTCATCATCCGTCGAACGCGCACTGTACGAAAGCACCGATTCCTTCTTCGCCGCTACGCCCCCGCGTCCATCCCGCACGACTGGTAATCAGTCATAGAACAACCGCATCGCGGTTTTGTGTGTAACATGTTAGATGTAATTGTGTGTATATACTCCGTCGCTCCGCACACCTCGACACGTTGGGACACACCATGACAGATAAAGAAGCCGACAAGGTACGACACAGTTCACATATAGCATATTCATCTTTACTCCTGTACACGCATTCTGACCGTCGCTTTCGTCACAGACAGAGGTATATTTACGTTATCTTCCGCGCACCGCCACGGAGGCCCGCATCCGAGAAATGCTGAGTTCCGCCGGGGAAATCACGCGTGTATGGATTTCAAAAGACAAAACCACCGATGAATGCAAAGGCTACGCATTTGTGAACTTTAGGAAGAACGCCATGGCGCGTAACGCGGTATTGCACTACAACACGTGGCCCAAGAATCACATGGATGGAAAGAATGTCGTCATAGAGCCCGCCAAGGCGTGGGACGACGGCAAGAAAGAAATCGCCATGTGCACGTACGGTTTAGAATGCTCCAAACCTGATTGTTATTTTCGTCACCCGGCGGGATGGGCGCACGCCCCGGTGACGGCGACAAAGTCGAGCAGCGGTGGCTCAAAGACCAAGGGCGGCGGAGCGCCAGCCGCCGGCGGCGTCGACGGCGGCGTGCGCAAGAAAAAGGTGCGCTCAAAAACGCGTCTCGGCGCCAAGGCGCGTCAACGCGCGAAGAAACGCGCTGAAAAAGAATCCGCTGGGGAATGATTGTCATCGCGCGCACGCGCACATAGCTTCGTTGTATAGAAAATGTCATAGATGTAGGCCAAAAACGTAGTGCACAGAACCCGCGCTCAGAACGCGCCTCGCGACACACAACGCGACGTCATCAGCGCGCGCGCACGCGTACACTCATAGATAGACATAGATAGCTCATTGACACGCCCGCGCACACCAAGATGGGGATTCTAGAGAAGATTAAAGACATCGAGCTCGAGATGAGCCGAACGCAAAAGAACAAAGCCACCGAGGGACACTTGGGGATTTTAAAGTCAAAGCTCGCCAAGTTGCGCACGGAGCTGTTGAATCCACCGAAAGCGGCGGGAAGCGCTGGAGAAGGTTTTGATGTCGTCAAGTATGGACACGGACGCGTGGCGCTGATTGGGTTTCCATCTGTTGGGAAGTCTACGTTGCTTTCGGCGTTGACCGCGACTGAGTCCGAGGCTGCGGCGTACGAGTTTACGACGTTGACGTGTATTCCTGGTGTTATTCATTACAACGATGCGAAGATTCAGTTGCTAGATTTACCAGGGATAATTGAAGGTGCAAGCGAGGGCAAAGGTCGTGGACGGCAAGTCATCGCCGTGGCCAAGTCGAGCGATTTGATTTTAATGGTGCTCGACGCGTGCAAGAGCGAGGCTGCGAATTCGAGATATGCGCATAAAGATATCTTGACTAGAGAATTAGAAGCCGTCGGGTTGAGGTTGAATCAAAAACCGCCGGGGATTTACTTGAAGAAGAAGAAAGCCGGCGGCGTGCAAGTGAATAATACCGTCCCGGGCGGGTTGACAAAGATTGACGACAAGACGGTGTTGAAAATTTTACAAGAGTACAAAATCCATCACGCCGAAGTTTTATTTCGCGAAGATTGCAACGTTGATCAATTGATTGACGTTCTAGAGGGAAATAGAAAATATGTGCGGTGTTTGTACGTGTACAATAAAGTCGATGCACTGACTATTGAAGAAGTCGACACGTTGAGCCGACGACCAGATTCGGTGTGCATTTCGTGCTACATGAATCTCGGCATGGACCACTTGCTCAAGCGCGTGTGGGACGCTATGGGTCTTGTGCGCGTGTACACGAAGAAAATGGGCGAAAAAGCAGACTTCGAAGAACCCGTGGTACTCAGTGAAGGTCGTGGCGGCACGAAGGTCACGCACTTTTGCTCCCAGCTCCACGCCGAGCTCCCCAAGCAACTAAAATACGCCATCGTCTGGGGCACCTCCCCGAAACACATGGGGCAGCGCGTCGGTCTTCGTCACGCCCTCGAAGACGAAGACGTCGTGCAGGTGGTAAAATCAGATTCGCATCTCCTAGAAGGTGTCGGTCGATTTTCCACAACCAAGCGCAACGATCCGGCCAAATTAGCCGATCGAGTCAAGAAAACTAAACTCAAGACGTAAGGCGCGCGTCGCATTTTTGTTCGGCGCGAGCCTCCACCATTCAACCGCGACGCACGCCGCCGTCATCGCGAACATCCACATTTGTAATACCGTTATGATAGCATTAGCCTTCAATATCATCGTCGCCACGCATAGCGTCGTGACGACGCGACGACAACGACATGGACTATGGACTCGGTCCGCGCTTGACTTGACAACTGAAAAAAAACTTTCAAACCACGCCACCTCGTGACCCCGTGCGTCACTCGCGTCCACACCGCGTGGCTCGCAGCGTCCCGCACCGCGCATTGCAGTGCGTGTAAATCACACACACACGCGCACACGCACGCATCATGCCCCCGGCGGACGCTAAAGACGGCGACGTCGTCGTCGACGAACACATCGATCCCGAGGATGAAATCGCCTTTGAAGACGCCGACGATCAGGATGACGACGGAACGGCGAATGATGATAGCGATTACGACAGCGAAGCCGAGGTGAGATATATGGTGTGACTTGATTCTACGCGTTCGTTCGCGTTTGGTCGATGATGACGGCGACGGTGGCGTCTCTCGAAGCGAGATCTTGCACGTGATGGCGGTGATCTATCTTGACCGAGGTTTAAACTACGAGACGCCGGGCGCGACGGTTGTCTTCGACGGCGACAATGTTGACATAATGATTGATTAAATGACTGACGAGGGATTTTTGCGTTTCGTGCGCAGGAGTTACAATCCCCTGGTGGAGCTGACGTGGCGAAAGCCGAACGAGAGCGGTTGCGAGAGTTGAAGCGCGCGCAAACGGCGGAGCTCGAGCGCGTTCGCGTGGAACAAAATGCAAAGATTGCGCATGAAAATAAGGCTGGGAAGTGGAAGTTTTTGCTTGCTCAAACTGAGGTTTTTGCGCACTTTTTGTCTGGCACGAAACAAGCGCAAGCGGCGGCGAACAAGGGGAAACGAGGACGGAACAAGGGCTTGGCAGAAGAGGCGGAGGACGCCGAGCTCGTGGAACAAGCGGAGGAGCACCAAGCCGTGCGTTTGACGTCGCAACCGACGTGCATCAAGTTTGGTAAGATGCGCGAATATCAGATCGCTGGTTTGAACTGGATGATCAAGTTGTTTGATAGCGGTATTAACGGTATCTTGGCGGATGAAATGGGTCTCGGGAAGACGCTTCAAACAATTTCTTTGCTCGGTTACTTACACGAGCACCGCGGTATCACTGGACCGCACATGGTGGTTGTCCCTAAATCCACGCTTGGTAACTGGATGAACGAGTTCAAGCGTTGGTGTCCTGTCATTCGCACGTTCAAATTCCACGGTAACGCCGAGGAACGCGAAGCGCAAAAGGCAAAGTATTTGGTTCCGGGTGGCTTCGATGTGTGCGTCACGTCGTACGAAATGGTCATCAAGGAAAAGAATGCGTTGAAGAAGTTCCACTGGCGTTACATCATCATCGATGAAGCCCATCGTTTGAAGAATGAAAATTCGCGTCTTTCCATTGTACTCAGAATGCTCAAGGCGAATAACCGCATGTTGATCACTGGTACACCACTTCAAAACAACCTTCACGAACTTTGGGCATTGCTCAACTTTTTACTTCCCGAAGTGTTTGGTAACGCTGGTCAGTTCGACGAGTGGTTTTCAAACGTCGAAGATGGTGAAGGTGGATCTGAAGCCGTTGTTTCTCAGCTCCACAAAGTCTTGCGGCCCTTCTTGTTACGTCGTCTCAAGACTGAAGTTGAAACGTCTCTTCCACCGAAGAAGGAAACGATTCTCAAGATTGGTATGACTGAAATGCAGAAGACGTTTTACAAGCGCATCTTACAAAAAGACATCGACATTGTGAACAGTGGTGCTGATCGATCCCGTTTGTTGAACATCGTGATGCAACTTCGTAAGTGCTGCAACCACCCATACTTGTTCCAAGGCGCTGAGCCAGGTCCACCGTACATCACCGGCGATCATCTCATCGAGAGCTCTGGTAAGCTCGCACTTTTGGACAAGCTTCTTCCGCGCTTACAGAAGCGTGGCAGTCGTGTGCTGATCTTTTCCCAAATGACTCGTTTACTCGACATCTTGGAAGATTACTTGATGTACAGAAACTACCAGTACTGCCGCATCGATGGGAGTACGGATGGCGATGTTCGTGAAGACCACATTGACGCGTTCAACAAGGAAGGTTCTGAGAAGTTTTGCTTCTTGCTTTCGACGCGTGCTGGTGGTTTAGGCATCAATCTTGCAACTGCGGATACTGTCATCATTTATGACAGCGATTGGAACCCTCAGATGGATCTTCAAGCGATGGATCGCGCTCACCGGATCGGTCAAAAGAAGGAGGTGCAAGTCTTCCGCTTTTGCACCGATGGTTCTGTTGAAGAGAAGGTAATTGAGAAGGCTTACAAGAAGCTCGCTCTCGATGCCTTGGTCATTCAGCAAGGTCGTTTGCAAGAAAACAAGAAGAACCTTGGCAAGGATGAACTCTTGGCCATGGTTCGATTTGGGGCGGAGAAGATTTTCGACTCTTCAACGTCGACTATTACCGACGAAGATGTCGACGCAATCATGGCTCGCGGTGAAGAAGAAACCAAGGCACTCAATAGCAAGATGCAAGGTTTCACTGAAAAGGCGATTCAGTTCTCTATGGGTGCTGAACAATCGCTCTACGAGTTTGAAGATGAGGATGACAAGAAGGATATGGTGCTTCCTGAGGGCATCGACATGAAATCCATCATCAGTAGCAACTGGATCGATCCGCCGAAGCGTGAGCGTAAGAAGAATTACAACGAGACTGAGTACTATCGCAACGCCATGTCTCAAGCCGCACGTCCTGCCAAGACGGGTCCGAAGATCGCCAAGTTGCAGCAAATGCAAGACTTCCAATTCTACAACCAGCCACGAATTCAAGAAATTTATGACAAGGATGTCCGACGCAAGACGTATGATTGGAACAAGTCCAAGCAGCAAGAAGATGCCTCCTTGGAAGCGGTTCCAACTGCAGTCCCTACCGAGGACGACGCTAACGCACCCCCTGCCATCACGGATGAAGAGAAGGCTGAGATGGATACGTTGCTCTCGCAAGGTTTCACGGAGTGGACCCGCCGTGATTTCCAAGCGTTTTGCCGCGCATGTGAAAAGCATGGTCGCGACGACATTGAAAAGATTGCCGGCGATGTTGAAGGTAAAACGCTCAAGGAAGTCAAAGATTATAGCGCGATGTTCTGGAAACGATACGAGGAGGTTGCCGATCACGAGCGCATCATTGGAAACATTGAAAAGGGTGAGCAAAAGATTCAGCGTCAAGCGGATATGCTCAAGGCGGTGCGCGAAAAGATCGCCATGTACAAGAACCCGTGGCGCGAATTGAAGTTGACTTACGGTCCGAACAAGTTCAAATCTTTCACTGAAGAGGAAGATCGTTTCTTGCTGTGCTCCATTCCGGAGGTTGGCTTTGGGAACTGGGATGAGCTGAAGGCCCAAATTCGTCAACACTGGCAATTCCGCTTTGACTGGTTCATCAAAAGTAGAACGCCGAAGGAACTCGGTCGTCGCGTCGAAACATTGATCTCTCTCATTGAAAAGGAGATGAGCGAGCCGAAGAAGCGTGAAGCCGATGAAGACGCTCAAGGGAGCGCAGAGAAGAGGGCGAAAGCTGATGACGACGAAGACGCAATGGAGGCATAGCGTTTCGACGTTTTGGTGACTCAAGACTGGCTAAGCACCCAAACGCATCACACCCACAACCTTTGTAGCAAATCGATTTGTCCGTTTAATTGAGATAACGCATTACATTTTAAGAAACGAACCTCCTGATAGTTTAACGGCGTAACGCGACAGCCCGAGACGGGGACATCATCGGCACACCCTCGTCGTGCGCGCTGAAGGGGTGGATGACGTCTTCGACAGAAAAGGCAGTTTCAGCAATCACGCCAGCGCGCGACGATGCTGAGATTTTTTGCGCCATAGTTGGTGTTGATACACTCTTTTCGAAGAGCAAGCACTCGCCAAATTCAATCGAGCGATCAGCCTTCGCCGACGTGGGCGGGGGCGTGTGCATGGCGGCGCGCTTTGCATCGATGAGCTGATGCGCCTTGTGCACGGCGGCATTGGCGCGTTGTACGCCGGTGTTCGTGAGCTTCCCGAGCGCCATACGCGTCGGCGTCGTCGCGCGTTGCGGAGAAGCCACACGTTTAGACGCTGTAGATAAAACTTTGTTAAATCTGTCGGTACGCGCCGCGCCAACAGATCTGCCGCTGTTTGCGAGCATCAACAAGCGCGTCGGTTCATTCACCGCCAAGCGCGGATTGTGTTCCCACTCGCACTCCTCCAATCGAACTTCTTCATGCTTCACCGCATTAGGCTTTTGCTCGGGTTCAATAACCTCAATCGTCACTTCGTTATCCATATCACTCACCAACCCAATGACTTCGGCTAAGAAATCTTGCGGACTCTTTTCCCGATACGTCACCAACTCGTCCCGCCACTTGCGCACCACGAGTTCGTGTCTCGCGCACTTTGCATTCAAGTCACTCTTCAACACAGTCACTGAATCTCGCAATTCTCTGTTCTCAACAACCATATTCGCTCGCATGCGTTCCATGTCCTCTAACATCCGTTCAATCGTGTTCTTTTCTTGAATCACCGCATCAAGTTTCGTCTCCGCGTCTCGCGCCTTTTGCTCCATCGCCTTCAACACATCCTTGATCCCATCCACGCGAGCCTTCGACGCCGCGTCTCGCGCCTCGTCATCGAACATCGACGACGAGTTAGATCGTTTAGATTTACCATTGTTCTTCACTCTAATCACCACCGTACCGAACGCGGCGGCGCCAAAAACGAACACCGCCACCATGGTTTTCGCGCGAGGGGAACGACCCGACGGTTGACGTCCTCCAATGTGTATCGCTCTCGCACGACGACGACGACGACGAATGCGCGTGCGACGGCGAATGCGCGTGCGAGAGGGAACGTTTTACGTCTCTTTCGGCGTCACGCACGGCGTCGTCGCGCACTGCGATACACGGCGACGGGTCGGCGCGGTGTGACGCGGTACGGCAGTACGGGAATTGAATGGACATTTTTCCAGTCATTTGGCTCGTGGCTCGTGGCTCGTGGCTTGTGGCTCGTTTTATTACAACAATACAACTATTCTAGCGGCGTTTTCGATGGCGACGGAGGCACCGATCGGGACATGTATCGACGAATGATTGGAACGGCGACGTCGTCGTCGTCGCTGTCCGCGTGCACGTCGTCGATGTCGGGACGGCGCGCTCGGGACCGCCAAACAGTTTGGCCGGCTCTCGCAAACACCGCGAGGGAGGACGGCTCGTTTACCACCAAACGAGGTTTATGTGCCCACGTGATTAGAGGAAGTTCGACGTGCTCCCAGTTATTTGGACGAGCGCGCTTTTTCTGCGGCGTCGTGGGAGCGGATTCCACGACATGAGACGGCGGAGCCGCGGCGGCGGGCGCAGAGAGAGAGAGCTCGCGCTCGGCGTATTCGCGCCGCGCGTCTGCGACTCGCGCATTGTGTTCTGCGTCTCTTAGCGCCTTACGCACTGTATCTATGTCTGTGCTATCTTTCGTTGCATCGCTCGCATCGTTCGCCGCGGCGTCGTCATCCGAGCGCGCCTCGCGCCGACGCCGTGCTCTACCAATGCAAAAGCCCGCCATTCCACCGATGACGACACCGATGACGCCTACAACGGCGTCGTGCGCACCGAAACGTCGCGTGCGCCAATGTTTTCGCCCGCAATCGTCATCACCCCCATCAGGCGCCGACGTCGACGCGGCGCGCGCGTGCGTTGTACCCAACCGTCTCATCTTGTGCGTTCACCCGTTGCACTCTTCTGGATCGATCCCAACAAAGCAAGACGCGCCCGCGCGGCGCGTGATGCCGATAGGTTCGCGTAAGCGTCACGTCACGCCTGTGCGTGCAGCCGTGCAGACGCTCGGAGTTCACGCGCTGCGGTGTGGTGTGTGGCGAGAGCGAGAGCATTTATGTCCCCTCTGACATTCGTAACCGACCATCGGCATTGCGTGGCGCGTGAGAGAGGATACGCGTCACGGCGGTGGCGATGAAAGACACAGTACCGAGCGTCGATGAGCGTGCGTCAAAACTATCGACGAGCGGCGAGACGACGAGCAGCGCTGGGTTGAGCAACTATGAAAAACTCGGACGCATCGGTGAAGGGACGTACGGTGTGGTGTACAAGGCACGCGAGAAAACCACTGGGGACATCGTGGCGTTGAAAAAGATACGCATGGATCGTGAGAGAGATGGTATGCCGTTGACGTCATTGCGAGAAATTCGGATATTACAGCGCATTACGCATCCGAATGTGGTGAGGTTGATTAAAGTGATTCAGGGCGATGCTTTGAATAACGTGTTCTTAGCGTTTGAGTATTGCGAGCATGACTTGGCGAGATTGATTGATAACGTCAAAACGACGTTCACGACGTCAGAGGTGAAATCGCTGATGATGCAAACGCTCAAGGCGGTGGAGTATTTACACGAAAGGTTTATTTTTCATCGCGACTTGAAGTTGAGCAACTTGTTGTTGAATCAACGCGGGGAGTTAAAGTTGTGCGATTTCGGTCTCGCCCGTGCTTATGATCCTGTAAATAAGGTGAGTTACACTCCGAAAGTTGTTACGCTTTGGTATCGCGCGCCTGAGCTCTTATTCGGGTGCGAGACCTATACAACGGCGATTGATATGTGGGCGGTTGGATGCATTTTTGCCGAGTTTCTCAAGCACGCGCCGCTCTTTCCTGGATCGACGGAAATCGAACAAGTGCAGATGATTTGTGCGCTCTTAGGTACGCCGAATGAGCACATTTGGCCCGGTTGGCACGCGCTTCCAGTGGCGAAATCGTTCAAGCTTCCCGAACAACCATACAACTTTCTCGAGGTCAACTTCCCCAAGCTTTCGTTGACAGGCGTGGACTTGCTCAACATGTTACTTACTTTTGACCCAGAGAAGCGTGCGACGGCAAAAGAGGCGCTTGAACATGCTTACTTTCAAGAAATTCCACCGCCAAAACCCCCTAGTGAAATGCCAACGTATCCATCCACTCACAACGCGCCGGAACGCGGAGCCAAGCGCGTCGGCGCCAAGCGTCCAAGAGGTGCGCTCGACGAGCGCATTGCCGCCGTGTTTTGACGCGCATATAGCTTCCTAGAATAGAATGAATATACTAGATATATAGAATTTTAGCGTACAAAATTGCTTCATTACAACCTAAAGCAAGCATGCGGTGTGTGTGTGTGCGTACCACAAAGAGTGCCATTTTATATATGCGGAAAAATTGTGGCGCGTGCGCAGCGATGTATTTTGGATGTCGAGAAAATTGTGGCGCTGCATCATGAAGCGACGGCGTTTAAGCCTTGTATCCGGACGTCGTGATGCTGTCAGCGCTGTTCATGTCAGACCAAAGCGTGTGGTACCAGCCCTCCATGTCGGTACGTTCGTACGTGTGAGAGCCAAAGAAATCGCGCTGGGCTTGAACCAAGTTGGCCGGCGAACGACCACGGCGGTAGGTGTCAAAGTACGCGAGCGAACCCGACATCGACGGCACAGAAACGCCTGAGTTGATGGCCGCCGTCACGACGCGACGCCAAGCGGCTTCACGTTCGATCATTTCCTTGGCAAACGCCTCGTCGACGAGCAAGGAGGGCAAGTTGGCATCCTTGTCGTATGCACCCTTGATGCGATCCAAGAAGCCGGCGCGAATGATGCAACCACCCTTCCAGATGCGTGCCATTTCACCGAGGTTCAAGTTCCATCCTTGTTCGTTGCTCTTGGCGCGAATCAAGTTCATGCCTTGCGCGTACGACGTCACCTTGGACGCGTACAATGCGTAACGCACGTCGTTGATGAGTTGTTGCTTGTCAACCTTGCTGTTACCTCCAGCCGGAGATAATCCAAGTTTGCTGTAAAACTTTTCGGCGGCGACGCGCTCATCCTTCAAACCAGACAAGCATCGGGAGTCGAGCGAGCTCGCAATCGTCGGCGCGGCGATGGACAGCTCGGCGGCTTGCTGCACGGTCCACTTCCCCGTGCCCTTCATGCCAGTTTTGTCAAGAATCTTGTCCACTAAAAAGTCACCTTCTTTGCCCGATTGATCGTCTTTCTTTGCGAGAATGATTGAAGAGATTTCGATCAAGTACGACTCCAATTCGGCTTGGTTCCATTCGGTGAAGGCGGCGGCGAGCTCGTCGTTGGTCAAACCGCCCACGGTTTTCAACACGTCATACGCTTCAGAGATCAACTGCATATCACCGTATTCAATACCGTTGTGCACCATTTTGACAAAGTTACCAGCACCTCCCGGGCCGACGTACGTCACGCACGCCCCCGAATCAGTTTGCGCCGACACCGGTTTCAAAATATCCGCAATGATGTCGTACGCCTCCTTTGATCCGCCCGGCATCATCGACGGTCCATTGCGCGCACCTTCCTCACCACCGCTCACACCCATACCGAGGTACAAAATACCACGTTCTTCAACCTCTTTCGCGCGTCGTTCGGTATTTTCATACCATTCATTCCCACCGTCGATGATGCAATCGCCCGGTTCGAGAAACTGGCACAACCCGGCAATCGTGGCATCCACTGGCGCGCCCGCCTTGACCAAGATGATCACGCACCGCGGCTTCGCCAACGACGCCACAAAATCCTTCATCTCATGGTACCCTCGCAATTTCTCCCCCAAACCTTCCTTCCCCGCGCGTGCCACCGCGACATCCGTCTTGTCGCTCGATCGGTTATACACCGAGATCGCAAAGCCTTTCTCCGCGATGTTCAGCGCGAGATTCTGCCCCATCACCGCCAACCCGCACAAGCCAATGCGCGATTTCTCGCCATCATCCCCACCGGCGCGCACCACGCCCGTCGCCCCACGCCGCGCCATCGTCGTCATCGCGCACCGCCGACCGGTCACCGCCCTGTGCGTCGGTCGCGCCGTCGCGCAGCCTCCAGCGCACCCACGACGCGTGCGCACCGCCGTCGTCGTCGTCGTCGTCGTCGTCGTCGCGTGATGCATCGCACGTCTCGCGGTGGTCGTATGTATTATATATATGATACGTTCACGTCGTCAGTCACCGTCGACGCACACTGGCGACGACGCGATCGCGCCACGGCAATCCAGTTACATCATCCACATCGTCCGACGATGTGGACGACGATGATCGTCGTCGTCAAGTCAAAAGTCAAAACACCTGTGCAGGCCGTCGTGGCAGCCTGGCGGTCCGACCGACCAAAATCCATGTGCCATGCGTTGGTCGGTCGGTCATGGTATGCATGGTCTCTGATCACATCATAAATAACGATGATGGGTTGTGTACGTACTGGTATACGAGTATGCGAGTCCGACAATTGTACACGTGGCCTGGACGCGACGCCGCGACCGGTCCCCGGACGAGAGGGGAACGCGAACGGGCGTCACATTGTGGCGCGCGTGCGGTGGGTGGAACTCGCAGCGAGGACGACGCACGAGGACGAAGGACAAGAGGTGGGTATTATTCGTTCGTTCGTTCGTTCGTTCGTGCGTGCGTGCGACACGATTGGCGCGCGACGTGAAGATTGAGGCGACGGGGCGGTCGTGGACGACGCGCGCGGGGCGTTCGTTGCGTGGTGTGGGTGTCACCGCGCGCGCGTGATTGATTGATTGATTGATTCGAGCGCGGATGATGATGGTGACTATGCGAGCGTGGATGACG
>Ga0181561_10002157_pt1 | contig 17461 bp, 7 predicted proteins | sample 011ome_19_FD_133760 | JGI IMG/M metagenome (GOLD analysis project Ga0181561, IMG submission 133760) | Coastal salt marsh microbial communities from the Groves Creek Marsh, Skidaway Island, Georgia - 011510BT metaG (megahit assembly) | ecosystem: Environmental > Aquatic > Marine > Intertidal zone...
ACGCGCGCGCGAACGAGAAGGGACAAGGAGTCGTAGCTCCCTCTGGGAGCCGGAGAAAAGGATCATCGAAGGTTTGTTTTCTTCAGTATAGCTAGAGACGAGCTACCATAGAAAGCTTTTAGTGCCACAGACACACACGCCGGGAACGCACGCGCGGCACCTTCGCGCCGCACCGCCTTACCTACTAGCTAGCTAGTGTCGACGCCGCGCGTCTTTTCAACGCCCGTCGTCCATCCGCGCGGCGCACGCCTTGATGGCGTCGGTGCCGTCTGCGACGCCTTCGGCGGCTCCGACGGCCCCCGCCGCGCACGCGCGCGCGAGCGTGTCCACGGCCACGGGCTCGGCGAGCGTCAGCGCGATTGCCCCTGGCATCTTGTCCGCGATGCCTTTGACGAGCCCTGAGCCGAGCAGTTTCGTCAGCACCTCCCCGTACTGCTGCGTCACGCGGGGCGGGTTGGCGGAGAAGGCGTCGCCGCCGTACACGAAGGACGGCTTAAGCACGAGCGCGTCGGTTTCGGCGAACGCGTTCGCGACGGCGCTCTCGGCGATTTTCTTGCCCTCGAAGTAGCCGGTCATGAGGTTGGCGTCTCCGACGACGTCGCGCACGATGGACGCGACGGAGACGTACACGAAGCGCTTCACGCCCGCCTCGGCGGCGGCGGCGGCGGCGGCGGCGTTGGCGTCGCCGTTCACCGCGCGGCTCATCGCCTCGTCCCCGCCGAACGGGTTGAACCCCACGCAGGACACCACGGCGTCCACGCCCTGCAGCGCCTCCGCGAGCGCGCCGGCGGACGCGGGGTCCGCCAGGTCGAGCGCGACGCCGCCGGGGCCGCCGCCGGACTTGGACACGGAGAACACGTCCGCCCCGGCCTTGGACAGGATGTCCACCACGCGGCTCCCCACGAAGCCGGTGCCGCCCAGAACGGCGATCTTCTGGCCGTCCGCCGACCGAGCGGACGCCACCGCGCGGAGGGGCGCGACCGCGCGGCGGGGAGCGGTGGTGCGCGCGCGGGGGGGCGCGACGCGCGTGGCGATGGATGCGGACGACGCGATGGACATCGCGCGAGCTCGAGCGCTTCGGTATCACGCGCGTGACGCTCGAACCGTCGGTTAAGCCGATTGTTTCGACACCTCGTCAGAGCGGGACACGTGGCACGATCGGACGCTTCTTTGGGATAATAAAAAATGCAGTACGTACGGTACCGTACCTTCGCGTACGTCTACGCGTCGCGCGTCACGACGTATACGCCTCCCTTCTGTCTCACGAGGGCGCGCCGAGGTACTGGCAGACCCTGAGGACGTCTCCGAAGACGCCGCCCGCGGTGACCTCGGCGCCGGCGCCCGGCCCGCGCACGACGAGCGCCTGTCCCTCGACGTACCGCTTCGTCTCAAACGAGATGATGTTGTCCGACCCCGCGAGGCCGCCGAAGGGGTGCGCGGCGTCGTACGCGCGCAGCTCCACCGCGCCGGTGCCGTTCTTGACGTCCACCACGCCCACGTAGCGCAGCTTCTCGCCGCGTGCCGCGGCGTCGGCGACGCGCGCGGTCATCTCGACGTCGAACTCGGGGAGCCGAGCCATGAACTCGTCCGCCGACGCGACGTCCCGCAGCGGCTCCGGCACGAGGCTCTGGATGGGCACGTTTTCGAGTTCCAAGTCGAGGCCGCACTCGCGCGCTAAGATGACAACCTTCCGGGCGACGTCCATGCCGGAAAGGTCATCGCGCGGGTCGGGTTCGGTGTACCCCAGTTCCTTGGCGGTGGCGACGATCGTCGAGAACGATCGGTCGTCGGCGCCGAAGGTGTTGAAGATGTAGGACAGCGTGCCGCTGAAGATGCCCTCGATCTTCGACACGCGGTCGCCCGAATCTAACAGGTTGCGCACGGTGGAGATGATGGGCAGACCCGCGCCGACGGTACCCTCGTAGAAGTAGTGCGTGTATCCGTTGCGCTGGATGTTGCGCAGCTCCTTGTAGTACTTCAAGTCCCCGGAGTTGGCTTTTTTGTTCGGGGTCACGACGTTGATCCCCCGCTGGAGCCATCCCTTGTACAGGGAGGCGACGTCCTCGGACGCGGAGCAGTCGATGATCACGGCGTTGGGCGAGCCCGCGTCCAGCACGTGCCGCGTGAACGCCTCCATGTCCGAGGCGACGGCGGCGGAGCCCGAGTAGTCCGCCTCCCAGGTGGCCAGGTCGAGGTTCACGGAGTCGTCGCCGGAGAGGAGCATCTTGGAGTTGCCCGCGATCCCCACCACGCGCAGGTCCACCGCGTAGTCGCTCTTGAGCTCGGCGAGCTGCTCGTCCATCTGGCGCAGCAGCGTCTTGCCCACCAAACCGGGCCCGACGACGCCGACGGAGATGACCGTCTTGCTCAGGTAGAACTTGCTGTGCACGGCGTTGAGCGCCTTTCGGCTCTCGGCGTTCTTGACGACGACGGTGATGTTGTACTCGGACGCGCCCTGCGCGATGGCGACGACGTTCACCGACGCCTGCGCGAGCGCGTCGAAGAGCATCGCGGAGACGCCGGGGGTCTGGCACATGTTCTTGCCCACGGCGGCGAGCACGGCGCAGTCGTCCACGGTGGAGATTTCTTTGATGCGCCCCGCGGCGATGGCCTTCTCGAAGCGAGCGGACAGCGCCCGCTTGGCGGCGTCGGCTTCGTGCGAGCGCACGGCGAAGCAGATGGAGTGCTCCGAGGACGCCTGGCTGATCATCACCACGTTGCACCCCGCCTGCTTCACGGTTTCAAACACCGCGTTGGCGGTGCCGGGCACGCCCACCATCCCCGTGCCCTCCACGTTGATCAAGCACACGTCCTCGATGGTGGCGAGGCCGGTGATGAAGTTCACTTCGCCGCTCGACGTGTCCACCGACGGCACGCAGCCCTCGTCGTCGGACACGACGCAGGCGTCGCTGATGGACGTGCCCGGCGCGGCTTGGTTGAAGTAGTTGCGCAGGGTGACCGGGATGCTGTACCGCATCGCGGGCAGCGTCGTGCGCGGGTGCAGCACGTTGGCGCCGAAGTACGACAGCTCCCAGGCTTCGTTGTACGAGAGCTGCTTCAGACAAACCGCCTCCTTCACCACGCGCGGGTCCGCGCTGTACACGCCGTCGACGTCCGTCCAGATGGATATGTTGGACGCGATGAGCAGCGCACCGAAGATGGTGGCGGAATAGTCCGACCCGTTGCGCTTGAGCGTGGTGGGGATGCCGTCCGGCGTGCGCGCGATGAAGCCGGTGGCGATCAAGACGCGATCCGCGCCCGCCGCGCAGTGCCCGCGCGCGTCGAAAAGCGCGTCGAGGTTCGCGTTGGAGCGCTCGTAGTCGACGTCCACGCCGCCGTCCTCGGCGTCCGTCACCACCAGCACGTCCCGCGCGTCGATCCACTCCGCGTCGAAGCCCTTGCATCGGATCGCCGCCGCGCACAGGCGCGCGGTCCACAGCTCGCCGTGCCCGACGACGAAGTCCGCGAACGCCTGCGTGGACGTTCCGGCGATGGACATCGCCTTGAGCATCGCCTTGAGGTCCTCCAGCTCCTCGGCGAATGACGCCATGTACGCGTCGTACTCGCTTTGATCCGTCAGCAGCGCCTCCGCGGTGGTCTGGTGCTTGTGCTCGAGCTTCACCAGCTCCTCCAGGTATTTGGGATCGCGCGAGGAGGCCATGTCCGTGGCGTTGATGAGGCAATCCGTCACTTTGGGCTCGCCCTTGTTGGCCACCCCCATCGCGCTGACGATCCCGAACGTCTTCACGCCGCTCTTGGCGCTGTCGATGAGCAAGTCGCAGCAGCCGGAGATGCGTTCGGCGGAGCCGACGCACGTCCCGCCGAACTTGTGCACCTCGTACCCGGAGCCGCGGTCCACGCCGCCGGACCCGGCGGGCGCGGGCGCGGGCTCGGCGACAGCCTCCGCGCGAACGAGCCCGGAGGCGGCGCGCGCGTGCTTGGCGCTCCTCGGCGCGGCGCGGAGCGCGCGCGCGCCCTTGGCGTACGCGCGACGCGCGGATGCGGCGCCGGGAACGACAGTGGCGTACGCCGCGGCGGAAGCGGCGGAGGCCATCGTGAGGTCGGGCGCTTAGCGGGTGCGCGCGGGTCCGACAGACGCGCTACGGATGGATAGCGCAGACCCGAAAAGCAATCGGGGCTGGCGAACGCGCTTGACGTTCCAGGAGCGGGCGACGCGGGCGGATCGGGGGTCGGTCGCGGTGCGAGAAACGCGCGAGACCGGTGGTCGATCGACAGGTGGGCTCGCCGCAGAGGCGCGCGCCGCAGTGGAACACGCGATCGCAAAAGGGTTCTCGACCCCAAGCGGCGCAGAAAGCGTTCAGGAGACGCGTTGTGATCGCTTTTCGGCCTCCCGCCTCGGGGTCTAAAACCCCAGAAATGTGGCCGACTCCTGACCGTGCCCGACCGACCAAACGTCGTGGCTTTTTTCACTGTTCCTCCCTCTCTCGTTCGATGGCAGAACATCCAGCGCGAGAAGTCTCCCCGATTGCGTCTCGAGACGCGCGGACGCTCGCGTTCGCCGTCTGACGCCATGTCGGCCGACCCGAACGCGCTTCTGGCGTTCAAGCAGCTCAACCTCAAGGAGCGGGTACGTGTTCACGGTTCACGAGGCTTCCGGCGAGCCTCGACGCCCGCGAAAAATGCCAAATGCTTTTTCCCGCCGCCGGCGCCCTCGAGCTGCGATCCGTGCGCCGATCGGCGTCGCGCGAGCGCTGACGGACGTTCTTCCCCCGACCAACCCCCCCGTTTTCGACCGTAACAGCTCGAGGTGTACCGCGAGGAGATCGCGCTCGGCGAGAAGGCGGTCGCGGCGCTGAAGCGCCAGCAGGCGGCGTACGAGGAGCGCGCCACCGTCGTGGCGACGGAATGGAACGCGCTGCAGGCGCACGTCGAGACCCTCGCCGCGCGGGTCACCGGCGGCGTGGACGCGACGAACCCAAACGCCGCGGCCGCCGCGCCCCTGGAGGACCCCTTCCTGCGCAGGCTCGTGCGCGCCGCGGGCGGAGACGAAGCCGTCGTGGCGAAGAAGCGCGCCAGGGAGGAGCGCGAAGGCACAGACGCCGGCGCCGCGAAGCGACGAGGCGACAAGCCGCCCGCCGCGGACGCCGCCTCCGATGACGAGGACTCCGATGACGAGGACGGGGCCGCGCGGGACGTCGGTGGGCTGGACGAGGACGCCAAGCGTGCGGTGGACGCGCTCAGAGCGCGCGCGGCCTCGGTCAAGTCCACGCTGGCCAAAGTCCTCGACGCGGTGGACGCCGCGAACGCGCGGCAGACGGGCGCGGCGGGCGACGACTCCGTCTCGCGCGACCTCGAGCGCGCGCGCGCGCGCGTCGCCGCGCTGGACGCGCGCGCTGCCGCAGACGCCGAGCAGCTCGAGCGGTTCCGCGAGCAGACCACCAAGCAGCGGAAGCGCAACGAGGAGCTCGGCAAGAAGCTGGAAGATTCCGTGGCGGACGTGGAGATGCTCCGGCGGCAGCTGCGCATGGCGCGGAGCGACGCCGGCCAGATCGAGGGCCTGCCGCCGATGGCCACCGCGCACAGCGCCAAGGCGGCGGCGGCGGTCGCGGTCTCCGCCGCGGCGGGCGGCGGCAAGGACGCGGGGAAAGACGCGAGCGCCGCCGCCGGCGCGGCGGCGGGCGCGGCGGACGGAGAGGGCGCGCCCGCCGCCGCCGCCGCCGGCGCCGCCGGCGCGGACGCCGAGGCTCTTTCGAAGCTCCAGGGCCTCGTTTACGAGCTCGAGGGTCGTTTGAAAGCCTCCACGTCTCACTTGGACGCCGCCTCGAGTAAGTGCGCGGCGCTGGAGGGCGAGGCGCGCGGTCTGCGCGACCGGCTCGCGAGCGAGTCCGCGGTGACGTCGTCGCGCCCGTTCGCGGCGCTCGAGGCGCGGCTGCGCGAGACGCGCGACGAGAGCGCGCGGTTCCGGCGCGCGGCGTCCGACCTGCAGCGCGACGCGGACGCGCTTCGCGCGGACCTTCGCGCGTCCGCCGCGCTCGCATCGCGCGCCACCGAGTCCGAGCGGCGCGCGGCGCTGGCGGAGGCCCGCGTGGGCGACGCGGAGGCGCGCGCGCGCGCGGCGCTCGACGAGCGCGATCGCGCCGCGCTCGAGCTGCGCGGCGTCGGCGAGACCGCCTCCAAGCGGCGACTCGAGGAGGAGCGCGCGGCTTTGATCGAGAAGCTGCGCGAGGAAAACGCGGGCTTACGTCAGAAGCACGCGCAGGCGATGAAGCAGCGAGCGGAGCTGGACGCCTTAAAGCTCGCGTCCGCGAAGGCGCGCGCGGACGCCGAGGCGGCGCGCGCCGAGGCGGCGGGCGCCGCCGCCGCGCTGGCGGCTGCGAAAAAAAACGCGGCCAACGCGGGGTCCGGGACGAAGGGCGACGACGACGCCGACGCGCTTTCAACGCGCGTTTCGGAGCTGCAGGAGCAGCTGAACTCGGCGCGGCGCGAGGCTTCCGCGGCGAGCGCGCGCGCCTCCGCGTCCGACGCGGCGCTGGAGGAGAAGAACGCCGAATCCGAGGCGTTCATGGCGGAGATGGAGGCGATCGGCGCGGCGTACGAGGAGGCGGCTTCCGAGAACGCGCGGCTCATGGAGAAAATGGCCGAGCGCGACGAGAGCTCGACCAAGGCGCTCGCGGAGAAGAACCAGGCGCAGATGGCAGCGAGGCGGCTGCGCGACGAGAACGCCGGCATGCAGGCGGCCGTCGCGCACGAGCGCGGCGCTGCGCAGGCGGCGACGCTGCGCGCGCAGCAGATTGAAGCCGCCGCGCGCGAGGCGAGCGACGAGCTGGCGCGCGCGCGCGAGGAGAAAGCGGAGCTCGCGCGGCGCTCGGAGGAGCAGACGAAGACTCTGACGCAGCTGCGTGACACCTCGGAGAGCCGGCGCGAGGCGCTGGCTGCCGCGGAGCGCAGAGCCGACGCGCTGGCGCAGGTGGCGGCGGAGGATGCGAGAAAGGTGGCGGAGGCTGAGCGCGCGCGGGAGACGTGCGAGGAGACGTGCGCGGGCCTGCGCCGGCGGTGCGAGAAGCTTGCGCGGCGCGGCGGGAGCGCGGACGAGTACAAGGAGGAAATCGACGCGTACAAGTCCATGTTGCGTTGCTCGGTGTGCAACGACCGGCCAAAGGGCGTGGTGATCACGCGGTGTTTCCACATGTTCTGCAACGACTGCATCGCGACGCGGCTGGAAAACAGGGACCGGAAGTGCCCGGGGTGCGGGCTGATGTTTAGCGCGTCGGACGTCAAGTCCATTTTTTTTTAGTTTTACTAAAAGTCGGTACGGTACAAGTACTACGCCTCCTCCCGCTCCGGGAGATAGAACCTGCGCGCGTTTTCGCGCGTGATGCGCGCGGTTTCCTCGGGCGTCCAGCCGCGGCACTCCGCCACCGCCGCGAGCATGGCGCGCAGCGCGTCCTCGGCGCCCCGCGAGGACGTGAGGTCGGACTCGATCACCAATCGGTCGGCGGGAATCGCGCGTATCACGTCCGCGGTTTTCGGGCTCCGCAGGTTCACCACGGAGGAGAAGCCGAAGTAGAACCGCGGACCCCATCTCTTCATGCGCACGAGCCCTTCCGCGAACGCCGCCGTGCCTCCGTAGGAATGCATCAGGACCTTCGTCGGGAACGTTTCCCGCGCGCGAAACGCGTCGCCCGCGTCCCCGTACGCCTTCACGCAGTGCACCACCGCCGGCCGTCTCTCCTCCGCCGCGATGGCCAACTGCGCCGCGAAGCACGCCATCTGGTTCGCGTAGTCCGCCGGCTCGCCCGTCCGCTCGCCCGTGACCTCGTCCAGAGGCACGGCGACGCGGTCCAGGCCAATCTCGCCGACGACCGCGCGCGGGCACGACCGCAGGCGCGCGCGCAGGTCGTCGGGCCAACCGCCGGCGGCGGGCGGGGGGAACCGGTGCGCCCACCAGGGGTGCAGACCCAACGCGACGCAGTAATACCCGTCCCCGTCGCTCGCCGCGTCGCACGCCGCCGATCGCTCCGCGAACTGATCCGCGCGGATCCAGTCGTCGGGACACGTAGACGTGAACGCCGCACCCGCGAGCGCACCGGCGAGGCGCGCGGCTTCGCCGGTGTCCGCGCGGTCGAGGTGCCAGTGGCAGTGCGCGTCGAAGATGTCCTTCGCGGGAACGTCCTTCGCGGCGGACGTCTTCAAAGTCGAGGACGTCTTCAAAGTCGCGGCGGTCGCGGTCGCCGCGCGTTCCGTGGGGGGCTCGACCGGTCGGTCTTCGGTCATCGTGTTCGATTCCGTCCGTTCGTCTTCCAGCGAAGAAAAAGACGCGTTCGCGGCGAACGCCGCGCCCGTCGCCAGAGACGCGCCCGCCGCGACGTCCGCCACGTCACCGTCCCCGCCGTCCCCGTCCCGGGAATCGTCCCCGTCCCGGCGCGACTCGCCGTCCCCACCTCCTCCTCCACCGCCGCCGCCGCCGTCCCCCCCGCCGCCGCCGCCACCGCCGCCGTCCCCGCCGGCGCCGCCGCCCCCGCCGCCGGGCTTGCCCCTCGGCCAGACGCGCGAGCGCCACCCCGCGGCGGCGGGACGCCCCGCGGTTTCGGCTTTCTCGTCGGCTTTCTCGTCGTCGGCTTCCTCGGCTTTCTCCATCAAACGCAGCGCGATGTGCGACGCCGCCTTGAACCCCAGCGCGCCGGTGACAAAGACGGCGGACCCGCCGACGCCGTCGCACCCGATCCCGCCGCGGCCTTTCGTGCCGGGCAGGGCGCGGAAGTGGTTCGCGTTCTCGCGGGCGTACACCGCGGAGACGCCGAACTTGCCATCCTTCTTGTTCTTTTTCTTTCCGGGAAACGCGCCTTCGCCGCCTTTCGGGAACGCGTACTCGCGGCGCAGCAGCCGGCGGACCCGCTGCAAAAGCCGGTTGAACGTGGCATTCGCCAGGTCCTCGACGACGATATCGTGCATCGTGTCGATGCCCCCGGCGCCGCCCGTGACCAGCACGGGGATTCGGTGATGTACGCAGCACGCGACGACGGCGGCTTTATCGTTCTCGCCGTCGACGGCGTCCAGCACGTGATCGACCGGCCGGCCCGAACCCGCGCCGGCGATACCGAGCACCGCCTCCACGTTGTGTTCCGTGACGAAATCGGTCACCACGCGCACGTCGCACGCCGGGTTGATGTCCAGCACGCGCGCGCGCATCACCTCCGCCTTCGCGTCGCCCACGGAGGAGTCCGCCGCCAGGACCTGGCGGTTCACGTTGGTGACGCACACGAAATCCAAATCCACGAGCGTCAGCGCGCCCACGCCGCTCCGCGCCAGCGCCTCCGCGGCCCAGCTCCCGACCCCGCCCAAGCCGAGCACGACGACGTGCGCGTTGGTGAGCGCGTCGAAGCGCGCGTCGCCGTACAGGCGCCGCGTGCCCTCGAACCGGAACGAAGACGCGTCGGCGCTCAACGAGCACGACGCATCGTCGGCGGCGGCGGTCGCGCGAGGCACCGCGCGTCGCGTGGGTCGGACCGGTCGCCGGCGACGCGCGTCGCGCCAGTCACGGGCGACGCGCGCTTGACTCCCCGCGAAGAGGCGAGACGCCGCGGCTGCCATCGTCGCGCCTGGCGCGCGCTGCCACAGTGGACCCGTCCGGGGGCGCGTCTCGTGGCTTCATCATCAGTCGGTTCGTCGACGAACGAAAACGAGCTCTTTTACAAATGACAACCCGACGACGGGATCACGACGCGCTCCCGCGCGTACCTCCGCACGCGCCTCTTCGAACACTCTTCGAACACGCTTCGTGCGCACGACCGCGTCACTGGTACGACGGATCCGACCGCGTGTGCCTGTTCCCGCCGCCGCCGTCCCCTTTAGGCCCGTCCGCGGACCGGAGCGGACGCACGCCGGTGGGCGACGTCGCCCGCGAGCGCGCGCGCGCGCGGTAGCGCGTGCCGGAGGCGCCCACCATGCCGCGCGAGTATCCCCGCCCGCGCTCCGCCGCCGTCTGCAGCCGCGCGCGCGCGTCGGCGTCCGGGACGCCGCGGTGCGCGACGACGATGATGTCCGGCCGCTTGTTGCAGTAGTTGCGGCAGGCGAAGCGCACGGCGGTGGCCGCCGTGCGCTCCACCGCGCTGAGCCGGGCGCCGCCCTCGAGGTCCTCCACCGAACGCTCGGCGGCGTCGCGCAGGTTCGCCAGCAGACGCCCCTCGTCCGTCCACATCGACCGGCTGGTGACCCGCGCGCGCGCGGTCATGAACCCCGAAACTGTGCGCGGCTGGCTTGCAGCCGAGCGCTTCTTCACGAAGCCGCCGCGGGTTGCGGGCGAAGGCTCGCCGTCCGCCGCGTCCGAGTCGTCGGAGGCGGTCTCCTCCGAAGTCGCCTCCGCGGCGGAGGCGCTCTCGGCGCCGCCGTCGAAAACCTCCAGGTCGACGACGACGATGCCCTCGACGGCGATGCGCATGCGCTCCTCGATGGCGAGGTCCTCGGACGTGCCGCTGCCCTTGCCGCCGTCGTTGAACATGGTCTGCAAACGCGCCTCGCCGAGCAGGTGCATGTTCCCCAGCAGGCCGTGCGACTGGCCGTTGCGCAGCGGGGTCACGCCGAGCATCTGCCCGTTCCCAATCACCGCGCTGTGCCTGACGCCGACGCTGCGCGCCAGCGCCTCGTGCTCCTTCAGGAACGCGTACTCGCCGTGCACGGGCAGGAAGTGCTCCGGGTGCAGCATTTTTAGGACTTCCTCGAGCTCGTCCCGGTAGGCGTGCCCCGAGGAGTGCAGCCCGTCTTCGCGGCGCATGGCGATTTCCGGCCCGCGCACGGCGATGGCGTTCATCATGCGCATCACTCTTTTTTCGTTCCCGGGGATCATCTTGGCGCTGTACAGGAGCAAGTCGTCGGGGTGCAGGGTGATGAGCCGCGAGCTCCCGAACGCGGCTTGCGCGAGCTGCGCCCGTGGTTCCGCCTGCGAGCCGGTCGTGACAATAATCAGCTCGCTGGGGTTCACCTGGTCGATCTCCTCCGCGGGAACTAAAGTGTCGGGGTCGATGGGCGCGATGCCCGCCTTCTTCGCCGCCTCCAGGTAGGTGGTGAGCGACATGCCGACGAACGCAATCTTGCGTCCGGACGCGTCCGCCGCCGCCTTCACGCCGTACAGCCGGTGGATGTTAGACGCGAACTGCGTGGTGATGATCCGCCCTTTGTGCCCTAACACTTTTTGCATCATCGCCTCGCGAATGACGCTCTCGCTCGTCGTCCGGCCCGGGGACAGCACGTTCGTGGAGTCGCTCATCATGAGCGTCACGCCTTCTTTGCCGACGCGCTCGAACTGCTCGCGGTCAAACTGACGGCCGTCCACCGGGTTCTCGTCGATCTTCCAGTCGCCGGTGTGCACGATGGTGCCCGCGGCGCACCGGAAGATGAACCCGCAGCAGTCCGGGATGGAGTGCGTGACCCGCACCGCCTCCATGGCGAACGGCCCGGCGTCGAACCGCTCGCCCATGTCGATCACCTTGAACCTGGAACCGTCGCCCCAGAGGTTGAACTCCCTCATGCGACGCTCGATGAGCTGCATGGTGAACAAGCCGCCGTACACGGGCGTGGACGGGTCCAGCGCGGGTATGACCCACGGCAACGCGCCGATGTGGTCCTCGTGGCCGTGCGTGATGAGCACCGCCTCGATCTTATCTCTCCAGCGCGACAAAAACGAGACGTCGGGAAGCACTTTCTGGATGCCCAGCTCCTCGTGGTCCGGGAACATCAAGCCGGCGTCCAGCAACACGTAGCGGTTCTCCGTGCCGACCAACGCGCAGTTCATGCCGATCTCGCCTAAACCGCCGAGGGGCAGGAACTTAATCGGGGAGTCGTCCACAAGGCCGCCCGCGGGCAGATCCAGGGGCGTCACGCCCTCGACGATGTTGGAGGATCCGGGCGCCTGGTCGGCGCGCACCGGCGAGGTTGCGTTTTCAATAAAGTCGGGGAAGGGTTTGCCGTCCGTGTACGTCAGGCTCGTCCCGAGATGCGACTTGCCGTCGGACTGCGGGCGGAGCTTGAAGCGCCCGCGCCCGCGCCCGCGCCCGCGCCCGCCGCGGCGCCCGCCGCCTGCGGCTCGAGAGAGACGCGAAGAAAGAAACACCAGAGGTCAGGTCGAGAGGTCAGGTTGCGGCGCGTCCGCGTGCGCGCACGCGAAGGTTCCCGAGAAAGGGAACGAGGCGCGTTTCGAAAACGAACAACGCGGATGGCGCGGTCGGGTCGTTCGGCGGTGTCGTTCGAGGGCACGCACCTCTTCCGCCTCGGCCTCCGCCGCGGCCTCGGCCGCGTTCGCCTTCGGCGACGATCTCGATCGCGAGATCGCGCCGGACCGCGGAGATGGGCGTCGCCGCGACCCGCAGGGGAGACGCGAACGCCCCCGCGCGAGCCGCCAACGCGCGAGGAGGCGCGACGACGTGGCGGGGGAGCGATGTCATCGCGAACGTCATCGCGTTTCGCGCGCGCTCGTGTGAGGAAACGCGAGAGGGGACGACCGCGGCCGCGTGCGTGTGGAGATCACTGGATTCCGCGCGCGCGCTTGTGCACGCCGAGCGATGCAAGCGATGCGGGGGTGACGCGGGCCGACGGTTGGGAGGCGAAAAAGAGCGCCCTGCTCGCGAAAAAACCTAGACTCGGGCGTTCCCGGGAAAACGCGAGCCAACAAAGGAGGGGAGTGCTTTGTCAGATTCGGTGTGGGTCGCTCCTTTGACGCCTGGCTGGCAAAGGCGTGACAAGGACACGTTTGTCACGTCTTCGAGGGTACTCTGTCGCGACCCCACTCGCGTCCGCGCCAGCCTCGCCCTCCCCCCCAGTCGGCGAGCGTTCGCGATGGCGACGACCGCGGCGGTGCCGCCGGCGCGCGCGCGCGCGCCGCTCGCGTCGCGCTGGCGCGAAAGCGCTGTTTCGCGCGCCCCCGGCGCCGTGCGCGCCCCGAGTGCGAGATTTCATTCGCCCAGACGCGCGTCTTATCTCGTGCGTCGCGCGCCCTGCCGCGGCGCGCGCCCCTCCCCCCGCGTCCCCGGCGCCATCGCCGAGCCCGAGGTGACCGAGACGGACGCGGAGACCTCCGCGAGCCCTGATTCAGGCGCGGGCTCGGGCGCGTCGGCCAGCCCGGACGGGTTTTCGTCCGCCCCCCCCCCTTCGGGCGGCACCGCCATCAAGAAGCGCGCCAAGAGGATGAGCAAGAAGGCGCTGTCCGAGGCGGCGCGCAAGGAGAAGCTCGAGATGGACTCCGATTTTTGCCGCATGGTGCGTCGGTACGACCCCGAGGCGATTCGGCAGGAGGCGCTTCGCACCCCGTTCGCGCTCGCCGCGCGGGGGGCGAAGGTGTTTTCCACCTTTTCCACGTTGTTCGCGAAAAAAGACGCCATGATGAAATTAGACGCGACGGACGGAGGCGCGCGGTACGCGACCGCGTTCAAGGAGGCCCTGACGAGCCTCGGCCCGCTGTTCGTGAAGCTCGGGCAGAACCTCGCGAACCGCCCGGATCTCGTCGAGGAGGACCTGATGGAGGAGCTGACGCGGCTGCAGGACCGCGTGCCCCCTTTCCCGACGGGCGAGGCGTTTGACATCATCCGCGAAGACGCCGGCGCGGACGTGAACGCGGTGTTCGCGACCATCACGCCCGAGCCGGTGGCGGCCGCGAGCATCGGGCAGGTGTATAAGGCGACGCTCGTGCCCGAGCTGGGGGGAGCCGAGGTGGCTGTGAAGATTCTGCGGCCGGGAACGAGGCCGCAGGTGATCCTCGATTTGTTCATCCTGCGCGCCGCCGCGGAGACGTTTTTCGACGACTTCGCGAAAACCAACCTGGGGTGCCCGGCGACGCTGCTGGTGGACGAGTTCGCGGAGAAGCTGCTGGAGGAGCTTGACTTCAACCAGGAGGCGCTCAACCTGCGGGACTTCAAGCGCAACTTCGCGGACGACGACGCGGTGCAGATCCCGGGCGTGTACCAGTCGCTCTCCTCGCCCCGCGTACTTGTGATGGACTGGCAAGAGGGCGTGCGGTGCACGGCGGAGGGCGCGTTCGAAAGCCCCGAAGCGCGCCGCTTGTTCCTGCAGAACGGCGTGGAGAGCGGCCTGCGGCAACTGCTGGACTTCGGTTTGTTCCACGGGGACCCGCACCCTGGGAACGTGCTGGCGCTGCCCTCCGGGGACATCGCGTACGTGGACTTTGGGAACGTCGCCGAGATTTCGCGCGCCAACCAGGAGAGCCTCATCGACGCCGTCGTTCACGTCATGAACAAGGACTACGACGCGCTCGCGGTGTGCCTGAACGACCTGGGGTTTTTGGAGCCGGGCAGCGACGTGCGCCCGGTGGCGGAGGGTTTGGCGGAGGTGTGGGGCACCGACACGCTCAGCGCGATCGCGTCCAACGGCAACTTCTCCTTCCGCGGGCTCACGAAGGAGTTCAACAAGCTGCTGTTCAAGTACCCGATTCGCGTGCCCGAGCGCTTTTCGCTCGTCATCCGCGCGCTGCTGACGCAGGAGAACATCTGCCTGACGCTCGACCCGAGCTTCAACTTCCTGAACGCGGCGTTCCCGTACGTCGCGCGGCGCCTGCTGACGGACCCCGACCCCAACCTGCGCGCGCGGCTGTTCAAGGTGGTGATCGTCAAGGGCAAGTTCGAGTGGGCCAGGCTCCGGGAGCTGGTGCAGATGGCGGAGGCGGGCGCCAGCGGCGGCGTCAAGGTGCCGGTGCGCGTGGCGCTGGACCTGGTGGCGGACACCACCAAGATGCTCGCGACGGACGGGGACACGAGGTCCATGCTGCTGGGCGGGCTGCGGGCCGTGCCGCTGCGCACGCACGTCGCGGAGGCGTGCTCGATCGCCGTCATGGTCCTCGGCATGACCGTGGGCAAGTGGTGGCGCGCGTCGCCGCCGGGGCGCGCGCTGCGCAAGTGGTGGGTCGACACCGCGTACGCTCTGCGCCGCGCCTTCGCCGCGCGCGTCAAGTCGGACCTGCCGCCGCGCGGGCCGGACGCCGCGGGGCAGGACGCCGGGTTCGCGATCCCGGCGTGATTGTTTGATTGTTTTTCGCATTAGTGCAGATGGGTGTGTATCGGACATAGATACACAACCGTGTTGCGTGTTGTACGATTAAAAAGCAAAGCGATGACAGACGCGATCAATCGCACAGCGCTCGTCTCAGCCGCTCGCGGTCGTCCGCGCCGAAGCCCACGTGGTCTAGGTACCCGTCGAGCGAGCCGTGTTTTCTCTTCGCGTGCGCCAGCGCGTGCTCCATGACCTCCGCCGGCGCGCCTCGGAAGCGCGAGTAGTCGATGGCGAGTCCCGCCTCGACGCGACCGCCGCCGAGCGCCGCTCTCGCCTGGGTCCCGGTCCCGGTCCCGTCGCTGCGCGCGTAATCGTCGACGATCTGCGCCTCGCTCGCGCCGCAACAGTGCAGCGCGAGCGCGGCGATGAGCCCCGTGCGGTCCTTGCCCACCTTGCAGTAGAACGCGCACGGCCTCGCGGGGGACGCGCTCGCCACAACGCGGAGCGCGGCGCGTATTTCAGGCCCGCTCGTGTCCAGCATGACTTCGTTCAGCAGTTTAAGCCCGCCGGCGTTCACCTTCGAGACGAACAGCCGGCGCTCGGGAGCGGGGTCCACCAGCGTGGCTTGCGCCGAGAACACCGCGGCTTTCGCTTTGTCCAGGAAGCTCATGCGCTCGTAAATCGCGCCGTAGTACCTGTCGTAATCCAGCATGGGGACGAGGTACCGCGTGCGCGGGGCGTCGCCGGCGACCGCGAGGGCGCGTCGCGAGGTCTCGTCCGCTCTCGAGAACGGCCGCGTCTCGAACGACGACTGCACCTCGCCCAAGATGGGCTCGAACTCGTCGTCGCTGCGCAGGTCCACGAGCGACTTGACGTTCAGCCGCCGCAGAATCAGCGACGCGTCCGCCTCGGTGGCCTCGCCGGGGGTCGCGGTGCGGAACGCGCGCCCCGGCTTGACCGCGCCGGTCGCCTCCGCGAGGTCGCGGAAGTTCTTCACCCCGTCGAGACCGAAAACCGAAGCCCCGGGCGTGGACGACGCCCTCGCGGCCGTGCCCGCTCGAGGGCTGCGCCCGACGTGATATCGCCGCTCGCGCGCCGACAATCGCGCGCGCGGCCGCACCGCGCGCGCCGGCCGCGCCGCCACCGGAGACATCGCGCCGTGCACTCTGACAGGATAGGTCGTCAAGCGCGTAGATGTCATCCCATCGACGAGGATTTTTATACCGTGAAAATACCGGAGTTCTACCAAGTACCGTACTACGTACGCGCAGTGTACTACGCACATCACCTTCCCTGTTTGGCCCTGGCGACGAGTTCGTTCCAGAGCTGCCTGTGCGCGGCTTCGTCCGCGACTCGGCGCGCGGTCGCCGCGGCGTGCCGCGCGTAGGCGTCGCCGCACGCTGCCGTGAAGTCGCGCCACGCGACGTCGCGCGCATCCATCAGCGCGCGCACCGCCGGCGCGTCCGCCGCCCACGTCGGCGACGAAACGTCTGAAGTGTCGCCGTCGTTCGGCGTTCCCTCCTGCGTTCCCTCCGGCTCTGGCTCGATTGTCGCGTTTTCGTTTGAATCGTTTGAAGCATCGTTCGAAGCATCGTTCGAAGCATCGTTCGAAGCATCTGGGTTCGAACCCGAAGGCGAAGTGAGCGCCTTCGTGACGTCGAAGCGCTCGTACCCGATCAGCGCGCGCTCCGGCGCCGTCTCGCCGACGTCCAGAGACGCCCACGCGCGCTCCTTGACGCCCGGACGCGACGCGCCGTCGCGGCGCTCGGCGTCGGCGGCGTTCTGAAATTTCAGCCGCTCGACGCGCAGCTGCTTCAGGTTCTTGCGACGCGCCGCCTGCTCCTTCTCCGCGCCCGGGCCGCTGGCGAGCGCGTCCGCCGGGACCAGCACGCCGCCCGCCAAGAACGCGGCGAGCTTCGTGGTTCGTTTGAACCGGCGCGCCCACCGCGCCGCCGCGCCGCGCGTCGCGGCCTCGACGTTTCGCGCTTCCGCCGCGATGAGCGCCGCGGCGTCCTCGGCGCGCGTTCGCTCCGACGCGAGCAGCGCGGCGAGCTCACGCTCGCGCCCGGGGTGGGCGATGCCCGGGCGCATGCGGTCCTTGTGCTCGGAGCGCCGCGCGGAGACGTCGCGCGCCGCCGCCGCAGTCTCCGCCGCCGCGGCGCGCGCCGCCTCCGCCACCAGGCTCAGGCCCTGTTCCAGCTCGCGCGCCACCGTCGCCGCCAGCGCCGCGCCCAGGGTCTCGCCGAGGCCGGCGAGGAAGAACCGCAGCTCCGCCGCCTCGGCGTCCCTCTCGGTCGCGGCGTCCGCCTCGAGCGCGGCGAACGCGGGCTGTTTCGTCGCGACCAGCGCCTCCGCGCCGCCGTCCGACTCGGGCACGGCGTCCGGCCGCGTCGACGCGCGCGTCGCCTCCTTCGACGCGAAGTACGCCTCGCCCGCCGCCGCCACCGACGCGCGCGCCGTCTCCAGAGCCGCGGAGACGCGCGCCGAGTCAGACAAAGGCGCCGGGTCA
>Ga0181561_10002168_pt1 | contig 17401 bp, 12 predicted proteins | sample 011ome_19_FD_133760 | JGI IMG/M metagenome (GOLD analysis project Ga0181561, IMG submission 133760) | Coastal salt marsh microbial communities from the Groves Creek Marsh, Skidaway Island, Georgia - 011510BT metaG (megahit assembly) | ecosystem: Environmental > Aquatic > Marine > Intertidal...
CGTAGGTCAACTGGTTACTCCTTGAAAACTCTGTAAGTCTAAATCAGCTCAAACTCGAATTACTTCCAATGCCGGCTAGTTTCCCGGTTTTCTTGCCACAAGCCCGTTTGCAAACTCCTCGGCAGAGAAAAAGGCGAAGTCATTGACCCCTTCACCAACTCCAACCAGCTTCACCGGCAAGTCCAGTTGCTGCTGGATGGTGTAGACAATTCCACCCTTAGCCGTGCCATCCAGTTTGGTCATTACGATTCCCGTTACATCCGCGACTTCAGTGAAGGCCTTGGCCTGGGTTATCGCGTTTTGACCGGTTGTTGCGTCAATAACGAGAAGTACCTCGTTGATCTGAGCCTGCTTCTCTACAGCTCTGCGAATCTTGCCGAGCTCATCCATCAAGTCCCTTTTGTTTTGAAGCCTGCCGGCAGTGTCAACAATGGCGATATCAGCGTCGTTTTTGATTGCTAGTTCAACCGTTTGGTAGGCAACGGAGGCCGGATCTTGACCATCGCGCTCAGGCCTCGCGATTCCAGCACCTGAGAGATTTGCCCAAGTTGCCAGCTGATCAACCGCTGCCGCTCTAAAGGTGTCGGCAGCACCCAGAACGACCTCCCATTCGCCGTCCCTAAGCCACTTTGCAAGCTTTCCAATGGTCGTCGTCTTGCCTGCCCCGTTCACACCAACAATCAAGAAGACGTAAGGAAGCTTTCCATCGGACAAGTTCAGCTGGAGATCTTCCCTTTGCAGTTTCTCAATGAGAAGGTCTTTGAGGAGCAGCCTCAGCTCGGCATCAGATGAGGCACCAGACTTGTGTGCTGCTTTACGGATGCTCTCTGTTATTTCAACCGAGGCCTCAACACCAAAATCTGCGAGCAGCAGGACGTCCTCGAGGTCATCAAGGTCGATTTTGCTTGAGAACAAAGAGCGAATGCCGTCGCTGAGAGAGCGTTTCGGAAGCTCAACCTCGACGACCTCTTCCACTACTTGAGTTCTAGTCGATTTAGTCGCTTTGACTGATTTCTCATTGGGCTGAGGGGTCTTCTTTTGCGCGGGTTCAGGAGTCGCGGGTGACGATTCGACCTGTTCCTCTTGAAGCTCCGGCTCCACGGCCATGTCACTGGAAATCTCTTCTTTTGGCACGTGAATCGTTGCCTCAACACTGTTGGCTGCCTGTTGCTCCACTACAGGGTCGATGCTCTGCCCAACCGCTGGCTGAGCTTGCTGCTCCTCTTTCTTTGCCCTCAGGCGCTTGAGAAACTTGAACATTTAGCTTGCCTTGTCCAGCTTTTGGCCAACTACTCGAGTTATGCCGTCCTTACCCATGCTTACGCCGAAGAGAGAATCAGCAATTTCCATCGTTCGCTTTTGGTGAGTGACGATTATTAGCTGCGAGGTCTCACGAAGCGTTTCCAAGACCTCAAGAAGCCTTCCGAGATTGGCATCGTCAAGTGCAGCTTCAACCTCGTCAAGGACGTAGAAGGGACTTGGTCTTGCCTTGAAAATCGCAATTAGCAAAGCTATTGCAGCCAGTGAGCGCTCGCCCCCTGAGAGAAGGCTCATACGTTCAATGCGCTTTCCCGCAGGGCGAACAGAAACTTCGACGCCAGCCTCTTGGCCCCCTTCAGGCTGGGTCAGAGAAATAGATCCCGTGCCTCCCGGGAACAGGATTGGGAAGATCTCCTCGAAAGCCTTCTTGGTGTCTTCAAAGGCAGCCAAGAACGTGGTATTCATTTTTTCATCGAGATCCTTGATGATCCCCTTGAGGTCAGCACGGGCGTTATTGAGGTCTGAAAGCTGTTCCGTCAGGTATTTGTGGCGTTCCTCGGAGGCGGCAAATTCCTCAAGGGCTAAAGGGTTGAATGCACCTAGTTGAGAAAGCCGTGACTCTGCTCTCCTGATGGCCTTACGCAGCTCCTCCTCTGACACTTCCCGGTCCTCAGCGCCTACCTTCGCCTCTTGCAGAAGCTCTTCGGTGGTGAGGGAGAGTTCATCGAAGATTTTTTCGCCAATGCTTTGCAGTTGCAATTTAAGCTCGTAAGTCTTCATTTCTGACTCTTGCAGGCTCTTATGTAGCTCAAAGGACCGCGCTTCGATTTGGCTTATTTGCGACCTCAGCTCGGAAACTCGTGTGTTCAGGTGCCGACGCTTGCTCTCCAGCTCTCTAAGATTTGACCTAGATGTCGCAATCAGCCTTTCCATCAGCGGCAAGGCCAAATCTGAGACTTCTAAAACTCTTCTTGCCTTATCGGTTTCTTCGACCTGCAATTTTAGCTTTTCTTCAAAGAGGGCCTTCTCCTGTTTGGCTGATTCGAGTCGTTGCTTGACGGCAACTTCTTCCCTTTCAACGGCAGCTAGCCTCTCCCGGATGGTGCCTAGCTTTATCTGAGCCTGGGTCTCAGTGTGACGGGCCGACTCCAGTGCTTCAGTCAGATGCGACCTCTCTTTTTCGTCCAGGGATGCTTTTGGTTTTTCATCGACAACAATCTCTGATTCAAGTGATACAAGCAGAGCCTTGTCGCTTTCAAGCTTCGACTTCAAATGCGAGATGGAGGCCTGCAGCCGTTCCTGTTCCGCTTGAGCTAATTCAATCTGGGCTATTAGCCTTCCAAAAGCCTCGGCTTTCTTTGCTGAATCTGAGTCTTGCTGCTGGAGCTCGTCCAACCTTCTCCCGGCCTCATCACTGAGTTCCAGTTGCTTGTTTTTTGCCAGATTAAGGTCGCTGTTTGCTTCGTCAATATTTTTCCCGAGAGCAAATAGCTCCTCTGAAATTTGCGACCTCTCAGCTAACAGCTCAACCTTTGACGGTTCAGTTTTTTCTCCACCTTTGACGATTCGACGGGATAGATAGTCGCCTTCCAGGGTCACTACCACTGGGTTTTCGAGACTTGAGGTTTTCAGTAGCTTCGCGGCCTCAGATAGGTCTTGGGCAACAAGAACGCTCCTCAAAAAGTCTTGTAGCTCCCGAGGCGCTTCAATCACAGACAAGAGACTTAGGTTTTCAGAATCTGCAGCAGTTGACGGAGCGGTTTCTGGCTGCGAAATGAGGAGTTCAACTCGACCTGAGTCGCTTGATTTCAGATGGGTTATGGCCGAAACAGCGGCTTCGAAATTTCTCGCAATGACTGAGTCTGCCAAAGACCCTAGGGCTGCGGCCAAAGCCCTCTCGTATCCGGGTTGCACTCTAATTGACTCAGCAACGAGTCCCTCAATGCCTCGGAGTTTCAACTGTAAAAGACTTGCGGAGCCATCTGGGTATTCAAGCAACTGACCCAGCGCAGCATGCCGAGCAGCCAAATAGTCGCGCTTTTTCTCGAGTTCGTACAGCTTTTCCCGCGACTTATCGACTGTCGCTCGGCATTCTTGTTCGTCATTGCGCGCTGTTTCATAAATTAGACGGAGATTCGAATTCGAGCGGGAAGAGCTCACCACATTCTCGCGCTTGGACGACTCAAGCTTTTCAATATCGGCTGAAATGCGTTCAAGTTGGCTTGTCTGAGCTAGTAGAGCAGCTTCATCATGGGAAATGGCATCTTCGAGCAACTTCTTCTCGCCTTCACGCCTCGCCCTTTCCATTCTCATCGCCTCATTCTCAAGGCGAACAATTTCAACTTTCGCTTCGTGCTCCATAAGTTTGGTAGCAACTCGTACCCTTAGCTTTGAAGAATGGGAAAGCGCCCGTTCTGCACTATCCATCTCTAGATTGAGACTCTTTTTTGCCCTTACCTTCTCGAGCAGCTCAGCCTCCATCCGCCGCAATCGCTCTGAAGGGGAAGCGGAGGGATCGCTCTCATGCATGCTGATTCGCTGAGTTGCGATGCTTCTCGAACTTCTAAGCGAGGTTTCAACCGACTCGAGGGTGAACAGCCTTGATCGAGCTGAGTCTGGAAGTGCCGATCCAAGCTCTGCTTCCAAAGCCAGGAGAGTGCCCCTTGAAGTGTCAAGCTGGCTCTGAGTCAACAAAGCTTCCGACTTTCGCCCAGCCTCTGCTTGAGAGGCGATTTCCAGCTTCTCGTGAAGCGAGGAGAGTTGCTGGCCAAGTAGTTCTGACTTTGCTTGGCGAAGTCCCGCAGCGATCTCCTTTGCCTGCTGGGCAGTCTCAGCTTGCCTTCCGAGCGGCCTCAAATTCCTTTTTACCTCCGCGATGAGGTCCTGAAGTCTCACAAGATTTGCCTCCATGGCATCAATCTTGCGTTCGGTCTTCTCGCGGCGCCTGCGGTATTTGAGCACACCAGCTGCCTCCTCGATGAAAGCTCTTCGGTCAAGAGGAGTAGCCGTTAAAAATCTGTCGAGTTGACCTTGCCCAACAATCGAATGCATTTCTCGCCCTAGACCTGCATCGCTCAAGAGCTCTTGAACATCGAGGAGTCGGCACTTCTCTCCGTTGATCGAGTATTCACTTACTCCATTTCGGTAAAGGACTCTTGAGAGGGAAATCTCGGAATACTGGCTCGCCAGCGTCCCAGACGTATTGTCCAAAGTGACGTTCACTTCTGCACGGCCGAGAGGAGAAGCATTGGTCGCTCCGGCAAAAATAACATCTTCCATCTTCGAGCCACGAAGGCTTGACGGCCCCTGCTCGCCCATGACCCACGCGAGTGCATCGACGACATTCGATTTGCCCGATCCATTGGGGCCGACGATTGCAGAAATCCCTTTGGAGAGTTTGAAACAGGTTGAATTTGAAAAGGACTTGAAACCACGCAACGTTATCTTGGTAATTTGCAAGCGTATCCCTCCGCGTCGACATTAAGCCTACAGATGAAACCGCGGGACAGGTCTCAGCCTAAATGCGATAAAATTCCAATGCTGACTTGGCTATCTCATCGCGGGAAGCTCTTATGAGAATTGTTCGCTTGTTTTCCTTGGCCGCCTCCGCAGATGTTGCCATGTCTAACGCTCTCAAAATCCCTTGAGCAATTTCCTCGACCTTCAAGTTTTTGATTGCGATGCCGGTGTTTCTGAACCATTCGTCGCAGCAAGCCGATGAGGTCTGAACTGGGATGGCACCCATTGCCATTGCTTCTAGCATGGAAGTGCTGATTCCGTCGGTCCGGGAGATGCCGACATAAACCAAGGACTCTCCGAACATGTCTAGGACTTCCGGGTGGGACAGCCTCCCTTTCAAGGTCGACCTAACATCGATTGAACTCGTCCGCCCCAGATGCCACGCTAAGAGCATCGTTGAAACGTTAGCGGAGTAGATTCTGACTTGGAGATGAGCGAGCCTTTGATCGATCAGCCTAAGCGCTCTAAGCGCTAAGTGGGCACGCCCTGCCCAGCCTTGATAGCCCTTTACCGCTATGACTGAACGTGCACCAGGTGGACTTAGTTCTCTTGACAGTAGTTTTTGGTCGAAACCTCCGGAGTTGGGAATAACGGGAAGAACTTGACCCTCAAACCCCATGGCGAGTGCCAGCTCGACATCCCTTTGACATTCGGCTGCATAGTAGCCAGCCTGCTTTAGGAGTCGCTCAATTCTCTGGGCATGCCGAGGAAACCTGCGAAAGTGGTAAAGGTCGCTACCGTAATTTGTAATTATGAATTTGAGTTCGGGGTATTTTTGTCCGAATCGACCTATCCAGTCGCTCATGGCATATCCCGCGTTTTGAAGTTCTAGAGCATGAGCTATGTCGATGTTTTGTCGACGCATGATGTTGTTTATGAGTGTCAATTTGATTCTGTTCTTGAACAGTCGGTCGAAAGCCCAGATGATCACGCCTAGATTCGCGGCAAATCTGGATAGTCTGAAATTCGCGGACCCATCCCCGTGAAGCAGAGTTTCAAGACCCCTGTGAATCGCACGATGAGGAGACGACGGCACTAGGAAAAAATCAATTGGCTCGTCTCGAAAAATTTCGAGCCATCGGACTAGGTGGATACTGTCCAACATTCCTACGACTAGCACCTTAGCTCTTCGTTTCATGTAGTGAGCCTATCTAGCCACTCTAGACGCTGACAATACTGGCTCAAACCGAGTAAGCGAACTGCCGCAAGACCTTGCGGTCTCTGACAACTCAACTGTGCAGGTGACGAACACCATGATCGACACGATGTCTTGGCGCAAAAAAGCCAGCCAGTAGGCTAACCACATGCCGCAAGAACAAACTGACCTGTCCATCCCTCTCTTGCTGATTGGCACTGGAATCGCTGGAAATGTATTTGCTCGCAATCTCTCGCAACCGCTGCTTGATCGCGGGCTTGCAATTGAATCGGGAATGCCTAGGCACCACAAAGCTAGAGTACGAAGAGGACGTGGTCTCCTCCCTCACGCTGACCCGATGAGATACCGTCGCTTTGGTTTCGGGGGCACTTCCCTTATTTGGGGTGGAAATTTGTTGCCGTTTAGAGAAGAAGACTTCATTCTGAGCAAAGGGAACTCCGCAGAGTGGGAAAGAATCGGTGCAGAAGTTCAGGGTCTGGAAGTAAAGGCGCTTGAGGGACTGGGTTTCGAAAACCCTGATAAGACCTGGCGCTCGTTCTGCACACTAGAGGAGCAGCTCCAGACCGAGGGTATGAGGTTGATGCTAAACAGGTTACCCAACCCAGTGAGATACAAAGACGAGGACTTCCCCATGAGAACGATAGACGGGTTGGTCGCTACCAAAATAAGCCAGGGGGATCAAGGTTTCGTAGTTAGCTGCATGACTGCAGCTTCACGACCGGTTTCGATATTTGCGAACACAGTCGTTTTGGCGGCAGGAACCCTGGAGAGTTACAGAATACTCAGTGCGAGTCTTGAGCTGACAGGCGGCCCTGCTTTGGGAAATTTCTATTCTGCTCACATTTCGGGGTCTTTGGGTTTTTGTCTCATCCCAACAGACACACTTTCAAGCTTCAAAACGGAAGAAGTGAGGGAGTCCAATCTGGGACACTCCTACCGACCTTACTTGCTCCTTCAAAGCAAAGAAAACTCAGACGCATGGAAGGTTACATTCTTGGACTTGCGACACAACGTCCTAGCTTGGTTTGAGAATCCGGCTGCACTCCTGCGCGCACTTATTTGGAGGCTATCCCACCCACTTGATCGACGGCAGATATGTCTAGTAAATTTTGACGGGCCCCAAGAGCCGAACCCTGCTTCCAGAGTCGTTCGCGAAGGCGAAGATGTCTTGATCGAGCACAGAATCACCCCTCGAGACTCTGCCTCGCTGCACGAACTCGAGAGACACGTTGGCCACTGGGCCGAAGGCGTAGGTGGAAAGCTGATTGCTTCTACTCCGAAAATTCGAGGGCACTCGCATCATCTTGGGGGGCTCAGGGTTGGAGATTCAATTAATGATTCCGTTGTCAACGGAGACCTTGAACTGCATAGGTATTCCAGCTTATTTTGCCTTTCCGCAGGAGTTTTTAGGGTTTTCGGGTTCGCCAATCCGACACTACTCCTGGCTCAACTCGCGGTGAGGCTAGCAAGAAAAATATCGTTTGATTTTGAGGCGAGAAGCTCATGAACAATGCTGTTGATCTGATTTCGCCATCAAGGCTCGACGTCGCCGCCAAGACGCTAGTGGCGCATTCAATGCTGACCGGCCGCGGGCAAGAAGTTGCCTGGGCCACTTATACAGCGACCCTGGAAGCGATGAACCCAATAGGTACTTTTGGCGAGGACAACAAGAAATTCAGCGTCGCAGATTATGTGCAGAGCTTTACCCGGCTCTACGCCTCCATGTCTAAAGTTGGGTTTGATTCAACATTAGGCTCCATTCCCTTGTCTCTAGATGGAACACTTCAGAATGGCGCCCATCGAACAGCTATTGCCACCGTCCTAGGCTTGGAGGTGGCGACAACGGCGACTAGAGAGGTACCTCAGGTTTACGACTACTTCTTCTTCCTAAAGGCGGGCCTCGACAAGACAACTCTGCGACGAATGGCTTGGGAGTATCTAGGGCTGAAAAACGACGTCCGGGCAATCTTGTTGTCTGGGTTTCATCAACGCGATACGTCCGCGGTCCTCGCTGAAATTAGAAAAAATGTGCAAGTTGTCTGCCATGAAACCTTAGATCTGACGGAAATTGGTAAGAGGCGTCTGATGGATGCGGCCTACGGGCACCTAGATTGGTACCACTCGGATCTCAGAGAAAAACTAATCATGGAGCGATTCGGTTCTACGTCCAGGGCCGATCTCGTTCTATTTCAGTCCGGACCCGAAACGGATTGCACTGAGTTCAAACAACATTTACGTTCAAAATACGTTGCTCGGGGCAACCTCGAGAGGCGCATTCACGGGAGTGATGATTATGCGGAAACGACTCAGTTGGCGAGAGTGTTTCTTTCTAATGCCCAGCGAACGTTCACCAATTTGTCACCTTTGGGTGCAGAGGACCAAATTTTGCGGAGAGCTCAGGAATTTGCGAGGCCAGAGGCGAGTTGCCTCCTTGCTTTCGATGGAGGGGCCGTAGTTGAGTTGTTTGGCATTCGTACAACGCAAGATCTGGATCACATTTGCGCCAATGAGGAAAGGCTCTGCAAAAAATTTTTGGGTGCCGGAGATTGCCACACACCAGAGCTGGAGTCCCGGGGAGTTAAAGCAAGTGAAATCCTTTGCGACCCTCACAAGATCTTTACAGTGGAGGGCTATAAGTTCCTGAGTCCGGATGAAGTGGCCAGCTTCAAGCGCCTACGCGCCGAGGGAAAAGATTTGGAAGACGCTAGAGCCCTCGAGTCCCTTGCAAGCAAAAATGTGGATGCGGCAAATGCCTTTTCTTCAGAAAGTGCCGCAGCTAGAGCTCGAAAGTGGAAAAGAAGGAGTCAACTGATGGTCCTCGTTGACACGGCGTTATCTATCCTTCCAAAACCACTCAGACGGCTAATCTCAGCTGCTGCGGCGCACTTTCGATGACTTAGCTAGCTCGACTATTGATCTCGTGAGACCCAAAAAACGAATGCGCCAACTTGGTGAAACCAAGGCTGGAAGAGCTAGCAACACGAAATCCATGAGCGTATGAGCCCAGAAGTAGGTCCGAGAGAACTCCCCCGCAATTGCCATGCCGGTTATTTTGTGTGCAAGAAGATACTTATGCTTATAGTCGTCACCTTCCCCTCTACGTCTTACCCCAAATGGCGAGTGGAACACGACGGCTCCGTCTGGTATAGAAAGCTGCTCTTTAGTGCGGAGCTTTATCCCGAAAAGCACGTCTTCTCCGAAGAAATCAACATCCTCCGGAAATGAGAAGTGTCCGAACACGTCTCGATGTATGGCAAAAGCAAATCCTGGAATCCAATCTAGCTCGTCGCCTTCGTAATCAGCCCGAGGTGCTGTGGCAAATCCTCCGCGTGAGATGCGGCCAGGCATGGGGCTTACGCCTATTTTTTCAGCCAGCCTCGCTTGCCAACTCTCTCTTTTGAGAGCATCGAAAGAACCAATGGCTCTCGAGCCTTGGGGGAAATTGCCCTCGGCGACTGTTCTCAAGAAATTAGATGAGGGGATGACATCGTCATCCAAAAAGACGATTGAGGACACGTCTGGCAATGTCTCAAGTACGAAGTTCACACCTACATTTCTTTGATGGGGTAGGCCTGGCTCTGAGCGCACGTGAAAGAAATCAATAACCTCCGGTTCGCCGAAAAAGCGCGTCGGCTCCTCACTGCTCTCTACAAGAACCATGGAGAGTCGAAAATTGAAGCATGCTCGTTGAGCAAGCTCGTCAATGTAGGTGACGAGCCATCGCGACGCAGCTTGACGATTCAGCGTGCAAACCACAATCGCTAGACGAGTGTTTGTCTCAGTCTGAACAGAGCCTGTCACCGCAACATACCTCACCATCTTGACTGGTAGAATCCTAAGGTGATTCGCGTGTATTTATGCTCTACCCCGTGGGCTTCTTCCAAAGAGCTGCTGGAAGATTACATGTTGCAGACTCCAAAATTGGACGGCATTTGGAATGACATCGAGGGAAGTGACGAAATTTCAGGTTCTGACTACGCAGTCGTCTTTGATTCGGATCCCTTTTCTGAGTCCATCGCTTTCCCCCCTGGAAAAAAAATTTACATGTCGCGAGAGGCTCTAGACGCGAAGTCTATTAAGGGGTTTCCGCAATCGGAATTCATCCATTTCTCCTTCTGGAACGGCACGGGCTACAACCCGGTCAAGTGGGCCTATCCGAACTCTCCCGTAGCCGGAACCGGGTACAGTGGACTCGGCCTGAACTATCAAGAGGTCTTGGAATTGCGCCCAAGTCCAAAGAAAAAGTTGATTGCTTCGACCCTGTCGGCCAAAAAAATGACTCGAGGCCACAGACTTAGGTTACGGTTCGCAAAAAAGTTCATGAAGGCCCTTCCGGAGCTGGATGTTTTTGGCCAGGCTCCGTTTGCGAATAAAGCTCTAATTGACAATAGCAAAGCCAAGACCCTATCAGATTATGCCTTCCAACTAACATTCGACAATCAGTGTCACTTGCAAGATTTTATTGGGACCCAGTTCACGGACAGCCTCTTGCTTTGGAGCAAACCGCTTTTCTGGGGAAGTAAGGACGTTTTCAAGTACTATCCCCCCGGTTCATTCACATGGTTCGATGTCGAGAAACCTAAACTTGAAATCCCAAGGCTTATCGAGATTATCACCCACGAAAATTACGCTGACTCTCTCCCCTTTATTGCCGAGGCCAGAGAGAAAATTTTAAACACGTACAACTTTTGGCCAACCCTTCAGAAAATAATCGATGCACGAAGGGACTAAATTTTAGTCAGACCTGGGCAGCATACTTCGCCGATCTGTTAGAGCAAAAACTATTTAGTTATTCAGGGCTCTCTACTGGATCCAGGCACCCAAACCGTCTCACGAGCAAAGAAGGCGCGGCTTGCCACCAACTGTCTACCCGTGGAATTAGAGAACGTGATCCTCTGCGTTACGCAATATCCAGTCCTCTGAGACCAGATGGGAATTCCAGCCCAAAGGAAAAACTACCTGCTTACCCACTCGCCCGAGGGTGGCAGCCCACCAGCTAAAGGTGGATTTTGAGGTAACCAGAGATTTCGCGTGACTCATGACGTGAAGTGTTTCGGCAGGCGATAGGCCCGAATTGCAGTCAAAATTTAGTGAGAAACCAGTGCCTAATCGTGAAAATTCGTGACGCACGTAATCTTCTGAATCAGTGAAGACGAAAACTTGAGAGCTCAATTCTGCGCCGAGATCACGCAGTGCGACGAGGTAATAGTTCGGATCCAATGCCCCATTTTTCGACTTGGTCAGATAGTCACCCCGCCTAATGTGCACTGCGTACGTATTTTGGTGAGAGATTTCCCGGCTGAGTTGAGTGGCTTTTGCAGATAAATCGCGCGGAGCTAGTTGCGTAAAAAAATTATTGGCCTGTAGGTAATCAACATAAGTCCTTCGTTGGAATAACCCGCTAACTGTCACCCTCTTTGGAAGCATGGCGCGCCGCTCCAGCCGCGAGATAAGTTCCGCTTCGGAGCAGTACCTGCCATTCGGTCCTTTGCCAATGCTTCGGTCTTGGAGCAGAGCATTTCGCAGGACCCTCAAGGCTGCGGAAGTCCGACTCTCGGTAACGAAATTGCTGACGCTATCATCAAAGTCGCTGAAAGCTCGCCCTACGGCATCCCCGTGGCTGACATTGCCAAAACCAGTCGGCGGATACCTGTGCTCAACTTGTAAACCGTACTTTCTGTGGAGGTAGAGACCGAATGCAGCTCCAAAAAGCTGATTGCCTAGTCCGCCAAACAAGGGGATTGAAACAAGTGAAGCCGTCACGAAAGCTCTGACCAAAAGCGAGATAGCCTCAAAAACTTCTCTCCATCGAGTGGCACATCGTGGATCCAAGTCTGGTGACGAGGGGAATCCTGGAACTTCCGATCAGCCGTTGGACCACTGGGAAACACAAATGCCCTGTGAGTAAAACACACAAAAGACTCCGCGACCTGAAGTGAAAAACTTTTCATCAAATAATTGGGCCTCTCAGACTCAAAGCATATGCTACTCCTAGGCATCTGGGCAAAGATTGATCGGGGTCACGTTTCATGGTTACTGCCCTGAGTCGCAAGTAGCAATCGCAAGGGACCACATCAACAAACATGCCCCAAGGAAGCCGGCCAGGCAGGCTTCAAGATAGACAAGATCTCTCGACTCAATTTGTTTGGCCGAGAAACAGATAGCATCGTGGACATGAGAGTGACTTCAATCGAAGACCTAATCAAGACTTCAAAAAGTTGAAATATTGTCGCCCGTCTGGCCAAGCCAACGATATGGACCGGCAGGCAGGCGAAAAGTAGGGGCCACGTGCATCTGAGAGCTGTCAATTTTGTTAGCGATTGATTCCGCAATCAAGAAGTGAGCGCCCTCAACGACTCCACAGCTCCAATTCTTACTCCTGCCGAGCCCGTGACGAGTGGACTCGTCGGTTTAGTGGATTTGTTACGATGGGCGCCGGTCACTATGGGTTTTGGAGAATGTAAAATTGCTGTTAGATGCGGCAGTGGAGAAACTGCTCAACCTAAAGTAGCGTCGAGCACGAAAGTTCAGTGACTGAACAAACGATGTGTAGTTCGGTGTAATAATCTTGTCGCAGGCCTGATGGGGCCTAGTAGCGCCATTCAAGCTTCTCGGGCTCAGGAGCTGAAGCTCCAAGTAACTCAAAATCCCTGCGGACCATTATGGAGGCAAGTTCATGAACTCGGACACTGGGTTCCCACCCTAGCGATTTCCGAACCTTTGAGAAGTCACCAATGAGCCCATCAACCTCGGTTGGCCGCAAGTACCGTGGGTCAAATTCAACATGTTTGCGCCAATCCAGATCTAGTTCTCCAAAAGTGGCTTCAACAAAGTCGGCCACCGTAGCGCCTGTGTTTGTAGCAACGACGTAATCATCGGGAGTATCAGCCTGAAGCATTAGCCACTGAGCCTCAACGTACTCGGGCGCGTATCCCCAGTCCCTAACCGCATCGAGGTTACCTAAGAACACCTTCTCCTGAAGCCCTGCCTTGATAAGGGCCGCGGCACGAGATATCTTCCTTGTTACGAAGGTCTCCCCTCGCCGGGGTGACTCGTGATTGAACAAAATTCCGTTGCAGGCAAATATCCCATAGGCCTCACGATAATTTCTGGTCATCCAATAGGAATAGACCTTCGCGGCCCCGTAGGGGCTTCTCGGATAAAACGGAGTTTCCTCGCTTTGGGGTGGCGGTGAGGCGCCGAACATTTCCGAGCTGGATGCTTGGTAAAACTTTGACTCTGGAGTGGCCAACCGAATCGCCTCCAGTAACCTCGTAGTCGCCAAACCCGAAACATCTCCGGTGTGCTCCGGCTCATCGAAGGAGACTCGAACGTGTGATTGGGCAGCTAGATGATAGACCTCGTTTGGCTGGATTGAGGACAACAATGTCGTTAATCTGGAAGCGTCTGACAAGTCTCCGTAGTGTAGGTGCAGCCGCGAGCCGGTGACGTGAGGATCTTGGAAAAGATGATCAATGCGCTGAGTATTAAAAGTAGACGCTCGTCTAATGAGCCCATGAACTTCATAACCCTTGTGGAGTAAAAACTCGGCAAGGTACGAGCCATCCTGCCCAGTGACACCAGTGATGAAGGCTTTTTTCACAACTTTGCCTCTTTCCATCGCCTAAACTTAAGGAAGACAACGCGACTTTTCCGAAAGCTAAGGATACATGAAGGTTCTACTTACAGGGGCGGCCGGGATGCTTGGGTCAGCTCTTGTCAGATCCTTCAAAAAAACGGGTCGCCATGATGTGCTTCCTTTGACACGCGAAAACTTTGACCTCAGAAGCAAAAGGCACCTTGGAGAATGCCTAGCGAACTTCAAGCCGGATCTAGTAGTGCATGCAGCTGCCAAAGTCGGTGGAATTCAGGCGAACATTTCTTACCCCGTTGATTTCCTGGCGGACAATCTACAAATGGATGCCAACGTGATAAAAACATGCTTGAAACATGGTGTTGCGGATCTGCTATACATTGGGAGCAGTTGCATGTACCCCGCAAACTATAGCCAAGCTCTAAAGGAAGATGATCTTCTTCGAGCCCCTCTTGAGCCGACGAACGAAGGTTATGCAATAGCGAAAATAGCTGGTTCTAAGCTATGCGAGTTTGCCTCAATTTCCCACGGAGTAAGCTTTAGGACTATTATCCCATCGAACCTATACGGGCCAGGCGACAGTTTTAACCCCAGCACTAGCCACTTGCTTGCGTCCGTAATTCGCAAGGTTCATGAAGCGAAAACAACGAACTCAGAAGTTGTTGAAGTCTGGGGGACTGGCGAAGTTAGGCGAGAGTTTACGTACGTTGATGATCTTGCTGAATGGATAGCTTCGAAGTCAAATGGACTTTCAGACTTGCCTCCGAGGCTAAACGTTGGTTTTGGCCTTGACTACAGCGTCAATGAGTTTTATGCAAAAGCTCTCGAGGTCATGGGCGTGAATGCAAAATTGAGCCACGACACTACAAAACCGGAGGGCATGAAGGTCAAATTGATGGATTCGTCGTTGGCAAGGTCGAAGTTCGGATGGGACCCAAAGACTGACGTCGCCGAAGGTATTGAAAAAACCTACGAGTGGTTTCTGCACAATCAGGAGAGTGGGCGCTGACTTGAAATACCCCCTAGCTACCTCAACTTGGGATGATAAAGAGTATGAAGCCATGCAAAGAGTGATTTCCAGCGGAAATTTCACAATGGGTCAAGAAGTCCAAGCATATGAGCGTGACTTTGCCTCCGAATTTGGTGCTCGGTACGCCTTAATGTCCAACTCAGGGAGCTCCGCAAACCTCCTTGCAATGGCAGCCGTAAAGTATTCATCCCTCAACCCTGTCGGGGATAGAGTCGAGGTTATCGTTCCGGCGGTGTCTTGGGCGACTACTTACTATCCGATTACCCAGTTAGGGTTCAAACTCAAATTCATCGACGTCGACATCCGCACCCTAAACGCTGGATTTGAAAGCATTGCGGAATCTATAGACGATCAAACGGCAGGTGTGGTGGTCGTAAATTTACTGGGTAACCCTTCGGAACTCACAGAGATTAGGCGGCTCTGTGACGAGCATGACATTTTCATGGTTGAGGACAACGCGGAATCTATGGGGGCCTCCTACAATGGCAGGCCTGCCGGGACTTTCGGTCATATTGGAACATTTAGTTCGTTCTTTAGTCATCACATTTCCACTATGGAAGGCGGGGTCTCTGTAACTGACTCGCTGGAATTGAAGCAAGTCATGACAAGCCTCAGAGCCCATGGCTGGACACGAGAACTTCCAAATCTGAACTTCGTACATAACAAAACGGGAGATGACTTCGACGACAAGTTCAGGTTCGTTTTACCTGGCTACAATTTGCGGCCACTCGAACTTGAGGGGGCCATAGGTCGTGAGCAGCTACAGAAGCTCCCGGGGATTGTTGCGGGCAGAAGAAAAAATGCAGCGAAGTTCAAGAATCTCATTTCCCAGTTTCCCGAAATTTTAGGTCAAGAAGAGCTTGGGGAGAGTTCCTGGTTTGGGTTTTCTCTGATACTTGAGGGAAATCAGATAGGACGTAGGGCTGAACTATTATCCATACTCAGGAGCAATTCAGTTGACGTGAGGCCCATCGTGGCAGGTAACTTCACAAAAAATCCAGTGTTGAAGCACCTACCCCACGTAGACGTCGGAGAACTTCCCAATGCAGACAGAGTGCATTTTGATGGGCTTTTTGTTGGTAATCACCATTACGAGATGAGTAAGGAATTTGATCTGCTCGAAAAGTCCTTAGCAGAGTTCTTCGGTCGCTAGTTCACCAGATTGCCATGCAGGTTAGCCCAATTACTGTGCAAGCGAGCAGTGGAGAATAAAAATTTGAGCACTCTGTCTGAGAAGTCTGTGATTTCATAGCCTTCGGGCAATGGGCCTTCTGAATCCAAGGTGCGGGCCAGTTCAACGGATTGAAGAAGGTTATCTCGTTTGAGTCCCGTTAAGATTATCGATCCTGTTTCCAGCGCCTCCGGTCGTTCAATGGAATCCCTAAGTGAGACTGCTGGGAAGCCAATTATCGACGACTCTTCGCTAATTGTTCCCGAATCTGAGACAACGCAGAAAGCATTCGCCTGAAGGTGGTTGTAGTCAAGGTAACCAAATGGTTCATGAAAAATGATTCCCTCGAGGTCTGATTCTGGGGCGGCGGACAGACGAGATCTCGTCCTAGGGTGAGTAGACACCAAAACTGTTAGCCCAAAGTGATCCCGAATACCCCTGAGGCAGTCCATCACTAGAGAGAGGCGCTCAGGAAGATCCACATTTTCTTGACGGTGAATGCTCACCAGAAAATACCCTTCTTTGGTCAAACCGAGATCCTCTAACGCACTGGAGGCCTGAATCTTGGACTTATAAGTCGCATAAATCTCGGCTATCGGAGAACCCGTTTTTTGGATGCGGCGGGGATGTATTCCCTCGTCTAACAAATTCCGCAAAGAGTAGTTGTTGTATGGCAGGTTGAAGCTAGACACGTGGTCAACCATTTTTCTGTTTAGCTCCTCTGGCACATTGCTGTCAAAGGACCTGTTTCCAGCCTCCATGTGATAAACAGGAATTTGCATTCTTTCAGCCACAATCGCAGCAACGGCAGAGTTCGTGTCCCCCAGTATCAGCACTGCATCAGGCTTCTCGCGCACAAATACGCGCTCGGCCTTCTTGATAGTATCCCCCATTACGGATCCTAAAGACGTGGTATCTACGTTGAGATACTCGTCAGGCTGCCTAAGTTCTAGGTCCTCAAAAAAAACTTTGTTTAGCCTGGGGTCGCTGTTTTGACCCGTGTGGACAAAAAAATGATCTGTATGGGCATCCAGCTTCCCAACAAGTACAGAGAGCCGGATTATCTCGGGTCGAGTACCGACTACAGTGACAACCTTTAGCTTTTTCAAATTGCTAGCTCCTTACGTATTTCTGGGATAGTTAGCAGGAGCTGCTTGGTTTGTTCAACATCGAGTCTTTGGGTGTTGTGGGACGTGTAAGCATCTAGCTCAGAAGACCTCGCCTGCCCTTCTTCAAAAAATAGGGAGTAATTCAGGTCTCGTGCATCGAGGGGCACTCTGAAATAGTCACCGCAATCATCTGCCTTCGCTCGCTCCTCTTGACTGAGCAGCGACTCAAATAGCTTCTCTCCGTGCCTGAATCCTATGTTTTGAACTTGATCCGCGCTACCGTCAAATAGTTCGATAAGCGCAACGGCAAGGTCGTGAATAGTGGACGCTGGTGCTTTTCGAACAAAAAGATCGCCAGTCCTCGCAGTTGTAAATGCGTACTCAACCAGATCTACTGATTCAGTCAAAGACATCAAGAATCGAGTCATTGTCGGATCAGTTATTGTGACAGGTCTGCCGTTCTTGATTTGGGAAACGAAAAGGGGTATCACAGAGCCCCGCGAATACATGACGTTGCCATAGCGCGTTACCGATATCGTAGTTTGGGAGTCTTGATAATCCC
>Ga0181561_10002172_pt1 | contig 17392 bp, 10 predicted proteins | sample 011ome_19_FD_133760 | JGI IMG/M metagenome (GOLD analysis project Ga0181561, IMG submission 133760) | Coastal salt marsh microbial communities from the Groves Creek Marsh, Skidaway Island, Georgia - 011510BT metaG (megahit assembly) | ecosystem: Environmental > Aquatic > Marine > Intertidal...
CGGCGGCAGCTTCCGCGGCTGCCGCTTTCGCGGCTTCCGCCGCGGCCGCTTCCAATTCTTTCTTCAACTTTGCCAAATCTCGGCAATTCGGCCCAGTCGGCTCCGTGTTCAAAGTCGTCGTCCCGGTCACCGGTTCCGCTTTATTCCTAATCTGACTCCCAACCTTCTCCGGCATCTTACCTTGCGCTAACGTTTGGACGATCGATACCGCACTTTCCGGCGTCAAATCCTCGTAATAATTATACGTGTACTTCTCCACGCCTCCCGTATAATCCGCCACCGCAATCATCGGCGCGTTTACGCAACATCCCATGCACTCCATCTCCCCCAAAGTGAACTTCCCGTCCCTGGTCGTTTCAAACTTCTTCACCCCTAAATGTTCGCTCAACGCCTTCTCGATATCTCTCGAGCCTCTCAACATGCACGGTGTCGTCCCGCACACCATCACGTGGTAACTTCCAACCTTCGAGCGGTTGAACATGGAGTAAAACGTAGCCACTTCGTACACGCGAATCGGCGCCACCTCTAACAACTCCGCGATGTGATTCATCACCGGAACGGTTAAATACCCCGCGTTTTGTTGTTGCGCGACGTCCAACAACGGAATCATCGCCGATCGTTTGTAATTCGGCGGGTACCTTTTCAAAATAGTCTGCACTTTGGTCTCGTTTTCCTTCGAGAACTCCCACTTCAGGGATGAATTATTATCCGCGGAGTCTCTGTGAACCATGAGACCGACGGAATATAATCGCTCGTTGATGAAATGCGAAAACGTCTGATTGTTGCTCGTTTTGCTCGTCTGTTGCTTGAAAATCGACGACGACGCGTCGTTTCTCTTCGCGTTCGCGCTTCTCTTTATCCCGTCCTTCTTCTTCGCGAAGAACAGATCGCTGCCCCCGCCGAAAGAAGAAGAAGACGAAGAAGTCGTCGTCGAGCTGTGATAACCGCTGCTACTGCTAAAATAATAATTCTGCGCGACGGATCGATGCATCATCGTCGCCGTCGTCGTCGTCGTCGTCAACGCGTAAGTTCCATCGCGCGCAGCAGTCGTCCTCTTTATCGCTTGTCTGAGCATTTTGCTTTTTAGACGTGTGGGGTCTTTTGAAAAGCACTCGCGTACTAAAAAGAAGAGAGAGGTTTTTTGGGGGGATTTTGGTCGAAAAAACAAAGAGAGACACTTTGGATGGCATATATAGTACACGCACGATATAAAAATTACAACAAACAACCCGACAACAATCCAACGAGAAGAATAACTAACATCCACAGTAGTTCTAAAGTTATGCTCTCTCTCTCTCTCTCTTTCTCTCTCTTTCTCTCTCATTTACTTATCTCTCTCTCTCTCTTTCGCGAGGTTTTGAATATATTTCCCGACGGCAACGACAACAACAACAACAACGACGAAAGTATATTTTCATTCACTCTCTCGCTCAACTCAAACGTCTCTTTGCGCGATTTGGATGTAATCGCCCTCTGGGTTCACGTCCGCATACATCGGCAACTTCAAACCTCGCTTCCAAGCGCTCCATCGCAGGAAGACGGTGGTGGAAGCGGCGAGGAGGCATCGGAGGTTGTGCGAGACTCCCGGGAACCAGCAGGCGAAGATCGTGTACACGGTGGCGCCGGCGATGGCGGTGGTGCCGTACAATTCCGCGTGCGAGTGTAAAACTCTCACTGGTTGGCGCAAGAACACGTCGCGAACGACGCCACCTCCAGTGCACGTGACCGCAGATAACGCGACGGCGAGGAGTGGACCCAAGTTTCGGACCAACGCGGCGTTTGCGCCGATGATGCAGAAGCCGCCTAAACTTATCGCGTCCAACCAGTTCAAAGCGGTTTCCATCGGTTTCGATTCTCGAACTTCTTTCGATAACACTTTCGGCCAGAAGAAAAAGGTAAAGAGCGAAGCGACCAAGGCGACGATTAAATACTCCGGCTCGGCGATCCAAAACACCGGGTGCGCGCCTTCGATACCAATCAACGCGCCTCGAATCGTTCCTCCCCCCATAGCCGTCACGCACCCGACGACGATGCACCCGAGCAAGTCCAAACCTCTCTTCCCGGCTGCAATCACTCCGCCGTGTGCAAACACGCCCGTGCCGAATAAATCTATGAACCTCAACCACTCCGCCGCTTGCATCGTCGACAAAGATTGAAACGTCTTCACCATCAAGTTTTCCGTGTGCGGCGGGTGCGCCGCGGTGTACCCGACGTGCGGAAGCAACGCGTACGCGACGTAGAGTAAACCGGTGAAAAACGCGCCCAAAACGCAAAAGTGTTTCAAAGCGTGCACGTCGAAACTCAATTTACTATTATTATTATTGCTTCCTCCTATAGAGGAGGTTGTCGCCGCTCCCGCTCGGTGCGCGTTTTCAGAGGAAGCCGCAAAAACCTGCACAGAAGATGCTCTAATTCTTCTTCTTCGAGAAGCGCGAACGAGAACACCATCATCGCCGGAAACAGCGATACCAATTCCTCTGCGATGACATTTGAATGCGAACGCGCTGTCGTCTCGATTTATCAAAATCGAAGAATTCGCCGCAGAAGAAGAACAAGAAGAAGAAGAAGAAGAAGAAGAAGAAGAAATTGGGTTAACAACTCCAACCTTCTTCAACAACAACGACGGTGATATTTTTCTTCGCGCCAAAAAAGATATCTTTGATCTGTCGTCGTCGACAGAAGAAAAAGAAGAAGCTCCTCCGGCGAAGCTCGATGCGAACGAAAGCATTCACAGAAGAGGTTTGTTTTTTAATGCGTTGATTGATTCGTGCGTGTGAAGAGTGTGTGAAGAAGATTATTCCCCTCTAACTAACTTTGTTTCTATATCCACCCAGTACACATCCAAACAGAAGAGAAACGTGTGACTCTCGTTCTTTGTGGTTGAGTAGTAAGCAACTCTTTCTGTGTGTGCTGACGAGTGACTATTGGGTACTAACACTCACTCACTCTGGCTCTGACTTTGATTTTTCAGCAAATTTTTTCAGCAGCACAAAAAATTGAGTCGTTCGTTATATTTTTCTTTCTACAACTAACACTAACTAACACACACTTACACACACATAAAAAATGGTGGCGACGACGAGAAGCGGAAGCGGCAGAAACGAGAAGAACGCGACTACGACGACGAAAACGAACGCTTCTCAATCTTCTTCGTGGCAAAACCCGGGCCTGAAGCGAGAGTTTCTCTCGGCTTTTACCATGGCGTTCGGGATGTTGTTCGTGCCGATGCAAAAGAATCTGTTTTTGTTTCTCGCGGAGAAGGCGGTTTCGATGGAAGCGAGCGAGACGTTAAAGACGAGATACGGGAACGAAATCGTAGTCGCTTTGCTTTTCGTTAACTTGCAGTTTTACTTCGGACCGGTGTTCGGGAGGTTTTCGAGAGGGAGTTGTAACAATCCGACGGTGTACGTTTTGAGAGGATTTATGGGACAGATTTCGTTCGCGGAGGCGTTTAACGGGACGACGGTGGTAGTTTTAGCGCACATTTGCGCGTTCATGGCGTATTATTTGCTCCACGTGATGATAGGAGAAACGGTTTTACCCGCCGGATCGCCGGTTATCGCCGTTGGTTCACAAAAAGAAGCCATCGCGAGCGAAGCGTTGGTTGCGTTTCTAAACTTTCTGGCGTTTGAACTCGCCGCAAAGACGATGCCGAAAGCCGTGCAACCGGCTTTTGGCGCTTTTTTTTACTGTCTCGTCATCACCGTGGAGAAGTGCAAGTACTCGTGCGGGTACATGAACCCGGCGGTAGTTTTAGCCTCGCACATTGTGTGGGGGAAAACGATGATGAAGAGTAAGAATGTATTTTCGCTCGAACGCGTACTTGAGGCTGCGCGACACGAAGCGAACAGGCCGTACGTGTACGGCGCAGTTTTAGGGTCGTTGATGACTGCAGCCGTAGCAAAAGCGATCGATGTGGTCACGTCGGTGTCATCATCATCGGGAGTAGTTTTGAGAGGTGGTAGTAAGAAAAGTTCATCTTCGAAGAAGAAGGAAACAACAACGAGAAGCACGCGCGGGGCAAATTCGTCTCTGCGGAAGCGAAAATAGATTTTTATTATCGTGTAATACATTACACCTAAAACAAAAGAAAAGTATTTAACATGCGCAATGCGTACAGTATATATACATGAACTTATGCATTTCGTTTAGTTATTATATGGTATTTTATGAAAACTAGTATCTTTCTAGCTCACTTGCGCCGGTTTCAGCTCACAGTAGCTTGTTTCGCATGATAACCACGCGAAATCCTTGTGTTCGACGATTCAAAAGCGAAAGGAAAGAGAAGAAAGATTGTTTGTAAAATTCTCTCTTAGAGAGATGAAAACTAAAGTCTTAAAAAACTTTCAAGAGCGAGAGCGTGAAGAAGTTTTAATGAAGATTACTCGTCAATACTGCTTGTCGCGTACACGCGTAGTCGCGAGTCGTGAAGTCGCGTGCGCGTCAAAATAGTGTTAAAACTGGTTACCGGGTTTAGGTCTAGGTCGATTAGTCGCAATTTCTGAAACACACGAGTAAATGCGGACGTGTTCAGCTGCGCTAAGAGATCTCTTCTCTTCTCTTTAAGCTCTTCCCACCACGCCACAGGCAAGACGACCGCCCGCATTCCCTGTCGTAGAGCTCGTCTTGCCTTGCGTGCCGATTTCCGAGTTGTCCCCTTTACCCAAATCATCTTCCAACTCGTGAATGACGAATGCTCTGCCGACGATGGAGTTCGGGCCGGACAACGGAATTTGCATATCCTTGATGGTAAACTTGCATCCGCCGGCATCCGCGATGACGTTACCTAAATCACCAGCGTGTCTGGTCGTATCCGTCGGCGCACCGTGCGTCATCTTGTTCGGGTTAAAGTGCGGGCCAGTGGACATGCATCCGTTGGTCGTGTCGCCGAATTCGTGGACGTGCAAACCGTGTTTGCCCGGCGCCAAACCGGTGATGTCGCCGACAACCGTCGTCGCGCCAGACGGGTCCTCTTGCGTCAAAGTCAAGGTGCCCGCGACGCCAGCGGTGCCGGTGAGAACGACGACCGCTTTCTGTTGTTGTTATTGTTGAATGAATGTTTCTCGTCGTCAGTTACGTTTCGGCGACGCACAGAGAGAAAGAAGGGCACACGGGAATAAATAAAACGAAAAACGTACTTGTTCGGCGTTGACGGCGAACGCGACCGGGGTCTTTCTCGCGGCTTTAGAGACCGTCTTCAACCTGTTCGTTAGAAATAAAGAGATATACAGAGAGAAAGAAAAAGGAGAACGTCAGCGTCACGATCATAAAGCGCACACACACGCGTAAGGGTAATGATAAAAAGAAAAGCAATCGCGGGTTCGATCCTCTCCTTTCTTTCCAATCGCGAAACGAGAAAATTAAAAGAGAAAAGAAAAAGAATATAATCTTACCCTCGCGCGCACGCGCATCGAGAGGAGCACGACGCGTGTTGGCACTTTTGGCCCAAGGAGGAAGCGGCGGAACTGGAGATGGCGAACATGTTCTTTAAATGAGATATATATTCGATGATTAAAAAAAAAGTGACGACGCAGAAGATCACGATGCGCTTGCTTTTATCTCTCTCCCCGTTGTGGGTTTTGTTGACAAAAAAAGACACGTCACGCACTTTTTTTTTTTGCAAAAAAGAAGAAAGAAGAAGAATTTTGGGGAGAAAACTCACTCCAGAAGAAAGAGAGAGTTTCCTCCTCATTAAGTAAGTACAATATATAATAACAATATATATACGCGTAGCTTCAGAAGCGAACGGAGAAACAAAAAACACTTTCTCTCTCTGTCTCGAAAAGCAACAAGACAGGCGAGAGTGAGAGTGAGAGTGAGTATCGAGACCTCGGCTTCCTTACAGTTGTTAAAAAATAAAGACGATGATGATGCAAAGCGCTGCTGCTACTTTTTGTTCTTCTTCTTCGTCGTTCTCTCGGAGAAGAGTTTTCTTCGTCAAAGGTTACGATGATGATAAAAGGCAAAGACAAAGAAGAGACGCGAACGTGGCGTCATCGAGTAACGCCACCACTGCATCATCATCATCATCATCCGACGACGACGTTGTTGTCGTCGTCGCGGAAGACCAAAAGCAGCAGCAAAAATCAGTCGCGAGAGAGATTGAGTTCATGGTGGAGATGCGGTGCGGGAAGTGCGTGGAGAAAGTGGAACGATCCGTCCTTTCCCTTCCGGGCGTCATTCAAGTCTCCGCTTCTCTGGGAACGAACACGGTGAGAGTGCTCGCGACGAGCTCGGTGAAAACGGTAGAAGAGAAGATCGCGTCTACGGGATATAAGACTCGATTGATTGGGCAAGGCAACGTCGAGTTGTTCAACGAACGACTCGCCGAGAGATTAGGCATGGATTTGAGAACGCTGAGACAATCGCTGGCCGCAGTGGCGGAGTTTAAAGGCGAGGCGTATCAGCATAAAAGTTGCAAGGGTGTCGTCCGGTTCGTGCAAGTGAACGAAGAGACGGCGACGTTTGAGGCGGACGTGTTGGGATTAGAAAAAGGAAAAAAATACAAGTTGCGAGTGCGGATGTACGGAGACACGACCAGAGGGGTGGAGAGTTGCGGAGAAGTGTACACGACGACGAAGGAAAATGAAAAACAAGAGGAAATACTAGGCGAACTGTGCGCGGTGCAAGCGATGGAAGACGGGTCGATTAAAGCGAGTTTACAGTTGCCAAAGACCTTTTTCGTTTGGGATATCATCGGAAGAGCTTTGTGCATCGAAGAGGTGGTCGTTGGAAACGAAGAAGAAGAAGATAAAGGCTTGCGCGTAGCAGCCGTGCTCGCGAGAAGCGCCGGGGTGGGTGAAAATCTCAAGAAGGTGTGTCAGTGCGACGGAACGGTGATTTGGGAGTCGTCGCCGGATGATTTTACGCCTCAAATTGTCGCTGAAAAGGATTCGAAAGGAGGAGGATCTCCTTTGTTCGAGAAAGGAAAGGTTTCGGTGAAGCGCATGTAATTGTTTTTGAAAGGTAGTTTTTCCCTTGAAATATTAAATGTAGGTGTGTATTAAAAATGTGTCTCTCGCTCTCTCCCTTTGCAGTATAATAGTAAAAAATAATATATGAACACTCTCGATCACTTTTGTCTCACGCGACTTGACGCTGCACTTGATGGTGTCGCTGCGGTGGCGACGGTGGCTTCACCGGCGACGACGTCAACGAAGGTAAACTTGTGCCCTTCAACTCCATCTGCGCTTCCGCCCACGACTTGCTCGATTTTGCGAGGGACATCACATTTGACGCTTTCGTGTTTTTATCCTTAGTAATCGAAGAAGAAAGCTCTGGAAAGTCTTCTTCTCTCTTTAAATTGGTGTTGTGATCGATGGTGTTGTTTCCGCGATGATGATGATGATAATTGTCTCTCTTGTACTCTCTCGATGATCGACGCGGCTTTGGGAAAGCTGAAGATGAAATTCGCGCTGGATCAATCCGACGAGGCGAAGGGATGCGGATGGAAGACGAAGATGCACTCGGCGACATGGACGGTGACGAGGAAGAAGAGGTTGATTTATGATGATGTTTAACCACCATCTGCTGCTGACCTTTTGGTGGTGGCGTTTTAGGAAGTGGCGGCGAAGAAGGAGTAGAGGAGAATTTCACCGCGGCCGCCGACGAGAACTCGTCTGAGGATGTACTCGCCGTATCGCTCGTCGCTTCGTTCGCTCCTCCTCCAATGTTCGATGACGACGATTTTGACGGTGGTGGTGGCGGCTGTGCATATTGTTGCTGCTGCATCACGAAGTCTTGGTAGAACTTGTTGTACATTGCAGCAACCGCTTCGGAGGTATCCGGAAGCTGAGGCATCGGCGGAGGAAGTGGAGGCACCATTGAATGATGATGGTGCATTCCAAACGGCATCGGATGTGACATACTCCCACTATCGGGAATAATCATCGGCACAAAAACTACTCTTTGACCGTCAACCATCTGTGGGGTTGGCATTTGCGGAAGTGGAGGTTGGTAGTGTTGATGGTGATGGTGTTGGTAGTGCTGTTGTTGAATCGGCGGAGGATTTGAAGCGGCGCAGAAAGACTGCTCAATGTCCGAAACGTTTCGAACGACGTACGCATTCTCGTTTTCTTCTTTGTCGTCCGCGTCCGCGTTTGTCTCTTCTTTTTTGCCTTCGTTTGCTTCTTGACCTTCATCTCCTTCTTTATTCTCCTCGCTCGTCTTTTCTTCAACAAGGACTACAGGAGCAGGTGCCATCTCGTTCTTCTTGAGCTTATCGACGAACAACGCTCGTCTCGTCGCCTCTCTCTTCTTCTCGACCGCGGCGGTGACGACTTCTTTCGGCGGTGGCGACTTTGGTAACGGAGGCGAGGAAGACAATTCCTTTCGCCGCTCCTGCTGCTGCTGCTGCTGCTGCTGCTGCTTTGCCGTCGGTATTTTCTTCACAGGAGAAACCTTGACTTTCGATACGACGAGATCTTTCGGCGCGACGATGACAGAAGAAGGAGAACTCTTGGCACTGCGCGCTTTTTTCACCTCTTGCCAAGCCTCGAGGTTTTCTTCTTCCATACATCCTCCTTCGTCTCGCGCAGCAATGGTGGGAGCAACGTGAGGAAGAGCAGGAGTAACCTCCTCTTTCTTTTCTTCTTCTTCGTCTTCTTTTTCTACTTCCTCGTCTTCTTCTTTATCCGAGACCTTGTCCCTCTTCTCTGAGAACGACGGCACCGGCGTCTCTTTGACCGTCTTGTTACTCTTCTTCTTCTTCGACGACGATGAGGAGGACGCTTTCGCGGCTTTCGCCTTCTTCTTCTCCTTCTCCTCTGTTTCTTCTTCGAACAAGAGCTGCTCGATGAACTTTTCTGTCTTTTGCCTCGAAAACTCATCAAATATCCCGCTCAACATCTGTTCTAAGCACGCGGATATCACAGTTTGATGCGCTCTTTCTCTCAAAGCGCTATCAATTTCCATCGCTCTCGTCACGCGCACGCGCACAAACATTAACAACTTCGATGTTTCTCCCGTATAATCGGGTAACGAATCGTACGGGTCGAGAATGTCATTCAAAATGTTTCCAAATTGATGTCTGTACGTCTGTTCGAGAGTCGAGGAGAAGAGTTGCGACGCCGATTTTTTAAATTCGCTGTCGAGGAGATCTTTCTCGACGAAACTCGAGAGTATCTCGAACGCTTTTTTCAAAACCGATCCAGCGCGATACAAAACGTGACGATTAATATCGTCCGCGGCTTTGCACGCCTTTTCGTTCGATGGAAAGTGCGCGTTGTCGCACAGTAAAACGAGATCGTCAAAAACCATGGTTTGATCCGCGGACCATTTCGTGGATGCGAGTAATCGGTCGCGGTCGTGCAAAGTCTTCGTTCTCAGCGTCGGCGAACAAAGAACTTTTTCGAGCGTTTTTTCGAGTTTTGCAGTCACCTCACGAAACTCTCTCCCATCCGGCGTGACGTGACTAAAATAATCTTTCATGATCAACTGGTGAAACTTTTGGTCTTGCTCGTATGTCTCGATCTCGTTCTCGAGTTGCTCTTCAATTGTGAGCACATGCTGGACGTCATCGTCGACGCCGTCGTCGACGTAGTCGTCAATGTCGTCGTCAATGTCGTCACTTCTCTCGACGCATCCATTGTCAAGAAGTGCTTCGTCGTCTTCGTTGAAGAGAATCGACCACGACGATAACGAACGGTTCGCGATGCTGTACGTTGGAATCTCCTTCAAAATCGTCTTCGCCGTTCTCGCATCCGCAGCTTTCGTCTTCAAAGGAGCTATAACAGTCGTCGTTGTTTGGTCCGAGAGTGCTGCCGATGATGCCAACGCCGACGTCATATTTTTCGTATCTTTGCGGTACTCCGAGGCAAATTTCGTCATCGCTTCGCAGTCTTTCAAGAATTTTTCTCGCTCGATCAATGCCAGTCGAGCGGAGACGACCATCACGCGCATCTTGATCCAGATTCGAATGCACTGGAGCACGTTTTCGCGATCCTCTCTTTTCAGAACGATGTCGTCGACGCTGTCGTTGTCACTAGATAAATCCATCTTTTCAACCAATGATTGCAACCGGTACGAATCGTAAATCTCTTTCTTGAACTCTCTCAAAAATTTGAACACTTTCTCGTCCGCGACGGCGCCGTGACTCTTCTTAGATTGTTCCAACTGAAATTTGCCGGTGTTGAATCGTCTCGTTGCTGCGCAGCTTCCAGAAAGGATGTCGTTGTCGTCAAAGAGGATTTCATCGATGTTCTCTTCTTTTTCCACGCCTTCTTCTTTATCTTTGCCGCCAATTTTCAAATCACCTGCGTCGTCTTCCTTCTTCCTCTTCGTTACCGCTGCGCCGCCGCCGCCCTTTGTCCCGGTTTTCTTCTTACCGACCCCACCACTCGAACTCGTCTTCCCCTTCGCCGCCGCCGCGGTGTTCGCTTGACTCACCAACTTCTTCTTCGCTTCCAACAAATCGTCTCTTCGCGCTTTTTCTTCGCGTTCGCCAATCTCTCGATTTTGTTCCGATATTTTCAACGCGTTCAAGAAAACTGTCTTTTTCGTCGCCACGTCTTCTTCTTTCGAAGAGATCGAGGAGGAAGGTATCGTCAACAAAACTGTTCTCGCACCACTCGACTCCTCGACCATCTCCTCGAAGTCTTCCAACATCAGAAAGTTGTGTCGAACGCGAAGAACATGAGTAGAAGAAGAAGAAGAGTTGAGCCCTTCTCCGGCTCCATCTTCGTCGATGTTAAAACTTCCTCCTCCTTCTCGACCGCCGCCGAAAAACGCCAGCGCCGCTTCCGCGTCTTCCAACAACTCTCTGTTCAGTTTTACTCCCGGGTACTCTCGCACCGCCTCTCGCACGACTTGCATCGGACACTGAAGCGTGAAACCATCGCTATCATCTTCTTCTTCTTCTCCTTCTTCTTCAGGCGACTGTTTTGAAAGAAGAAAATCGACAAACTCTTCCTTCTCGCGTTCGGTCGAAAGACTCGATCTTCCTCCTCCTCCTCCTCCTCCTCCTCCTTCTCCTCCTTTTCCAGTAGTATTTCTCGACAGCGAGAGTGGATCTTTGCAAAACGACGACGAGGCGAAAAAAAATTTTTGTTGACTTTTTTGCTTTTTTTTGCCCATCGTCGAAGAAAAAGCTGCTTTTCCTTTTTTTCCTTCGTCTTCTTCTTTGCTCCCCGACGCAGCTTTCCCTCCGTCCTCCTCCGTCTCGTTCAACGAGCGAGACGACGACGATGACAAAGAAGAAGTAAAAGTATCGCCGCTGCTTTTCGCTTTCTTCTTCTTCTTCTTCTCGAGAGGTTTCCTCGCCGGCATGTTCTTCTTCAACGTAGACGTAAAAAAGAGAGAAGAAGAAGAAGAAGAATGTCTTGTCTTTTGCAAACGCGAATGTTTGATGTCGATTCGTTAATCACCTTTTTTTCTCGTTGAAATCTCTCTTTTTTTTTTCCCAAAACCAAACTTGGATCTCCCAAGAGAAGAGCGTTTCAAAGAATATATATATATATATATATGAGTACGCGTGAATGAAAGACAGAGAGAGAGAGTGAGCGCGTGCGTGCGTGCGTGCGTGCGTGAGAGAGAGAGAGCGATTGATTCCCTCTTCTGTTCTCTCTTTCTCTTCTTCTCTCTCCAACAGTGCGCAACAAAAATGGAAAAAAAAATAACGAAAAAGCAGAGAGAGACTTCGAGAGAGAGAGCGCACGCACAAAATGCAAAAGAGAAGAAGAGAAAAAAAGAAAAAGAAAAAAAAAACTCTCTCCTCTCCTCTCACCAGGCCTCACTTTTTCTTTTCATCTCGTAAAAAAGAATCAGAGTCTAATAATAATAAAGCGGCGCATACGCACACAGATTAGACTCACCACCACTGTCAGAGAGAGAGAGAGAGAAACAAACAAAAAGAGCAACGCGCGTTCGTTCGTTCGTTCGTTCGTTCGTTCGTTCGTTCGTTCGTTCGTCGTCGTAAAAGCCAAGATGAATTTACTGAAGCAAGTGGGAGATTTATTTCTGGAGTCCTCCTCGGACGAAGAAGAAGAGGAAGAAGAAAAAGAGACGACGGAGAGGAAAGGAAAAACGACTTCAAAATCAAACGGTGCAAAAGGAAACGAAGATGAAGATGAAGATGATGACGAAGAAGAAGAAGAAGATGAACTCTTAATCGCGGCGCAGAACGCGTTTAACTTTACCAAAGATTACACGAAGAAAGCGATGGAGTTTTCGAAATCGACGCTGCAGAAAACGAGGGAAGAAGTCGCGTTGTTAGCGAACGAGCTGAAGGAAGATTTCAAAGAGTTGAAGGATGAAATAAAAGAGGATTTTACAAAGGCGATGGAATCCGGGGACGACGAGGATTCATCAGAGGAAGACGAGAACGATAACGATTCTGAAGAAACGAAGCAGAGGAAAAGAGAAGAGCGAGAAGCGAAGAAGAAAAAATTGAAAGAACAAGGGATGTTGTATGATTCGGACGAAGACGACGAAGACGAGGACGACTACAGCGAAGACGACGATTTGGTTCTCGTCCAAGAATCTTTGGAAAAAGCCGGGGAGAAGATCGAGCAGTTTGGGAGAAACGCGGCGAAGTTTACCGGGAACTTATTCTCGCAGGTGAAAGAAACGATCAAACAAGCGCAAGTGGAAAGCGACAGGCAGCGGTTGAAGAACGCGCTGGCGAGGAGTGGAGTTGGAGTTGCCTCTTCGTCGTCGAAGAACAGGGACGACCCAAACGCCAAAAGCGCGGGCAACAACAACAGCGGCGCTTCAAAAGGACTCTCCGAAAAAGAAATTAAAGAGCAAGAATTTCTTAAAGGCGTATCCGCCATCCAACGCGATTCTGGCACGTACTGCGAAGCGCCCGAAGACGACGACGTGCTTTTCCAAGAGTTCAATAAAAGTTGGACGTTAGAAAACGCTCGGGAAGACATCGATGCCGTTTTAAAAGAAGCGCCGTTCATGAGAGAGTTGAGAGGTAGAATCGTCCCGCTCATCGTCGACGAGGACGACTTTTGGCGACGGTATTTCTACGCCGTTCAGACGTTGAGGAATAAAATTTATCCTCCGGCTGCGCCTCCTCCAACTGCTCCTCTGAAATCCCCTACGAGTACAGCGGAGGACAAGGAAGAGGCGGAAAAAGTCAACGCGCCGAAGAAGAAGGAAGAAGAAGAAATACACGCGCCAAAACAGAACAACAACAACAACGACCAAGATAGCGCTAATAGCAGCGGTAGTAGTAGAAGTAGTGGTAAAAAGAAACAAACGGCGGCAGTTTTGGCAAAGACGACGACGCCGAAAGAAGAAGAGGCAGGAAAAGCGAAAGAGCGCAGCAGCAGCAGCAAGAAGAAGAAAGCGGAAGAAGAAAACGACGACGACGCGAACACGAAAAAAAAAGAGGAAAAAAAAGAAAAAAAATCACCACCACCAGCACCGAAGCCTTCTTCTTCTTCTTCTTCACAAAAGAACGCCACCACCAACGACAACGACGACATAAACAGAAGTGCACCTGCTCCTGCACCCGTTCCCGCTGTCGTCGCCTCTGCCGCCGGTTCCGCTTCAGATTCCGACATCGACGAAGATTGGGGAATGGAGTGAGTGAGTGGAAGGAAGAGAGCTTTTTTAAAAAATAAGAGTAGGTGCATTTTAACGTGCGGTAGTTAATACATAATCAAGAAGAAGAAGAAGACATTCGTAGTGTATAGTGATACCACGCACGCGCACATATCACATAAACGTGCGAGAATAAACTAAATAGCCGCTCGAAGCGAACTTTATTTAGAAGCTGCACAACAACAAAACATCGTGCACAAAATGTTGACTTCAGAAAAATCCTCCTCCTCCTCCTCTCCGTCAACGAAGAAACCTGAGCAGCAGCGCGCTGCAACAGATAAGAGCAACAACAACAAGAGAGTGGAGATTCAGAAAGGAAGATTTGGGAACTCTCTGGTCGCGTCGAGAGAGTATAAACCCGGGGACATCATCTTCAGAGAAACGCCGTTCGCGTTCGGCGAAGGCGCCGAAGATGCGGAGTGTTATTTTTCCTTCATACAGAGAGCGATTGGGAAAACGATACAGACGATAAAAAAAACAGATTTACGGGGCACGACGAGAGACGAGGAAATGAGAGAAATGAAACGGACTTTCGCGGATTTAACGGTGATGAGAGAATTAGATTACGATCGAGCGATATTGAGGGACGAGTTAATCGCGAATAAGTTTTACACGAGCATGAGGGGACATTCAATTTTAGAGGGCGGATTCGAGGTGGACGATATCGTTGGGATCGTGAATAGGTGCACGCTGAATTCTTTTCGAGTGAAAACGTTGACGAGAAAAGATGTGGTCATTTTAACGCCCCAGGCGTATAGAAGCATGGAAGCGGCAGATTTGGTGGATGCGTACATAGAGATTGGAGAGGAGGTGACGTTAGCGGTTGGGGTGTTTGTCATGGCGAGCGCGTTGAATCACTCGTGTTTGCCGAACGCATTTGCAAGTTTTACCGGAGAAGAGGAGGAAGAGAGGAGGTTAGAAAGAGAACAGCAAAGACAACGAGAGGAAGAAAGCGACGATGAATTTTCTGCGAGAAGAGACGCTGGACCGTCCACCTCAACGAGACGAGAAGCGAGAAGTGAAACCGCGCAGATTTTCACCACGAGCGAAGACCAGAATAGAATTACGATCAGAGCGTGTAAACCAATTCGGAAAGGTGAGGAGATCACGGTATCGTACGGACCAATATTTCACTCGGGCAATATTGACGAGAGACGGACGGAACTGAAGCGAACGCACCAATTCATCTGTCGATGTCCGACGTGTCTTTCTGAAGCGGCGCAACTCGGCGCGGAAATGGAATCGAAAATGCTCGCCGCAAAACAGAAAGAAAAAGTCGTTGGCGATTTAATACACAACTACGTGGAGAGTGGGAAATACGAAACTCGTGAGGTTCTCGAGGCAATCTCGAAATTCAATCTAGACATTCGAAAAATGCAAGTGTTCGGGAAAGCGTGCTTTGATATCGCCGCGCAGTTAGTCCAAGCGGAACAGTTTGCGTACGCGTGTGAGTACCAAACTTTAGCGTTACACTCGTTGATTTTGCGGTGCGAAGGCATCGACGAGGATGACATCAGCATCGCGTGGGAAATTTTACGATTGTTATTCGTGAAGCGTTTGGTCAAATACCGAGGAGGCGTAGGAGCGCAACATCACCAACAAACGCTCGACGCTGGATTAGTCATGAAGGACTCGGATTTAATCGCTCGCGGAAAACGCATATTGAAGAAGTATTACGGAAAGAAGTATCCCTACGAGCTGTTTTTACAGCTCTGCGCCAAAGACCTGTTCGAAGGGCAAGAATGAGAGTGGCAAAAACATATATTTAGCCGTGATGTTAGGTAAAGAAATTAGTATTTGCGCGTGTTTCATCACAAAGAAAAAGTCGTAAAGTGCAAAAAAGCATCACGTAAGAGAAGGGTTTCTCCATTCCCCACCGCGCAACAAAAACAATCATAAAACAATCACTTTCAGCAATATACGTAATAAATTTAAAAGGAAACAACGACAATGTCTTCGTCGTCACCATCTCTGAAACGATTTCTTTCCGCGCATTACGTCTTTAACGTGATCATAATCCTCTTGTACCCGCTCTTTTATTTGTGGGCGGTTGAAACCAAAGACTCGGAAACGGTTGAAAAAGTCGTCAATTGGACGAAACAGGCGACGTACATGACTGGTTTGGCCTTATTCTTGAAGCTCCGCAAGTTTGAAACTTTAGATAAGTACATCGCGGATTGTTTCTTGCACATGAAGAGTTCGATTTTGCTCTTATCGTTCGTGATGGACCGGAAAGTGTTTTGGATTTTTGGAAGTCTCTATTACTTCCACTATTTGTTGTGTCAGTTGAGAGAATACTCGGGGGAGAGCAAAGCGGAACATCTGAACGTGGCCTCGTTCGAACGACGCGTGAAAATTGGCGCCACGAAAGGTGAAGAGACAAAAAAGTGGCTGGTGATGTTTCACGCGCCGTGGCATCCACCGTGTAATCAATTCGATCCGACGTTCGCGCAGTTATCTTTAGAGTTTTCAGACAAGGACGATAAAGACGACGGCTTGACGTTTGCAAAGTTTGATTTAGCGAGATGGCCGGGAGGAGGGATCGATCACGGGATCGATTTGACCGGGAACTCTAAGCAGTTACCGACGTTGATTATGTTCGATAACGGTGGTGAGGTGGAGAGGATGCCCAGGTGCACGAAGCAAGGAGTGATTGAGAACAGAGTCGTGTTTAGCAAAGCGAACGTGTGCGAAAGGTTTGGATTGAAGAAAACCCACGACGCGAAGAAAAAGGGAGAGTCGAAGAAGAGAAAGTAATAGATTGATATTGACGTAAGAAAAAACGACGACGAATAAATACAAAGTGAACAACCGTAGCCACGCATCATCGATGCATTTAAAAATGTATTTTATGTGATGATAATAGTTATAATAATATGTTATACAACTCTACTGTATTGTAATCAGCAAACGACTTGGTGTTTTTCTTCTCAGTTCTCAGTTTAATTATATTGTGTGTAGATGTTTCTTCTTCTTTCTATGCTTCCGCTGGATTCTTAAACGCCACGTTCGCGGTTATGATAATCCCAACAATCACCCCAAACAATCCCAGCGCGCTTCCAAAAATCTCAATCACTAAAATCTTCACAAACAAAGTTGGATTTTGCGCGTCGCTCAACGCGCAGCTACTCCCAACCGTCCCGACGCAAATACCGCACACCAGATTTGCCAATCCAACGGTTAAACCAGACGCTAATATCGCGTACCCTGAAAACATCGATCGATCCGAATACGACCCATCCGGCATTCTCGGCGCAAACTCCACTTTGGTTTGCAAAATAATCGCCACAATCACTCCGTAAATAGCCACCGCTTCGCAGAAAATAATCGAGATGAGATTCTTGCTCGTGATTCGCGGCGCTTTTATCGCCGCTCCGGCTAACGAGCTCCCGGTGATAAAAATCCCCCACGCGGCGCCAATCACGGATAAACCGATCGCGCACGATATCCCGATCGCAGACCACAAGTACGGATTTATCCGTCTAAATATTAACCCCAAATATTCCCAATCGATGAGTTTATCCTTGTTCGTCGATTTCGAGAAACTCAACACGAGCAAGAGATTGGAAAGGACGAAAATCGATGCGATTATGAGATAGGTTTGTCGAGTTAAGAAACCCGAGGTTATGCCTTTCACGAGCACCATGACGATGCTTTTTGCGCTGTTTCCTTCTTTTGATCACGATGATGAGGATGACAACTCTCTCTCTCTCTCTCTCTCTCTTTTTATTAGTATGCGCGTAGAAACACTATGGCGTTTCGATGAAAAGTTTGATGAGAAGTGTCTCGTGCTGTGTGTGGGTTTTTTGAAAACACCAACATCGAAAAAAAAATGGAAAAA
>Ga0181561_10002173_pt1 | contig 17391 bp, 9 predicted proteins | sample 011ome_19_FD_133760 | JGI IMG/M metagenome (GOLD analysis project Ga0181561, IMG submission 133760) | Coastal salt marsh microbial communities from the Groves Creek Marsh, Skidaway Island, Georgia - 011510BT metaG (megahit assembly) | ecosystem: Environmental > Aquatic > Marine > Intertidal zone...
CCACCGGAACAAGACGACGGGGGGGGGGGGCGTTTTTGTTTTTTGTTTTCTCTCGTGTTTGAGAAGCGCCGACGCTGACGAACGAACCAACGAACACTCTTTGTGCGACGAAAACAGGAGATCCTTCCCTGTAGCGGCAGAGCCCCCGGGAGGGTGATCGGCAAGGGCGGCGCGACCGTGAACCGTCTGCAGGAGGAAACCGGCGCGCGCATCGACATCGACCGCGACAACGAGACGTGCGTCGTATCGGGTTCCGCCGACGCCGTCGCCGCGGCGGTGCCTAAGATTCGGCTGGTGATGGCGGAGGGCGACTCCGCGCCCGGGCCGTGGTCGGACCGGGGCGCGGCGAGGGAAATTCGGCGGGACGGCCTCGGCACCGGCGATTTCGTGGAGCGGATCGTGCCCTGCACCGGGCTCGGGCCCGGACGCGTCATCGGCAAGAGAGGCGCCACGGTGAATCGGCTCCAGGAGGAGACGGGCGCGAGGATCGAGGTCGTCGCCGAGGACGGCCAGTGCTTCATCAGCGGCGCGCCTTTCGAGGTGGAGGCTGCGGTCGCGGCGGTCACGCGGATCATCGAGGAGGGCGACGGGTACGTGCCCGTGGGGTACGACGAGAACGGCGAGTTCGGGGGCTTCGACCCCTCGCGGAACCGAGGCCAGGGCGCGGACGCCGGCGGAACCGGAGACGACTGGGTCGAGGAGGTGATCCCGTGCCGCTCGCCGTCCGCCATCGGGCGCGTGATCGGCAAGGGCGGGTCCGCCGTGCGGGTCATCGAGGAGGAGACGGGGACGAACATCCAGGTGGACAAGCGCATGCTGGAGTGCGTGGTGAGCGGCCCGCCGGAGAATGTGCGGGCGGCGGTGATCAAGTGCAAGCAGATCATGCAGGAGGGCTTCGGCGGCGCCGTGCTGCGCGTCAACTGCACCGGCTTCGAGGGTGCCATCATCGGGCCGGGCGGCAAGCGCGTGCGCTCCATCGCCGGCCAGAGCCGCGCGCGCGTGGACATCGAGAAGATCGGCTACGGCGAGAGCGAGTGCGTCATCAAGGGCGCGCCGGACGCGGTGGCCGCGGCGGAGGCGGCGGTGCTGCAGATCATCGACGAGGAGACCAACCGGCTCGCCGGCGACCGCCGCGCCGGCGGCGGCTGGGAAGACGGCGGCTACGACGACCGCGGCGGCGGCTACCGCGAGGACTACTACGACGACCGCGCGCCCGAAAGACGCGGGTACGGAGACGACAGGCGGTCCAGAGGGGGCGGGTACGACGACGGGTACAGAAGCGGGAGAGGAGGCCGCGGGAGAGGAGGCCGCGGGCGAGGAGGCGGACGGGGCCGCGGCGGAGGACGGGGCGCGCCCCGTTACGACGACGGGTACGCCGCACCCCCCGAGCGCGTGCAGTACTACGACGAGCGCGTCGAGCGGGGCGGCGGGGGCGGAGGCTCGTCGCGGTACTCCGGAGGGTACGGGTATGAGTAGAGAGTGACTCGTAGAGAGTGACTCGCGCTTCTTCGCGTCGCGAGCCGGTAATATTTTTTTTTTCAATCGTCGATCGACGATCGATCTCAGACGACGCCCGCAGAGCGCGAAGGTCTTCTCCTCGTCTCCCGTACTTCGTCGTCCGTTCATCTCGTCCCTCTCGAGATCACGCGACGAACGCCTCGGCGGCGGCGACGGCGGCGTCCAAGCCGTCCACCTTGTTCCCCTGCCCCTGCGCGACGCCGTTCTTGCCGCCGCCGCCCTTGCCCTCGATGGGGCCGCAGCACGCGTCCAGCCACCCCTTGACATCGACGTCGCCAGCCGCGGGGGGGACCGAGACGTAGCACATCGCCTTGCCCTTGACGGGGTCCGCCGAGAACAGCGCGCACGCGACGCCCGCCTTGAACGCCACCGCGGCGGCGTCCTTGAGCGCGCCGGCGTCGGCGCCGTCGGCCAGCCGCAGCACGAACTTGGTCGCGCCGGAAGCCTTCACCGCCTCCGCCTTCTCGCCGACGGCGGCAACCGCCGCCGCCTTCGCCTCCGCCGCCGCCGCCTTGGCGGCGGCGATTTGCTTCTTGGTGATGGCGTTGAGCGCGTCGCGCACTTCCGCGCGCTGCACCGCGGGCATCGCGGCGGTGTCCACAACCTCCTTGAGCACGGCCATCTCCGCCGCGAGCTCGGCGCCGGCGAGCGACTCGCACGCGGCGACGCGCGCCGCCACCGCCGCCGCCTCGGCGAGAGCGGCGGCGGCGCCGCCGCGCGTGGCGCCGACGACGCGGCGAATCCCCTTCGCCGTGCCCTCTTCGGACATAACCACGAACCGCTCGGCGTCGCCCGTGTTGGCGAGGTGCGTCCCGCCGCAGAACTCGATGGAGAACTGCTTCCAATTCTCGTTGGAAGGGTCGGAGAGCAGATCAGAGATGGCGGGCCCCACCGACACGACGCGTACCGGATCGGGGTACACCTCGCCGAACACCGCGCGAAGGCCTGATATTTTCTGAGCGTCAGCCAAAGCCACTTCGCGCGCGTCCACGGGGAGCTTCTTCCCAACCGTGTCGTTGACGATCGCCTCCACTCGCTTGATTTGCTCCACGGTCATCGCCTTGGTGTGCGAAAAATCGAATCGCAGCTTCTCGTCGTCCACCAGCGAGCCCTTCTGGTCCACGCCGTCGCCCAGAACCGCGCGCAACGCGTAGTTCAGCACGTGCGTCGCCGTGTGGTTGGGCGCCACCCGCCGCCGCCGCTCGTAGTCCACGAGCGCATCGCACGCGTCCCCCACCGCCACGACGCCCTCCACGGTCTCCGCGACGTGCATCACGTAGCCGGCAGCCACCTTGACGTCCGAGACGGTCGCGGTGCCGCTCGCGCACTTGAGCGAGCCGGTGTCCGCCACCTGCCCGCCGGACTCGGCGTAGAAGGAGGTGCGGTCCAGCACGATCCCAACCGGGCCCGCGATCGACTCGGTGGACTGCTTGAACCCGTCGAGGGTGAGGATCGCCTTGACGCACGCCGTGGGGTTCGCGCCGACGTCGTACTTGTGTGCATCGTCCGTGAGCGGCACGGCGTTGTTCGAGAGCCACGCCGTGGCCTCCGCCTCGAACAGAAGCGACGGCCCGCCGGATTTCTTCCCGCCCGCGCGAGACTTCTCCTGCGCCTCCTTGAACGCCGCCTCGAACCCGGCGGAGTCCACCTTCATGTTGATCTCCTCCGCCATGAGCTCGGTGAGGTCGTTGGGGAACCCGAATGACTCCCACAGCAGGAAGCACTCGGAGCCGTTCACGGTGTCCCGGCCCTCATCCTTCGCCCGCGCTGCGATCTTCTTGAACTGCTCGATGCCCTTCAGCAGCGTGCGCCCGAAGCTCTCCTCCTCCTCGGCGATGATCTCCGTCACCCTAGACTCGTGCTTGACAATCTCGGGGAACACCTCGCCGAAGTGCTTCACCACCACGGGGACCAGCTTCTGGAAGAAGCCCTGCTTGGCGCCGAGCTTCTCCCTACCGTAGCGCACCGCTCTGCGAAGCACGCGCCGCAAAACGTAGTTGCGTCCGTCCGAACCGGGCGCGGCGCCGTCGGCGATGGCAAACGTCAACGTGCGGATGTGGTCCGCCACCACGCGGTACGCCATGTCCTTCTCGCCGACGTCCTCGGGCGCGAGCAGCCCGGTGTAGGGCGCGGCGCCGGTGATTTCCTGGATCGCGTCGAAGATGGGCGTGAAGATGTCGGTGTCGTAGTTGCTCATCTTGCCCTGCAGGATGGACGCGAGGCGCTCGAAGCCCATGCCGGTGTCGACGTGCTTCGCCGGCAGCGGCTTCAAAACGCCCCCCTCCTCGCGGTTGAATTGGATGAACACCACGTTCCAAATCTCGAGGCACATGGGGTCATCCATGTTCACCAGGTGCGACGCGTCCCTGCCGCCGATGCGGTCGTAGTGGATCTCCGTGCACGGGCCGCAGGGGCCCACGTCGCCCATCTCCCAGAAGTTATCCTCGCACCCGAACGGCATCACGCGGTTTTCGGGGAGGAACTTGAGCCAGATGTCGCGCGCCTCGAGGTCCGGGGGCAGCCCCTGCGCGTCGTCCCCGCCGAAGTACGTGGCGTACAGGTTCTCCGCCGGCAACTTGTACACCTCCGTGAGCAGCTCCCACGCGAACCCGATGGCTTCTTTCTTGAAGAAGTCCCCGAACGACCAGTTCCCGAGCATCTCGAAGAACGTGTGGTGGTACGTGTCCTTCCCCACGTCGTCCAGGTCGTTGTGCTTCCCGCCGGCGCGGATGCACTTCTGCGTGTCCACGGCGCGCTTGAGCTTGGCGAGCGGACCTTTGGGGTCGGCTTTGCCTAGGAAGATGGGCTTGAACTGGTTCATCCCAGCGTTCGCGAACAGCAACGTCGGGTCGTCGTGCGGCACCACGGGCGAGGAGGGCACCAACGTGTGGTCGTTGTTCTTGAAGAAATCGAAAAACGTCCCGCGAATCTTACGCGCGGGCCACCCGTTGTCGTCGTACTTGCCGCTCGCCGGCGCGGGCGCGGGCGCGGGGCCGGTCTGGGGGCCGGCCGCGTCGTACGCCATGGGCGTCACGCACTTGGGCACCACGCCCACGGCGTCCACGAACTCGCGTGCGGCGAACACGGACTCGAGCCACGCGAGCGTCGCCGGAAACGCGTCCCAGTCCGCCGGCGCGTAGAGCGCCATGTACGTCGTCTCCAGCGAGCACGCGGCGACCACATCCGCCAGCGTGAACGATGATCCGATCAACACGTCCCCTTTCTCGTTCGCGGTCAACGCGCGCTCGAGCGTCTCGAGGAACGTCTTCAAAGTGGCTTTGGCTTCGCGCTCGTTCGCCGCGTCGTACGCCACGCCGCGCGCGGCGCCGATGCCGACGATGGGGTAGTACCACTTGGGCCCGACGACGTCCAGGGCGGCGCAGGCGTCGCACCAGGCGTCGATGCGCGCGCGCGTCACGGCGTCCTCGGGGTACAGCGAGCACGGCTTGGACGAGACGAGGAAGCGCGCGATGGCGTTGGACTCGAAGATGCACGTGCCGTCGGGGGTCTCGAGCACGGGCACCTTGCCGAAGGGATTCTTCGCCAGAAACTCGGGCGTCTTGTTATCGACGCCCATCGTGAACGGCGCGATTTCCAGAGGCACGCCCGCCCAGCCGGCCGCCGCCTTGACGCGGTCGGAGCGGCCGGTGCAGCCGTACAGCTTCATGCTCTGCGGTCGATCGGGGGGATGGGTCAGGAGACGGAGGCGACGGCGCGGAGGGCGGGACCCGCGAGGCGCGAGCGAGGGAGGCGATGGCGCGCCGCGCCCAGGTCCGGGCTGTCGAGCCGCGCGAGCAGGCGGTGCGCGCGCGCGCTGGCGAGAGAACGCGGACGAGAGAGATCGCACGCGTCGCTCGATGCGTGCGCTTCAGCGCGCGAGGCGGGACGCCCGGGGCGTCGCGCCGAGGTAAGGACCGTCGGGTGGTCGCGGGTGCGCACCATGGTTTCGTGCGGGCACCGGGGGGAGAGAAACTACGCTCTCTCGCGCGGGTGCGTGCGGTCGCTCTCGCGGCGCGCGTCGCTCTGAGGCGAGGCGCGCGAGAGAAGGCCGCAGAGCCTCTAACGCCGAAGCGGCGCTATCCTCGCGAAGGATTTCGCCGCAGACTAAAAACGCACTCGAGCAGTGGGCGAGATCTCGTTCGTCGTGCGATTTTCGCTTCTACACAGCGTGTGACATGAAAAACGTAGGAGTGCGTGATGACTGTGATTGACGCGGTCGCTCCTATACGCGCGCGCCTACGCGTCGCCTATCATCACACAGACTCCGCGTTCTGTGTGTCACCGCACGTGTCCCCTCCTTTCGTGTCGGTCGCGCGCGCGCACGTGCGCGCCGCTCTCACAGGTGGAACCCCTCCGGGACCTTTTCCAACCACCCGAGCGTGTCCTCCACCTTCCCGGACTGCAGCCCGGTGAGTTCGTCGTACAGAGACTGGCCCACCGGCCCGATGCCCCCCTCCTGGAACACCGTCTTGTTGCCGCGGTGCGTGACGGATCCCACCGGGACGACCACCACCGCCGTGCCCGTGCAGAAGCACTCGTCTGCGGCGATCACCTCGTCCACGGAGACGTCGCGCTCCTCGACGGTGAACCCCTTCGCGCGCGCCAAGTCGATGATGGACTTGCGCGTGATGCCGGGCAAGATGCTCCCCCCCAGCTTGGGCGTCGCGATGACGTCGCCGTTCACCACGAAAAAGTTGCACGAGCTCACCTCCTCGATGTACGTGTTGTTCACCGCGTCGAGGTAAATGACGTCGGAGTACCCCGCCTTCTTCGCCTGCAGCTGCACCTTCAGCACCGGGCTGTAGTTCCCGATGCACTTCGTGCTGCCCGTCCCGCCCGGCGCCGCGCGGTGGTACGACTCCTCCACCACCAGGTCGATGGGCGTGAGCTGCCCGCCTTTGAAGTACGACGCGACGGGCGAGCAGTACACCAGGAACGTGTACGAGGGCGCGGGGCCGAGGCCGAGGATCGGGCCGGTGCCGATGAGAAGCGGGCGCAGGTACAGAGAGCCCTTGCCTTCCGGGGGGATGAAGTCCCGGTTGGCGGAGATGCACTTCTTCACCGCGTCCACGAAGATGGACTCCGGCACGGGGGGCATGGACATGCGACCGGCGCCCTCCGCGAACCGCGCCGCGTTTTGGTCGGGGCGGAACGTCACCACTTCGCCGTCCACCGTGCGGAACGCCTTCATGCCCTCGAAGATGCCCTGGCCGTAGTTCAGAACCGCAGCCGCGGGAGACAGGCTCAGGTCGCCGTACGGCTCCACCGCGCTCGCCGCCCACTCGCCGTCGATGTCGCACTGCACTTTAACCATGAACGCCGTCTCGGTCAAACCGAACCCGAGGTCGTCCCAGTCGATGTCCGCGGCGGACGCGGGCGCGGCGGCGGCGGCGCGCGCCTTCGAGGCCGCGCCGCGGGGAACTGCGCGGAGGGAGGCGCGGAGGGCGGGACGAGGGGACAACGGGTCAGCGGGCGGTTCGCGGTGAAAAGATGTGCGCGTCTCGCGACGAGGAACGCCGGCCAATCGCGAAACGGGTGACGACGCGATCGGCGCGGATCCGCGCGGCGCGTGCGCCTCCAGGCGCGGGGGCGGGCGTCGTCTGCCGCGCGAGTCTTCGCCCGCGTCGCGCGCTTGGTGGCGCGGCGTCGTCGCGGGGGAGATCGCACCTTGCTTGGCGGCGGCGCGCGCGCGCAGGGGCGAACCCTGGCGACGGGAGGCGGCAGCGGCGCCGAGGGCAGCCGCCGGAGCGACGCACGCGGCGGGCATCTCGACGATCGTACGAGGGGCGAGTGTGCTTGCGGTTTCGAGACGAAGGGAGGTCCGACGACGACCCTTTCCGTGTGTCGTAGGTACGCGCGAGCGACGAAAAGCGCTCGGCCGTGCCGTTCGAAGTGCCCGCGGAGAGAGAGGCGCGCGCTCCTCCGCGTCGATTAGGAAGGAGCCTCCGTCTCAAGAGATAAAAAGCATCCGAGCGATGGAAAAAGACTTGGCATGCGGCGAATTTGCTTGGCATGCTTGGAGTCAATCCTGATGAATCTCGTCAGTCAATTTCTGCGAAACCGGCGCTTCGCAAACGCGATACTTCGAGTCTCTTCGACGCGCCTTTTTCTTCGCGCGGGATCGTCGTATGCAGCACTTCGAGCGACACCCCCCGGTTGCCTGCCACGATGAAGATCGAGGAAGTGCAATCGACGACGAAGAAGCAGCGCGTGGCAACGCATACGCACATCAAGGTACGTCGGGGACGCGTTCGCGCGCGTCGGAGACCGATCGCGCGCGACGATCGCCCCGGTCAATCGCGCGCCGACGTTTGACTTTCCAAGATGCTTTTCCGAGAATGCGGGATCGGCGCGCCCGATCGCGCGCCGCGCGATCGCCCCGAGCGCCTTCCGAGGACCATACACTGACCAACCGACGCGCCACATTCCTTTCTGTGTGAACGACCGACAGGGACTCGGGCTGAAGGATGACGGCGACGCGATCGACGAGAGCGCGGGCTGGGTCGGACAGGAGCAGGCGCGCGAGGCGTGCGGGGTGGTGGTGGACATGATCAAGCAGAAGAAGATGGCCGGGCGCGCGCTGCTCATGGCTGGCGCGCCCGGCACCGGCAAGACCGCGCTGGCGCTCGGTATCGCGCAGGAGCTGGGCACGAAGGTCCCTTTCTGCCCGATGGTGGGCTCGGAGGTGTACTCCAGCGAGGTGAAGAAGACGGAGATTTTGATGGAGAACTTCCGCCGCGCCATCGGTCTGCGCATCAAGGAGAACAAGGAGGTGTACGAGGGCGAGGTCACCGAGCTCACGCCCGAGGAGACGGAGAGCGCGGGGGGGGGATACGGCAAAGTGGTGTCCCACGTCGTGATCGGGCTGAAGACCGTCAAGGGAACCAAGCAGCTCAAGCTCGACCCCACCATCTACGACGCCATGCAGAAAGAAAACGTGCGCGTCGGCGACGTCATCTACATCGAGGCCAACTCCGGGTCAGTGAAGCGCGTCGGCCGGTGCGACGCGTACGCCACGGAGTTCGACCTCGAGGCGGAGGAGTACGTGCCGCTTCCCAAGGGGGACGTGCACAAGAAGAAGGAGATCGTGCAGGACGTCACGCTGCACGACCTGGACTCCGCCAACGCCAAGCCGCAGGGCGGCCAGGACATCATGAGCGTCATGGGCGCCATGATGAAATCGAAAAAGACGGAGATCACCGAGAAGCTGCGCGCGGAGATCAACAAGGTGGTGAACCGGTACATCGACACCGGCGTCGCGGAACTCGTCCCGGGCGTCCTGTTCATCGACGAGGTGCACATGCTGGACATCGAGTGCTTCACGTACCTCAACCGCGCTCTCGAATCCAGCCTTGCGCCCATCGTCATCTTCGCCACCAACCGCGGCATCTGCGAGATCAAAGGCACGGACATGTCGGCGCCGCACGGCGTGCCGGTGGACCTGCTGGACCGCCTGGTGATCATCCGTACGCTGCCGTACACGCCCGAGGAGATGGTCAAGATCCTCGCGGTCAGATCCGCCGTGGAAGGGCTCAAGGTGGACGAGGAGTCGCTCGCGTACCTCGGCGACATCGGCGAGGGCACTTCGCTGAGGCACGCCGTGCAGCTGCTCACGCCGGCGTCGGTGCTCGCCAAGACCAATGGGCGGGACGAGATCGCCGTGGGCGACCTGGAGGAGGTGGGGGAGCTGTTCCTGGATGCCAAGGCGTCCGCCAAGATCCTCACCGAGCAGGCTGCGAAGTACCTTTCGTAAAGCGCGCGGAGGCGGTCTCGAGCGCGAAACGAAAAGAGCTCCGCGGCGGAGCTCCGCCGCGCGCGTCGTTTTGTAACGCGCGACGAGTACGATATTTTTCATCCGGCGTCCGTCTGTCGGTTCATCAGAACGAAAAGTTCTCGCGTGCGTATTTTCATTTTTTGCGGCTAGGTAGGTAAAGGGGTACGCGTTCTTCGAGGCGCACCCGCGCGCGTGGACTCGAGATCAGGCCAGGAAGGCGCTCAGAGGCGCCGCGTCTCCGGGCGGCGCCGCGGGCTCGGCGCTCGGCTCGGCGCCGCCGCCGCCGCCGCCGCCGCCTCCGCCTCCGTCGGCGTCGCCGCCTCCGTCGCCGCCGCCGTCGGCGGCGCGCGGCTCGGCGTCGCCTCCGTCCTCCTTCGCCCCCCCCTCCTCCGGACTCTCCCCGGGACTTCCCCCCCGCGACCCAGCCTCGGGCCCGCCGGCCGCGGTCGCCGCGGCGGCCGCCTCTCCGTGCCCGCGCGCGTCGCCCTCCGCGGCGCCGCCCACCCCCCCCTCCTGGTCGCTGCCGCCGCTCCCGGCGCTCCCCTCGCGCGCGCGCCCGCGCGCGCCCTCCGCGCCATCCCCGGAGCCGTCTCCCGAGGTCCCGTCCCCGTCTCCGTCCCCGACCGCCGCCGACGCCTGCATGGCGTGCCCCCCCGCGGCGCCGGTGAGGCCGCCGCGCTCGTCGTACGTCGCGTTGACGAACGTCGGGTACCCCTGCCCGATGAGCTGGATCTGGTCCTCCCACATCCGCTGGCACATCACGTTGGCGCCGAGGTTGCGCATCAAGAGCAGAGCCGTCTCGCGGTCGATAGGCGCCATCGCCCGGAGCTTCTCCCCGTGCGCGCGCTGATTAGGGTCGAACAAACCGGCGAGGAACGTGTACACGACGACGAAGTCGGGGTTACTCGTCGGGTGTTTCCGGCCCTGCGCGGCGACGTAATCGCCCGCGGGCCCGCCGAGTCCGCCGAGCCCGCCGAAACCGTCGCCGCGCCCGTCGCCGCGCGGGTCCATCCCCGACCCGCCGAAGGACATAAAGGAACCACCCCCACCGGTGCCGTAGCTGTTGCCGGCGCCGTGCGCGTGCGGGTCCCCGCCCAAACCGCCGTGAGGCCACCGCGCGTCGCCGGCGCGCGGATGCACCAGGTACCCCCCGCCGGGCACGGGCGCGCCAAACTCCAGGGGCATGCCGCCGCCGCCGCCCATGGCTCCGCGAGCCAAGAGGCCGCCCTGATTTCCGGCTACCCCCGAGCCGTTGGCCGGCCCCGCGCCCGCGCGCATGCCTCCGCCGGCCATGCCTCCGCCAATCAGGCTCGAGCCGCCCGCGCCCGCGCCGGCGCCGGCGTTTGGTTTCTTGCGCGCATCCGCGCCGCGGCCGCCCGCGGACGACTTCTGCGGGTACGGCTGCGCGCTCTTGCGTTTCGGGCGGGGAGGGGGGATGTGCTCGCCCGTGCCGTTCTTTTGGACCTGTTTCGAGTGAATGGGTTCGTCGTCGGGCGCGGAGCGTCACGGAACGCGAAGGTCAGTCTCGCGGCGGCGCGGGCGACGGGTAAAAAAAAAAAAACCACTCGCGAGTCTTGTCCGCGCGTCTCGTCACGGCTCTCTGACGTCAGCGATTGTCGACGCGTCGACCGAGACGGGATCCTCCGGTTCGGGCTCGTGGGGGGGGGTACGCACCTTGAGGAAGTACTTCTGGGCGTGGCTCCGGATCTGAATGACCGTCTTCGTGCCCACGTAGGTCTCGATCTTCTTCCAGTCGCGGTCGTACCTGTGAGGCCGGGGAGGGGAAGGCGGGTCAGCGTCCGCGCGCGCGACGGGAGGAGGTCTTGTTAAAATTGACCACCGCGGCAGTCGTTTCGTTATGCCAGCGCATCTTGTTTTCATAGGGGGGCGGGGGGGGAGCCGCGCGCGCGGGGGGAGACGCACAGGTTGATGGCCTCCAGGAACATGTTGTGCTCGCGTTCCGTCCACGATTCACGGCTCTTGGTAATCGTGTACGGCTTGCGCGTCTTCGACGCCTCCGGCTGCTTCATGGTGGACGGTCGCAGACGGTCGCAGACGAATCCTTCGCGGGAAACCGCTGAACCGACACGCGCCGCGCGGTATCGCCCGTCCCCGGAAGCGCGCTCGCGTCCGCCGAGCCTCGGAACGCCTCGACGCGACCTTCGCCTCGAAGTCTACCGCCCCGAACGCCCCGCGTGCGTCTCGCGCGCGCGTGCGACCGGCGTTCCCGAGTCCTCGCGCGCGCGGTTTTCGCGAGCTCGAGCGTTCGACCGAGTCGCCGGCGGGTCCGGATTCGAGCGAACGGACGCGCCCGCGAGCGCAACCGCGCGACCCTGAGCCTAGCCGCGGCTCGCGGGGGGGGTCTCGAAACCGACGCGCGCCTCTCCGGTGTGCGTTCGCGTGTGGTCCAGCTGTGTCGTCGCCCCGACGCAGCGTGATGTGCCGCGCGAAAACGCGAAACCGGCGGTACGAGGACGGCGACGAACGCGCCAACTGGAGGTTCGACCGCGGAGCGCTCGACCGGAGCCCACCGGTCGAGCGAAGCGCGTGCGCCTTTCGACGCGCGTTTTCATCGGGGCGACGAAGATATTTTGTATTATGAGTTTCGAAATCCGATTAGAAAAAAATCTCGGAAATTTTATTTTTTTTAATAATGTTTTTAGTCTGAGAAACCCGTAAACGTCGCTTCCAGAAAAAAATAATATCACAATCGAAGCTTCCAGCCAGCTCAGCTTGTTGTTGTCGGCGGTGGCGCATTTCGCGGCCGCAGTGACAGAGGCGTGGCGAAAAATGCACGTGGCGGCCTACGGCGGAACACCCAGAAAAAACGAATACGCGAAATTTTCCAACTGTTCTCGGTAGAGAGGGGGTGTCAGCGGAGCTCAAATTTTTTCATGCTTGGCGCGGACAGACGAGAAACGCAACCAGCCGTTCGCGTCGCGCGCGCGCGTAGGCGAAAACAAAAACGAGCGCAGAAAAACGCAAATCTTGGATTGCAAACGGCGCGCGCGGCGCGCTTAGCGAAGCGCCTCAAGACGTCAGTCCTCGTCCGAGTCCTCGTCCGAGTCGTTGGCGGCGTAGGCAAAGGAGACGGGTCGGCCCCTGCGCGCCCTGCGGCCGCCCTCGATGATGTTCGAGGTGTCCACCTCGTCGCCGGACAAGTCGTCCACGACATCCGAGTTGACCGAGTCGTCGTCGCTGTCGTCGCTCTTCTTCTTCTTCTTCTTCTCCACCTTCTGCTTCTTCTTCACGGGCTCCTCAAACTCCTCCTCCGACTCTGTCTCGATGTTCTCGAATTTCAACTCCTCCTCCAACTTCTTCTCCTCGGAGTCGTCGTCCACGATGGGCTCCTTGCCCTTGTCTGCACCGCGAGCGGGGGGTCAGGGCACGGAACGACGAGGGCGCGATCGGAAGCGGACGCGATGAGATTTGAAATGAAAAGCGCATCTCGGCGTCGGGGACGGGCGGGGCGAGAGCGCGTGACGTCGACGCCGTTCACGCGCGCGCGAGGTGGTCGCGGAGAGAGCGCGCGGGGGTGAGACAACGTACCAGCCATGGTGTGGGTCTCAAAGTGTGCCCGTGTAGGCGCGTTCGAATCTGACACGACGCAGCGGAAAATCTCGTGGCTTCCTCGCTTCCTCCCAGACCCGGTCCGGATATGCGCAGTGCAGGTTTTCTCCCCCGGAACAGTGAAGTGCTGAGGTACAGTCAGCACACGCGCTCGCGCGGACGACCGCCGTTCGCGTCCGAGACGACCACGCCGCGCTCGCGACCGCTGGAAGAGCTCGTCTCCCTCGTTCTGCTGTCCTCGCGTCTCTCGTCAGGCACGTTCCCGCCCCGGTAGTCCCCGAGAGCCGCCGTGACCATGAGCGCCATCCCCGAGGTGTGGGTCACCATGGCCAAAATCTTTGCCACGATGTTCGCGACGCTCGGCGCGCTCGCCACCACGTTGACGCCCGCGAGGGCGGGCAAGCGCGTCTCCCCGCGAGGCGGTGCCGGCGCCGGGTGGCTGTGCGACCCCTCCTCGAACCCCTCCAAGTACCACGCGGAGGTGTTCATCCTGAAAGTCTCCGCGTGCTGGATCGCGAGCGTCGCCGTGGTGATCGGGCTCGGCGCGTACGAGTGGTGGGGCAAGTGGGGGTACATGGCGTACTGCGTGACGTGCGCGAGCCCGTACGTGCTCGTGCCGCTCTTCGCGCCGCTCGAGGGCGACGTCGTTCGCGGCGAAGGCCCGCGACGAGGTTCCGTCACGGTCACGGCGAAGCCGCTTCGCGAGGCGTACGTCTTCAAGGCGAACCTGTGGATCGCCGTGTTCAGCTTCGTCGGGAACTACTGGTACACGCACTACTTCTACGGCGTTTTGAAGGCGCGGTACACGTTCGACGCGCACAGGCTGAACGACGTGCCCATCGCGCTGTACTTCATGACGCACGCCTACTTCATGTTCTACCACGTGTTGTCCAACTGCGCGCTGCGCAAAACGCGCCGCGCGTTCGCGAAGGACGCGAGGCGGTTCGCGTTCGAGTGCGCGTTGGTCGTCGTCATGGCGTACACCACCGCGTTCATGGAGAGCCTCACGATCTGCGGGTTCCCGTACTACAGCTTCGAGGACAGGGACATGGCGTACACGCTGGGAAGCGCGTTTTACGGGATCTACTTCCTGGTGTCGTTCCCCATGTTTCTCGCCGTCGACGAATCGCCCGCGACGAAAAAGACGCTCGCGGAGACGTTCTGGGAAGCCATGGGGAGTTCGATGGCGGTGCTCTGTCTGCTGGATTTCGTGCGCCTGCGCCTGGGGCTGGACTTCGTCATGCGAGTCCGGTAGCGCGTAGGAGCACACAGCTCCCGAGCGTACACGACAAAAAGTCGTGTGGTGTTTGTGGTGGTATCATACTAATAATCCCGTATCGCGTACGTATCGATGCGCCGAGCGTCCGCCCGCGCGTCGCGCGCTCTCGTGAGGTTCACGTCGCCTTACCACTCACCTCACGTACCGCGGGGACATGATCGGCGACGACGCGAACCGGGTTCTTTGAAGCCCGAACCCTTCCGGACCCTTCCGTCGCGACGCGCGAGCGAAAACGAACGGGTCCCGATCAGGCTTCGCGGAGAACCGCGCCGAAAAGCCGTTCTCGTCGCCGCCGTCGTTTTCGCGCGTCGTCGCGTCAAGCTCCGCACGCGCCGCGTTTTTTCGCGCGCGGCGTCCAAAGTCGTCCCCGCCGAAACCGCTCCCGCGGTTCTCCGCGAGCGGGCGCCTCGCGGAGAACAAGGTGTTGGACGCCTTCTTCTCCCGCGCGACGCGATCCGACGCTCTCGGAAGCCGCGCCGTCTCCTCCGCGCGCGTCTCGGTCCGCGCGGAGGGAACCGTCGCCGCCGCCGTCTCCCTCGCGAACCGCGTCGCGTTCGGCGCGAACCGCGTCGCGTATTCTTCGTCACCCTTCGCCGGAAACGTCGTTCGGCGCCTCCCCGCCGTCTCCCTCGCGTACCGCACCTCGCCCTCGCACCGCTCGAGCCTGGCGACCAGCTCACGCATGCTCCGCACGGTGGCCTCCAGCGCGCGCAGGCTCCGCGTCTCCGCGAAAGCCGCCCGCGCGCCTTCGGGCGACCCGCGCTCGTGCGCCAGCCGCCGGTGCCGCCGCGCCGCGAGGGTGTTGCCGAGAATCTCGCAGATGCCCTGCACGCGGCGCGTGACGCGCCCGCACTCGGCGCGCGCCACCGCCTCCGCGCGCCGCGCGTCGCCGCACAGGTTCGTGAGCGTGCGCGTGGCGGCGCCCACGAGCTCGAAGCGGTCGCGGCACATCTGCATGTGCTCGGTGACCACCACCACGGCGTCCTTCGCCTCGAACAACGCGCGCGCCGGCCCGGTTTCGTCGCCCGAAAGCGTCTCGAGCACGTCGTGTGCCAGACGCAGTACGGGCTCGTGCGCGTCGCTCCGGTCGCACCGCCGCATGACGCGCAGCAGCGCGTGCAGGGCGCGCGGGGAGGATGCCGCCGCGCGCGCGCCGCCAGACGCGCGCGTCGCCTCCGAGAGCGCCGAGAGCGCGCGGCACACGTCGCCGACGGACCGAGCGCCGCCGAGCGCGTCGGCGGCGGCGGCGGCGGCGGCGAACCCGGTGTCACGCGCGCGTTCGGCGGAGGCGGGAACCTCGTCGGAAACCTCGTCGAAGCGGGACAGATCCTGGGACGCGTTCGAGACGGGGGAGAATCCCGCGTCGACGCGATCCCGCGTTCCTAAACCCTCGTACGCCTCATCCTCCGCCTCGCTGTCCGAGGAGGCCGCCACGGAGGAGGCGGTGGACCACGCCAGCAGCGAGGCGGAGCGGGAGGCGCCTCGCCTGCTGTCGTTCGCCAGCCTGGACCGGGAAGGAGGCGCGGCCGCAACGCGCGCGCGAGCGGGCGACGGCTGTCTCGCGACGGCGCGACTGATTGGTCGTTTTCGCGCGAAAGTTTTTTCGCGCGAAAAAACTTTCGCGCGTCGCCGCGCCGCCGCGCCGCGCGCGAAGGCTTGCGCGGTGACCGCCGCCCACCGGAGAAGCGCGAACTCCAGGCGGCGCGTCCACCCACGCCACGCCGCCTGGATCGCCGTCGCCGCTCGCGTCTCCGCGGACTCGTGCGTGATCTCAAACTCCAGCCGCCTCGCCTTCATCGCCATCGCCTGAAGTGACAGGCGCGCTGGCGTGCACAGGGACGAGGCGGCGGAGACGTCGTCGCGATTTTCGTTTTCGTTTTCGTTTCCGTCGCGACGCCGACCGGGGGTCTTCGCGCGGACGCGGCGCTCCGTCTCCGCCACGAGCGCGGCGGCGCGCTCAAGCGCGGCGGCGCGTTCGGCGAGGCGCGCGTCGCGCGCGCCCCTCTCCGCCTCGGCCGCGGAGGCGCCGCGGCGCATAACCTCGGTCTTCGTCAAGTCGCTCGCGACGCTCAGAGAGGAGACTTGCGCCTCATCCGCGCGGCGCGCGGCGGCGAGCTCGAAGGCGGCGGCTTCCCGCGCCCGCGTCTCCGCCGCCGCCGCCTCCGCCGCGCGCCGCGCGGACGCCTCGTCCGCCGCGGCGAGCGCGCGAGCGTGCGCCGCGCGCGCCTCGCGAGTCTCCCTGCCTGTGACCGCCTCGCGCCGGATCAAGGCGCAGACGCTCGCGGCGTCGCGGAGCCGCAGGAACGCGCGTCTCTGCAGCGCGCCCCGCCGCGACGCCTGGCACGTCATCGCCGCGCACGAGACGCCCAGGTAGCGTTCGCGCGCGATGAAGCCGCGGACGTGCCGCTGGATCGTCACCGAGGCGGCGCGGCGGCGTCTAGCGCTCGCGGCGTCGCGGAGCCGCAGGAACGCGCGTTTCTGCAGCGCGCCCCGCCGCGACGCCTGGCACGTCATCGCCGCGCACGAGACGCGCAGGTAGCGTTCGCGCGCGATGAAGCCGCGGACGTGCCGCTGGATCGTCACCGAGGCAGCCCTCGCGCGTACGAACGCGCGTCGCTCGACCGCGCCTCTTCGGATCGTCTGCGCCGTCGCGACGGCGGCGCGCGTCGCGGCGAACCGCGCTCTCGCCTCGCGCGCCGCGACGTGCGCGCGGCGCCGGCGCTGGCACTCCACGACGGTCGCTCTCAGGTCCTGGTAATCGAACCGGTCGCAGAAGCCCTTGAACGCCGCGCGGATCCTCGTCGCCGCGCGGTGCTCGCGGCGGCGCGCCTCAAACGCGCGGCGCATCACGGAGGCGCGGCGCCGGCGCTGAAGTTCGACTGCGGCGGCGCGCGCCTTGAGAAACGCGCGGCGTGCCGCCGCGCCGCGCAGACGCGTCTGCGCGATGAGCGTCGCGAAGCGGCGGTTCTCAGCCTCCTCGCGCGCGAACATGCCGCGCGCGCACGCCGCGACGAGCGTCGCCGCGCGCACGGCTACGCGCAGCGTGCGCCGCGCCACGGCGCCACGACGCAGCGTCTGCACCGCCACGATCGTGCGCGCGCGCGCCGCCGCGTCGCGGCGGCCGAAGGCGCCGCGAAGCGCTCTCTGAATGAAAGCCGCGGCGCGCACGCGGCGCTCCATGGCCCAGCGCGCGGGGAGGTGCTCGGCGACCTCGAAGCGCGCGCGTCGACGTCTGAGCCACGCCATCTGC